>ENA-UONY01000870-UONY01000870.1-human-gut-metagenome-genome-assembly--contig:-CS9-NODE-870-length-31232-cov-9.187029_pt1 | contig 31232 bp, 31 predicted proteins | sample MGYA00242465_ERZ724012 | MGnify/ENA metagenome assembly ERZ724012 | reverse complement strand
CATCACTCCGGGAACCTGCTTGCCGCAGCGACTGATAACGGAGCGCACATGACAAAGCAACTCCGCATCGCTGTGATGCACCCCGTGGCGGTGGTATCGCTCAACCTTTAGCCACTGATAGTAGCCGCTGGTACTGATCCTCAGCAGGGCGGCAGCCTTTCGAACACTGATGAGTTTTTTGCGCCCGATGAGTTTGCTGTCCAAACAAGTCTTTAAAAAAGCGTACTTCACTTGGGCAGCTTGGCAAAGTACGCTGCTGCTTTTTCGAAGGAAATTTATTCGTTGATAGCCATACATCAGTAAGCTCAAGAGGATTTATTTCATGGCAATATTTTCCATCAGTTCCACAAATATTCTCAAATCGATCTCCTATCTTGATTGATTCAAATATTTGCAAATCACTCGAGTATGCGCAGTTTGTTGCAGCTAATAGTAAGCATAAAAAGTATTGGAAAGATTACTCATAGCTTTCTATATATTTTATTAGTGTCAATATGTATTAGCCATTAGCAATGGTAAAGGAGGATAATTACTGTTAAACTATTTCTGGTTCGTCTTCGAGTGTATAATGGCTGAGATGATGTCTGTCCTATCGTAACCTTTGTAATCTATAATGCTTTTCATAATTAATAAATTGAAATCACAGTAATTTGGATCATAAATTCCATTACTGAAATTCTTCGCGGCTGTAATGAGGCGCTGTTGTTCACGTTGCGGCATCTTAAGCAATTCCATTTCAAGCAGTTTTGCTGCTTTTTGAAGTAATAACTTATCTCTAGCAGGACTGCTATTCCGTCTGTATGGATTTGCACAATATTCGAAAACATCGGCTGCATTTGCCATATATTTTTCAAAGTCTTCATCACTCATGCTGATCATAATGCGAGTGGTTGCATCTGATGTTTCAAGGGGCATTTGTCCCATAAGTGCCTTTGTACACGTATCTTTTGAAAGTGATTTAAAGACTTTATAGCTCAACTCAAAAGAATCAACATCAACTTTGGGACTTGCAGTTCCTTGACATTGTTGTAACGCTAATTGATAAAACTCCGGAAAATTTTGATCAAGAGAATTTGAATTTGGCTTATACTTTTTTCTCAGATTATTAAATGTTTGATGAAATAGATTACTTTCAGAGATTTTTTTACAATAATGTTCGATTATTGACCGCTTTGAAGAGTTCACTTCATCATAGAAGTAAGAAGACTGACAAGCTTTATATAATCGCATTGTAATCTTGTCTTTGTTATAAGTGCCAGCAAAAGAACTTTGAGTGATTAAGACTATTGCGGGAACAACCAGTAAATATTTTATCTTCATGGAACGATCCTTTTAAAAAAACAGAAAGTTAATTGGCCAATACAGAATCCAGACAGAACTGGCAAGAGCTGCAATAATCACTGTCGGAATTGCATTAAGCAATGTCCAATTGTCATGAGTTGCAATTAAATACACAAAAGTAAAAGGTGCTCCTAGGCAGTATCCGATAGCAACAACCGATCCGAGGATGCTAAATATCTTATCTATCATGTATGTTATCCTGTCAAGTTCGCATCAGAACTTCTCTTAATAGCATTTATGCATTGTTTCCCTTGATTATGATAGTCTGATGTTTATCACATACGTAACTTTTTTTTGAGTAACCTTTTTTCAATAAAACGGATTTAAAACATTCGCGGTCAATAAATACAAGTCATCCAGTGCATGAAATTTTCTACCTGATTCGATCAAGACGACACTCCATTTAGTAATTTGATAAATTCGCAACTTCTCTGAATTACCTGTCTAGCAAGTCAAACAATGAGATTTGAGGATTTTTTGTCGTGTTCTAAAGCCCTCAAACTCCATTCTATGAGTGTCTAGCTCAGGAAGTCCTTTTAAGACTACATCTCTTTTATACATTCTTTGCATATCTTAGTCTTCGGTTTTTCCCGGTAATGCGACTTCAAAATTTCTATGCACTCTCATAGAGTGCTACTCAACTTTCACGCTACGCTTGATAGAAACTGAATAGTTCGAATACTTTGATGTGATTGCTTGCGCCTTCGGATTTAGCAATCATCGCATCTAGCGATACAGGGTTATTCTCGTTATTGAACATGTCGCCGCCTTAGCTGGTTGAGCAGAAACAGTTTTGAAAGTTCAGGGGGAGGTAGCCCGGGGCCAAAAGAAAATTCTTTTTGACCGCACCAGAAAACGAGGTCTTTTGACAACCTCCACTCTGGCTCCTTGAGGGCCGATTCACCGAACAGCCGGACGAACCTCTCGACCGTCATTACGGTCAGCAGGCCATTTTCATAGTCATCCAAAAAGGTGGGGGATTTTCCAAAAAAGAGCCCTTGCGTAAAGAGCACTTTTCCCAGCCCGGATATTTGTGGCTCGCCAATGCCGATCGGGAAAGCGTGTCTGGCCCAGGCGAAGTTCCGGATAATTGATCGCCCAGCTGTGCGGGAGAAAGACTTGCGTGTGGCCGCCGCCTGCACAGCGTCAAAATTTTCTGTTCACCACGATCGCTGAAGCGGCAGAGCGCTTTCAAGGGTATGCCCGAGAACTCACGAAAAGATTTTAGTAAAAAAATCATTTATTACAAAAATTTTGTAATATTGCATCAAATTTGATCAACTCTCGATTGTGCTAAGCCATGGATCCTTTCAATAATCCGTTTGGAACTGGGACGTGGGCGCGGAATTTCGAATCTCGATAAAAAAGCCCGAATTACGAGGCCTGCGCCCTTAATCTGAATTGATAAGGGGATCGCATCCCCAGCTGTGAATGGGGCCGAGTTCCATTGTAATAAGATATCCAACGAGTCACAGTATCCTGCGCCTCCTTTCGGCTGCTGAAGCATCCGGATAACGGTAGCGTTTCCCGCTTCAGGGTTGCCCAAAATGATTCGGCCGGAGCGTTGTCCCAGCATTGCCCACGCTCGCTCATAGAGCCACTGATGCCCTGGCGCAGCAAAAATTCCTGAAAAACATGGCTGCAGTACTGTGAACCTTGATCACTGTGAAAAATCAAGCCAGGAGCCGGGTGCTCATTGGCAATAGCCATACGCAGGGCGTCCATAACCAGAGACGTTTTCATGGTGGAGTCAAAACTGTAGCCAACCAGGCAGCGACTAGCCAGATCAAGCACACTGGCCATGAATAACCAGCCCTCGTCGGTTGGGATGTAAGTGATGTCTCCGCACCAAGCCTGATTGATCGCATAGCGGTTGAACTGACGGTCAATCAAATTCGGTAGCCGTGCCAGATTGTGGTTGCTGTCTGTGGTGGCAACGTATTTGCGATGGTAGCGATGGAAGATGCCGTTGCTTCGTAAAAGTCTGCGCAGGCGCTTAAAACCAACGCTCAAGCCCTGTTGGCGCAACGCAAGGTACAGGCGCATCACTCCGGGAACCTGCTTGCCGCAGCGACTGATAACGGAGCGCACATGACAATGCAACTCCGCATCGCTGTGATGCACCCCGTGGCGGTGGTATCGATCAACCTTTAGCCACTGATAGTAGCCGCTGGTGCTGATCCTCAGCAGGGCGGCAGCCTTTCGAACACTGATGAGTTTTTTGCACCCGATAAGGTTGCTGTCCAAACAAGTCTTTAAAAAAGCGTACTCCACTTGGGCAGCTTGGCAAAGTACGCTGCTGCTTTTTTTAAGAAGTCGATTTCGGCCTGTTGCTGGCGAACCTGCAGACGCAATCGTTTGAGTTCTTCAAGCTCATTGCGTTGTTGTTCAGGCATACGAGCTTGTGCTGTGGTAACCCAGTGGCTGAGTGTCTTGGGGTTAACTCCCAAAGCTTGAGCAACCTCGATTTGTGTCTGCCCTTGATTGACGAGCTAAAGAGCTGTTCTTCTGATTTCTGGACTGTAACGTTTCGGCATTCTGAAACCTCCTTTTGATACATGGCTTATAGCCGTAGTCGTTTTGAGATTCAAAATTCCGCAACGATGACCTTAGTTCAGTTTCTATTCTTTCTTCTTCCAGTTGTTCCCAAACGTATGCTGTTCCGTCTCCACAAAGCCGCGGTGGCCGTGGACGGTGCAGGAGTTCAGGGCCTTCTCAAGCTGAGCGAACTCTTCGTCCGTAAGCGAGACGTCGGCGGCACCGAGGTTCTCAAGAATTCGTTCCAGATTCTTGGAGCCGGGGATCGGTACCAAATTTGGATACTTGTGAAGCATCCAGGCCAGCGAAATCTGCGCATTGGTGGCGTTCTTGCGCTTGGAGAAGTCGGCAAGCACATCAAGAATCGGTTGGTTGGCCGCAATATTTTCCTTTTTGAGCTGCGGAACGAACTTGCGCACGTCGTCGACTTCCTCGAACTTGGTGTCGACCGTTACTTTGCCCGACAGGAAGCCGCTCGCAATCGGAGAGAAGGGAACGAAGCCGATGTTGTGGCTAACGCAGTAGGGGATGACTTCAGCTTCGCAGCCGCGCTCAACCATGGAGTAGATGTTTTGCACCGCGGAAACGGGCGTCACAGCGTGGGCTTTGGCAAGCGTTTCGACATCGACCTGCGATAGACCCCAGCCTCGAATCAGACCTTCTTCGATCAATCGACCCATAGCGGCGGCCACTTCCTCAAACGACACCTCCTCGTTGATGCGGTGCAGGTAGTAGAGGTCAACGTAGTCCGTCGCCAGACGCTTCATTGACGCAACGAGATGCGCTTTGACGGCGTCGTACACACTTGGGCTAGTCGCTACTTCATCGGGACGCAGGTGCAGTTTCGTGGCGAGCACCACTTCCTTGCGTACGGAGCCAAGAGCCTTGCCGACGAGTTCTTCGTTGTGACCGGGATAGAACACCACGTCACCGTAGACCTCGGCCGTATCAAAGAAGTTGCAACCTGCTTCAAAAGCCTTGCGCATCGCGTTGATGCTGTAGTCGACTTCCGGCACCTTGCCGTAGCCGTGAGAAAAACCCATGCAGCCCACGCCAATGGCGGAGACTTCGAGATTGCCCAGTTTCCTTTTTTGCATCTTTGTCTTCCAAGTGTTGTTTCCTATTGCGGACTCAATGAGGCCTCAAGGAATGTGATTTTTGATGCGTTGGATTATGACTGTAGACGTAACAAAGCGCCTGCCACAGGTTGGGGCAAAAATGTCACTTTTGGGAGACGATCGAAAAAAGACGGATGAGTATATCCATGCCATTGCTGTCCAAAACAAAATGTGCATAGGCAGATCGTGACGCTCTAAGGCGTTGATTTCAAACGAAGTGGTTTTTTGCCTCTGAAACCAAGTCCCCCGTCAATCGAATAACCGCTGTTGTACCCTTTCCAAAGACGCTTCGTTAGATTCTGTCGGAAGGTTAGGGCGCTCGATTATTTGCATCAAGTTGTTGTGCGTAAGCAAGTTCATGCTCAGGTAGTCGAAAAGTCTTGAGAAACTCCAGGGGTATTTGGCCTGGCGGAGCAATACATCCACCAGTAGCACTGAGATCATGGCTCCCCAAATTTGATTCATAACGGCATTGGGACTCCTTCCGCTGAAGTTCTGGACGCGAAGATTCTGCTTGAGCTTCTTGAAGAACAGTTCGATCTTCCAACGATCTCGATAGAGTTGAGCAATCTGAGGGCCAGTAAGATTCTCGGCGTTTGAAATAAACCGGAACCACCTCAGATTTTCAGTGTCGTTCCAACAAACAAGACGAAAGCTTTTTCCCTCACAACAACGGGCTGCAATGCCGCAAAATTTAAAGGAATCAGGCTCCATTCGCCAGGAACCGAGGCCAAGCAACGATTGTTCAGCGGCGTCGTAAGCGCATTGTCCTTGAGTCGCGTAACAAAGGTTGTTCCTTGATCTGACAGCCAGGAGAACAGTTCATAGTCGTTGTATCCGCGGTCCATGACGACAATGCTGTCTGGTGGCAGTTGTCTGATGACCGCCTTGGCTTGTTTTACATCGTTGACGCTACCCGCTGTCATGTCGATGACTTCGGTAAGCAACAACTCATGGTTTAAGGCCGTGTGCAACTTAAAGCCACCCTTATGCGACCGGTATCGCGCCCAAGGAAATAGTGAGTAACACAGGGTTATGGTCGTTGAATCCAACGAAAATACCGGCTTGGTGTATGTCTTGGAAAACTTCAGCGCCAAAGCCTCACGGAAATGTTCCAAAACCCGGTAGTAGTACGTTTCCAGAATGCTGAAGTTCGTGTGATTGTTGATATAAGACAGGGTTGATCTACGCAAGAACTGAGCTTGTCGGGCGTGATGAAGTTCTTGTTGTGAGGTAAACAGGCCGTCCTCAATGCAACGCAACGACGTACAGAGCCCCATGTGGCAGAAAATTAAGGCACACAACAAGTCCCAGGTGTTGAATTTCTGAGCGTTGAACCTGCGACCGTCTTCACTGGGAGTTTGATCTTGAGAGATGCGAATAAGCGGCTCGCGCGGCAGCATATTGCACAGTTGCGCGAACACCGTGATAGTCTTCGGCTTCATGGCGGAGATGTAGCGATGTTGACGGGTGGTACCTCTTCATCGTATACGGTCTCCGCCGTTTTTTATTGGCTCTGAGGCTCAGTCGAGAGCCTTGAATTTGTTTTGGACGGATTCAATTTTCTTTTGCCAGAAAGACAGCCCGCATATCAGATTTTGTTTTGGACAGCAATGAGGCAATTTATAAAAACGATCTTAGATCGTCCGCACCAGCCCACCGTTGGAAGCCTTGCGCACTTTCGTTTTGCCGTTGTTCATACGGATGGCAATTTGATCGCCGCTAAAGGAAATGTCCACGGCGTCCTTCGGTTCGAGCGTGCGAACCAGACCGCCGTTGAGGCGCCGGATTTCCGCTTTGCCGTTGGCGTAAACGATGCCGACAAGTTCCAGATCGGCACTCATCGAGACACTCACGACGTTCGATGAACCCATGGTGCGCACCAGGCCACCATTGTCGTTGCGAAGTTCTGCTTTGCCGTTTCGGATGGTGATAAGCATTTTTGTCTCCTCTCTGATTCAAGCATCAACGCCTTTCTAGTTCGATTGTAGGCTTTTGTCAGGCGTCGGGAAAAACACCTCGAACGCTTCCCGCATGATCTCGTAGACTTTGAACTCGAGTTCGGTTTTGACCTCGTCGCCTTCCTTGTCCATGAATTTCTCTGGTCTGTCGAACACCTTCTGCAATTGCCTGAGGTAGCGGGCCAGCAGGTCCTCATAGCATTTCACGCTGTCGGAGGCAGACAAGGGTAGCAGGGTGATCTTGAAAAAATGCCGGTGCACAAGTTCCATTAAAAAATTCGTCCCTTCGGTTTCATTTAAAAGAGACGAGACCAAGTGCTGTTTGACAGTGTCGAGGATTTTTTCTTGTTGTTTCTCAGCATCGCCTCTGCCCCGCGCAATGACTTGAGCTTCGAACATTCGAGTGTCCGAATAGAGCAGCCGCCAGCTTGCACTTTTTTGCGAAACGAAGTAGGCGGGCAGATCCTCGATGATCTGCGCAGGATATTCGTCTACGTTAACGAAGGTGCCGCAGAATTTGGAAAGAATTGGAACGCAAAATCGTATGTTGTCGCTCGGGTCGAACCGGCTTTTAGCTCTAGGACTAGGGACAAGTAAAGCATCTCGACTCACCAATCGATCGGTGGCAAGTTCCGCTGTCTGCAGTCTGAAAGTAAAAGGAACCCATTTCTTAGGGATCATCCCGCTGCGGGTTTGTTCTACGATTTTTTCAAGCATTAGACGTCCTTCCAGTGCGGTCATGATCAGACTGAAGGCGTGTTGCCGTGAATAAGAGCTGTGAAACGGCAATTTCTCCCAGACAAACTCGGCCATTCGGTCGACTGTCCCTAAAGGCAGCGGCAGATAGATCGGCGGTCGACAGTTCTTGCCCAGACCGTAGCGACGCCACGGATACCACTCGTCGACGAGCGTAAACATCGGATGTTTGCCTCTGCACATCAGTTCGGCTTTGCTCCGAGCGTAGAGGTTGGGAGACGTTCCCGTGAAAACGTGGCGCATCGTGATATGAAAGTTGAGTGGTACTCCGCTGGAGGACCAAAGATCCCAATAGCAACGAAACCGTTGCGGTCGCACAATGAAATATTGATCAGGACGCACGTCGGCGTAAGTGACAAGCGTTCCAACAGGAAAATTCCGGGCATGTTGCCTGAGGTATCTGCAAATTTGGTCTGGATAGAAAGAAGATCGGATTTGATGTTCGTACATGGACGTTTCCTAATTCTTTATTGGCGGCCCGGGAAAAAGCGCTCAAATGCTTCCCGCATCACTTGGTAAACCATGACTTCGAGTTCGGTTTTCACCTTGTCGCCTTCCTTGTCCGTGTAGTTTTCGGGCTTGTCGAACACCTTCTGCATTTGGTTAAGGTAGCAGGCGAGCATGTCCTCGTAGCACTGCACGCAGTCGGAGGCGGACAAGGGGACCAGCGTGACCTTATAAAACTTCTCCCGCGCAAGATTGAGCAAGAGACTCTGCTCTCCGGTGGAGTTCAAAAGCGCCGTGACAAGGTGCCGGTTGATCGCATCGATGATCTTCGTTTGACAATCCTCTGGATTGCCATTGTCTTGCGCGACAGGTTCGATCTCAGTTTTTCTTGCGTCCGACAAAAACAATTTCCAGCGCTTGCCTTCCTTTGCCACAAAATAAGCGGGCAGATCCTCGAAGAAGTCGACTTTGTTGTCGGTGACGCTTGCAAAAGTTCCGCAGAACCTCGAGTAGAGCGGCACACAGAAGCAAATGTCGATAGGATTCCAGAACCGCGCTTTTGCTCTTTGGCTCGGCACGAGCAACGTCTTGCGATCGAGCAGCCGATCGGAAGCAAGTTCCACCTCTTGAAACGCAAACGTGACAGGCTTCCATTTCTTAGGCAAAGTTCCGTTCGCGGCGCGCTCCACAAGTTTTTCGAGCGTCAATCGGCCTTCAAGTGCCGTCATGATGAGTGTGAAGGCGTGCGACCTGGAATACACGCTGTGAAAAGGCAGTTTCTCCCAGACAAGCCTGGCCATGCGATCGAGCGTATGTACGGGCAGCGGCGTATGAAGCGGCGCTCTCGTGTCCCTATCCATGCCGAAACGCCTCAATGGCGACCAGCCGTCGACAAGGGAAAACATCGGGTGCCGACCGGTGTTCATGAGCTCGGCCTTGGCACGGGCGTAAAAACCGGGCGAGGGTCCTTTGTAAATGTGCCGCATCGAAATATAGAAATTGAGCGGAAGATAGTTGGCTGACCACAGCTCGTAGACGAAGCGAAAGCGGTTGGGGCGGACGATGCTGTACCAATAGGGCTTTGTGATGTTGTTTACCGTGGGGTACCCGATTGACTCGTTCTCTATGTGTTGGTAGAGAAGCCGGCGAAGCTGATCCGGGTAAAAATAAGATCGGGGTGTATGTACGACCATGGTTCAGTCCCTGTTGTCATTGACGTAGATCACTTCGCCTCGCGTGCTTTCCTTCGGTTTGAAGTCGCTGCTCAGCACCCAGACGAGTGGGCAGGGGACCTGCTTTTCAGACGGATACGGTGTAAAACCGTCGGTAAACGTCACGCAGACGTCAGCTTCAATTTCTTTTTTCGCGATCCAATCCATGATGGCTGGCATGCATGTGCCGCCGCTCCAAAGGTTCTTGCGGGGTTTGAGCGGTTCGCCTTTTTCATATTCGTCGACGGCTTCCACGCGCGTCGTGCAGTAGACGACATAGACCTTGCGCGGGTGGCAGAGCTCAAAAATGCGCTGGCAATGGCCGAGATACTCGGCGATTTCTGTGTCCGAAACGGAACCCGAAACGTCGATACCGATTACGACCGTTCCCAAAGACGGGAAACGTTCACGCCGAGGCAGATAGGCGATATTGAGCCGCCGTTTGTCGGGACGGCTCCAGTTGTAGCGTTGCTCAGCTTTGGCGACCATGTAGCGCTCGAGAATCTGGTACCAGGGTAGGGAGGATTCCAGTATCGAGTTGATGAAGCGGCCAAGGACGCCGCTCATGTTTCCGCAGGTTCTAGCTGTCGTGAGCGCTTGACCGAGTTCGATTTTGCCTTCCTCGATCTGCTCGTTGATTTCTTCCTGGGTCAACTGTCGTGCTTGCCGAGGAAGATCCGGGATATTGAGTTTCCCGATGAAGGGCGAATTACTCCCCGAGCTGTCGTCGTCTTCGGATACACCGGCTTGCCCGTTGGCATCAAGACCGTTCGGAAAAAGCGGTAGCGTTAGACCTTGACCTTTCGAGGGTGACGTTTTTTTCCTGGGCTTCAGCTTGGGCGCAATCTCGTCGTAGATTGATTCCGAAGTGCGGTACTGCGCGCAGAGCATACGAATACCGCCTTCGATGAATTCACCCACGCCTTCGACTATGAGCGTTTCGTTGATGACGGCGTCGCACGCGATGTTGTAGATCACAGGATCTCGGTCGCCACGCCTAGCAATGTGAGCAAAGACGATATGCATCACCTCGTGGGCCAGCAGAAATTCAAGCTGAGCGGGAGAGCATTTCTGTACGAACTCGGGATTGAGCATAATGACGCGGTCTACTGACACGGCAGCAGTTTCGACTGACGTCGTGATGAGCACTTCGTGGCGGTACAGAAGACTGCCGAAAAAGGGATGCCGAAGAAGCAAGCTCACAGCGGCTTTGTTGATTTTCTTTCTGGGATCGGTGTTGGTGGCAAGCATCTTTGATCTCCTTCTCGTTTCAGATCACAAGGCCGCTCTTAAGCAGAAAGCGAGCCACAACCGTGCTGAAGAGGTTGTTTCCGTCGCGAGTCTTTGCTGACGTAAAGTCCTTGCGGTTTGCCGAGAGATACATCTTGGCCGCGGCGACAGTCATTTCGGGTTTCAAGCGCGCCGTGTAGGTCCAGATTGCCTCGGCGTTGTGCACCGTGAGTACGGAACTGAGTTGCGCAATCGTTGCCCACTGAACATCGTTGGCTTCGGGGATTTCGACGCCTTGCGGATCTTTGATGATTTTCTCGGCACTCGGCAAACGCTTCATTATTTTCAGAAAGCCCACATATTCGGCTGCGGCACCGTCGCCCACGGAACCCGCAACGTGCTCAAGAAAGAGCCTGGCTTTCTTCTCGATTGATTCGGGGATGAGTGCCACGGACGCCCAGGAACGCGGCGTCGGATTCCGGCTGCGCTTGGGGTCAAAGTCGGAAAGCAGATGCGGGCGGAATCGCAGAAAGGCCTGCAGTTTCACGGGAACGTTGTTTGCCTGCGCCCACTCGATCCAGTCATCAAGGTTTTCGGTGAACTCGAGCTCACGCATACGGTTGGCAAGTTTCGTGCTCAGTCGATTGGCGCCCGAACGGTCTTCAGTACGGTTGCCCGTGGCGATGATGAAGAGTTCATCCGACAGACGCAGCTGCCCGGCGCAGCGATCGAGCACGACGCGGCAGAGTGGATTCTGCATGTTCATGTCGGCGTCGCTCAGCTCTTCGAGGATCAGGACGCAGGGACCCAAGCCCTGACGCAGCATCCAGAACTCTTCGGGCGGCAGCCACTTCGTGCAATCGCCGTTGAATTGCGGCAACCCCAGCACATCGCAGGGCTCACGAAGGGACGGGTTGAATTCGATGATGCGTTCGTCAGGAATTTTGTGGGCGACCGCAAGTTCCTGAGCGATTTCGCGGGCGCAGGAACTCTTTCCGCCGCCGGGCTTGCCGACGATGAACGGGACGACCTCGTTGGTGGTCTTAAACTGCTCGAGGATGGAGAATTTCAGATCGGAGAATTTCATGGCTGTTTCGCTTTCGTTTCGGTTGTTGGCAAGTGGCATTGTGAAACTTCATGCGTCAATCTCTGACGTATCCGGATGGCCATAATTTGGCCTCAAACCATGGAGCAGCAGAGGAACCGAAAACGAAAAAAAAGAGGCCGATCCAAAGACCGGCCCAAGGAGGCTCAAGGAGTACAAAAAAGGTGGGTGCGTGATGCAGGCGAATTAATCCGCCTGCGTCACGGTGACAATTTCGTCGAGCAAAGAGTCGAGTTCGGGTGCGGCGGCCACCTTGCGCTCGCGGTAGACGGAAATAATTTCCTTGTAGTACCAGAGAACCATCTTTTTCTTATCGGTGCGCTTAAAGTCTTGCCGGATGAAACGATCGAAGACCATTTCGCCCAATTGTTTGGCGTCGGCAAGAATGCTTGCGAGGTTGTGCCATTTGTCGGCGGCGCTGATGAGAAGCACTTCATCCGCAGCCGAACGCAGATTGGCGATGTACTTTTCTTTGCGTTCGATCCATGCGCCTTTGGGCTGACCTCGCTGCGGTGCCGCGTCCGAACATGCCATGACGAGATCAAGAACGTGTTTGCCAAAGTGTTTTTCAATGACAGGCATGTACTGGGCGCCGCCGTCTTCCACAACATCGTGCAGCAGCGCCGCAATGAATTGGTCTTCCGAGCCTCCCCAAACGGATACCTGAGCGGCTACGGCCATGGGATGGCTGATGTACGGAATGTCTGTGGATTTGCGTGTTTGCTTTTCGTGTACGAGAGCGGCGAGAGCAAAGGCGGCGCTGATACGGTCAGTAGAGTACATAGTGTCCTTTGATTGCGTCTGACTGGAGAAACCGAAACGAACGGAATCAAACCCGTCCGATGCAACAAGACTAATGCCTCTTGCGTCTATCACTGTCGCTGGCAGTCATAACCGGAATCTGCTCTCGAACGAAGCAAGTATTTTGCGCAGGTTGTCGTCCAGGTAACGGGCTGCTGATTGAGCGATCTCATCCGGTATGCCGTAATAAGCGTCGGCAATACTTGCCGCAATGGCGCATAACGTATCGCTGTCGCCGCCGAGACTCACCGCATTGCGCACGGTGTCTTCAAAGGACGTCGACTCGAAAAAGCACTGCAAGGCCTGCGGTACGGAGTTCTGGCAGGTGTTAAGCATCTTGCCTCGGCAGTAGATTGGTCGAATTTCGTCGAGCGTGAAAGACAGGCCATAAAAGTGGCGTTCCATGAAGGTTTTGATGGCGGCTTTGTCGTGACCGGTGCGTCCAAGGAAAACGCAGGCGGCTACCGCTCGCGCACCGTTAAGACCCTCCGGATGGTTGTGTGTCACTGCCGTGACAGCGTCGGCAAGAGCGAGGACTTCATCGAGCGTGTGTCCCGCGAAGCCGCAGCCGCTCACGCGCATCGCCGAGCCGTTACCGCAGCTAAAGTAGGGTATTCGGACTTCGGCAATGCGCCAGCGGTTGAACTGACTGCCGTAGCTGAGCTTCCAATAGGTATTGGCAAAATCTGCAAGGTGTTTGTCTGCAGCTGCGGCGAGATGGTCGACTTGACCGTCGGTGTCCAAAAGTGCCTGACAGACGGCAAGCGTCAGAACGGTGTCGTCCGAGCAGAAGCAATCGGGCGTGAACAAATCGAATGTCTTCGAAAGGTGGTTCGCGTGCTCAAACTGCGAACCGATGATGTCGCCGACAATGGCTCCGAGCATATATGTTTCCTCGAAAGTGGTTTATCTGTCCAATGATTCCATTGAAAAATCCGCGACCAGGGCACTAGCGAAAAAGACCGGCACGGGACGGTTGTACCGCATGAATGTTTTTGCGACGGATTCGTCTGCCGTGACGATCGTGCGTTTTCCTGCTTGGGCACGCTCGTCGAGCGCCCGCATGACGGTCTCGAAGTCTTCAGGCCAGCTGTGCAGAAACGAGGAAGGACCGCGCAGTTGCAGAAGGTCGGCCGATTCAATGATGGTGAGCGCTGAGTTGACGACGTCAGCGCGCTTGTCTTTATTGAAGGCCCGAATTCCGCAGTCGAACGTGACAAAAGACCATTCCGGATGGCGTTCGCGCAACGTTTCCTGAACATTCACCCAGGCAAGTCCCGAGGGGGCCATCGAGAGCCAGCGTGAAGATCCGATGATGCACAGCGTCGGACTGTCGGTTCGTTCTTCGGCGAAATCGCGAAGGAGCCGCAGCGTTTGTGGGTCAATCTTCATGTATGCGAGATCGGCGAATTGATCGTAGGGGGCTCGACCGGCTGTTGACTTCTCGGCGACGGTCATTTCAGCTTGTAGGCGAGCGGCGATTTCTTCCATCTTGATCCTGTCTTGCGCTACTTCCACCAACAGCAGAGGAAGATTTTCGGAGTCCTTGATTACGTATCCGGCGCGTTTTAATAGGAGTCCTGCGGCGTTGAGTGCCGTGCGTTTGTTTCCGTCGGCAAAAGCGTGAGCACGAGCGATGCAGTGGGTCTGAAAGGCTGCGCACAGAAACATGTTGTTCCAGTCGTAGGCTGTGTTGTAAGTCATCGCAGTACGAATTCGACCGACAAGCGCCTGCGCTTTGGAAAGCTCCGCGTCAGGTGTCATCGGCTGAGATTTCAGGCCGCCGAATCGCTCTAAAACGGCATCGTGAATGCGAAGGATTTCTTCGGCTTTGAGAAGGTGCATGGTCGGCTCCTAAAGAGATTTGAGAGCGGTATTGCTTGCCGCGAAGGTGTCCAAAACGTCCCGAATTTCCGCTTCGAGCTTGGCCTCATTCTCGGCGGGTGGTACGTAGCCGCGGGCGACTAAAACCTTTTGTGCCGCTTCGGAGCGCGTTGCGTAGATTTCCGGCCACCGGCGTTTGCCGATGCGCCGGTCTGCTGCCAAAAGAATGTCCGTAAGGCCGAAACGGTCGTGCAGTGTCATGAGGCAGTCGACAGGCGCCTGAAAGTAACGTATGACAATGCCGCAGCACCAGGCGATGTCGTCTTCGAAAGGAAGATTGCCGATGTCAAAGTTTTTGTCATGCCACATAAACATGTAGTCGTGCAGACAATCGAAAATGACTTCGCCACCAAGCTTTACCCAGAAACGAGGAATGCTGTTTAGGCACGTCCTGCCGCCGCCCGGATATACGGCACAGTGCACTTGCAGTTTGAGATTGGGATCAATGAGATCGTAGAGTTTGCGTTGTATTTGCGACCACATGCGTGGGTCTCCTTACTTCTGTTAGTCCAGCCAATCGACTGGTTGCGAGAAGTAAGGTAATGCTTAATGCGTCATTTTATGACGCATGCTCACGATTGTTTGATTGCGTCTGAGTCTGACGCAAGAGACCTTAGGCTTGCCGGAAAAGAAACTTAAGGTCCGGTTAAAAAATGTCTCGATCCCACCGTTACAAACCGATAACGTCTTTTGTCAAAGTTGCAAGCGAAAAGAAGGACAAGCAGCGTTGGCATCGTGCCTGGCGGGCACGGCAACGCGCCGTGTTGAACGCTGCCGTACGAATCACTGAGTCAGAAGACGTCGAGGAAGTGTTTGCCGGCTTCAATTTGATTCTGCCCCGTGAAGTATCTGATGTCTGGGCGATGGAGAAAGACGGTAAGGTGCGGTTCTCGCCGGTCAAGTACAGACACGAAGAATGGTGGAAGAAAATTATGCGGAAGTGAGAGGTTTTAGTTGGGCGTAGTGTGACAAAACTAATGAGTTATGCGAGTCAAACAAGCTATTGTTGACCGATCTGGAAGCTTCTACAGCTTCAGTAACTACACCGGTTGAAGAAAAAAACAGCCCGGTTTCGCATCGAAGGAAACACGGGCAAAAAAGAGTGAAACGGTGTGTTAATTGGTTGGTTTAGGGTTTGTCGTCGAAAAGCGGCAACCTAAGATTGCGCGCGTCGACTTCTTTGTTGATGTCTTCTTCGTCCTCCTCTTCGTCATCATCATCGTCATCTTCCCGGGAGTCTCTGTACAGATGTCGAAAGTCCAGGTCCCAGTCGGGGTCAAATCCGTCGCTTTCCAGCTCGAAATCGTCTTCATCCTCCTCGTCGCTGTCGTTCTCAAACTCCTCGGCGTCTTCGATCGCCTTTGCAATCAGGTCTTCGATTTTTCGCGTGGTGTGCAGAACGACCGTAGGATCGGAGTCGGCGAGCAGTGAGCGGATAAAGTCGGTCGTTGCCGGAAGCTCCTCGAGGTTGTCGACGTATTCGATGAGGCGCTCCGGATCATTTCCATAGAAGGCGATTCGCTCTTCATTGGTAAAGCCCGCCGGTTCAGAAGTGACGCAACGACGAACTGCCGGACTGACATCAAACGCAAGCTTGCGCAGCTCGGGTGAGGAAGGATGGGCGTAATGGGCGGCGAACATGCGAACGGGTTCACGAGGGTCTGAGGCAAGTTTTTCGATGATATGGGAGGTATCTGCGTTGACAACAAAAGAGTCGGAAACGCACTTGCCGTAGGAATCGTCAAAGTCGTCATCATCGAGCAGGCAGTCGATGGCCGCTTCAAGAGCATCGGGTTCGGTAAGAACGACCGTAAAAGGATCAGTGTCTGGATTGAGCACCAGCTCAAAAGGAGTCGGTTCGCCATCGACAGCGTCGCCTTCGGTCACGGCACGAATAAGTAAAGGCCGGATGACGGCGGCAGCCTGTTCGTCAATGTCACGGATGCGGTGACGCACCGTATTGCGTAGCGTTCGATCTTTGAGGGCAAGAGCGAGCGCCTTGCGGCCGCCTTCAGTTGAAGCAAGCGTCTCGAGTCCGTCAATGTTGTCGAGCACGGTTTCGCGTACAGAGAAGGCCCGATCGGAGAGAAGTTCGATGAACGTTTCTACCTTAAGGCCGCGGCTGGCTGCCGTTTTTCGCATTTCGTAAGACGGGCTTTTGGCAAGGATCTCCCAGACGGCGCGCTGCGGTTCCGGGACCGACGTGGGTTCTGCCGTGTAGGTCATTTCCGTCTCTTCAATGATGACGGCAGGCGAGATGCCGTCGGACGTGTGACGCGTAGGCGAATATTGTGCAGACAGTATGTAGTCCACTGCCGGTGAGCTGAGACGCACGGAGGTGTCGCCGTAACGCAGCAGGGCAAGCGATTTGATACGTTTTCGAAACAGGAAGAGCGGCAGTTCCTGCCATTGGGCGAGGGCGTTTTCGGAGGATGAGTCCGGGGCTCCGACGGGTGAAGATTGGATTTGATCGGTCATTGCAGTTCCTTGAAAGGGCATTTGACATACGATCATTGTGACAGGCTGTGCGTCAAAGACTGTCGCTTCTGAGTTCCGTTTGGCGGGATGTATTTTTCGTCAGAAAGGCCGATGTGTTGGCTTATTTTGCGAGTGAGTCGCAAAACGACGCATCCTCCGTTACGATGCACATGACAAAAAATTTGTCGAGTGCTAAACAAGGTGTTCGAGAGGAATATCGACTATGTTTCAAAACCCAATAAACACGCAACAATCCGATCGGAATCTGCCGCTGATCCTGCAGCCTGGTTTTCCCGGCTACAACGATCTGCTCAAGCTTGCCCCATGCGGCATCGGTTTGATGTGCGGAAAGCGACAGGCCAATGTAACCGATTGGATCGAGTCGATCACCGTAGCGGTGTCAACGGACTTCGTGACGGATTTGGTTCGCTGGGGAGGCGTGGAAGCCTCCATGCCGGAAGAGGCGGCCGAGCGAGCCTCTTTCATGAATCTGCTTGCTCGTCATCCGGACGCGCGTTTGCGTGCTGCAGCTGCCGGCGAACCAAACCTGAGTGCTGAAACAGTCAGACGATTGGCCGGCGACGCTTCTCACGACGTCAAGAACAATCTTTCACTCAACGCTCCGGCAATCGCTTGTCTTACTTTTGACGAGGTCGTGGCATTTGCCCGCGAAGACGGTCAGCTCATTGAAAACGCAATGGACTCGATGGTCGATGCCGCGATTCAGGCCAAACGCAACTGCGCGCAGCAGTGCAGTGATCGACCACGTACCGTTGAAGAATTGGAGCGCATCAATTCAATCGAAAAAGAGATTCAAACGATTCTGGAAAAAGCGCGTCGTCTGATTGCTCACTTTTATGATCATCCGGACTTGAGCGTTCGCCAGCAGACACGGCTTCTGCAGGCTCGATTGGGAGACGTTGACGATGAACAGCCAAAGCGACGCATGCCGCTTGCCCGACGCCGCCGCAGTGCTTCAGCCTTCGGTCTTGATCTATACGGCCGGCCTGAAGACTATGTCTATGCGCTAGTTTTTCTGAAGAAAGAAGAAAAGACTGGTGCGGTGATTGCGATAAGCGACGCTCCAAAACTGATGATCCCGGTCGATGGGCTCGAGAACGTAGCCCGTGAACTTCCTGCCAACAACGAAACGACACCGTTTGTGATCCGACTGGCCAACCATCCGTCACGTGCAGTGCGAAGCGAAGTCGCCCGCCGTGATGCGCTGCCGACTGAGGCTGTTGAGACCTTGTGTACGGATACGACATATGACGTTCGTCAGGCGCTTCTCGGGAATGAAAACGTTTTGACAGAGCTGACGGACAAAGACATCCTGAACCTGATCAAAGGCGATCCGGGGTTGTTGAACGATGCTTTCGGATACGGTTGCGCGAGCAATCGCATCTCCCGACTCTTGCGCGAGACTTTCGGGCAATCAGACGATCCGTTCATTGCCGAAACACTGGAAGGTCTCGAGTAGTCGTCAAAGTGTTCTTGGCCAAAACCGTTGGCTCGAATTTGTCGACTACTTTCTCCAAGGTTCAGAACGATTATTGCCAGACAGTTGAAATAGCTTTTCCCACAATCCAAAAAAGCCTCCGAGGTTTCCCAAGGAGGCTTTCATTTCGCTTGAAGGCGGATTACTTCTTGAACTGTTCGGTCAGGAACTGATCAAGGTCTTCACGCGTCATGTTGTTGGCTTCAAGGAAAGCGCGCACTTCACGCTTCATATTGCCCTTGCCGGTCCATTCAACGCCGTTGGGAAGGCGATACTTGATCGGGGACTTGCCGCGGGTCTTTTTAACCGTGGTAACGACAACGGGATCATCGGCAAACTTCAGATCGGAACTCTTGATCTGAAAGTCGGTAATGATTTCCTGAACATAAGCGATGGCTTCAGCCTTGGCTTCCTGAGCCTGCTTCTTGAGTTCTTCCTGCTGACGCTGCAGGTTAGCGTAAAGTTCCTTAAAGGATTCGGTCATTTGTAGCCTCCTAGTTAGATGTGGCGAGTTTAACAGTATTTATTCGTAATTGTCAATGAATAAATGAGGTTAAATAATCAATTTTGTTTCAAATAAGCAATTCACGCTAGGATCAAGCCCGATATTTTCATCCTCACTTAAGCGAACATTGCTGACTGTTGCTGTTTCGAGTCTCTGGAAATATTTTGTCGAAACTCAGAGCAATACTTTGTCGATAAAGTAGAAGTTGTCAGACTGCGCGGTGCTGGTCCGTGCCAAGTCAACAGAGGCACGGGATAGCTGAGGCCGACGACAAAAAAAACTGCCGCCGAAAGAGCAAAGGAGTAAATCTCTCTCGGCGGCAGGGAGGCTAAGTCAATACGTAAACGTTATATATTGATTCTATGTTTTCTGTTTGACTGCATTTGTCAATTCGATCGCAGCTGACAGGTCGTCGCCTGCAGGATTCGGGAAAGTGACTGTCAATTGAACCGGCGTATAGTATTTCATATCAAACAGTCGGATGAGATGATCACCCAGAGCATCCAATGTGCCAGCGTGCATGAGCTTAATCCGAATGCTGATCTTTGCGTTTTCGTACGTTCTCTTAATGGTCATCGGCAGACAATTGAATTTCTTTGCTAGCGCATAAAAGTTCCTTACGGTTGAGGAAATCTGCTTTCTCATATGGGTCTTTTCGGCCTTGGTGAGATCGCTCGATTCGAGAGCGTCATAAAACTTCTCGAGTTTGGCCTTGCGGCTCTTTCGATTCTTAATTGAGAGTTTGTACGAAAACATGCTGTCCTCGATGTCGGTGCGTTTGTCTTTTGGTTCCTTGCCGTTTGTTCGGCTGATGTTGAAGTCTCCGAAAGCTTCGGGTTATTTTGCTTCGATATATCTCCTTGCGGCGACATTGGAACAATAACTGTATATGCGTCATTTGTTGTCGCACATGAATCAACGAAGGCATCGATCGCTCTTGCATTTCTTTTTGAATTTGATTTTGATTCAGTCGTAGAATGAATCCTATTAAACAGCGGTATCGCGATAACGAGATACCGCGGATAAATGACCGAACGCTGTCGTGCGTTTCGGCAAATCGACTCAGGAGAAAAACCATGCAAGTACTCGTCTCGAGACGGCGTGCACTCAAAGGCGCGGCCTGCACGGCGGCGCTCGGTGCCGTGCCGTTTTCAACGCTGCGTACGGCCGTTGCAAAAGCCATGGATGACCAGGAAACTGTGACGTGGTCGGCATGTACCGTCAACTGCGGCAGCCGTTGCCCGGTTCGTGTTGTCACCAAAAATAAGCAGATCATCCGAATCGAAACCGACAATACGGGGCGTCCCGAGGCCTGTAATTTCGGTAACGATCAGCCTCAGGTGCGTGCTTGTCTGCGCGGTCGTTCCATTAAGCAACGTGTCTATTCCAAAGATCGCCTGCTTTATCCGATGAAACGTGTCGGGGAGCGAGGAGAGGGCAAGTTCGAGCGGATTTCCTGGGATCAGGCTCTCGACGAAATCGCAGACAAACTCAAGGACGTGATTAAGAAGTACGGAAACGAAGCCGTCTTCATCAATCACGGTTCGGGCAACAACGGCATTGCGATGAATTCACGCAAATGCGCCCAACGCTTCTTCAATTTGATCGGCGGCAACCTCAATTTCCATTCCGACTATTCAGCCGGTCAGTTCCAAATGGCTTGGCCGTATCTGTACGGCAGCTTCAGCGCCACCGGCTACACGAGTGCTGCCTTGAGTCAGGACACAAATGTCGGCTCCTACATGGAGCAGATTGCCAACGCAAAACTTTATGTCGCTTTCGGCAACAACCCAGCCGTAACGCGTGCTTCGGGCGGTGGTCAGTCTTATGGTCTGACCTGCGCATTGGGCAAAGGTAAGCCGCGCGTCATCATGATTGATCCGATCTACACGGACTCGATGCTCGGCAACGAAGACGAATGGGTGCCGATTCGTCCTGGGACGGACGCGGCTCTGGTCGAAGGCATGGCCTACGTCATGATCAAGGAAAATCTGGTTGATCAGGCTTTCCTTGATAAGTACTGTATTGGATACGACGAAAAGACGCTGCCGAAATCCGCTCCCGCTCACAGCGACTACAAGAGCCATATTCTCGGTCTGGGTCCCGACGGTGTCGCCAAGACGCCGCAGTGGGCCGCCAAGATCACAGGTGTTCCGAGTGAAACGATCATTCGTTTGGCGAGAGAAATCGCAACGACGAAGCCTTGCTTTATTGCGCAGGGTTGGGGACCTCAGCGTCATGCCAACGGTGACAGCCTGTGTCTTGCCATTGCCATGTTGCCGATTCTCACCGGTCAATTGGGGCTGCCCGGTACCAACAACGGTGCCAGAGAGGCCGATCAAAACGGATTTGCGGCCTCGCTTCCGGCCGGAGCCAATCCGGTAAAGGCTTCCGTCTGCTTGAATGCTTGGCATCGCGCCATTTATGAAGCCGACAAGCTCACCAAGCGCACCGGTCTTATCCGGGGGACCGACGCCCTGAAGACCAATATCAAATTTATGTGGGAAACGCAGGGTAACAATGTCATCAATCAGCACACCGGCAGCAATTTGATGGCCAAGCTGCTCAAAGACCCGAAGTTGGTCGAGTGCTTTGTTGTGGTCGACACGCAGATGACGCCGACCGCGAAGTTTGCCGATTATCTGCTGCCTGACGTTGCCGGACAGGAAAACGACGACTTCTCCGGTGACTCGTATTCTGTCGGCGGTAACTGCTACCTCATTGCGATGCACAAGGCGGTCGAGCCGCGTCACGGGCAGAAGCGCAACTGGGACATCATGCGCGAATTGGCCAAGCGCTTCGGTGTTGAAGACAAATACACCGAGGGCAAGACTTACGATCAGTGGCTGCGCAAGTGCTATGAAGACACACGTAAGAAAGTGCCCGAACTGCCGAGCTTCGAGCAATTCTGGAAGCAGGGCATCGCCAAGTACAAGGTAAAGGAAGACACCGGCATCACGATGCAAAGCTTCCGCACCGATCCTGCCAAGCATCCGCTCAAGACTCCTTCGGGCAAGATCGAGATCTACTCCGAGCAGCTCGTCAAATTGGCTCAAGACACTGATCTGCCCAAGGCCCAGGGCCAGGTGATTCGTCCGATTCCGACATTTATCGCTTCGCACGAAATGCTGGGTCAGGGTGATAAGCTCGAAAAGAAGTATCCGCTCGAGTGTTACGGCTTCCATGGTCAGGGACACGTTCATTCTTCGTACGCCAACTTGCCTTGGATTCAGGAAGTCCAGCCCGATCTACTGTGGATCAATCCGATTGACGCCGAGCCGAGAGGCATCAAAAACGGCGACGTCGTCGTTGTTCGCAACGATCGCGGTGCCGTTCAACTTCCCGCAAAGGTGACGCCGCGCATCATTCCCGGTCTTGTTGCTCTGCCGCAGGGCAGCTGGTACAAGCCCAATCCAAAGACGGGCATTGACGAAGGCGCATGCATGAACTCGCTCACGGGCAGCTTGGTTTCTCCGATTTCAAAGGGAAGCCCCATGCACACCAACCTTGTCGAAGTGACGCTTGCGAAGTAACCGGGAGGAGGACAATAAAATGACGCAATACGGTTTTTTCGTGGATGTCAGCAAATGCACAGGCTGCAAGACCTGTATGGTTGCCTGTAAGGACGGACATTTCGCTCAGCCCGGCATGAATCTGAGAAAGGTTCGTGAATACAGCGGCGGAACATGGCGCAAGACAAACGAGGGCGCATGGAAGCAGGATGTGTTTGCATACTACGTCAGTCTTTCCTGCAACCACTGTTCGGACCCTGCCTGCGTGAAGGTTTGCCCGACCGGCGCACACTTCAAGCGTAAGGAAGACGGACTGGTGGTCATCGACACCAAAAAGTGCATTGGCTGCGGCATGTGTGCAAAGGCTTGCCCGTACGATGCGCCGGTACTCGATGCGCAAGCAAAGAAGATGCGCAAGTGCGACGGCTGCCTGGATCGCCTGAGCCAGTCGAAGGCTCCGCTTTGCGTGGAAGCCTGTCCGCAGCGCGCCATCGCGTTCGGTCCGATTGATGAACTCAGAAAGCAATACGGCAAGGTTGACGCTGTTGCTCCCTTGCCTGAACCGAGTACCAAGCCCAATCTCGTATTGAGGCTGCCCAAGCGAGGCTCTCAGCCGGTCGGAAGCACTCAAGGGACTGTCTACTAACAGGCTTGAGCGGCAATAAACTGAGGGGAGATGCTTTCAAGAAAGTGTCTCCCCGTCTCTTTGTGGCAGTTCGGAGTTCTTAAGCAGACGGTTTCCCAATGGCATAATTGAGGCCTCCAACAACGAACCTGATCGGTCATGTACATGAACAAACTTGCCGCTGTTGTTTCCGCCGTTGCTCTGATGATGTCTGTTCCTGCGGTTTCAGCCGCCGACTCATTCTTCGACTCCATCAAAGAAGCCGGCCGCACGATCGGGCATACCACGCGCAACGTAACTCGTGAAATCGGTCATGCGTCTCGCGACGCTACTCGCGAAGTCGGCCATGCCTTCCGCGACGGCTTCTCCGACGGCGACAAAGGTAAGACCGAAGGCAACAATAAGGAAAAAGCCGGCAAGAAGGATAAGAAATAAGGTCCTTGTGTGTCGGCCGTGTGTGCCGTTCTCCGGTTTAGTCAAAGTTTTCCGGATCGTACAAATCAGCCAACGTATAGAGGCTGAGATTGTCGGCGGGCTTAACGCCCTCGTAACCGCATCGCGCAACAAATCCGAATCGAGAACAGGGCAGGGGGGATTCAACCACTTGTCTAATTTCGTTGTCAATGTCGCTCTGGGTGAGCTTGCGGTTGCGGAATTTGACTTCGTAACAGATAAAGCCATCAGTATCCTGTGTCACGACATCGAATTCACCGTTACGACGTTCCTTCGGCAGATCGTAGGCGTAGCGACCGATCTTGAAAAACGGAGGCCGGATCCGACCCATACGATTGCGTCGAATCAAGAACTGCCGACAAATCTCCTCAAATGCTTTGGGCACGTACTGCGTTTCGAATTCAGTCTCAACGAAAGTTTCGAACGCCGTTTGTTCACCCATCAACAGAATCGAGTCCTGATAACGTTCAACGAAACGGTAGTAGTAGCTAGTGAGCGGGTCGCTGATGCGATAGATGGTACGGCGTTTGTTTCCTGCATCGTTGATAGGAGCTCGTTTCTCTATCAATCCCATCGACATTAATTTGTCGAGTGTGTAGGTGAGCGTAGCGCCATTAGCAAGCTTCGTCTTAGCCAGAAGATTAGAAAACCGCAGAGCCCCCTTTGACAATTCTGAAAATACCAGATTGGCGTTGTTAACTTTGGAAATCTCGCTGACGAGAAAATGATTGGTGGCAATTGCGAGTTGAGAGTCCTTCGCTCCAATGAGATTAAGGATGTTGTCTTTGACAGAGAGAAGGTTGTCAATCTTCCGTGTATAGGCGGGAATACCGCCGAAAACACTGTAGAGACGAACCTTGTCCTCGTCGGAATAGTCCGGATAAAAACCACTGGCCTCAAGATAGTCCATTGGTTTCAAATGCATCACGAGACCCGCTCTGCCATACAGAGGATTGGCATAGTCAAGGATTGCGGTCATGATGTCAATATAGCTGCCGCACAAAATGAGCTTTAACTTCGAGCGCCCGGCGTATCGGTCAACCAACGCTTGGCAAATGCTGTCTATGCCTTTGACAAGACTGTGTAGGTACGGATATTCATCGAGAACCACCACCATAGGTTTATCCTCGGCACGCCGAAAGAGCTGTTCGAGAGTGTTTTCTAGTGACTCAAAGGCAAGCTGAGGTTCGTTTAATTGAGTGCTGATGCTCTCCTGAAGGGCTGCCAAATTCTGAGACTCGCTGGTTTGACGGCATTCGAAGAAAACGTAGGGCAGATTGCTTGCGCGGATTGCCTGGCGTAACAGTTCGCTTTTGCCGACACGACGGCGCCCGTAAACCACAGCGAGAGAATCGGGTGATCGTTCGAGAAACCGGGACAGTTGCTCTAGCTCTGCCTGACGTCCAATGAACTGCATATGGCATTCCTTTAGTAGAAAAGAATTTAGTAGAAATAATTCTACTAAGGCAAATTTTACCTTGTAAACATGTGCGAACTCGACCTTGAGCGGTTCCCGAGTTTCTTTGCTGCCTGTAAAGAGTATCGCAAGCTATCGATACGTTCCAGGCGACTCTAAACAGACGAGAAAGAGGTTGTGTTGTCCGCTTTTGATTGCGTAGCTTCCTGTCAGTCAAGTGAGCTTCTTTCTATCTTTCTATCAGCAAAACTGATAGTGTGATAGAAAAAACGAGGTTTTATGGAAAAAGTGATAGAAAGCCAGCTCTAAAAAAAGCCGCCCGAACTTCGGACGGCTTTGGGTTAACCGATGGGCGGAAATCGTTTACTTCACGATTGTTGCCTTTTTGGCCGGATTGATCACAAGGTTGGGTTTGGTTTGAGCCGGTGACGGTAGTGGCGCGATGTGGGCGCCTTCACCGTACTTATTGCGAAGATCCTCCACATAACCAAAGTCCAGAGCGCGCTGCGTGCAGGCTTCTACACAAACAGGGTTGCCACCCTTGGAAATGCGGTCCAAACAGGCATCGCACTTCGTCATCTTGTGTGCTTTCCGGTCAAGTTGCGGAGCGTGATAGGGACAAGCCATGGCACAGGCGCCGCACCCGATACACTTCTTGCTATCGATCAAAACGAGGCCGCCGAGTTCGGGGTGCTTCGCGTGAGCCTTCGTGGGACAAACCTTCACACAGGCCGGATCGTCGCAATGATTGCACGACACTGACACATAGCCGTGGAAGACATCCTGGTGCCATGCGCCCGTCATGCGATCCTGTCTCCAGGAACCCGATTCGTAACCGAGCACGTGACGGAAGAAGCGTCCGTCCTCGAGGCCGTTCTTGTCTGCGCAAGCAATCTGACAAGCCTTGCATCCGGTGCAGCGGGATGCGTCGAAATAGAATCCGTACTGTTTCATTTGACTTCTCCCGTCCTAGATCTTTTTGACTTCCACAAGGTTGGTGTGCGAGGGATTGCCTTTGGCCAGCGGCGTGGCGTCTAACATCGTCAGCGTGTTGATGCAAGAGCCTTTATCAACGCCGTCCTTGTCGGGTGAATACCAAGCGCCTTGCGGCATGGCGACAAGATGCGGGATGATGCGATTGGTGACAAACGCCTCGATTTCCAGCACGCCGCGGTCGTTGAAGACACGGACGCGATCGCCCGACTTGATGCCGCGCGGTTTGGCGTCGATGGGATTGATCATCAGCTGATCGGGGTGAGCGGCACGCAGCCACGGTACGTTGTGATAAGTCGAGTGCGTGCGGCCGGCACCGTGGTATCCGTAAAGTTCCAACGGATACTTCTTTTCGGTTGCGTCACCTTGCCCCAGCATTTCCTTCGTGGCGATGAACTGCGGAATCGGATGAATTTCCTGACCTTTTTCCTTGGGCAGTTCCCAGTTCTTGGCAATTTCAGCCAGCCGCTCGGAATAGATCTCGATCTTGCCTGACGGCGTCGGCAGCGGATTCTTCTTGGGATCCTCTCGGAAGGCCTTGAGAACAATTCCGTCGTCGTTGCCCATGCGATACTTGATGAATCCCTGAGCCCAGAACTTGTCGAAGCTGGGGAACTTGTCGGCATCGGCAAGGCCCTTGGCTTTTTGCAGCGTCTGCTCGTAGCCCCAGCGCAGCCATTCCTTGTATGTGCGGCCTTCGGTGTATTTGTCTTCGACACCGAAGCGCTTTGCCATTTCGCGCATGATTTCAAAGTTCGGTCGCTGGTCCCACAGGATGTCGGCAGCCTTCGGGCAGGCGATGAGGTAGTTGTAATCGCCCACGGCGTAAGCGTCGCCTTCGAGCTCGTCAATTTCCTGGTTCATCGTGTCGGGCAGGACGTAGTCGGCAAATTTGGCGCTCGGAGTCATCTGGTTATCGACGACCACGATCGTTTCGACGAGCTTATCGTCTTCAAGGATCTTTCTGAGCTGATTGATGCCGCCGTGCTGGTTGATGAGCGTGTTGCCCTGAGTGTTCCAAATGAACTTGATGTTGTGCGACAGGTGATCTGCGCCGCGCACAGCCGCGTTCTTGGAGGTCATTGACTTGGCGTCGATCACAGCCTTGGGCCAAAGAAAAATCGGGAAGGAGACCTTGACCGGGTTCTTGCCCGTGGGAAGACCGGTATCGATGCCGTAGGAGTCGCCTTCACGGGCGCCAGTGTTTGTGCCGGGCAGACCCACCTGGCCGGTGAGAAGTGCCAACATCGCAATGGAGGTTGACTGCGTTTCGCCGTTCATGCGGCGCTGCGGCCCCCAGCCCTGAGAAATGAAGCAAGGCTTGGTGGTGGCGATTTCTTTGGCAAGGCGCTCGATTGTTTCAACCGGCACATTGGTGATGCGGGAAGCCCAAAGCGGAGTCTTCGGTGTCTTGTCCGCACCTTTGCCGAGAATGTAGCTCTTGTAGTCGCTTCCTTTGGGAGCGGACTTCGGCAACGTCTTTTCGTCGTACCCGATGCAGTAAGTGTCCAGGAAGTTCTGATCGACCAGGTTTTCCGTAATCATGACGTAGGCCATGCCGGCAGCCAGTGCCGCGTCAGTGCCCGGACGAATCGGCACCCATTCACTGTCGCGTCCTGCCAGAGAATCGGTGCGGATCGGATCGATCACAACCATTCTCGCTTTGCCGATGCGCAGAGCTTCAGCCAGCTCCCATGTCTGACCGCCGCCCGAAGCGCGGGTCACGGCCGGGTTGTTGCCGAACGTGACATAAAGCTTGGCGTTTCGGATCTGACTCATGTAAGAGCCAACACCCGGATTGTTGGAGCGTACGGCACCGTAATTGAAGCCGCCAAACATATACGGCCAAATATTTTGGATGCAGGCCGCGGAGTAGTCCGAATACCAGCCGATATTGCCGCCGATTAAATTGAAGAAGCGGAACGTGCAGTTGCGGTTGTTAAAGAGACTGTAGTTGCCCGAACCGTGCATCAACAGGATCGATTCGTTGGTGTGCTTGGCAATCGTATTCTTGAGACGAGCGGCGATTTCGTCGAGAGCCTGATCCCAGGTGATCTTTTCAAATTTGCCTTCGCCGCGCTTGCCGACGCGCTTCAGGGGATATTTCAAGCGCTCAGGCGCGTAGAGACGCTGGCGAATCGAGCGCCCGCGATGGCAAGCGCGCACTTGAGGAAAGTCCTTGCCGATGGCGCCGGCAGTGGGACTGCCCGTATTGTCGGTTTCAATGCGAATCACGCGACCTTTCTTCGAAATGCAGCGCAGAATGCAGCGGCTGCCGCAGTTGATGGAACAGGCAGACCAAGTAACTGTTTCGGCATCGGTTGCCGCTGCGGCAACCGCTTGACTCACAGGAGACAGAGAAAGCCCTGCCGATGAGCCGAGCAGAGCCGAATGACTGAGGAATGCTCTTCTGGAAAGCATGGGAAGCCAATCCTTTGAGAAGCCCGTCGGCGACTCCGAAGGCGATCTTCGCGCCTTAAAGAAGTAGAAGCAAATGGTTTGCGGCGGCACTTCTCGCTTGTTTTTCTTTTGCTTCTTGGGGTCTTGGTGTGAGTCTAGCGCTGCCATTAGTCCGGCGTTATGCTATTTTGTACATAACGGGTTGAGTCGGAGTGCGGTATTGTTCTGGAAAAGAGGATTACAAGACAGAGGTTAATCATGATTTCCTTACGCGAATTTCACGATGTCTTCAAATCCATCAATCCGTGGGAATCGGATGCCGAAGCTTTCGTGCGAACTGATGCCGACGGTATCGTCTATGTGCCGAGTTCGATGATTGCAGACGAAGAGCAAAGACAGGCGGCTTATGACGAAATGGACGAAGAAGGATCTTGGATTTCTTTTCCGGACGCCTCTGAGCTGCGCTTGGGCAAGGACATGGCGTTGCGGTATGCCGAGCGGTTCTTGCCTGAAAATGATTACGAAAGAGTGGTTGATATCTTCTATCGCCGCGGGGCTTTTCGACGTTTCAAGGATCTGCTTGACGAGCGCGGCAAGCTCGAAGAGTGGTACGCGTTTGAGGAAATTAGCGAACTCGCGGCGCTCAAGGAGTGGCTAACGGAAAACGACATTACATATGTCGACGACTGTACTTTAACCGAGGAAGCCCAAAAACTTGCGGCTCTTCTTGAGCAGGAAGGTTAGTCAGAAGATGCCAAGCAGCACAAAGGCCATCAGCGTGTAGCGTGCGGTTTTGCCGACGGCCGTCCAGAGCAGTGCCGACCAAAAGCCGATGCGCAGCCACCCGGCGGCCAGAGGCAGAACATCACCGATGACCGGCACCCAGGCCAGAACCAGCCCCGGAGCTCCCCAGCGACGCAGACGTTCGACGGCGTCGGAGGCCGGAACGCGATGCGGCACATAACGGCCGATGGCCCACGTGGTCATACTGCCGAGCGTGTTGAACAGACTGGCGGCAACAACAAGAAGCACAGCGCGTTGTGTTTCCTGGGTACAAGCGAGCGCCGCTGCCAGGAGTGCTTCAGAACTTCCCGGCAAAACGGTGGACGACAGAAATGCGGACAGACACAACGCCCAGATGCCGCCGTCGCCGGCTAGAAAAGAGGTAATGGATTCAACCATCGAAACGTCAGACTAAATCAGGAACGTCTTGCAGGGCGAATAGTCTTCGCCTTCGTTGAGCGCCAGATAGCCCAATTGGTTTGAAACCAACTTTGTCTTACCGATGGTGCCTTCGATCGATGTGTGAGAGTGACCGTATACCCAGTAGTCAATGCGCGAGTCGGCGATCCAATTCCCCAATTCCGTGACAAACCCAGATGAAATAGGGGAGTGTTTATGGTCTTCTCGGCACAGTGTGTAGCTCGGCACGTGATGCGTGACGACAACAATGTGTTTGGCGTCAGATCCGGCAACGGCTTCCTGCAAAAAGGCAAGTGACTCCTTGTGCATGGCAACATACTCGTCGACCGAAATTTTTCTGCCGTCAAATGTGATCTCATTGAAGTCGAGAAGGATGGAATTGACGGCGGCGGATTGTTCGGGGATGATGTTCGACCAGAGTGTTGAACAGATGAAATCGGTGTCGCCCACGCGCACAACCTCATTGTTGCAGCACAACACATTGGGACGGATCGGAATCTTGATCGGTTCGATCAGGTCCTCGACTTTTTCCCATTCGCCGTAATAGTCGTGGTTGCCCGGTACGAAAATCGTTTTCTCAAAATTGGACGAACAGAGATCCCAGAAGAGGCGATAGGTGCGCAAGGACACCAGATTGGCAACGTCACCAGCAAGAATGAGTACATTGCCTTCCTCTTCAAAGCCCTTGTTGAGGATGTATTCGTAGTTCTGCCCGTAGTCGAGGTGCAGGTCTGATGCGTATTGGACAATCATGGCGGATGGAGCGAGAGAACGAGGCGCGCGAATAAGTCTAAACAGCTTGAAAAGATTTTCCAGACATACGTCCTTATCGTTTAGCCTATGTCTTTGCGCCAGTCAAACTTCGGAAGCTCTTTTTTTCTGTTGACAAAAATGCGACCCTGAAACTGTCTGTCCGAGCAAAGCGCCTTGGCGATCAGGTTGCGGGTACGCGGCAGTTTGACTCTGACGACGGTCTTTTTCTTGGATTTGCTCATGTAGGCCCTCTATATATAAACGTTGAAACCGGCACGAGCTTAACCTGAGGTGCGACAGTGTTCGCCGCAGGAAAACACTGTCGGCCATCCGTCAAAGCCACAAAAACGCAAGCGGCACTGCCGTCCCGATCGAATCAAAGCGTCTTAAGCTCTGACCGCAATAAAGAAGAACGTTTTGTACCTCACGGTCTTTGACAAGATCTCTAAATTTAACAAGACAGGTGAAGTCGCTTTCCGTGACGTTTTCCTTGGTTGAGATTTGGAAGGCCGTGAGCGAACCGGTGTTAGCGTCTTCAAGAATCAAGTCAATGCTTAGTCTCGTGCGCAGAGCAAAGTGCCACAGGTGCAAATCCGGATCGTTGTCCGTGAGCGTTGCCAATTGTGCCCAAGTCCAGTTCGTAAGCAGCTGACGGACAACCTCAGGGTGATCGCCTGAGATAACAGACGGAGCCGTACTGCAAAAGCCAAGCAGGCCGCACAGCCAACCGGAATCAACGATGACATATTTGGGACTGCGCACGCCGCGGTCAGACGTAAGAGTGCCCGGCCAGACCGGAACGCGGTCCACCAGGCAAAGGCGCTCCAGCGTTTCCAGACAATGCTTGACAAAGGGGCGTCCGATATCAAGCACCTCTGTTATGTGCGTGAGATTGACATTTTCTCCCGACGCCGCTCCCACCTTACGGTAAACCTTGCGAAGCAACAGGGCATTCATCAACGCGCTGGCCAACCAAGTTTTGCCGCTGCCGGTGGCGCCTGTG
>ENA-UONY01000869-UONY01000869.1-human-gut-metagenome-genome-assembly--contig:-CS9-NODE-869-length-31233-cov-62.510456_pt1 | contig 31233 bp, 28 predicted proteins | sample MGYA00242465_ERZ724012 | MGnify/ENA metagenome assembly ERZ724012 | reverse complement strand
TTAACGCTACACGTCCGCAGGTTAGTACATATATCTCAGGTTAGTGGCGTTTTTTGAAGAGTCAATGTTAGTGCAGTTGCATTGATAAGGTCACGAAATTATTAATGCCTTGTCGGTACGGAAAGTGTTTCAGGCGGTGTTGGCGGTACATTATACGTTGCGATTTAATGATAAATCGGATTTTGACAAGCTGACCGCTCCTGTTACGGAGCGGTCAATTATCTGCATATTATTCCGATGTTGTGGTACCGGAGGATGCTGCGGAGGAGGTTTCATTATCGGCTTTACTGTCGGCTGAAGAAGCGGAAGCATCGGACGATGTTTTTTCTTCCTTGGTGATGTTCAGCTTTTCGTAATCATATTCGTAATTTACGGCACTGCGCCATTCCTCAAGTATAGCGTTGGTCTTTTCGCTCTGACGTGAGGTTAAAAGCTCTTCCTTTACAGTCTTCCTGTAATTGCTTAAGTCGCTGTCGGTAACCTTTGCATCGCTTACATACTTTACGATATAATATCCGCTGTCGGTGGGGATAAGTCCGCTTATATCGCCCGGCTTTTCAAGGGCGAAAACTGCATCGTAAAGTGCATCGGAAATAAGTCCCTTTGAGTTAAGCACGAGTATCTGTTCGCCTTTGGTAGATTCGGAATATGCACTGCTGTATTCCTTTACCACTGCGTCAAAGTCTGCGCCCTCTGCGGTAGCCTTTTTAAGTGCGGCATCGGCCTTTTCCTTTATCTCAGCTAACTTTTCGTCACGCTTCTTGTCGATCTCTGCGTCATCTGCGCCGCTCTCGTTTCTTGCGGCATTTATCTCGGCATAATCGGATGATGCAATGCCTACGGCTATATATTTGATATAACGTGCGTCTTTTGGTATCCATACCTTTTTGTACTCGGAGTCGGTGGCATAGCTTGAAGCGCTCTTTTCGTACGCCTGCTTAGCCTCTGCCGTGAGCTTTGTGATATAATCATCGACCTCAGAGTCGGATACGGTAATATCTTTAAGAAGGTAGTCGTTGACTTTTTTCTGTATTGCCGTGTTGGTCTGCCACATCAGGAATGTATCCTCGGTAAGACCGAAGCCTGCGATATATTCATTGAAAAGCTCTTTTTCCTTTTCAAGAATCTTTTCATCATTGGCGCTGTCCTCTGTGCCGGAGGTATCATCGGCGCTTATGCCGAGTGCGGTCTGCGCCTTTTTCTCAAATGAGGCGTACCAGTCGCTGAGATTCTTTGTATAGGCCTTTTCGACCTCAGCCATTTCTTCTTCGGTAAGCTGATCGAGTCCCAGCTCCTTGGCTTTTCTGAGTATCAGCTTTTCGTTGGTCAGCATATCTATTATATTCTTTCTGTACGCCTGAGCATAGGAGGCATAAGCGGAATTTGTTTCGTCAAGTCCGTAATTTGCTATGGTGAAGGAATACTCGGGATAGAAATCCTTGAATTTGACCTGATAATATTCCTTTTCTTCATCCGAAAGTGAGTCTGAGGTGGCCCATGCCACTATGTCGTCGTCTTTTGCCGTCCAGATGTTTTCAACGCTTGTTGTGCCGCTGTCAGTACCTGATGTAAGAATGCTGTCGCTGCAGCCGGAGAACATCATTGTACAGGCGAGTATTGCGGCTGTCGCCGCTGTTCTTTTCTTCATTTTTATTAGATCCTTCCTTAAAATGTGCAGTAGGATATTTGTGTAAATTGCATAACGTACTGCTGTGACTATATAAGTATATCACAAATTTTCAAAAAATCAAAACAAATTTTCGAAAAAGAGGGTGAATTTTTTGTGAAAATGTGTTATAATTATATCCGATATAATGAGATAGCTGTAAAATCTGATTTTATTGCTGTCTTTTCTGATTTTTCCGGAGGTAGATTTAAGTTGAAAAAGCTATCAAGATATATAAAAATACTGGCGCTTGCCTTGTCGGCGGTACTGACGCTATGCGCCTGCTCGGGCGACGGTGCAAGCTCGGGTGAAAGCTCATCGGCACCTGACTATTCGCTTGATACATCCGCCAAGGTCGGATATGTATACAATGAAGAAATTTCAAGGGACAACATGACATTTATGTTTGAGAAAAGCCGCAAGGATATTGAAACGGCGCTTGGTCTTGAAACCTGTTATGTTGACGGCGTTGCGGTGTCGCAGTTTGAAAATGCCGTAAAAGCGCTCAAAAACGAGGGCTGCAGTATCATAGTATCGGCATCGCACGTTTTTGCAAACTCGGCGCTCAGCTATGCGAAAAAGGATAAGGACGTATACATACTGAGCTACGGCGGCACGGCATCGCTCACGAACCTTACAACGTTCCGACCGAAGCTGTATCAGCCTGCGTTCATCTGCGGAACGGTAGCGGCGTGGAATTCTTCATCTCACAAGATAGGAATAGTCGCAGACGATCTTATGTACTGCTCGAACGGCGTTATAAACGCATTTATCCTCGGCATACAGCAGATATACAAGGAACGTGAAACGGATGTCGAAATAATCTATGCGGAAACCAAAGCACAGACGGAAACTGCGGTAAATACGCTTGAGGGCAAGGGCTGTGATGTTATATTCTCGTATCAGTCGAATGATTACTGTATGTACTACTGCGATTCGATCGGAATGAGGTCGATAGGCTTTACAAACGATATGGCTTATTCGGCTCCGAAATACGGGCTTGTAGGGTATTATCTCAACTGGGCTACGTTTATCACGGACACGGTGAGAACCTGCATAAACGATAACTTTATGGCGGAGGTTTATGTCGGAGGCTTCAGTGAAGCGTTTGTGAAGCTGACACCTTATTCTGCCGCCTGCAAGAAGGAAACGCTCACTATAGCGGATACTCTTTATGACTATGTAAAGAAAGGCAAGGCGAAGATATTCGAGGGTGAAATCCGTGACAAGGACGGCCTTGCAAGAGTGGGTGCGGGAGCAACGCTTGACGATATGCAGGTGCTGGCGATGGATTATCTTGTTTACGGGGTAACGTATATAGATAATATTATCGACCCTGTGCCGAATCCCACAACATCAGACCTTATAGTGAAGAAGGAATATGTTTCGTAAGGCGGATGGTGCTGTGACAGAAAGCCGATAAGGGCTGAGGCGGTGCGGATGCCGGGAGATTCTGATAAATTACGCCGATGAGAAAATCATCGGCGTTTTTGTTTGTGGGGGTTTAATAGGGCGGCAGATATGTTTTTAGGAGCGAAAAGCTCCCTTATGCGTTTTTTCGCATAAGGGAGCTTTTTTGTTATGCTTATTCGCCGTTGTAAAGCTCGTAGTAGGTCAGGGCATCTTTCATAAAATGCTCGGTCACGTTGAAGTAATCGGCTAATTGCCAAAGCTCTGTAAGGCCGCTTCTGATTGCTTTTATAAGCGTTCTTCTGGTGAACGTGTGGGTCACAGCCCACGCTGTAGCACGGCGTTCACATCTGCCGCGGGGGATGACGGGACAGTTTGCGTCATAGAAGGCGCCGGTCATGCAGTGTCCGAGCTCGTGAACGGTTTTTTCTTTTCGGTCGGCTATACTTTTCACTTTATGAGGGTCTATGGCGATAATGCACATACCGTCGGTGCATTGGCTCATAGCGCCCTGTTTGCCTTTCATACGCATATCTACAATAAGTATATCGTTATCCTGTGCGGTTTTTATAAGCTGTTCCAATTATCATTGCCCTCCCTTCAGAGCATTGCATCGGTTTACTTCTTTCCGTCCTTTTCTTTGCTGCGGCGGAGCTCAAGCTGGAGCATAGCAAGACGTTTTACATCGTCGAGTACATCGTCGTCTATTTCGGTTTCACCGAAAAGTGCGAATTTAAGGCGGGGGTCGGATACTCTTGCGGTATCGCCGCTCATAAGAAGCGTGTCTGTGTCTGTGCCGAAATATTCGGCTATTTTCAATAATGTGGCGAACGGCGGCTCACGCTTTCCTGTTTCGTAAAGGCTGTACGCCTGCTTGGTTACGCCGAGATATTCGGCTACCTGCGCCTGTGACGCACCTTTTGCTTTACGAAGCTGTTTTATCCTTTCGGAAAATGCGCCTGAAACTGTGCCGGAGTTTGTGCTCATTTAAGGTTCATCCTTTCATATTGACGTTCTGTTGTCTGAGATAATTATAACAACATTGTGTTGAATTGTCAATAAAAGAAACAAAGTGTTGTCAAAGATTGTTGCTGTTCAACGAAAATGATGAATTTGTGCTACAAACGGTTGACAAATAGTCCTGCGTGTGCTATCATTATGACAACGGAAAGTTGCAACAGCTTTCACGGTTATCATTTTTGATACGCTTGATAATTCCTTTAAAGGCTATTATAGCGTATTTTGTGTACTAAAAAACGTACACGATTTCGAAAATGAAGAAAAAATCAGAAAAACGGAGGGGATATATGTACAGATGCTTAAGATGCGGAGGAACGTATGACAGCAATGAGTTGACACGGACGCTCCAGTACCGTGGAGAATATCAGGGAACGGCTGCATATGAAACCGAGAGGAGCTGTCCTGCCTGCGGGTACGATGTGGAGTATTGCGGAGAGTGGAGCGACGACGGGTACGATTATGACGAACTGTTATAATCAAGGCGAAAACGGTCAGGAAGGGGGAGATATACACGGAAAGAAGAAGGGGCATAGAAATCACGCAGGAAATTCTTGATAAAATCAGCCACTGTATCGAGCTTGGGTACAGCGATGTGCAGACGGCGGAATTGCTCGGGATACATCGCACAACGCTGAGAAACTGGAAGCTGACGCACGATGAAATAAGGAGATTATATCAAAGTGACGGACAAGACGGTGACGAGGAGAGAAAAAAGCAGGTCGAGGAGGCATTGCTGAAGCGTGCGATAGGATACACGCAGACGGAAATCACAAGGCAGGTCGGAAAGGACGGTAAGCTGGGTGTTGTCAAAACGGTTGAAAAGCAGGTGATGCCAAGCACAACGGCGCAGATCTTCTGGCTGAAGAACAGATGCGGTTACGAGTGGGACGGCGGCATGGTTGACGATGAGGAAAACGAAGGAGGAGTTGTGGTGATACCCGAAGCGAGAACGGAGAATGAGGGTGAGTTTTGATGAGGGTGGATGGGGAACGGGAGAGCGGTTATATGGCAAGGGTGGTGAGGGGAGAGTTGTGGCAGGGATTGTGATTGCTTAGAAGTTTTGAAGATAGTACTCCTATTAATTTCAATCCCCACCGTCTTGACGGCAGAGCGACTTAGTAATTATAAAAGTCGGATATATCACATAAAAACGCTGTAATATTTAGGCTTGTGGCTTGCCGTCAAGCCACCTCCCCTTTTTCGAGGGGAGGCAAGGGTGTTGGCGCGGGGCAAAGGGTTGGCAAGTATTTTGTGAGGGTTGTGGGGATGGAGAGGGTCGATGCGGCAATCCCTCCGGTAGTCGCCCGAATTTTTTCGGGCGACAGCACCTCACCTTTGACAAGGGAGGCAAGTTTAGTGAGGGGCAAGGGATAGTGCGGATGCGAAACAAGCAGAGCGTTCATTAAAAGGCGAGGGTGGTGGTGCGGGGCAAAGGGTTGGCGAGTATTTTGTGAGGGTTGTGGGGATGGTGGGAAGTTGGAATGGTGGGCAGGTGGGGATGGCGATAGATTTACAGAAAAACGGGAGGTGTTGCTGAGATGAAAGATAATGATGTAAAAGGCGGAAGGAGGGTGGTATGGTCGCCGCAGGAAAGGCAGGCGGAGTTTATGCAAAGGGGAGAGTATGAGGCTTTGTACGGGGGTGCCGCCGGCGGAGGTAAGTCTGACGCACTTTTAGCGGAGGCACTCAGGCAGGCGGATAAGGCTTGCTACAGGGGGATAATTTTCAGGAAAACGTATCCGCAGCTGACGGAGCTTGAGGACAGGTCGCAGACGCTTTATAAAGGTGCATATCCTGCGGCAAGGTACAACAAGACCAAGCACTGCTGGAGTTTTCCGTCCGGGGCTAAAATCTATTTCGGGGCGATGCAGCATAAGAAAGACAGGCTTAACTATCAGGGCAAGCATTATGACTTTGTGGGGTTCGATGAACTGACGCAGTTTTCCTTTGATGAATACAGTTATATGTTTTCGAGAAACAGACCGGGCGGAAAAGGCACGAGGGTGTATATCAGAGCCACGGCGAATCCGGGCGGTCCGGGTCATTCGTGGGTAAAGCAAAGGTTTATAACGGCTGGCGAGCCGATGAAACCGATAATAGAAGAACATAAGGTGAAAAAGCCCGACGGGGCGGAGATAATCATAAGAAAATCGAGAGTGTTCATCCCGGCGAGCGTGTTTGACAATAAGGAGCTGTTGCGAAACGATCCGGAATATCTTGCGAGCCTGTCTATGCTTCCGACCGCCGAGAGAAAGGCGCTTCTGTACGGGGATTGGAACAGCTTTACGGGGCAGGTTTTCACCGAATGGAGAGATGACCCGGAGCATTATTGCGACAGAAGATGGACGCACGTCATAGCGCCGTTTGAGATACCTCGCCACTGGGAGATAGTGAGGGGATTTGATTTCGGGTATACAAGACCGTTTTCGGTAGGGTGGTATGCGGTGGATACTAAAGGGTGCATCTACAGGATAAGAGAATACTACGGTTGTACGGATAAGGCGAATGAGGGCATAAGGCTTGAGCCTTCGGTAATTGCAGAGAATATCAGAAAAATAGAGCGTGACGATCCGAATATAAGAGGGAGAAATGTGTACGGGGTCGCAGACCCTTCAATATTCGATAAAAGCCGTGGGGAAAGCGTCGCAGACCTTATGGCACGGTCGCCTTACTTTATAATTTGGTCGCCGGGGGACAACGCAAGAATATCGGGTAAGATGCAGTACCACAACAGGCTGGCGTTCAACAGTGACGGGGAGGCGATGTTCTATTGCTTCAACACCTGCAGAGAGTTTATCAGGACTATTCCTGCGCTTATGTATGACGAAAAGAACGTGGAGGATATTGACACAACGATGGAGGATCACATATATGACGAATGCAGGTATGTCCTTATGGAGCATCCTATCGCCGCACCGGTAAAGCGTGGGGAGATTCCGGCAGGCGACGATCCTCTTGAACAGAGAAAGCCCGAAAGAGCGGAATCGTTCTATATGATGTGATTATGAAAGGAGAAATATGAAGAAAATCGGTAAGGAGCAGGTGCGTAAGGCAAGGCAGACGCTTGCAAAGTATAAGGAGGGGAAGGCGGTACTCGACAAGAGAATCGTGTCAAACGAGCAGTGGTGGAAATTAAGGCACTGGGGCGAAATAGGTTATGACAAGGACGATACAAGGCCTATGCCGGCATCGGCGTGGCTGTTCAACTCGTTGGCAAATAAGCACGCTGACGCTATGGACAATATACCTGAGCCTGCGGTGCTTCCGAGAGAAAAAAGCGACGAGGAGGTCGCAAAGCAGTTATCGCTGATACTTCCTGCAATACTTGAACGCTGTGGCTACGAAAAGCTGTACAGCGACGGCTGGTGGTACAAGCTCAAGAACGGCAGTATGTGTACGGCTGTTGTATGGGACCCTGACGCTGACGGCGGTATGGGAGATATAGCGATAAGAAACGTTGATATTCTGAATCTGTTCTGGGAGCCGGGTATAAAGGATATTGAGGAGAGCGCAAACCTTTTCTATGTGACGCTTGTTGACCGTGAACGGCTGAATCTGATGTACCCTGAACTTTTGGGGGAAGATACCGAAAGCGTTGCGGGCGGTACTGAAAACGTGGAAAAGTACAAAACGGAGGATAAGACGGACGACAGTGCGAAGGTCGAAGTCGTCGACTGGTACTACAAGAAAACGATAAACGGCAGAAAACAGCTCTGCTACTGTAAATTCTGCGGCGACAGGGTGATATATTCGAGCGAGGATGATGAAAGCTGTGCCGACGGATTCTATAAACACAGCCGTTATCCCTTTGTTATGGATACGCTGTTTGTGCAGGAGGGAACTCCGTGCGGATTCGGATACATAGATGTTATGCGTGACGCACAGATGTATATAGATAAGCTGTCGCAGGTCGTTCTTGAGCATACGGTGATGATGAGCAGAAAGAGATATTTTATCCGACAGAACAGTGCGGTTAACGAAGCCGAATTTGCCGACTTAAAAAACAGGTTCGTTCACGTTGCGGGAAATCTCGGCGATGAGGATATAAGGGAAATTAAGGCAGAGCCGCTTGACAGCTCGGTGATGAATGCACTGAGTTTTAAAATAGACGAACTGAAGGAAACGAGCGGAAACAGGGATTTTTCTCAGGGGTCTGTTTCAAACGGCGTTACGGCGGCAAGCGCCATTGCGGCTTTACAGGAGGCAGGAAGCAAGCTGTCGAGGGATATGATAAAGGGAACGTATTTTGCGTTCCAGCAGGTGTGCTATCTGATAATAGAGTTGATAAGGCAGTTTTATGATACGCCGAGGAGCTTCAGGATAACCGGGGGATATGACGCTTTTGACAACTCTGCCATAAAGGAGCAGAGCAGGGAGCTTTTCGGGGTACAGCTTGGGACGAAGAAGCCTGTCTTTGATATAGTATGTACGGCATCGAAGAAATCGCCGTTTTCCAAAGCTTCACAGAATGAACTTGCAAAGCAGCTTTTTCAGCTTGGATTTTTCAATCCGGAAACGGCGGTGCAGGCACTGGGCTGTCTTGCAATGATGGACTTTGAGGGAAAAGAAGAAATTGAGCGTGTAATAAGGGATAACGCAGGAATGAACGAGGTGAAGATATGACAAGAGTAAGAATAGACAAGTCGGGTCTTGGCAGGGATATTTATATCACGGGACACTGTGCGAACGAAAACAGCGGATCGACAGAGGCTACGCTTGTATGTGCGGCGATGACAACGCTTGCGCAGACGATAGCGCAGAATGTTTTTGACAGCGAGGACACGGGGGATACCGATATTATTGATGTTACGCTGAGAAGCGGTCAGGCGGTCATAAGCTATGTGACGGACGACGACGGGCTGAACACGGCGGTTGACGGGATATGCAAGGGGTTTGATATGCTGGAGGAAAACTATCCGGAATATGTATCCTGCTGCAGAAGTGAGGGGTAAATATGGAAGCGACAGAGAATGTGCAGGCGGCGGAAAATGCTGAAACAAGTGAAGAAGCAAAGGTACAAAAGAGTGATGAAAGCCTGAGCGAAAACAATAAACCGGATAAAGCCGAGGGAGAGCAAAACGAGGATAAGGCGGAGCTTTTCAGGCAGGCAGTGCTTAAGTCAAAGCGTGAGAAGGCGGCAAGGGCAGAACGGATATTGAGCCTTGTGGCGCAGTTTTGCGGAGCGGATAAATGCGACTATGACGGAATAGAAAATGCAGTATCCGAGAGAAATTTCGAGCGGTGCAGAAGAAACGATATGGAGTACAGGCTGGAGCGGTGGCAAAAGGAAAGCGAGGAGGTAAAGCAGACATATCCTCAGTTTGACCTTGCGAAAGAAATGAGTGACAGAAGATTCTTTTCGCTGTGCTATAAGGGCGTGGGGCTTGAGGAGGCTTATCTTATCGTGCATAAGGACGAGCTTTTTATCGCCGCAATGGAATATGCGGCATCTGAACTTATGAGAAGCGGTGCGTTCTGTAAAAGCGGCAGAATGAAGGAGGGTGCGCTGTCACCTGTGGGAGAGGTTACGAAAAGCGAGAAAAGCCTGTCTAAAAATGAGCGGAAGGAGCTTATCAGACGGACAGAGAGAGGGGAAAGAGTGGTGCTTTGATCGTTTATGAATGAGAAGGAAGGTGGTGAGATATGAATATTGCAACGGGAGGGCAGGCGGGAATTTAAAAAAGCCGCAGCCGCACGGGGAAAAGTTTTGCGGCAGAAACGATAAGAAAAAACGATAAGAAAATAGAAAGATGACGGTATCAGCCGTCGGGAAAGGAAATCTATATGAAGATGAGAGAAGTTAAATTAAATCTGTTCGATGTACAGACAACAGGACAGGCAAGTCTGTCCGCCGAGATGAAAACGTTCTATGAGAACACGCTGATAGATATGGCAGAGCCTAAGCTGGTGCATGACCGCTTTGCAGACAAATATCCGATACCCAAGAATAACGGCAAGACGATAGAACTGAGAAAGTACAGCTCGCTTGCAAAGGCGACAACGCCGCTTGTCGAGGGCGTTACACCTGCGGGAAATATGCTGTCGGTAACAGCTAAGACGGCAACGGTAAATCAGTACGGCGACTATATCAAGCTGTCGGATATGCTGGAACTTACCGCAATAGACAACAATGTAGTGCAGTCAACAAAGCTGCTCGGCAGTCAGTCGGGAAGAACGCTTGACACGATAACAAGAGAGATAGTTAACGCAGGGACGAATGTTATATATGCCTGCGGCAAGGACGGCAGCGAGGTGCTGTCAAGAGATGAACTGAGCAAGGACTGCGTTTTATCGGTGGATACGGTATTCCGTGCCGCCGCACAGCTTGAGAGCATGAATGCAGACGGAATAGACGGGGAGAGTTATGTTGCGATAATACACCCTTATGCCGCATATGACCTTATGAGAAGTGCGGAGTGGGTCGATGTGCATAAGTATGCCGATCCCGAAAGCATATTCAAGGGGGAGATAGGCTCGCTCGGCAATGTGAGATTTGTAAAAAGCACGGAGGCGAAGATATTTGCCGATGAAAGCTGTCCGCAGTTCTATCAGCTGACCTCCGACGCAAATTTTCTTGAGGGAAAGGATTATTATACGAAGTCGGGCGACAGCTATCAGAAGGCAAGCGTTTCGGCAGGCGGACAGGTCACAGCCTCGACATATTACGAAAAGAAGGCGCTTGCGGTGTTCTCTACTCTGGTTATAGGAGCGCACGCCTATGCGGTGACGGACGTTGCAGGCGGCGGTCTTCAGCACATAGTAAAGCAGCTCGGCTACGGCGACGATCCTCTGAACCAGAGAGCGAGCGTGGGCTGGAAGGCGGTACGCACAGCCGAGATACTTACGGACGAGTATATGGTGAGAATAGAGAGCTGTTCTCCTGTTTATTCGGAAAAGACGAGTGCAAATTAAAGTCGGTAAAGAAAAACCGGAATAAGCGGCACAGGGTCACTGCAGGGTATGGTGACAGCAACGGCAGTGCGGGAGGGTAAGGGGAATAATATTGCAAAGGAGAAATATATGAAAGAAAACTTAACTGAGCTTGTGGCGGTAAGGCTGTTCAAGGACAATGACAAGTACAGCTCAGATGTGTTTGTATCGGTGAACTGCAACAATTATCTTATACGCAGAGGTGAAACGGTGATGGTGCCGTTGTTCATAAAAAAGGAACTGGACAGAGCTGAGCTTCAGAGAAAGAGAGCGGAGTACTACCGTGATGAAGGATGGAAGCAGTCGCTGATAGTGCAGGAGGGTAAGTGATGACGGTAAAGGAAGTCATTGAAACGGTTGACGCACTGCGACCGAACGAAATTGCCGCAGAGGACAAGAGAAAGTGGCTTTATGAGCTTGAAAGCAGAATATATGAGGATCTGTATGTTACGCACGAGCATGAGGGAATCGGGTTTACCGAAACGGAAAAGATCACGAGCGACGGTACAACGGAGCTATTTATAAAGGCTCCGCACGATGAGATATACGTTCTTTATCTTTGCTCGCTGATAGATTTTTACCATGCGGAGTATGAGAGATATGCCAATGACAACGCTCTTTTTGAGGCTCTATATGAAAGCTGCTGCCGTTTCTGGAACAGCAGGCATATTTCGTGCGTGAGAACTGAAATCACGGGATAGGAGGAAGAACTTGGCGGTAAGAGAAATAACGGGTGGTACGGAAAGTGCCGTAAAGTTCGGCGGTATCGATCGCTCGAACGGTACGCCGCTTGGATACTGGCAGGAGCTGTACGGTATGGATTTTACCGCTTTTCCTGCGCTTAAAACGGTAAAGCCGTTTTCGTACAAGGCGTTGGCTGACGGTATAACGGGGTATATCATAAAAAACGGGGAGATAGTATACACAAAGGCGGACGGGATATATATTTCTGGAGTGAAAACGGCGGTAAATCTCAGTGCAGGGGAAAAACAGCTTGTGTCGCTGGGAGCATACATACTGATAATGCCGGACGAGGTGCTTGTAAATACCGCTGATACGCCTGCAAGCGTGCAGTATACGGCGAAGCCCTCGCTTTCAGGCACGCTGTTCGAATATAACCAGAACCAGACACGGCCTACGGTTTCTATATATAAGCTGTTGTATCTTGATGTGCCTGAGGAAAGCGTAGCGCTGTCAAGCTACAGCGTTGGCGATATGGTCAGGATAGATTATGAATACGGCGGAAAGAAACAGTACCTGTCTGTAGTGATAAGCTCGGTGGGAAAGGAAAGCTACAGTATGGACGGGTGCGTGTCGATTAACTTCGACACGAGTGCATACAGCGATACCTACTATTTTTATACGGAAAAGCGGAAGATGGACAAATTCATGGTGCCTAATATAAAGAATGCGGTCTTAAGCTGTCCGATACCGAAGATGGATTTTATAACAGAGCATAACAACAGGCTGTGGGGGTGTTCGTCGGCAAATCGTGAAATATACTGTTCAAAGCTCGGAAGTGCTACGGAGTGGGGAAGCTATGACGGCATCTCAACTGACGCATGGGCGGCAACGGTAGGCTCTGACGGGGATTTCACCGGAGTTTGCGTGTACGGGGGAGGCGTACTGTTCTTTAAGGAAAATGTCGTCCATATTGTCTACGGCACAAGAGCGTCAAACTTTACGCTAAGCACTGTAAAGCTGAGAGGCGTTCAGAAGGGCAGTGACGGCTCGCTGTGCATATCGGACGGATTGCTTTATTATAAGGCGCCTGAGGGGATATTCAGCTTTAACGGCTCTGCATCGGTGAGGATCGACGCAAAGCTGGGTGATGATATTACCGATACGGCGGTGATGACGGCAAACGGAAGATATGTTGTTATGTGTGCGGCTGACAAAATGGTGTATTATTATGACAAGCGCTACTCGGCGTGGTACACGAGACAGCTTTCGGATGTAATCTCGGCGCACGAGATAAACGGCAGGCTGTATGCCGTTACCCGTGACAGCAATAAAAAGATGAGGCTTGTAACGCTTGTCGGAAACGACAGCGGTTATACGGACAGTGACAGGAGCGAATTCTCTGCGGTCAGCGGCGAACTTGGCAGGGGAAGTATATTCAGAATATACAAAAAGCTGAGAATGTCGCTGTATCACAAAAAGCAGGACAACGAAACGCTTGAGCTGTCGGCATATATAAGCACTGACGGCGGAGAATGGAGGAAGGTATATGAGCTTTGCAGTGAAAAGGGGAATGGCGAAGAAATAGCTGTCGCTCCTGTAATACCGCTCAGAAGCAGAAAGATAAAAATAAAGATATGCGGCGAAGTAAGCGGTGACGCTTATGCGACGCTGTACGGCATATATCTTGACAGTGAAAAGGGAAGTGAGATAAGTGGATAATCTGAATATAAGCTTTGCTCCCGATAAAACGGCAGAGGACAAAGGGCGGATAAATGCGGTAGAGGATTATCTGTCACTCCTTACCGAAAGGATAAAATTCTGTTTTAACGGCATAGATGAGAATATTGCACAGAAGTCGGACGGCAAAGAGGAAAAACAGCTTATTTACAGTACGATTGCAGGCGAAGTGGGACAACTCACCGCTACCGGAATCGGCTGTGAGATATTCAACGACTATGAAAATAATATCGCAAGCTCGCTTTACGCTCACGCCGAAGGAAGCGGCACGAAGGCAACGGCACCCGGTGCGCACGCAGAAGGGAACGGCACCACAGCAAGCAACTCATACGCACACGCTGAAGGGAGAGAAACAACTGCTTCAGGGGAGAGTTCGCACGCAGAAGGAAACAACACCACAGCAAGCGGTTATTGCAGCCATGCGGAAGGATACAATGCTACTGCAAGCGGCGGATACAGCCACGCAGAAGGGTATAATGCCGTAGCAAGCGGTTTTTACAGCCACGCAGGAGGAATAAACAGCGAAGCGAAAGCGGAAGCATCCTTCGCTCACGGCGAGCATGCGGTATCCAATTATCGAGGCGGTGCGGCTTTCGGCATCAGCAACAAGACCAAAGAAGCACTTTTGGTTGTCGGAAACGGCTCGCCGGGAGGAAGTTACGAAAGCGATGCACTGGTGCTTGACGATGGCGGGAATCTGTGGGTGGCAGGCAGTATAAAGTGCGGCGGTGACAGCGGAGGTTATACCTTGTCGCCTGCGACAGCCGACACGCTCGGCGGAGTGATGATAGGCGATAACATATCGGTAACGGCTGACGGGGTTATCTCGGTGAATCTGTCGGCGTATCTGAAAAACACGGATATAGCGGACTGGGCAAAAGCTGAAAGCAAGCCTGTGTATACAGCGGAAGAAGTCGGAGCGGCAGAGAAAAATCATACACATAATATGTCGGATATTACGGATATGCCCGAATGGACGAAAACCGAGAATAAGCCTGCGTATACGGCAAGCGAGGTCGGACTTGGCAATGTAGACAACACCGCAGATATAGACAAGCCTATATCGACAGCGACACAGACGGCACTTGACGGTAAGGCAGATACAGGACACACGCACACGGTATCCGACATCACGGATATGCCTGCATACTTGACACAAGAAACCGATCCGACAGTGCCTGCGTGGGCAAAGGCAAAAAATAAGCCTACATACACAGCCGATGAAGTCGGAGCGGCAAAAAAGAAACACACACATAACGTGTCGGATATCACAGATATGCCAGAATGGGCGAAAGCCGAGAATAAGCCTGCTTATACGGCAAGCGAGGTCGGAGCGGCAACAGCGGCAGATATTACTGCGGCGGTGAATGCTGTCGAGATCGGCGGAAGAAATCTGCTGTATGACAGCACGGGGAACATCAAAAACGGCTGGAGCGGTAACACTATAATAACGGTTGATGGCGGAATATCAGGAAATAGCCTTGCAATATCCAGAACCGGCTATTCCGGCAATGCACGATATTTTGGCACGAGCAAGAGGCACTTTCTGACGGATTTCAAGGTTGGCACAAGCTACACGCTTTCGGCGTGGATAAAGGTCAGAAGCGATGTCGAGCTTGACGCAAGCGGCTATGTAATGGCAAGATTCCGTTCCGCTGATAATACGAAGCTGCATATTTTACCGCTTACCGTCAACAACAAAACCAAAAAGGACGAGTGGCTCTACTGCGAAAAGACTTGGACGATAGACGACAGCGACATAGCAAAGCTCGAATGCTTGGCGCTTGCGCTTGATAAAAACGGCATGATCGAGGCTTGCAACATCAAGCTCGAAAAAGGCACTAAGGCTACAGACTGGTCGCCTGCGGTCGAAGAGAATACGGAGCGTATCGCAAGCCTTGAAGCAAGAGTAGCGGCACTCGAAGCGGCGGCGGTATCGGGAGGTGAGGTATAATGTTGGATTTTGGCAGATGGATAGTCGAGGTTGCTGTGAACGGCGTTAAAAGCGGCAGTTTTGACAGGGCTTGGGCGGCAATGCAGCTCGGCAATCATTACAGCCGTGACAGGATAACGGCGGAGGATATTGCGAGGTTTGATGAGAAGATGAATGAGTATGAGGCAGAGATGAACGAGGCCGATTGCACTGAAATTTATGAGGAGGTTATATGAGCGAAAAACAGAAAAACAAGGACAAGGACAGCGCTCCGGTATATAAGAGCGGATACGGCGACGCACTGAAAAACAATCTTGCAAAGGTTATGGAAAAGAAGAATTTCAGCTATGACGCAGATAAGGACAAGCTGTTCTCACAGTATAAGAACAGCTATGAAAAGTCGGGCAGAACGGCTATGCGTGACACGATGGGAAATGCGGCTTCGCTTACGGGCGGATACGGCAACAGCTATGCGGTTACTGCAGGTCAGCAAGCGTACAACAGCTATATGTCAAAGCTCAGCGATAAGATTCCCGAACTTGAACAGAGGGCGTATGAACGTTATAAGGATGATGAGGAAAGTGCGTATAAGCGACTCAATACGCTTATAGGGCTTGAAAAGTCGGACTACGGAAGATACCGTGACAGCGTTGACGATTATAACACAAACAGGAATTTTGAATATAATAAAAGCAAGGACGCTCTGGCACAGCGTAATTTACAGGCACAGTTTGAACGGGATAATTACGAGAACGACAGGGATTATAACCGCAGGGTATATGAAAACAACAGGGATTATAACCGTAGGGTGAGCGAAAATGACAGGGATTATGCTCAGAAGGTGTATGACAGCGACCGCAATTATCAGATAAAACTGAACAACTCGCTGAAAGACGCTGTGGAGAATGAGGAAACCGGCAGTACGAAATTTTCGCCGAGTGACGCTTATGATTTTATCAGCAAGTATGGGGATAAAATCTATACGGACGAGGAATATATCGAGGCGCTATATCAGCTTTACGGTGATAAGGAGGGCTTCTTTGACTGGGTGGAGCAGATGGAGATACCCGGTGACACAAAGGGCACAACGTATCTTGAGCTGTTGTATGAGATACATCCGGAGCTTAAGCCGACAACGTTTAAGAAAATGGGTATGCCTGATGACGAGCTTATAAGAAGAACCGCAACAGGCGGCGGAGCTACGCCTCCTCATTCCCAGAGCTTCTGGTGGTTGAATCAAGGGATGACAAAAAAGTAAAAAAGTCAAAGCAAAGGAGGGGAAATATGAGCAGGATACAGATAATAATAGACAGCATAGCAGGTGCTGTCGGAGCGGTGCTGGGATTTATGTACGGCGAGGTAAACGGTTTGTTCCGTGCGCTTATCGCTTTTATGATCCTGGACTATGTGAGCGGTGTGCTTGCGGCGATAGCGGAGAAGAAGCTGTCAAGTGCGGTAGGCTTCAAGGGGATAGCGAAAAAGCTGCTGATACTTGTGTTCCTGTCAGTAGGTCATATCGCAGACACATATGTGCTTGGCGGTGTGCCTGTCGCTATGACGGCGGTAATGCTTTTCTATATTGCTAACGAGGGAATCAGCATTGTCGAAAACGCATCGGCACTGGGGCTGCCGGTGCCACAGAAAATAAAGAATGTACTAAGGCAGATAAAAAGCAAAAGCGGGGAGGACGACAGTGAGAACAAAGGGAATTGATATAAGCAGAGCGCAGGAGCAGTTCGATTTTACGGCGGCTGTGTCGGCAGGCGTGAAGTTTGTAATTATCCGTGCCGGCATACGAACGGATGAGGACACTTATTTCAGACGCAATATCGAGCAGTGCAGAAAGCTCGGAATAGATTTCGGCTGTTACTGGTATGTTACGGCGACAGACACGGCGGAGCTTGACAGGCAGATAAATGCGTGCGTCAAGGCAATAGGCGATGAAAAGCCGTCATATCCCGTGTTCTGCGACATGGAGGAACAGCGTCAGATCGACAACCTCACAAGCAAGGAAAGAACCGATATGGCGCTTGAGTTTTGCGACAGGCTGAATAAGGCAGGGCTTCCGTCGGGAGTGTATGCTAATCCTTCATGGCTTGAAAGCTACTATCAGAAGGAACGTATTGTTGGAAAGCGTGATATATGGCTTGCACACTGGACCGAAAGCCCGGATTATGCAAGCCGGTATGACTATGGGCAGAAAATGTGGCAGTGGGGTATTGACAGTATCGCAGGAAAGGACGTTGACGGGGATATTTGCTTTGTGGATTATCCTGCGATAACGGCAAAATGGTATAAGGAAAACTGCGGTGATATGCCGGAAAAGCCCGATAAGCCTGAGAATCAGTTCAAAAAAGGCGACAGTGTAAGGGTGAAGCGTGGCGCAAGGTTTACAAACGGGGTAGAGCCGTATTCTTATGTATATGATACAATCTATACCGTTCAGCAGGTGTCGGCAAGCGGCAAGGAAACGCTTATAGGCATCGGCTCGGTGCCTACAGGCTGGCTTTATACAGAGAATCTGTACAAGGCGGAAAGTACGGAAAACAATGACACAACGCAGAAATTTGCTGTAGGCGATAAAGTCAAGGTGAATTACGGCGCAAAGACGTATAACGGCGGTTCGCTTGCGCTGTTCGTGTACACGAATGTGTACGAGGTTATGCAGGCAGGCTCCGGTGACAGAGAGGATTATATCGTCATCGGTCAGGGCGGGCAGGTCACTGCGGCGGTAAGAGCGGGGGATCTTACGAAAATATAGCATAAAAATAACGCACAGGCGAACAGCCTGTGCGTTTAGTTTGTAGAAAAAGCCTTATATTTGATGTACTTCTGTTATATCATTCAGCTTAGACTATGACAGCAAGCTACCGATAGTGCTATTTGTCGGATAGCACTTCTCGGGTTCGCTATTCGAATTAATACACTTGTCAATATGAAAGAGGGAGACAACCAAAGGGATCAGGGAGAGGGACTGCCGCCCCTATCCCTGTCCCTTAGGTTTTCTCCCTCTTGGCTCCCTCTTTCCTTACCCATACCCTTACCCCGCTGGGGTGTTGGATGAACTAGTAAAACTACCCGAACATTGTATATCCTGTTAATGCAGGGACGCTTAACGCTACACGTCCGCAGGTTAGTACATATATCTTAGGTTAGTAGCGTTTTTTGAAAGGTTAATGTCAGTGCAGTTGCACTGATACACTCACGAAATTATTAATTTCCTGTGGGTACTGAAAATGTTTTCTGCGGTGTTGGCGAGATATATTTCACTGCGTGAGCATTGATAATAATCAGTTTATCAACAGCCTGTGCGTTTGTGCTTTTAAAAAGTGCTATTATGCTTATCTGTAGGTCGTGAATTCCTGTACCCAGTAATACTTATAAGCATCGTTATATGTGCCGAATGCTACGGCGAGATTTTCAAAATCGGGATTGAGTATATTTTCACGGTGACCCTTGGTAGAAGCCATCCAGCTGTCGACTACTCTCTGTGCGGTGGGCTGGCCCGAGCCGAGATTTTCTCCGACGGAGCAGAACTTATACCATAACTCATCATCACTGTAGCCGTATATGGTCTTGAAGTTTGAACCGTCCGGCCGCAGATGGCTGAACTGCTGTTCAATTTCAGTGCAACGTGCCTTTGCCGCCTTGTATGCGTTTGTATCCCATTTATAAGGCTTAAGGCCGTAGGAAACACGGATCTCATTTACGATACGGAAAACCTCTGCCTCCTCTGCGGTGCAGTTTACGGGGCTGTCGGTTATAGCCGATGTGGGTGTTGTGTTGTCCTGCACGGCGGGTTTTGCCGCTTTGGGAACGGTAGTTGCGACAGGCTTGCTTTCGGAAAGATAGTCGCTGTGGATATATGTGCCGTCATCGAGCTTATAGTAGCCGGTGTCTGTCAGTGCGGCGATATTTACCGCATCTCCGTAATATTTATAGGAAACGACCTCAGAGCCTTGTAAGCCCTCTTTTCTTGCACAACAGCTTGAAATGTTTATGTACCTTGTGCCGCTGCACTTCTTTTCTGTCCATGCGGGCTTTGGTGCGGCGGTTGTCGCAGGTGTTGTAGCTTTGGTTGTCGCCGCTGTGGTCTGAGTGGTCTTTGCTGTTGTGGTTGCCGATGTAGCCTTGGCTGCTGTGGTTGCCGATGTAGTTACCGATGTTGCTGCCGATGTTGCTGCCGATGTTGCAGCGGTGGTTTCCTGTGCCTCGTTATGCTTGATGGCTTTGGTGGGAACCTTTTGTTCCTCGACAGGCGAAGCGGCGGAATATGATGACTCTGAACCGTTGCTGTAGCTGATACCCTCGTCATCGGCTTTGACTCCGAACCATGAGTAACGGCTTGAAAGAACGCAAAGAGCGACTACGACAACAAAACCGCATGACGCACAGCCGATTTTAAGAAAAGTGCCGTGTGACTTCTTTTTCCTGTCGTATGTCTGAATCCCGCTTTCCGGGTTTTCGGTTTTGTTTTCTTCGTTCATGTTCATGGGTATCACCTGCCTTTTGCCTGAACTTAACGGTAAGCATAATTTAACACCTATATTCTATCACAAATGCGTTGAGCGTGTCAACAGATACTGAAATTGCCAGAAAATATTTGTAAGGATTGCACAAATTAACGTGTGGCGTTTATGTAAAATCACAATAAAATAAGTCTGTTAAAAATACACTGTTACAAAAGCAAAAGTAGATGTATTTTTGTGCAAAAGGTCGAAAAGGTTACAAAACGGTAACAAAATGGTTACAAATTGTTGCGGGTTTGTAATCTTTTATGTTATAATGGCGGTGACGGAAAAGATTTGCTGTCTTTCATGACGGAAGGAAAAGCAACCTTAAAGGTGTGGAGCGGGCGTTATGCCCGTTCCTGCTTTTAACGGAAAAAGCGTTGATTTATCACCTGTCGTTCACAACGGCGGGTTATTATATAAATATATTGATTGTTTGGGGCGCATGCCCGTTTGATTTGGTTTATACGGAAAAGGATTGATAATGGGAAAACTGATGATACCCGATTATCGTGACGATATTGAGGAAACTATACTTCCTGACAGCGACAGTGAAAAGGAAGCGCAGGAGGCTGATGTAAAGCCTGCGGTTGCCGATACGTCGGAGAATCGGAATGAAGAAAACAACGAAGAAAAAGACAAAGGCAAAAACGGTATATCAGCTGTTGCCGACAGAATCTTTGATTTTTTGGTTATGGCAGGGCAGTATTTCTGCCATATTATAGCCGATGTATTTTCAAAGCCTGCTGTATATGTGGCTTATGCCGCCGTGTTTATATGGAAGCATACGGCGCTTTTCAGGGACGCAGTAAAGAGGACGTTCTGCGAAATAGGCAGCTTCTTCTTTGCACCTTTGTTAAAGTCAAAGCGTGTGCTTCAGCGCACAAACAGACAGATAAGGACCGCAAAGGAGCAGGGCGACAACAAGAAGGCGGCAAAGCTGTACGGAAGTATAGCGAAGGACGCAGTATTCGGCAAGCAGGGTCTTGCAGTAACGCTGTTCAACTATGCCGCACCGATCATCGCAATAGTATTTCTTATGAGTGTTGTCGGATATGCGACGGGTACAGACTATGCGATAAAGCTGACGGTTGACGGAAAGTTTGTAGGATATGTCGAAAGCGAGCAGGTGTTCAATGACGCAGAGCGTATAATGCAGGAGCGTATCACATATATCGGCAACGAGAAGAAGATAAGCATGGAGCCGGAATATTCGCTCGAAATGCTCGGCGACCAGGAATATCTGACGAAATATCAGCTTGCAAACAAGCTGCTTGAGCTGAGCGATACTCCTATCGAGTATGCATACGGAATGTACATAGGCGGAAAGTTCTATGGCGCACTTGTTGACAATACAGCGGTTGAGGCTGAGCTTGAGAAGATACTTGACGGCTACCGCACAAACGCAAAGGACGAGGACGTTGCCTTTGAGAAGGATATAGAGTATGTTCCCGGTCTTTATCTGTCGGACAGTATTGTGTCGAGTGATGAAATCATCAAGCTGATAAATTCCAAAAAGGAAGAAGCGTCCTATTACACTGTGGTTGACGGCGACAGCCATTCGGGAATATGCTCAAAGCTCGGAATAAGCATGGAGGAGCTTGAGGCATTGAATCCCGGCATTATGGATGAGGACTATGTGCTGAGAGTCGGCGAAAAGCTGCTTAAAACGCAGGAGGTGCCTTTCCTGTCGGTAAGTATTTCAAGAACGGAAACATACAACGTTGAAGTTCCGTATGAAACGAAATATGAGGACGACGATACACGCTATGAGGGCGTTGAAACGGTTTACCAGGAGGGCGAGACCGGTACGAACAAAATCACGGCAAAGGTGTATTATGTAAACGGCGAAGAAGTCAAGCGTACCATAAAGAAAACCGAAAGAGTGAAAGAGCCTGTAACGGAGATTATCCTTCAGGGTACACTGCCTCCGCAGTCATCACATTATTCAAACGCTTCTGCTGATACGGGCAAGAAGTATATATGGCCTGTTGACGGCGGCACATTCTGGGAGTGGGGCTGGTGGGATGGCGGTTATGCCGGACACAGAGGCGTTGATATAGGCGCACCTTACGGTACGGATGTATACGCCGGAGCAAGCGGTACTGTAATATTTGCAGGCTGGGACAACGGCGGACTCGGTAATGCTGTGATGATACTACATCCCGACGGATACACAACGGTATATGCCCACAACAGTGAGATATTCGTCAGTGCAGGTCAGGAGGTAAATCAGGGCGACTGCATAGCCGCAGTAGGCGAAACCGGACTTGCCTACGGCTGTCACTGCCACTTCGAAGTAAGATACGGTTCGGAAAGACTGAACCCGAGATATTATCTCAGCGGTCTGCCGGATTTAGGATATTGATATGAAATTTAACGGATAACAGGAAACAACCGCTGTGCTGAGGCATGGCGGTTGTTTGGCTATCGGAATGCACCTTGACAATTTATTGAAAGTGTGATAGAATACAAATAAAGAGGGAACGACAGACGACCGCTCCCGTGTTGGCTAAGAAATAACCGTCGTAGTTGGAAGCTGTGGGCGGTTATTTCTTTTTATTTGAAGAACTGATAGTAAATATCATAACTGTGAACGCAGTAAGGAAAATACCTATCTGTGTTAAATCGCTCAAGGTTATGTACATCAGCTACACCCCCTTTCAGATGTTTTCGCATCTTGGGAGATGTATTGACCGCCTGTCGTCCGAGGAACCCTCTTCGCTATTATATCATATATTTCATCTGAAATCAACCGCTGTGCTGAGGCATGGCGGTTGTGTTTTATTGCGAAACGGTCATAAATTTTCTTCTCGTTTCATAGATTTACTGTAGAGTACCCGAAAGGAAAGGACGTGCAGTATGAACGAAATTATGACAAGGGAAGAATTTTTAAAGGAACGAAATGCGGTATACGAGCCTGACGCTGCGGCAGGCGGGGACGATGTTTGCAAGGGGCAGGATACGGATACGGCGTTTACGCCGGAGGAAAACGTGAAGCTGAGTGCCGACGGTATAACCGTATCGGAAGTAGTGGTGAAGGGCAGGCGCAACAGGCAGTATGCGGGGCTGATACTCTTTATAACGGCGGTTGCCGGGGCTGTTGTCGGGGCGGTGTTTTACGGGAAGGCAACGGTGACCGTGCCTGATGAGATGCTGGAGGGCTTTCTCGAAGGAAGGATACACGGCGGATTTTTCGGGAATGCCGCCGCTTCGTTCATATCGGCGCTGATATGGTGCATTGTACCGTTTTTAGCAGGGCTTTGCGCAGTGGGACAGCCTGTGGGTGCGCTTATACCGGCATTCAAGGGTATAGGTGTGGGAATGACGTTTGCGGCGCTTGTGAATACATACGGGGCAAACGGGATACCGGCTTTTGCGGTGTTTGTTCTTCCGTCCGCATTTATAGGAACGGTAATCTGCTGTTATCAGTGCCGTCTGTCCGTGTTATGCTCAAACAGTGTGCTGGCTGTGCTTAAAGGCAGGCGTGACGAGGCTCCGCACTATTATAAGATATATCTTGAGCGGTTTGCGGTATGCTGTATCGGGTGCTTTCTGCTGGGGATAGCGGACGCTGTTATAACTTTTTTGTTTCGCCCGATATTCGTTATATGAAACACTTGAAATTTTCGTTTCACGGGTGTATAATGTTAACAGTAAAAATTGCCTTTGGCATGAAAGAAGGATAACATTATGGAAAAAATGGAAGTATTACTGGAAACCTCCGCACGTCACATCCACGTTACGCAGGAGGCACTCGAAACACTGTTCGGCAAGGGTCACGAGCTTACAAAGAAGAAGGATCTTTCTCAGCCCGGTCAGTTCGCTTGCGAGGAAAGAGTTACTATAACAGGCCCCAAGAGATCGCTTGCAAACGTATCTATTTTAGGCCCTGTACGTCCTGCTACACAGGTTGAGCTTTCGGCTACGGACGCACGTTCTATCGGATGTCCTATATTCGTAAGAGAATCAGGCGATATTGCAGGCACACCCGGCTGCAAGATAACAGGTCCTGAGGGCGAGATCGAAATCAGCGAGGGCGTTATCGTTGCAAAGCGTCACATCCACCTTGTTCCCGAAACCGCTGAAAAGTGGGGCGTGAAGAACAAGGATGTTGTAAGCGTAAAGGTTGATTCTGACGGAAGAAAGGCAATTCTCGGTGATGTTGTTATCAGAGTAAGCGAGAATTTTGCAGATGCTATGCACATTGATACAGACGAATCAAACGCTGTAATGGCCGCTCCCGGCATGATGGTCGAAGTAATCAAGTAATACGGCGTTACATATTGACGGTTTTATCTCCGTGGCTTTGGGCTGCGGAGATTTTTTTGTGAATTAATGATAGCGTAAAAAAAGGAAAAATGTTTTCTATAGAAGGGTCTGCTGTAACGGAAGGAATTTACACAATAGATGAACTGATAAAAATCAGAACAAAGAATCAGTAAAGGAAGCAGCCTCTGCAAGCCGTGAGAAACGTAAAAGTAAATATTACGGGAAAAGTCAGGTGTAACGCTTGGCTTTTTCTTTTGTTTGTGGTAAAATATAAGAGGTAAGTCTAAACTAACTTATATTGAGGTGACGCAATTGGAGATATTTCTGATACTGATGATACCGCTTATGGGAACAACGCTTGGCTCGCTTATGGTGTTCCTTATGCGTGACAAGGTGAGGGCCCAGACGGAGAAGCTGCTGCTTGGTTTTGCATCGGGAGTAATGATAGCGGCTTCGGTATGGTCGCTTCTGATACCGTCAATGGAACTGTCCGAACAGGGCTACGGGAAAATGAACTGGGTGCCTGCTGTGGTCGGCTTTGCGGCGGGGATACTGTTCCTGCTTGGGATAGACAGCTTTGTGCCGCACCTGCATCTTGACAGCGATAAGCCTGAGGGCGTGCGGTCGGGGCTTTCAAAAACTACTATGATGCTGCTTGCGGTGACTATCCATAATGTGCCGGAGGGAATGGCTGTCGGTGCGGCTGTAGCCGGGTCAGCCGGCACGGGCGGCGACAGCGTTACTCTTGCAAGCACATTTGCGCTGGCGCTGGGTATCGCAATACAGAACTTTCCCGAAGGAGCGGTGGTTTCAATGCCGCTTAAAAGCGAGGGAATGAAAAAGGGAAAAGCGTTTGTGATGGGAGTGCTGTCGGGCGTTGTCGAGCCGATAGGTGCGGCGGTGATGATACTGCTCGCTTCATTCATCGCTCCGCTTTTGCCGTATATGCTGTCGTTTGCGGCAGGGGCTATGATGTATGTTGTGATAGAAGAACTTATACCTGAGGCACAGGGCGGAGAGCATAGCAACATAGGAACGATAGGTGCGGCGGCAGGGTTTGTTGTTATGATGGTGCTTGATTGTACGTTGGGGTGAGAAAATGCCCGTCCGTTGAGGACGGGCATCGCAGGCTGTCGAAAAACCTATATAATTTTTAAAAATGGGGTCGCAGGGGCGTAGCCCCCGACAGGGTCTAGGGGCGGTAGCCCCAGTAAAATCCCCCTTTCCCGGGGAAAGGGGGCAGGGGGATAGGGGGAGTGAGTTAGAAGTTTGTTTCAAAAACATACTTTTTCTACAATCTGAAATGCCCGTCCGTTGAGGACGGGCATTGGTTATAAACGGGTTATTTTCTTCCTATAATCTTCAGGTAAATTCCCGAGGTTATTTTATAGGCAAAAATGTAGAACAGGGCAAATACGGCAAAGCATATCACGTTTGCGATAAGAAGAAGTGCGCTGTCGGCAAAGCCGAACATTTTAACTGCTTTAAGTATTATCGGAAAAGCAAATGCAAGGTGTATCCCTGCAAAGATAAGAGGAGCGAAGAACACGGTCAGCACCTGCGAGTTTATGCTTTTCTTTATTTCCTTTTCCGTCATTCCGACACTTCTCATCGTTGCAAAGCGTTCTCTGTCCTCGTAGCCCTCCGAAACCTGCTTATAGTAGATTATAAGCACGGTGGCAAAGACAAAGACAAGTCCTAAGAATATTCCGAGAAAGAGAAGTCCGCCGTAGGTCGCTATCATCACATCAAGGTTTTCGGTTCTGCTTTCGGCAATGGGGAAGATATTCTCCATATTCCGTGAGCTTTTTGCCAGAATGTCCGTGAGGCTGTCGCACAGGGCTTGCTTGTCGGCGTTGCTTCCGTCAATGTCAAAGCCGAAATAATGCTTTAACCACGATGCGTTTTCGCCGTAAGCCTTACGGTTCAGCAGGAATATATCGTAAAGGGTGTTATTATCGGGGAGAATAACGAAAAATGCACTGTAAACCGTTTCACCGTAGGAAATATTTTTCGGCATAGGAACAGCCCTTGACTTGTATTTCTTGCCGTCTAATATTATTTCGCCGTCGGTGCTGTCGGAGCTTGCCGTCAGTATTTCGCCCTCGGAGAGCGTTTCGTTCCTGCCGCTCGTTTTGTTATAGTCTTCAAGCGTGATGAAGAAAAAATCCTTTATTTCAGATTGGCTTACATCTGCGGAATCTGTCGCAGGGGCTAAGTGGACGGTATTATCTGAAAAATAACCGCCGACTTCAAGATAATCATACGAAAGAGTGTTTACGGGGTTATGATCATTGCTTTTCGCCGTGTCAAGCGCTGTGCCACACAGGTCGGAAATATTGCGTATCGTCTTATCTTCAAAGCTGTTGTAAGCGAGCGTTACCGAGATGTCACGGCTGCGGATAAACGTGCTTGTCTGTATCCCCGAAAAAAGACTTATCGTGGACGAAAGCATTACAAGCACCATAGTTGACAGTATGCAGACAGAAGCCAGTCCTGCGCCGTTTCTTTTCATACGGTATGTCATTCCGGAAACGGATACAAAGTGATTCGCTTTGTAGTAATATCTTTTGTTTTTCATCAGCAGTCGGCAAAGTGCGACAGAGCCGCTGACAAACAGCATATAAGTGCCGATTATTACAAGAAGCACCGCAAGGAAGAAATTCCCGACAATTTCAATGCCCGCCTGTGTCGTGACGGCAATATAATAAGCGATAGCAAGCAATATCAAGCCGACTAAGGCAAATACGAAATTTGCCCGTGGCGGTTTTTCGCCCTGCTTTTCGCTTTGAAGCAGATTGATTGCGCTTAGTCTGCCTATGCGGACAAAGGCGCTCAGCAGAAGAATTATCGTTATGGCTGTGAATACTGCGGCGGTGATAGCTATTGCGCCTGCATCGACAGACAGATTGCCGACAGGTTCAATGCCGAGAAGTCTGAACATACACAGCTCAGCGAGGTGTGACAGGAGTATTCCTGCGGCAAGTCCGCAAAGAAGCGATATAATAAGCGTGAAAAGGCTTTCGCAAAGGAGTATGCGTGCTATGTTACGTTTGTTCATTCCGAGAATATTGTATAAGCCGAACTCTTTGCCACGGTTTTTGATAAGCACAAAGTAGCTGTAGAAAAGAAAAATCAAGGAGAAAATGCCGATTACGATTATTCCGAGCCAAAGACACCACTGTGCGTATACGCCTCTGTTTGTGTTTGCGATGTTTTCGCTCCTTGCAAGGTATGCCGTGATGTACATCATCATCACCATTGCAACTAAGGTTAGGATATACGGCAGATAAAGCCGTTTGTTTTTCTTCATGCCGTTCACGGCGAGCTTCGGGTAGAACAGTGTTTTCATCTGCGGTCACCGCCTGCCACAAGCACCGTCAGCGTATCGTTTATCTTTGCATAGAATTCTTCCGTTGCGGAAATGCCCTTATATATCTGGTGGTAAACCTCGCCGTCCTTTATGAAAAGCACCCGTGAGGCACTGCTTGCTGCCTTTACCGAATGTGTTACCATTAGGATAGTCTGACCGTCACGGTTTATTTCACCGAACAGATTGAGAAGCTCCTCCGAAGCTTTTGAATCGAGTGCGCCTGTAGGCTCGTCCGCAAGAAGAATATCGGGGTTTGTTATAAGCGCACGGGCGACAGCGGTACGTTGCTTCTGACCGCCTGATATTTCATAAGGGTATCTGTCGAGCAGGTCGCTTATACCGAGCTTTGCGGCAAGAGGGAGAAGCCTTGAGTTCATCTCATCGTAGCTTTTGCCCATAAGCACGAGCGGCAGAAAAATATTGTCACGCACGGAGAATGTATCGAGCAGGTTGAAGTCCTGAAACACAAATCCGAGATGCTCACGTCTGAAAAGCGCAGAGTCGCTGTCCTTTATCTTTGTTATGTCAACTCCCGAGAGCATTACAACACCTGCGGTCGCCTTGTCAAGCGTTGCGAGGATGTTGAGCAGGGTAGTCTTGCCGGAGCCGCTTTCACCCATAATAGCGATATATTCGCCCTTTGCGGCAGAGAAGCTGACGTTTCGCAGGGCGACATTCGGCTTTGCACCGAGCCGCTGTGTGTAGACCTTTTTAAGTCCCGTTACTTCAAGTAAATTCATATTGTACCTCCTTTAAGCTATGACAATATTATAGCTGAAATAACGGAAGTGTGCCATTTATCCGTCTTACGATAAGAGCGTCCGTCTTACATTTTTGTAATATTGCGATTACTCGTGCCTTATTTTGCTTTCTGTAAGGTCAAGCATAAAGACAGAGCCTTTTCCAAGCTCGGACACGGCGGTAAGAGTAATGCCGAGCATATCGGCAATACAGCGGCAAAGATACAGTCCTATACCGCTTGCCTTCATATCATATCTGCCGTTAAGTCCTGTGTATCCGTTGTCGAAAATTCTCGGCAGGTCGGCAGGGTCTATGCCAATTCCCGTGTCGGCAATGCAGAGAATCTTTCTGTCGGTGTCGGGCTTCATATAAATTGATACCGAGCCTTTAGCGGTGTATTTTATCGCATTTGAGAGCAGTTGTTCAATAATAAAGGACAGCCATTTTTCATCGGTGAGAACATCGGTGTCAAGCTCCTTGTAATCAAGGCTCAGCTTCTTCCCGATAAACTGCGTGGAGAATTTACGAACCGATTTTTTTACTATATCGTCAAGGCTGAAATGCTTTATCACAAGGTCGTTGCCGGAGCTTTCAAGCCGGACATAGCACAGCGCCATATCGACATACTGCTCTATCTTCATAAGCTCATCGGACAGCCTGCGGTTACTTTCGCTGTCTTCTGACTGAAGCATAAGTCGCATTGCGGAGATAGGCGTTTTTATCTGATGTACCCACATAGTGTAATATTCGTTTGTCGCCTGCAGGCTGTTTGCGGATTTTTCCTTAAGGGAAATGCAGTAATTGCTGAGTGTCCGTATCAGCCTGCCGTAATCCTTGTCATCTGCCGATACCGCTTTCGGAAGATTGTCGGCACTCACGGTTATCTCGTTTGCAAGACGGGTGAGGATATTATGCTTTCTGTACGCTTTTATAAAAGCGACCGCACCGATAGCCGTAACAGCGGCAAGCGACAGCAAAAGCGCATACAGCACAGGCTCTGAGGGGAGGTTATAAAGCGACAGCACCACAGCGAAAATTACAGCTGCAATAATAATGCAGACAAGCGTTATTATGCGGCTCCTGATAAAGTCAAGAAAGAATTTCATACTATCATATACCCCATTCCGACCTTGGTTGCGATGTAGTTTTCAAGTCCTATGTTTTCGAGCTTTTTGCGAAGCCTGCTGACATTTACCGTAAGGGTGTTCTCGTCAACAAAGCAATCGGTTTCCCATAATCTCTGCATAAGCGTATCACGGGAAATTATCCTGCCTGCGTTTTCCATAAGAGTGCGGAGTATGCGAAGCTCGTTCTTTGTAAGCTCTGCCTTTTTATCGCCGTTTGTCACGACCGCCGATGAAATATCAAGTATAACACTGCCGTGGGATATAAGGTCGCTGTTGCCCGAAAAGGAGTAGGCACGGCGAAGCACTGCGTTTATCTTTGCGGTCAGCACCGAAAGATCGAACGGCTTTGCTATAAAATCATCTCCGCCCATATTCATAGCCATAACTACATTCATATTATCGGAGGCAGAGGAGAGAAAGATGACAGGCACTTTTGACAGCTTTCTTATCTCGCCGCACCAGTAGTAGCCGTCATAGAACGGTAGCTTTATATCAAGCAGTACAAGCTGAGGGTCGAAAGCGGCAAACTCCGCAGTGATATTGTGAAAATCCTTTGCACACTCTACTTTATAATCCCAGCCCTCGAGGTGCTTTTTCAGCGTTTGCGCTATCGTGGGGTCGTCTTCAATGATGAAAATTCTGTACATAGTCAAATTTCTGCCATTCTTATAATAAGTTCGTTGAATTGCTTGGAAAACACGGGAGGAATGTTATGGGCGGCTTTGTCCCATATCTCGTATCTGCAATTTTTATTCATAGCGGCAAGTCCTTTTACGCTGTCGTGTACTTCTGTCTGTTCCTTACTGCCTGCAAGGGCAATCATCGGGAAGTATGCGTTTTCAAAGCCGTTTATTGTTTCAAGCGTTATTCCGTTGTCAACGGAGCTTCTTACGGTTTCGATATGCACATTCTGCATCTGTGCAACAAATTCTTTTCTTTGCTCTTTGGGCAGTCCGTTCATAAATCCGATGAAACCGCATAATCGTTTGTTTTTGAATGACGCAAACTGCTTTTCGTTTATAGCCATGACCTTTGAGAGCATAGGCTCTTTCTTGATAAGCCACGGACTTACTATTATCGCAGAAGTGAAATACTGCGGATATTCCGCACACAGCTTAACGCTAAGCTGAGCGCCGAGCGAAAAGCCGACAAGCGTTACCTTTTTGCCGATGTTGGCTATGAAATCCGCAAGCTGTTTTACCGCTGTTTCGGTATCGAAAATCTCATCTGCGGCATCTCCGTAGCCCATGATATGCGGAATAATAAGATGATATTTTTCGGCAAGCGGATATTGCCTGCCGAAGCTGTGGACAAAGTTTGCCCCGTGCAGAAAGACGATTGTCTTATCGTTTTCTTTGCCGTATTCATAATAGTGCATACATTTCCCTCCGTGAGTTTTCTTGTTGCTGTAATTATAGCACGGGTGAAGGTGATAGTCAAACAGCAGAAACATAGAATTTGCTTGAACGTTTGACTTTTTGGAGTAGAATTGTTATAATAAGTTAACGGCTAACTGTATTTGTTTTACAGCAATATAAGGAAATGAGGCGATTGTATGTGCGATGTTTCAAAATACACAAAGGTATATGAAGATTTTAAAAATCTGCATTCCGATGATTTTTTACAGCTTATAACAGAAGCTGAAACACAGGAAGAAAAGAATTTCTTTGAAACTGTCTGGAACTATTTGCTACAGGAAAAACAGAAAAAGGTTATCGAAAGGAATCTTTTCTGAATAAATTGTTGATTGAATTTTACAATAGAAAGCATAAAAATACAACCTGCGGAATTTTTCCGCAGGTTGTATTTTTATATTTTATCCTATAACC
>ENA-UONY01000850-UONY01000850.1-human-gut-metagenome-genome-assembly--contig:-CS9-NODE-850-length-31738-cov-5.226336_pt1 | contig 31738 bp, 29 predicted proteins | sample MGYA00242465_ERZ724012 | MGnify/ENA metagenome assembly ERZ724012 | reverse complement strand
AGGACGAGGAAGAATTCGACAAACTGGTGAGAAATATGTAAAAGGAGAAGTCTCCGAGCGGTCGCTCGGGGGCTTTTTGTGTGCCGCATATAGGAAACCTCAAGAGAAACCGGCCCGAGCCGTTTGACATGGCCCTTTCTAGATGCTATAATAAACACGTACAGTATCGCGGACGGCGTGCCGTTCACAGTGTCTTGTTTGCAAAGTGTCAAGGAGCTTGCGCTCTTTGGCACTTTTTTGTTTCCGTTTTCTCTCCCGAAAGGGTGGAAATAAACATCTCATGCAGGCCCCGCCTGCGAAAAGGAGCACATCATGTTAAAAACCATCATCACAGACGCCATCGTCTCTCCGGGGTATGAGGGCTCACCCACCCTGAAGTTCTCCGAGAAAGGGGACGCCGCCCGTTTTCGCATCGGGAAGAAGGTCTACGTCCCCAAGGCACACGGCAGCCACGGTGATCGACCCTCCTAGCTACCCAGCCCCCGTTGTACCTCATTATCCTAATCCTAACCCACCTTTTCCCCGCATCAATCCCCACCCAACGCTTGACAGCCCGGCGCCGGAAATGCTACACTGTGGACATCTTCTGTGAAAAAGGAGGGAAGCCCTGTGCGGCTCTGCATTGGCACCGCTCCATGCGAGGTCTGAGGACGGCGCATGGAGGAAACACGGCCTTCGCGGCCCAGTCCTCGGACTTTGCTGCTGGATGACATTTTACCCATCTAAGGAGCAAAGTTGCTATGAAACAATCGATCAAAGAGCTGAAGACGTTTTTTGTCCTGTGGAGTACCCAATCCCTGTCCCAGCTGGGCAGCGCTATGACCAGCTTCGCCCTGGCGCTGTGGCTCTATGGGGAGACAGGCTCCGCCCTGCAGACGGCGCTGCTTTCCGTCTGCTCCTATGCGCCCTATGTGGTGATGAGCATTTTCGCCGGGGCCCTCAGCGACCGATGGGACAAGAAAAAGACCATGCTGGCCTGCGACAGCCTGGCGGCGCTCTCCTCTGTGGCGGTGCTGGCCCTGCTGAAAGGGGGCTGGCTGGCCCCCTGGCACATGTACCTGTTAAACGCCCTGAGCGGCCTGATGAACACGGTGCAGCAGCCCGCCAGCGACGTGGCCATGACGCTGATCACCCCGCCCCGGTGGTATCAAAAGACCAGCGGCCTGCGCTCCCTGTCCAACTCCCTGGTGACTATCCTCAACCCCATTCTGGCCACGGCGGTGTTCGCCTTCGCCGGGATGGACGGGGTGATCTTCCTGGACCTGCTCACCTTTGGGGTGGCGTTTCTGGCGCTGCTGCTGGGGGTGCGTCTGCCTCGGGGCGGTGGGGGAGCCGGGGAGGGCCGGGAGCCCTTCTTGGCCACGGTGCGCTCCGGGCTGCGGTATCTGGGGGACAACAGGATGATCCTCCTGCTCATCCTCTTCCTGGCCGGGGTGAACTTTGTGGCCTCCGCCTTTGACGCGGCCCTGCCCGCGCTGATCCTCCCCAAGGCAAACGGCGGCGAGGCGGTGCTGGGGATGGTGAGCTCCTGCGCGGGGATCGCCACCCTGCTGGGCAGTCTGCTGTGCGTGGTGCTGCCCCCGCCCAAAAACCGCCTACCGGGTGAGCACCCTGACCATGCTTTTTTCCAGGGGCACAGAGAACTTCCTGCTGGCCTTCTCCCGCAGTCCCTGCCTGTGGTGCCTGGGGCAGCTGATCGGCTGGTTGCTGGTGCCCCTGATGAACGCCAACCTGGACGTGGTGCTGCGCAAGACCATCCCCGTGGAGATGCAGGGGCGGATCTACGCCTGCCGGAACTCCCTGCAGTTTTTCACCATCCCTCTGGGCCTGCTGGCCGGCGGTGCCCTCATCGACGGGGTATGCGAGCCCTGGATGGCTTCCCAGACCCCCGGCAGCCTGTCCGTCCTGCTTTTTGGCACAGACAAGGGCGCGGGGGCGGCCCTTCTGCTGTTCCTGCTGGGCCTGCTGGGCGTGGCCGTCTGCCTGGTGTTTGGACGGCTGCTGCGAAAGTACACCTTCCGGGAAGAGCCCTGACCCATGGCGCGTCTGCCGGTTTTCATCTCTTTCTAATATAAGATACAGAAAAGGGAATGGCCCTCGGGCCATTCCCTTTTCGCGTCCTTACGCCCCCGCCGGGGGCTTTTCTGTTTCACTTGATCAAGGTACGTTCAGCACCACCCGGGCGGTGAACACGCCGCTCTCCCGCTTGTATTCGGCGCTGCCGCCATACTTGTCCGCCACCATCTGCACGCTCTTCAGCCCCAGGCCGTGGCGGCCTCCGTCCCGCTTGGTGGAGGGGAAAGAGGACGCCCCCACAAAGGAGGAAAACTCCGCGCTGCCTGTGGGGCAGCTGTTGGCCAGGGAGATGAGCAGCGCCCCTTCCCGCTGCCGCAGGGAGATGGAGAGGGAGCGCTCCTCAGGGCGGGGGATTTTCCGGCAGGCCTCCAGGGCGTTCTCCAGCAGGTTCCCCAGCAGCACGGTGATGTCCGTGGGGTCAAAGCCCAGGCCGTCCTCAAACCGCCCCAGCTCCGTCTGCACCCGCACCCCTTCGCTCTGGGCCCGGGCCAGGTAGTGCCGCAGGATGTTGTCCACCGCGAAGAACCCGGTCAGGGGCTGGGAGTCCAGCGCCTGGTAGCTCTCGGTGTAGCGCTCCAGGTAGGCGGTGAGCTCCGCCCGGCGGTTCTTCTGGTTCAGCTCAGAAATCACGTTGAGATGCTGCCGCAAATCGTGGCGGAAGCGCCGGGCCTCCTCCACATTCCCGGTGATGACCCGGTACTGCTCGTCAAACTGCCGCAGCTGTTCCGCCAGCTGCTGGTTCTGGGCGGTAAGGCGGATCTGGGAGAAGAAGATATGGTAGAGTATTATGTCCGTAAGTGTCATAGTCACCAAAGCCAACACTAAGGGGCCATCTCGCAGCGAATTATTGGTATAGACCAGAAGATACACGCCAATAAAATACAATACCAGCGCCGCGGCGAAGAAGTAGCAGCCCCGGCTCAGGTCCCGCCGCCCCATCAGGGGGAACATGGGCTGCAGCACCTTCTTATAGAAAAGCACCATCAGGGGGAAGGTGACGGCGGTGAGCACGAAGCTGGTCAGCACCGTCACCGGGTGATAGGACATGTTGAGATAGGGGACGCCGAAATGGACGTGGGAGGCCTGCAGCAGGATGGTGTTCAGAATAAACAGGAACGCCGCGTACTGGATGAGAAGGATCAGCGGCAGGACCTTCGCCGCCAGTTTGGTCCTGATTGCCCAAAAGTACAGGCAGAAAAACAGCAGGAGGAACAGGAACATGAAGTAGTTCCCCACATTGGAGGAGGCGTTGGGGTCCCCTTTGTTGAACGCCGCGGTGAAGCACCCCATACCCAGGGCGCCCACTGCCTCCAGTACGGCGACGATGGTCCAGAGGACCTTCCGGGACAGGCGCAGCTCGTTTTGGGCAAAGGGGAGGAAGCACAGCACGGCGATGGGGGCGGTCTGCAGGGCAAAACCAGCCATTTCAGCGAGGAACAGCAGCGGCGTCATCATGGGCCCTCCTTTTTTCCGGCGGGGGTTTATGGCTTCGAGAACAGGTAGTCGTTGTAGCGGCGGCGATCTCCTTGCGCTCCCGGCGGCTGATGAGGGCGCTGGTGCCGTCCTTCAGCAGGCACACGTCCCCGTCCAGCCGGAGGATGGCGTCCATCTGTACGATAAAGCCCCGGGAGATGCGCAAAAAGCGCTCCTCGTCCAGCTGCTCCTCCACCCGGACGAAGGAGAGGGGGATGCGCTGGGGCTGGGGCTCCCCGTGGAGGTAGATGTCCACCCCTTTGTTGTTGCTCTGGATTTTCACCACCCGCTGCAGCGGGAACACATAGTCCTTCACCGGGGTGGTGATGGTCAGCTTGGTGACCGGCTTCTTCTGCCGGCGCAGGAACCGCTCCACCAGGGTGCGGAGCTTTTCTTCCGTCACCGGCATTCCCAGGTAGGACACCGCGTCCAGGTCAAAGGCCTCCACGGCGAATTCCCGGCTGGAGGTGGTAAAGGCCACCTGGATGCTGGGGGCCAGTTCCTTTACCCGGCGGGCGGCGTCCACGCCGTTTAGGCCCGCCAGGTAGATGTCCAGCAGGCACAGGTCGAACTGGAGCCCGCCCTCCAGGGCGGCGATGAGCTCTTCGCCGCTGGAAAACAGGGAGATCACATGGGGCAGCTGCCGCTTGTCCAGCAGCGCTTCCAGGGAGACGCTCAGGCCGTTGGCCTCCTCCTCTAGGTCCTCACAAATGGCGATTTGAAGCATCCCGTTTTTCCCCCCTGCCTCACATAAAATCCACATCCCTATTATATAGCAAAAACGGGGAATAGTCACAATACCGTTCGGTAAGAAAATCTACCGTTGGGTAATTTTTTTCTCCGGGAAAAGGGGGAGGCCGTCCGACTAAGTGGTCAAAAATCCGCCCCAGTGGTACTTGTTGCAAGGTGTGTCTTATCGTAAAATTTTACTAGAAATATGCGTATATTTCTGGGATTTGATGGTAAGCCCATGGGCTGTTGCCCAAATTTGTGACAAGGAGTGACGTGCGTGGCCGAGCTGTTCCGAAAAGATTCCCTGCAAAAGCTGTCTTCCACCGAGCAGCTGGACCGCATGATCCCCATGATCCGCCCCAGCTTCTGGCTGGTGCTGGCGGGGGCGGCCGCCGTCCTGGCCGCGGGGCTTTTGTGGGGGCTGCTTTCCCGCCTGCCCGTGTGCGTGGACGCCGCCGGCATCGTCACCCAGGACAGCGGCAGCGTAATCTGCTTTGTCCCCCTGGAGGAGGGCAAGCAGGTACAGGCCGGCATGTCCGTCATCCTGGGGGAGGGGGAGAGGGAAGCCCAGGTCACCTGGGTAGAGCCCTACGTCTCCTCCGCGGAGGACCTGGAAGCCCTGTTGGGCGACGGGGGCCTGGCCGCCCATTTCCTGGAGGACGGGCCCGTGGTGGCGGTGGAGTGCTCCCTTGACCCGGAGAGCGCCCTGCAGCCCGGCGCTTTGTTCTCCTGCAGCATCGTCGTGGAGGAGAAGGCCCCCCTGGCCTTCCTGATGCCCTCCCTGCTCAGCGCCCCCCGGGGCGCTTCCAGGCAAGGGGGGAGCATCGTGGCGAAGCGTTACGCGAATGGCCAACGAGCTGCGCATGGAGCTGTTCAAGGTGGACCTCTCCGGGATGCTCTCCAAGTACGTGGGGGAGACGGAGAAAAACCTGGGGGCCGTGTTCCAGGAGATGAAGAAGAGTCAGAACATCCTGTTCTTCGACGAGGCGGACGCCCTGTTCGGCAAGCGGGCCGAGGTAAAAGACGCCAACGACCGCTACGCCAACGCTCAGGTGGCCTACCTGCTGCAGAAGATGGAGGAGTACGAGGGCGTCATCGTCCTGGCCACCAACCTCCTGCAGAATTTCGACGAGGCCTTCAAGCGCCGGCTGAAATTCGTGGTGGACTTCCCCTTCCCGGGACCCCGGCAGCGCCGGGAGATCTGGGAGCGGGTGTTCCCAGCCCAGGCGCCCCTGGACCCGGGAGTAGACCTGGACTACCTGGCAGAGCGCTTCGAGCTCTCTGGCAGCAATATCAAAAACATCGCTGTGGCCGCGGCGTTCTTGGCGGCCGGGGCCAGGCAGAAGGCCATCACCATGCCGTGCCTTTTGCGGGCCCTGCAGCGGGAATATGAAAAAATGGGAAAGCTGCTCACCCCCTCCGAACTGGGGGAGTACGCAGGCCTTCTCAAAGGAACCACAGACAAGGAGGGATCGTAAATGCCGAAACCAGCAGCGGCGGCTGCCACTACCACCCAGCGGCAGTCCGGTGAGCGCCATCACCATCACCACCATCATCACCACCGCCGCAGGGAGGACGCTGCCCGGCGGCAGCAGGAGGACCCCCAGCGGGAGGAACAGCAGGACCGGGAGGCCGCCGAAGAGAGCGCCCGCCAGGGCCCCATCTCCATGACGGACTTTGAAAAGCGCTGCGAGACCATTAAGATCGGCGCCAACGAGGCGCTCCTGTGGGTGTCGCACTACCGGAAGCTGGACCCCCGGCGAAAAAAGCGCCGGCTGGGCGGGCTGCTCACCGAGCTCCAGGAGAAGAAGGGCGAGCTTACCGACCAGTACATGGCCCTGGCCGACCTGGACGTGGACACCTCCGCCTTTGACAGCGACCGGAAGCGGAAGGCGCTGCTCTCCAACGCCTTCTCCAAGCTGACCGCCGTGCAGAGAGCCGTGGGCGAGCTCACCCAGGAGCGGGATTCGCTGGGAGAGGGCAAGGGCTCCCCGGAGGCCAAGCGGCGCTATTTCCAGGAGAAGCTGAAATCCCAGTACCCTGTCAACTGCGACCTGCACCTCATGGTGAAGAGCGTAAAGGCCCTGCCGGAAAATTCCCAGGCGGACACCGAGGAGAAGGGCCCCGACGGCCTCACCATGGCGGAGAAATTCCAGGGCTACCTGGAGAAAGGGTCTGACCTGCTGGAGGAGGACAGCGCCCTGAAGAGCGTGCTGGACGGCTTTTCCGACGCCATCGGCATGGTGGCCACCGGCTATAAGCTGTTCGTGGGCATCAAAAACATGGTAAACACCAAAAAATCCGGGAAAAAGTGGCGTGGAGCGAGATCGAGGAGGCCGTTGAAAACGCCACCTCCCTGATCTCGGACCTCCTGCAAAAACTGGAGGATCTGGGGCTGAAAGCCCTGGCCAAGGTGATCCCCATCATCGGCACGGTCTTTGAAATTTTGATGACCGTGATAAACGGCGTGGGACATGTGCTCAGCATGATCACTTCCATCAAGAACCGCTCCCACCTGGTGACCGCCGAGCGGGGCCTGGAAGCCCGGATGATGAAAAACCGGGAGAAAGAGGCCCAGTACGGCAACCAAATCCAGCTGGGCACCGAGATCCGGCGTGACCACTGGTACAGCCGGAAGAAGTCGGAGCATCTGGTGGAGGGCCGGGAGAACCGAGAGGCCCAGCGCCAGCAGCTGCGGGCGTCTGTGGCAGGCCGGACAGCCCCCGGCCAGGCCCGGCAGAACATCTACATGCAAAAGGTGCAGCTGAAGCGGGAGCGCAGCCGGCTGCTGGCCTCGGAAAACCCGGACGCCGCCCGTGTGGCCGAGCTGGACAGCCAGATCGGCAAGCTGCGCATGGCCCAGGACGCCGACCGCCTGGGCGTGGCCACCGAGGGCAAGGTGAAGCAGAACAACCGGATCAAGGACGCCACCATCGGCCTGGTTACTGTGGCCACGAGCCTGGCCTCCCAGATCGCCAAGCTGTGCCCGGGCATCGGCACGGCGGTGGGCGAGGGCATTGACACGGTCATGGGCATCTTCACCACCAGCCGGAAGGTCATCCTGAAGATCATCTCCCTGCTGCCCTCCCACAAGCAGCGGGAGCAGCGGAAGGAGGCCCGCCGGGAGGGCCTGGCCGACACCATCCTGGACCAGATCGACATGCTGGGCAGCCCCGAGTTTGCCTTGGAGACCCTGGAAAACCAGCCCGCCGACACCCAGGATGAGAACATCCTGAAGGCGGCCTCCAAGGGGTATGACGACCTGCGGGACGACCTGCAGTACAGCCTGGGTATCAGTCCCAAGTCCCTGCGGCTGCTGGACAGCCGGTCCTCGGTGCGCAGGACCCTGGCGGCTGGCTTCGCCGCCCAGTAACGACGCCATAAGGAGGAATGAAAATGACACGGGAAGAACAACTGCAGCAGCTGGAGAGCCTGCTGGACTGCGTGGTGGACATCGGCCTGGCCGGGGAGGTGATCCCCAGCGCGGGCAAGGACCAGCTGCCCTCCCTGAAGGTGGAGATCCCCACCGGGGAGGAGGACAGCGAGCCCCGGGAGATGGTGTGCACCTTCCTGCCCATCGACGAGGATAAGACCAAGTTTACAAAGCTGCTGCAGATGTACATGGAGCTCCCCACCGACCTGCCGGAGGAGTCCGCCCCCATGGTGATGCTGCTGATGCACCAGATGAACCAGGTGTTTGCCGTGGGGCAGTGCTTCTGGCGGATGGGCGACCGCAGCAGCCAGGTGTTCAGCCGGATTGGCGTGCGCTACACCCTGGCCACCCCCATCGACCAGGAAGTGGACGAGGGCTGCTTCTGCGAGTGCATGCTCCTTCTGGCGGACGCCTTCGACTTCCTGAACCAGATTCTGGACGCGGCCCAGGACACGGAAAAAGCCAAAGAGCTGCTGCGCCAGATGCAGGAGGTGCTGGAGGAGCAGCTGCGCCAGGTCCAGGAGGAGGCAGGAGCCGAGGAACAAGACAACGACGCAAGTTTGGAACATAGAGACAGCGGGCCGGCGGAGGACGCCGGCCCACAGGAATTGGGGGACGACGAGCTGGAGAATATCTCCGGCGGCGGCCCCTCAGGACGCCACAGCAGAAGGAGGTGAGTTCGATGTTCGAGAAGAAGCAGCCTCTCCCCGAGGAGCCTGTAGAGGAGACCGGGAAGGAGGAGCTGAGCGAGGACGAGCTGGAGCAGGTCTCCGGCGGCGGTCCCTCCGGGCGGCACCGTTAACTGCCTAGGGCCTTTTCAGGCCCTATCCGCCTGCCGGGCGCCGGGGCTTCCGGCAGACGGATGGGGTCTGTGGGGGATACAAGCCCCATCACACTGCATTTCATATTTACCAAGGAGGAAACATATATGGCTCTTTCTATTGCGAAAAATGTTGGGGGCTCTACGGCGACCTTTGCGCTGGAGGGCCGGTTGGATACTTCCACTGCCCCGCAGCTGGAGGCTGAGGTAAAGGCGTTGGACGGTATCACCGAACTGCGCATGGATTTTGAGAAGCTGGAGTACCTTTCTTCCGCCGGGCCGCGGGTGCTGCTCATGGCCCAGAAGAAGATGAACACCTGTGGGGAGATGATCCTCACCCACGTGAACGAGACCATCCTGGAAGTCTTCGAGGTCACCGGCTTCATCGACATCCTCACCATCGAATGAGTACCCCGGTAAACCATGCCCAGGGCCGCTGGAACAGGACGGATATGCGCCTGCTGAACAAGGCCGCCCAGGCCGCCCGGGCACAGCACGTGTGGGAGGACGTGGTGGTGCTGCACATCAACCACTGCATGGACAACTCCTTCTATTTCAACGACGTGCTGAAGACGCTGTTTTTCAAGGTGGTGTTCCTGTCGCCGCCTTACAATAACCAGGAGGTGGAGGAGACCTATCCGGGCCCCTGCTACCACGCTGTCCGGCGGCAGGATGGGCGTTACCACCTGCGCAAGGACCGGCAGGACCTGGGCCTCTCCAGCGGGGAGTTTTTCGAAGCCACCCTGCTGCTCCTGGAGGAGGCCTTCCGCCTGGACCTGCTGCCCCTGCTCCAGGCGGGGAAGCAGCTGCTCATCATCGAGGACGGCGGCTACCACTTCGACGCCCTGTCCCGTATCCGCCACATCTACCCGGATATGGAGAAGCAGATCGTAGGGGTGGTGGAGCAGACCACCTCGGGTACCCGCAGCAGCACGGGGAAGGAGGGCTACCGCTACGCCTATCCCTGCGCCAGCATCGCCCGGTCCCACATCAAAATGAGCCTGGAGTCCATCTTCATCGGCCAGCGGGTGGTAGAGGAGCTGAGCCTGATGCTCTACGAGGCGGACACCTTTTTCCCCTTCCACTCGGTGCTCCTGTTGGGGTACGGCATCGTGGGGCGCAGCTGCCGCGTGGCCCTTGCTGGGCGCTTCTGCCAGCTGGCCGCCTATGACGCCGACCCCCAGGTGCTGGAGGTGGCCCGGGAGGACGGCCTCACCGTCTACGATGGGCCCGACCCGGCCATGTTCGGCCGGGACACCATCGTCATCGGCTGCGTGGGGATGCCCTCCTTCGGCAAGGACATGTTCGCCGCCTTTTTACAGGGCAGGGGGAAGATCCTGTACCTGGCCAGCGGCTCCTCCAAAGACGTGGAGTTTGCCTACTTCCTGCGGTACGCAGCGGGGAAAGAGGAACCCATCCCCGGCCTGGTGCTGGAGGGCAGGGAAGAGGGCCGCTGGTACACCCGGTACCGGTTCCGCTACCAGGGGCAGGAGAAGCAGGTGGTGCTGTTCGCCGAGGGGAAACCCTTCAATTTCTACCGGGAGGACGTGGTGAGCCTCACCTACCGGGTCATCGACCTGGTGTTTACCGAGATGCTCCTCTCCGCCCTCACCCTCTGCCAGAACCGGGACCTGCCGCCCAAGCTCTACGTGCTGGGGGAGGACAACCCTGTCACCCAGGCGGTCTCGGAGGAAAAGCTGCTGCAGCTCTGGTTCCGGGAAAACGGGTTCTACTGTGCAGGGGAGCTGGACAGCTTTTTGCAGCCCCATCCCCTGTCGGACAAATTGCGGAAGATCGTTTGGGGGGAAGATCGTGGATAAGATCATCAAGCGCACATTTTTCAAATTTTTCGGACCTACCCTCATCGCCTCCCTGGCCCTGGCCATCGTCTCCATGACAGACCTGATCGTGGCCGGGCAGCTGCTGGGCAGCGGGGCGTTTACCGCCATCAGCCTTGCCCTGCCGGCGACCATCTTCGCCCAGATCGTCTCGGCCGTCTTCGGCGGCGGGGCGGGCATCGTCATCTCCCACCTGCTGGGCCGGGGCGACCGGACGGGCTGCGACAAGATGTTCACCACGGCGCTCTCCTCCGCTTTGGTGGTGGGCGTTGCCGCGGGGGCCCTGGGCCTGGCCTTCCTGGACCCGCTGATCCTCCTTCTGGGGGGCCAGCCCGGGCCCGGCATGGACAACGCCAGGTGGTATATCGGCATCCTGCTGTTGGGCATGCCCTTTATGATCCTGGCGCCGGTGCAGCTCACCTTCCTGCGCAACGACAGCAACCCGGGCTACTCCATGTTCTGCGTTCTAGCCGGCGGCGTGTGGAACCTCATCGCCAATATCTCCCTGGTGCTGGTGTTCCACCTGGGCATCGCCGGTATCGCCATCGGGACCATCACCTCCCAGCTCCTCAGCTGCGTGCTCTCGGGGCTGAAGCTCTACCGGAAAAAGAGCAGCTTCCACCTGGTAAAGGGGGGCTGGAGCTTCTCCTACGTGGCGGCCATGGCCCGGCCCGGCCTGCCCGCTGCCATGATCTTCTTCTTCCAGGTGGTGCTCACGGTGGTCATCAACCACACCCTGGCGGCCACCGGCGGCGATGACGCGGTGGCGGTGTACGCGGTGGTGAAATACCTCATCACCTTCCTCTACGCCTTTTACGACGGCGTCACCTGGGCCATCCAGCCCATGCTGGGCATTTACCACGGGGAGGGGGAGCTGGACAACCTCCGCCGCACGGTAAAGGTTTCCTTCCGCATCCTGCTGGTGCTGTCGGTGGCCATCACCGTGGCACTGGAGCTGGGCGCGCCCCTGATCTGCATGATCTTCGGCGTGGAGGCCGGGATGCTGGACATCACCCTGGCCGCCATCCGCATCCAGGCGCTGTTCTGCGTGACCGCGGGTATCCTGGCGTTCCTGGGGGCGTTTTACCGCTGTACCGGCCACGCCCAGGTGGCCATGGTCATCGCCGCGTGCAACAACCTGGTGTTCCCGGTGGCGTTTATCCTGCTGCTGGCGAATTTCACCCAGCTGGGCAGCAACAGCGTCTACTGGGGCCTGGTCCTCACCGACTACGCCACCCTGGTGGTGCTGTTCGTGGCCCTTCGCCTGCTGCGCAAGCCCGGTGAGTCCCCGGTCCTGCTGATCCCCGGGGAGGACCCGGCGGCCAAGGACCCGATGTACCAGGTGCTCATCCAGGACAAGTACGAGGACATCCCCAGGCTCACCGAGGAGATCGACGGTTTCTGCGAGGAGCATGAAGTGCCCATGAAGAAGCAGTACTACATCTCCCTGTGCATCGAGGAGCTGGTGGTCAACGTCATCCAGATGGGCTTCAAGAAGGAGCGGGACAACTACATCGACATCCGGGTGGCGGTGCGGCCCGACCGCACGGTGGCCCTGCGCATCCGGGACGACGCGGTGGAGTTCGACCCGACCCAGTCCCAGGAGGCCTCCCTGGGCGAGCTGATGAGCGGCTCCCACCAGGAGGACCACAACGAGCTGGGCCTGATGCTGGTAAAAAAGGTGGCCACGTCCTACTCTTACAAACGGACCGTCGTGGGATTCAATGATTTTATGGTGGTGCTCTGAGGCCGCCAGAAAGGATGGGATCGCGTGAAAGAGATCTTTACCGTATTCCGCTTAAAACGGGCCTGGGGGTACATGCTGCTCAGCGCGGCGGTGTTTTTCGCCATCGCCCTGCCGTTCCGCAGCCTGTTCACCCTCATGCCCGGCGTTACCGAGATCCGCCCGGCCAACATGGTGCCGGTGGTCCTCGGCATCCAGTTCGGCCCGGCGCCGGCCTGGGGTATCTCCATCGGCAACCTGATCTCGGACATCCTGTCCGGGTCCTCTGCCTTTGTGTGCGTCACTGGGTTCATCATCAATTTCTTCTATTCCTACATCCCCTATAAGCTGTGGTACACCCTGCGCATCGGCCAGGGGGACATCTATCCGGTGCGCCTCAATGTGGTGCGGGAGATCATCAAGTACATTCTGGTGGTGTTCATCGACTCCCTGGTGACCACCGTGTCCCTGTCCCTGGTGTTCGAGTCGGCGGGGTTCCAGTCCTTTTTCTCCTCGTTCCCCCTGCTGTTCTTCAACAACTTCGACTTCGCCGTGATCCTGGGCATCCCGGTGCTCACCTTCTGGGAGAAATTCCACCTGCCGCCCCTGGTGCCCGAGTACAGGGAGCAGCCCCGGCTGCGGGCCAGGGCCCGCCTGCTGGACCTGCCCCTGTGGATCATCCCCATCATCGGCGTGGGGTACTTCCTGTACTCCATGTCTTTGGGCGGCGCCGAGGTGAACAGCCCCCTGGCCCTGGGGTGCCTGTGCGTGGCCATCGCCGGGCTCCTGGTCTATGGGTTCCGGCCCACCGCCAAGGCAGAGGCCTTCCCGCCCCGGCGGGAGGGGGTAAAGATCTCCATCAAGGCCAAGGTGACCATCGGCTTTTTGCTCTTGACCGTGGTGTTCCTGGTGCTGCTGGCCTTTGTCTCCTATAACGCCCTGAACGTAGGCGGCGAGCTGAGCCGCCTGGAGGTGTGGAATTACATCTACCTGGTGCTGGGCATCACCATCAACCTGCTGTACGGCATCGCCATCGGGTTTTTGTGGTACGTAGAGCGCAACATCACCACCCCGGTGGAGAAGCTGTCCGACGTGACCGAGCTGTACGCCAAGCAGGGCCACGGCAAGGAGGAGGACCTGCAGCGCCTGCGGCAGATGTGCGACACCGTCCCCAAGGGGGATGAGATCGGCGTGCTGGCGGGCTCCTTCAGCAATATGATGGGGGAGATCGACGAGTACATGGTCAACCTGGCCACGGTCACCGCCGACAAGGAACGCATCGCCACCGAGCTGAACGTGGCCACCCAGATCCAGGCCAGCATGCTGCCCTGCATCTTCCCGGCCTTCCCCGACCGGGACGAGTTCGACATCTACGCCACCATGCTCCCCGCCAAAGAGGTGGGCGGCGACTTCTACGACTTCTTCCTGGTGGACCAGGACCACCTGGCCGTGGTCATGGCCGATGTCTCCGGCAAGGGGGTGCCCGCGGCGCTGTTCATGGTCATCGCCAAGACTCTGATCAAGAACCGGGCCCAGCTGGGCCACACCCCGGCGGAGGTGTTTACCGCCGTGAACAACCAGCTGTGTGAAAACAACGAGGCCGGGCTGTTCGTCACCGCCTGGATGGGCATTCTGGACATCAATACCGGGGAATTTGCCTTTGCCAACGCGGGCCACAACCCGCCCCTGCTCAAACGGGCCAGCGGGGAGTACGAGTACCTGCGCACCCGGCCCGGCTTCGTACTGGCTGGCATGGAGGGTGTCCGCTACCGCCAGGGCTCTATGATTCTGGAGCCCGGGGACATGCTGTACCTCTACACCGACGGCGTCACCGAGGCCACCAACAGCGAGAATGAGCTCTACGGCGAGGGCCGGCTGCTGGAAGTGGCCAACCGCTGCAAGGACTGCGATCCCCAGGCGCTGCTGCCCGCGGTAAAGGCGGACATCGACCAGTTCGTGGGGGAGGCCCCCCAGTTCGACGACATCACCATGCTGTCTCTGAAAATCAAGACCATCCACCGGAACGATGAAGGGAGTGCACAGGAATGAAGACACTGACCGTCCCCGCCCGTATCGACCAGCTGGAAGTGGTGCAGGAGTTCATCCAGCAGGAGCTGGAGAAGCAGGACTGCTCCCCCAAGGCGCAGATCCAGATCTCCATCGCCGTGGAGGAAATCTTCGTGAACATCGCCCACTACGCCTACAAGCCCGTGGAGGGCGACGCCACCATCCGCTGCGAGGTGGGGGGAGACCCCCTGGAGGTGACCATCCAGTTCCTGGACCACGGCAAGCCATATAACCCCCTGGCGAAAGAGGACCCGGACGTGACCCTCTCCGCGGAGGAGCGGGGCATCGGCGGCCTGGGGATCTTCATGGTGAAAAAGAGCATGGACTCCCTGGACTACGAGTACCACGACGGCAAAAATATCCTCACCATCAAAAAGAGCCTATAGCGGCGCACGAGTTAACCTCACTACGTTCGGTTAACTCGGTCGAGTTTCGCATCCGCGAAACTCGCAGTGAGACAAGCCTTACTTACGTTCGGCTAACTCGGCCGAGTTGCGCAGAGTGCAACTCGCGCGGACGGGATTTTACAAGTCCCGCTTCCCTCGGCTACCCAATCGAGCTGCGTAAAAAAGGAACAGCAGACCCATACAGGGCCTGCTGTTCCTTTTGGTGCGCGAGACGGGACTTGAACCCGTACGTCGTAGACACACGCACCTCAAACGTGCCTGTCTGCCAGTTCCAGCACTCGCGCTTAACGAGCAGTATTATAGCATTAGTGGCAGGGGTTTGTCAACAGGGAATTTCCCATTTCACAGCCGAAGGAAAAAACGGAAGATCTCTCCGCCGTCTACCGTGTCCGGGCGCAGAAGGGCGCCGGTCATCCGTTCCGGGTGGAATTGGGTGGCGTAAATGGCTTTTTCCGGCCAGGCGATGGCCTCCACCGTGCCGTCGGTGCACCGGGCGGCGACCGCAAACCCCGGGGCCAGCCTGTCGATGGCCTGGTGGTGGGAGCTGTTCACGGAAAAGCGCTCCCCATAGAGTTCGTGGAGGAAACTGCCTGCCGGGGCCGTGACCTGGTGGACCTGGTCGCCGGTGGCCTCGTTGTGCTGGTGCTCCACGGCGTTGGGGAGATCCTGAATGAGCGTGCCCCCAAAGGCCACATTGATGACCTGGATGCCCCGGCAGATGCCCAAAATAGGCTTCCCGCCTTGGGAAAACCGGGCGATCAGCTCCAGCTCCGCCTGGTCCCGCACCGGGTCGATGCCTTCGCTCCCGGCGTTCTCCTGGCCGTAGCGGACGGGGTCAATGTCCATGCCGCCGGGCAGTAGCAGGCCGGAACACCCCGCCGCCTCCGCCAGGTCGGTGGAGCAGCGCCAGGCGGCGCCGGCGGCCTCCAGGGCGGCGGTGTAGTTGGCCAGCTTTTCCCCATCGCCATAAAGAAAAATCGTTTTCATCGTAGCATCCCTCCTGGAAAAGTATGGGTTCGGGCTGTTTCCCGAAAAATCGCGCCGGGCTTTCCCTATGATGGATATGCATCCCCAACCGGGGACATCCGCGAAGGAAAAAGGGGGCGGCTGATTTGAAGTGGAAAAAGATTGCGGACAAGCCCGGGGAGCTTCTGTCCGCGGGCATTGTGGCCGGGGCCCTGCTGCTGAGCCTGGGGCTGAGCTGGCTGGGCTATGTGGACGGCCGGACCAGGGCCCAGGCCCGGGAGGCCGCGGCCCAGCCCCAGGCCACCCCCGCGCCGGAGCCGGAACAATACCAGCAGCTGGAGGACCCGCTGCTGGTGCTGGTCAACGAGGAGGTCCCCCTGCCAGAGGACTGGACTGTCACCCCGCGGATGGTTCACGACGAGGAGGTGGACCTGCGGATGTACGAGGCCCTGATGGCCATGTTCGACGCGGCGGCAGAGGAGGACGTCTGGTTCTGGGTGGCCTCGGGCTACCGCAGCGTAGAGGAACAGCAGGTCATCCTCCAGCGGGCGGTGGAGGAAAACCTGGGCCGGGGCATGGGGGAGGCGCTGGCGGAGGAGACCGCCCTGCGCACCATCGCGAAGCCCGGCCACAGCGAGCACCACACCGGCCTGGCCGTGGACCTGAACGATGTCAGCGACGACTTTGAGGAGACCCAGGCCTACCGCTGGCTGCAGGCCCATGCCGCGGAATACGGGTTCATCCAGCGCTACCGGACGGACAAGTCCCACATCACCGGCATCGACAACGAGAGCTGGCACTACCGCTATGTGGGCAGGGAACACGCCCAGGCCATGGAGCGGCTGGACCTGTGCCTGGAGGAGTACGTGGCCTATCTCCGGGAGCAGGGAATGCCGTAACCGGCATCGCTGTAGATTTCTGTTGCCAAATCGGGAATTTTTGCTATAATAAAGAGGCAGCGAAATTCCTGGCCCCAGGGCCAGTATATCATAAGCGAGGAGCGACCGCAATGGCAACAGTGAGAACAAGATTCGCCCCCAGCCCCACGGGGTTCATGCACGTGGGCAACCTGCGCACGGCGCTGTACGAGTACCTGGTAGCCAAGTCCCAGGGCGGGAAGTTCGTCCTGCGCATCGAGGACACCGACCGGGAGCGCCTGGTAGAGGGCGCCGAGGACGTGATCTACCGCACCCTGGAAAAGGTGGGCCTCAAGCACGACGAGGGCCCGGATGTAGGCGGCGAGTTCGGCCCCTATGTGCAGAGCCAGCGCAAGGACCTGTACAAGCCCTACGCCGAACAGCTGGTGAAGGAGGGTAAGGCCTACTACTGCTTCTGTACCAAGGAGCGTCTGGAGTCCCTCCACGACGCGGAGGGCATCGGCGGGTACGACCGCCACTGCCGCGACCTGCCCCAGGAGGAGATCCAGCGCCTGCTGGACGCGGGCACGCCCTATGTCATCCGGCAGAAGGTGCCCCTCACCGGCTCCACCACCTTCGAGGACGCGGTGTTCGGCTCCATCACTATCGAGAACAAGGAGATCGAGGACCAGGTGCTCCTGAAGGCCGACGGCTACCCCACCTACAACTTCGCCAACGTCATCGACGACCACCTGATGCACATCACCCACGTGGTGCGGGGCAGCGAGTACCTCACCTCCACCCCCAAGTACAACCTGCTGTACGAGGCCTTCGGCTGGGAGATCCCCACCTACGTGCACCTGCCCCTCATCATGGGCAAAAACGAGGACGGCAGTGTGTCCAAGCTCTCCAAGCGCCACGGCTCCACCAGTTTCGAGGGCCTGCTGGAGGAGGGCTACCTCTCCCAGGTCATTGTCAACTACATCGCCCTGCTGGGCTGGGCCCCCAAGGACAACCAGGAGATCTTCACCCTGGAGGAGCTCACCCGGGCCTTCTCCATCGACGGCATCAGCAAGTCCCCGGCGGTATTCGACTACGACAAGCTCAACTGGTTCAACGCCGAGTACATCAAAGCCATGGGGGAGGAGGAGTTCACCGAAAACGCCATGCCCTACTACCGCGAGGTATTCGGGGAGCAGGAGAAGCCCTGGGGAGTGCTCTACGCCATCCTGCCGGCGCGCATCACCAAATTCAACGAGATCCCCGGCCTGCTGGGCTTTTTGAAGGAGCTGCCCGACTACCCGGCGGACTTCTTCGTGAATAAAAAGAGCAAGACCAACCTGGAAAACTCCCCCCAGATGCTGGAGGCCGCCATCCCCGTGCTGGAGGCCCTGCCAGACTGGAATGTCACCGCCATCCACGACGCCATGATCGCCCTGGCCGCAGAGCTGGGTGTGAAGAACGGCACCTTGCTGTGGCCGGTGCGCATCGCCGCGGCGGGCACCCTGGTCACCCCTGGCGGCGCTATGGAGATCCTCACCCTCCTGGGCCGGGAGGAAGCCCTGCGCCGTCTGCAGCTTGGCCTGCGGAAGCTGGCGGTTTGATTTGGTAATAACAAGGCCGCACCGTGCGGGGAACGTGTATGGATCGCGCGGCCAATTTTTTCCCAGGCAGTCTAAAACCGACGCAGGAAAGCTGGCGCTTTTCAAGGAGGTTTTGGGCTGTATGGGGAAAAAGCTGGAAGCGAGGCATATACGAAGCCGCAGGCGTGCCCTGTACGGTGCGGCCTTGCAACGTAATCCCTTAGAAAGGAACCGTGAAAACAATGAGCGAAAAAATCAACTACGACGCCATCCCCTCCACCAATTTTATCGATGACTTCGTCAAGGAGGACATGGGTCCCGGCGGCCGTACCGAGGGCATGCAGGTCCACACCCGTTTCCCACCCGAGCCCAACGGCTACCTGCACATCGGCCACGCCAAGGCCATTTACATCGATTTCGGCACGGCGGAGCGCTTTGGGGGCATCTGCAACCTGCGCATGGACGACACCAACCCCACCAAGGAGGACGTGGAGTACGTAGACGCCATCAAAGAGGACATCCACTGGCTGGGCTACGACTGGGAGGACCGGTTCTACTACGCCTCCGACTACTTTGAGGATATGTACAAAGGGGCAGAGGAGCTCATCGAGAAGGGCCTGGCCTACGTGTGCGAGCTCACCCCCGAGCAGATGAAGGAGATGCGGGGCGATTTGACTCACCCCGCCCAGAGCCCCTACCGGGACCGGCCCAAGGAGGAGAGCCTGGACCTGTTCCGCCGGATGCGGGCCGGGGAGTTCGAGAACGGCCGCATGACCCTGCGGGCCAAGATCGACCTGGCCTCCGGCAACTTCAATATGCGGGACCCGGTGATCTACCGCATCAACCACACCAGCCACCACCGCACTGGGGACAAGTGGTGCATCTATCCCATGTACGACTACGCCCATCCCTTCGAGGACGCCATGGAGTGCATCACCCACTCCCTGTGCTCCCTGGAGTTTGAGGACCACCGGCCCTTCTACGACTGGGTGGTGCAGAACGTGACCCTGCCCAGCAAGCCCCGGCAGATCGAGTTTGCCCGGCTGGGCATCAACAACACGGTGATGAGCAAGCGGAAGCTCCGCGCCCTGGTGGAGGAAAACCTGGTAGACGGCTGGGACGATCCCCGTATGCCCACCATCTGCGGCCTTCGCCGCCGGGGCTACACCCCTGCCTCCATCCGGAATTTCAGCGAGCGCAACGGCGTGTCCAAGGTAAACTCCACGGTGGAGTACGCCTTTTTGGAGTACTGCCTGCGGGAGGACCTGAACCTGAACGCCCGCCGGGTCATGGCGGTGCTGGACCCGGTGAAGCTCACCATCGAGAACTACCCCGAAGGCCAGAGCGAGACCTTCTCCGTGGAAAACAACCCCAACAAGCCCGAGGAGGGGGAGCGGCCCGTCACCTTCTCCCGCACCCTGTATATCGAGCGGGAGGACTTCCTGGAGGAGCCGGTGCCCAAGTTCAAGCGCCTGTACCCCGGCGGTCCCGAGTGCCGCCTGAAGGGCGCCTACCTCATCCGCTGCACCGGCTGTGTCAAGGATGAGAACGGCAAGGTGGTGGAGATCCTGGCCACCTACGACCCGGAGAGTTCTGGCGGTAACCCGGCGGACGGCCGGAAGGTAAAGGGCGCCACCCTCCACTGGGTGGACGCCAATAACGCCCTGGACGCGGAAGTGCGCCTGTACGACAACCTGTTTACGGTGGACGACCCGGAGCAGGGGGACTTTAAGGATTACCTGAACCCCGACTCCCTGAAGGTGCTCACCGGCTGCAAGGTGGAAAAAGCCCTGGAGAACGCCAAGCCGGGGGAGAGCTACCAGTTTATGCGGCAGGGTTATTTCTGCGCCGACAGCAAGGACAGCAAGCCCGGCGCGCTGGTGTTCAACCGCTCGGTCAAGCTGAAGGACAGCTTTAAGCCGGCCTGACCCACCTATAGTCCTTTACCCTGATAAGACCAGGAGGTTTTTCCATGAAGATCACCTATTTGGGCACGGCTGCCTCCGAGGGGCTGCCCGCCCCCTTCTGCACCTGCCCTGTGTGCCAAAAAGCCCGCGCCGAAGGCGGTAAAAGCGTGCGCACCCGCTCCCAGGCCCTGGTGGACGAGAGCCTGCTCATCGATTTCCCCGCCGATACCTATTTCCACTGGCTGCAGAACGGCTTCGACTTTCTCAAAGTCCGCGACCTGATCGTCACCCACTCCCACTGTGACCACTGGTACCCCATGGACCTTTTCACCTGCGTCGAGCCCTACGCCCACCACGGGGAGTACTCCCTCACCCTCCACGGCAACGAGAAGGTGTGCGGGGAGTTCCAGGCCTGCATGGAAGGGGAGGAGCCCCGGGTGCTGCAGGTCGTCCATGCGGAGCAGGCCCAGGCCTACCAGACCTTCACTGCCGGGGAGTACCAGGTGACCCCCCTGCCCGCCGACCACTGCTACTCCGAGAAGGCCTTCATCTACCTCATCGAGAAGGGGGAGGAGGCGCTGCTCTACGCCCACGACACCGGCTATTTCCTGGACGGCGTGTGGGAGTACCTGGCCTCCCGCAAGGACCTGCGCCTGGGCCTGGTGAGCCTGGACTGCACCCACGGGTTTGAGGACAACCTGCGCAACCATATGAGCTTTACCACCAACGCCCAGGTCCGAGACCGGCTGAAGGAGCTGGGCCTGGCCGGGGAGGAGACGGTGTTCGTGTGCAACCATTTCTCCCACAACGGCGGCGGTACCTACGAAGAGCTGGCCGCCCGCGGGGAAGAGCTGGGCATGCGGGTAAGCTACGACGGCATGACCGTGGAATTCTAAAACTTTTTGCGATTCGGGAGGCGCCGCGCGGCTGCGGCGTCTCCCTTCTTTTTGTCTATTGTCACCCTGAAATGAGAAACACGGTTGACGATTCCCCGCCCCCGTGGTATGGTAAGGGAAGCATACGGGAACAGGAGGCGAAAGGCCATGAACTTGACAGACCAGGTGCTGGAGGCCCTGCAGGACAGCGGCGCCCCCCTTTCCGGGGAGGAGCTGGCCCAGCGGTTCGGGGTCAGCCGGAACTCGGTGTGGAAGGCGGTGAACCGGCTGAAGGAGGCTGGCTACGAGATCACAGCGGCCACCAACCGGGGCTACCAGCTGATAGGGGACAGCGATGTGCTCAGTGCGGAAAACATCCGCAGGCAGCTGGGCCCCGCCGCCCGGGACGCCGCTATCGAGGTGCGGGACCGGGTGACCTCCACCAACACCCTGCTCAAGGAGATCGCGGAGCAGGGCGGCCGGGAGGGCATGGTGATCGTCGCCCAGGAGCAGACCGCGGGCAAGGGGCGGCTGGGCCGGAGTTTCTACTCCCCCAAGGGCACGGGGCTGTATCTCAGCATCTTGCTGCGGCCCTCCTTCTCCGCCCAGGAGGCCCTGTCCATTACCACGGCGGCGGCGGTAGCGGCAGCCGAGGCCATCGACAGCCTCACCGGCGGGGAGGAGGAGGCCAGGATCAAGTGGGTCAACGACGTGTACTACCGGGCCCGGAAAGTCTGCGGCATTCTGACCGAGGCCTCCATCGACTTCGAGACCGGCGGCCTCCACTACGCCGTGCTGGGCATTGGGGTGGATTTGGCGGAGCCGGAAGGGGGCTATTCCCCGGAGCTGCGGGAGGTGGCGGGGGCTTTGTTCCCGGCCGCGCCGCCGCCCGGTGCCAGGACGAAGCTGGCCGCCCAGATCATTGACCGGTTTTTCGGGTATTACCGCCAGCTGCCCGGCCGTGGCTACATGGCGGAGTACCGCCGGCGCTCCCTGCTCACCGGGGTGGGCATCACTTTCCAGCAGGGAGAGGAGCTCCGGGAGGGCATTGTCACCGGGGTGGACGAGGAGGCCCGGCTGCTGGTGCGGCTCCCCGACGGTACCGAAAAGGTCTTCGCCGCCGGTGAGGTGCAGATCCAGAAAGATTTTTTACAGCGGCTGCGTGCAGAGGCAGCCGCCAGAGGGGAGGGGGACGCATGAAGATCCTGTGGCGCTCCAAATTACAGAAGATGGTGGCAGCCGGGGTGATGGCGGCCCTGCTGGCCGTGCTGACCCAGATCTCCATCCCCCTGCCCACGGGCATCCCCGTCACCCTGCAGACCTTTGTGGTGGCTTTGTGCGGCTATTTGCTGGGGCCCGGCCTGGGGACCCTCTCCGTGGGGGTGTACCTGGCCCTGGGGGCCATGGGCCTGCCGGTGTTCGCCGGGTTTGCCGGGGGGCTGGCCTCCTTCGCCGGAATGACCGGCGGCTACCTGTGGTCCTTTTTGCCCATGGCCTGCCTCTGCGGCCTGGGGGCCCGGCGGGGCGGCAAGGCCTGGGCCCTGGTGCTGGGAGCCCTGGGCCTGGTGGTGTGCCACCTCTGCGGGGCGTTCCAGTTTGCGGCGGTGATGTCCCTGTCCCCCTGGCAGGCTTTCCTCACCGCCTCGGCGCCCTATCTCATCAAGGATGCCCTCTCCCTGGTGCTGGCCTACGGCGCCGCGGAAGCCCTGCTCTACGCCCTGAAGCGCGCCCGCCTGGTGAGCCTGGGCTGAAACCGAAAAACCATGCCAGCGCCCCGCGTTTCCCCCTCCGGGAAGCCCGGGGCGCCCTTTTTTTGCCCCGGTTTTTCCCAAAGCGGGAGGAAACCGGGAATGTTTGTTGATTTTTTCAAATTTCTCTTGCTTTTGGGGTTGGAATATATTAGAATAACCTTGTAGAACTGTTGAAAAAACCTGGCTTTTCCCTGGGTAATTCAGGAAACTTACCTAGAGTTTCCCGGTGCTTTACAGCGCCCGGCATGTTGCACAAATTGTATCGATATTTAACTATCGAAATCGGTCTGCTGCCAGTTTACATTCCTCTGGGGTAATGTTAAAATATTATCAAAGTTAGGAGGGGAGGGAAGCAAGCATGCCAAGCCGATGTATCTCGAAGCAGACGCTCCAGCGGTTGCCCACCTATTTAAGCTACCTCAGGTCCCGCGGGGATGACGCTTCCAAGTACGTTTCGGCGACGGCTATCGCAGACGCTCTTGGCATGAACCAAGTGGTGGTCCGAAAGGATCTGGCCTCCATCAGCACCTCCGGCCGGCCCAAGGTGGGCTATGTCCGGCAGGACCTGATTCTGGAGCTGGAGCGCTTTTTGGGCTACGACAACGCCGATGACGCTATTTTGGTCGGGGCAGGTAAACTGGGAAAGGCACTGCTCAGTTTCGATGGCTTTTTGCAGTATGGCCTCAACATTTTAGCGGCCTTCGACACAGATCCCAAGGCGGTGAACAGCCAGGTGGGAGGAAAGATGATCCTCCCCATGGACAAGCTGACAGACCTGTGCCAGCGTACCAAGGTGCGCATCGGCATCATCACCGTGCCAGGAGAGCATGCCCAGGCGGTGTGCGATCTTTTGATCAAAAGCGGGATTCTGGCCATCTGGAATTTCGCCAACGTCCACCTGGAGGTCCCCCCGGGGATCTTGGTCCAGAATGAGAACATGGCAGTTTCTCTCGCCATTCTTTCCAATCACCTGAAAGAACGATTCAGCACAAAATAAAGTGAAAAGGATGGATCATTTCATGGAAACAAAAATGAACTACGAGATCGTGGAAAATGCGGAAACGTTCGAGAAAATGCTCGCCCGGGTCCGTGAGGCGCAGAAGATCTACGCCTCCTACACCCAGGAGCAGGTAGACGAGATCTTCCGCGCCGCCGCAATGGCCGCCAACCTCCAGCGTATCCCCCTGGCCAAAATGGCCGTGGAGGAGACCGGCATGGGTGTTGTGGAGGACAAGGTCATCAAGAACCACTACGCCGCCGAGTATATCTACAACGCCTACAAGGACACCAAGACCTGCGGCGTGGTAGAGGAGGACAAGGCTTACGGCATCAAGAAGATTGCCGAGCCCATCGGCGTTATCGGCGCTGTCATCCCCACTACCAACCCCACTTCCACCGCCATCTTCAAGACCCTGATCGCCCTGAAGACCCGCAACGGCATCATCATCAGCCCCCATCCCCGTGCTAAGAAGTGCACCATCGCCGCCGCCAAGGTGGTTCTGGAGGCCGCTGTGAAGGCCGGCGCTCCCGAGGGCCTGGTGGGCTGGATCGACGTGCCCAACCTGGAGCTGACCAACACCCTGATGGCCGAGTCCGACATCATCCTGGCCACCGGCGGCCCCGGCATGGTAAAGGCCGCCTACTCCTCCGGCACCCCCGCCCTGGGCGTAGGCGCCGGCAACACCCCCGCCATCATCGACGACACCGCCGATGTGGTGCTGGCTGTCAACTCCATCATCCACTCCAAGACTTTCGACAACGGCATGATCTGCGCTTCCGAGCAGTCTGTCATCGTGCTGGATAAGGTCTACAAGGCCGTAAAGGACGAGTTCAAGAAGCGCGGCTGCTACTTCCTGAATAAAGAGGAGACCGAGAAGGTCCGCAAGACCATCATCATCAACGGCGCCCTCAACGCCAAGATCGTAGGCCAGAAGGCCCACACCATCGCCAAGCTGGCCGGCGTGGACGTGCCCGAGGCCACCAAGATCATCATCGGCGAGGTGGAGAGCGTGGACATCTCCGAGGAGTTCGCCCACGAGAAGCTGTCTCCCGTGCTGGCCATGTACAAGGCCAAGACCTTCGACGAGGCCATCGAGAAGGCCGAGCACCTCATCGCCGACGGCGGCTACGGCCACACCTCCTCCCTGTACGTCAACGTGGCGGAGAAGGAGAAGCTTGCGAAGCACCAGGCTGCCATGAAGACCTGCCGTATCCTGGTGAACACCCCCTCCTCCCAGGGCGGTATCGGCGATCTGTACAACTTCAAGCTGGCTCCCTCCCTTACCCTGGGCTGCGGTTCCTGGGGCGGCAACTCCGTCTCTGAGAACGTGGGTGTCAAGCACCTCATCAACATCAAGACAGTCGCCGAGAGGAGAGAGAACATGCTGTGGTTCAGAACGCCTGAGAAAGTGTACTTCAAGAAGGGCTGCATGCCTGTCGCCCTCAACGAGCTCAAGACCGAGTACAACCGGAAGAAGGCCTTTATCGTCACCGACTCCTTCCTGTTCAAGAGCGGCTTTACCAAGAACGTCACCGACAAGCTGGACGAGCTGGGCATCCAGTACGCCTGCTTCTACGACGTGGCTCCCGATCCGACCCTGGCCTGCGCCATGGAGGGCGTCAAGCAGATCCGCGACTTCGAGCCCGACGTGATCATCGCCCTGGGCGGCGGCTCTCCCATGGACGCTGCCAAGATCATGTGGGTGCTGTACGAGCATCCCGATGCCGACTTCCAGTCCATGTCCATGGACTTTATGGATATCCGCAAGCGTATCTACAAGTTCCCCAAGATGGGCGAGAAGGCCATGATGGTGGCCATCCCCACCTCCTCCGGTACCGGCTCCGAGGTGACCCCCTTCGCCATCATCACCGATGAGAAGACCGGCACCAAGTGGCCTCTGGCCGACTACGAGCTGCTGCCCAACATGGCCATCGTAGATGCCGACAACATGATGACCCAGCCCAAGGGCCTGACCTCCGCCTCCGGTATCGACGTGATGACCCACGCTATCGAGGCCTATGTGTCCATCATGGCCACTCCCTTCACCGATGGCCTGGCCCTGAAGGCCATCAAGGCTGTGTTCGATTACCTGCCCTCCGCCTACGAGAACGGCGCCAACGATCCCTACGCCCGCGAGCGCATGGCCGAGGCCTCCTGCATGGCCGGTATGGCCTTCGCCAACGCCTTCCTGGGTGTGAACCACTCCATGGCTCACAAGCTGGGCGCTTACCATCACCTGCCCCACGGCGTGGCCAACGCCCTGATCCTCACCGAGGTCATCCGTTACAACGCCGCCGAGGTCCCCACCAAGATGGGCACCTTCTCCCAGTACCAGTACCCCCACGCCAAGGCCCGCTACGTGGAGGCCGCCAAGTTCGCCGGCATCACCGGTAAGAACGACGACGAGGTCTTTGAAAACTTCATCAAGGCCCTGGAGGACCTGAAGGATAAGATCGGCATCAAGAAGACCATCAAGGATTACGGCGTAGACGAGAAGTACTTCCTGGATACCCTGGACGAGATGGTGGAGAACGCCTTCAACGACCAGTGCACCGGCGCCAACCCCCGCTATCCCCTGATGAGCGAGATCAAAGAAATCTACCTGAAGTGCTACTACGGCAAGTAAGGAAACGGAGGAGTTTTAACCATGAAACTGGAAAAGGTAATCGCTGTCAGAAATTCCAAGACCATCTACCGGGATGGCAAGTACGTCATCAAGGTATTTGACGAAGGGTATTCCAAGGCGGACATCCTCAACGAGGCGCTGAACATCGCCCGGGTGGAGGAGACCGGCCTGCCCGTCCCCGCTCTGGAAGAGGTCACCAAGGTGGATGGCAAGTGGGCCATCGTCACCGATTACGCCGAGGGCAAGACCATCGCCCAGCTGATGGCGGAGAACCCCGACAAGAAGGATGAGTACCTGGAGAAGTTCGTGGACATCCAGCTGGAGATCCAGTCCAAGACCTGCCCCATGCTCAACCGCCTGAAGGAGAAGATGAAGCGCAAGATCTCCCAGACCGACCTGGACGCCACCACCCGGTACGAGCTGGACGCCCGTCTGGCCTCCATGCCCAACCACAACAAGGTCTGCCACGGCGACTTCAACCCCACCAACGTGGTGATTTCCCCCGACGGGGAGAGCTGGTCTGTGCTGGACTGGGCCCATGTGACCCAGGGCAACGCCAGCGCCGACGCCGCCCGCACCTACCTGCTGTTCTGGCTCTCCGGCGACATCAACTCCGCCGAGAAGTACCTGGACCTCTTCTGCAAGAAGAGCGACACCGCCAAGCAGTATGTGCAGAAGTGGCTGCCCATCGTGGCCGCCTCCCAGTCCGTAAAGGGCAAGCCCGAGGAGAAGGAATTCCTCATGAGCTGGGTCAACGTGGTAGAGTACGAATAAGCCCCGCACTTCCCTGCCAAGCGCAAGGCCCCTTGTCCCGCCCCGGGCGGGGCAGGGGAGGCCTTGTATCAAAGTAAAAATAGCATAGAACGCATTTCCAGGAGGAATGGATCATGAAATGTACGATTTGCATCGGCAGTTCCTGCCACCTGAAAGGCTCCCGCCAGATCGTGGAGGAGCTCCAGTACCTGGTAAAGGAGAACAATCTGGAGGACAAGGTGGAGCTGGGCGGCACGTTCTGCATGGGCAACTGTGTCAACGGCGTCAACGTTACGGTGGATGACAAGCTGTTCTCCGTCTCCCCCGAGACCGCCAAGGAATTCTTCGAGAAGGAGATCCTGGCTAAAGTAAAATAAACCCATTTTGCGGAGGGCTCCATCTGTGGTTTCCATAGATGGAGCTTGCCGTAAAAGCTGAAAAAATCCAACTGTGTCAACTGCTATAAATGCATCCGGCACTGCCCGGTGAAGTCCATCAAGTATTCGACAGGCCAGGCCCAGATCGTCAGCGACGAGTGCATCCTGTGCGGCCAGTGCTTCGTGGTGTGCCCCCAGAATGCCAAAGAGATCCGCAACGACGTGCCCAGCGCCATGGAACTCATCAAGAGCGGCCCAGTTATTGCCAGCCTGGCGCCCTCCTTTGTGGCAAACTATCCGGGAGCCACCGCGGCCACCATGGAGAAGGCCTTAAAGCAGCTGGGCTTTACAGGGGTAGAGGAGACCGCCATCGGCGCCTCTATCGTCAAAACGGAATATGAGCGCATCATCGCCGAGGGCAAGCAGGAGGTCATCATCTCCACCTGCTGCCATTCGGTGAATACGCTGGTAGAGAAATATTACCCCGAGGTGCTGCCCTACCTGGCCACCGTGGTGTCGCCCATGCAGGCCCACTGCCAGAAGATCAAGCAGGAGCACCCCGACGCCAAGACCGTGTTCATCGGGCCCTGCATCTCCAAAAAAGCCGAGGCCGACGCCTACCCGGGCTACGCCGATTGCGTCCTCACCTTCGAGGAGCTCTCCGACTGGCTGAAGCAGGAGGGCATCACCGTGGAGCAGGGTGAGGACCACCTGGAGGAGAGCCGTGCCCGGCTGTTCCCCACCACCGGCGGCATCCTGCGCACCATGAAGTGCGATTCCCCCGACTACGCCTACCTGGTGGTAGACGGCATCGAGAATGTACTGGCTGCCCTGGACGACATCAAGCAGGGGCGCCTGAAGAAGTGCTTCATCGAGATGTCCATCTGCGCGGGCAGCTGCATCGGCGGCCCCGCCATGGAGCGGGAGCGGCGCCGTCCTGTCACTGACACCATCGCGGTGAACCGCTACGCCGGCCGAAAGGACTTCGTGGTGGACCAGCCCGACGGCAAGGACCTGATCAAGGACCACCGGTTCATCGGCCTGCACCGGCAGATGCCCGGGGAGAAGGAGATCGAGGAGATCCTCCACAAGACCGGCAAGTTTACCAAGGAGCAGGAGCTCAACTGCGGCGCCTGCGGCTACAGCACCTGCCGGGAGAAGGCCATCGCGGTGTACCAGGGCAAGGCGGACCTGAACATGTGCCTGCCGTTCCTGACCCAGAAGGCCCAGAGCTTCTCCGACACCATCATCAACAACACGCCCAACGGCATCATCGTCCTCAACGAGGACCTGGAGGTGCAGCAGATCAACTCTGCCGCCTGCCATATCATGAACATCCGCCACGCCTCCGACGTGCTGGGCGACCAGGTTATCCGCATCCTCGACCCCAAGGTGTTCCTGGACGTGATGTCCTCCGGCAGGAGCATCCGGGATGAGAAGATCTACCTGGCGGAGTACAAGCGCTATGTGGAGCAGAGCGTCATCTACGACCGCAGCTACCACATCGTCATGTGCATCATGCGGGACGTGACCGAGGAAGAGCGGGAGCGCAAGAAGAAAGAAGAGATCAGTCAGTCCACCATCGAGGTGACGGACCGCGTCATCGAAAAACAGATGCGAGTGGTGCAGGAGATCGCTTCCCTGCTGGGTGAGACCACGGCCGAGACCAAGATCGCATTGACGAACTTAAAGGATTCGCTGAACGATGAATAATCTATGTACTGACATCGGATACATGAGCCTGAACAAGTGGGGAGAGCAGCTCTGCGGCGACCGGGTGGAGATCGTGGAGCAGGGCGAGAACTCCTCGGTGATCGTTCTGGCAGACGGCATGGGCAGCGGCGTAAAGGCCAATATCCTGTCGTCCCTCACCTCTAAGATCATCTCCACCATGATGGCGGCCAACATGAAGCTGGAGGACTGCGTGTCCACCATCGCCGCCACCCTGCCGGTGTGCGCGGTGCGGAAGGTGGCCTACTCCACCTTTACCATCATCCACATCATCGACAACGAGGAAGCCGAGATCATCCAGTACGACAACCCCCTGCTCATCCTCCTCCGGGACGGCAAATTCGTGGAGATCCCCAAGGTGGGCAACGAGATCGAGGGGAAGATGATCTACCGCTCCCGCATCAAGCTCCAGGAGAACGACTTCCTCTTCGCCATGAGCGACGGCACCATCCACGCCGGGGTGGGGCAGTCCCTCAACTTCGGCTGGGAGCGCAAGGACATCATCTCCTTTTTGGAGATGATGTATGACCCCAGCTACACCGCCAAGACCTTCGCCACCCTGCTGGTGGAGGAGTGCAACCACCTGTACGGCGGCCATCCCGGCGACGACACCACCTGCTGTGTGGTGAAAGTCCGGGACCGTCAGCAGGTGAACCTGATGATCGGCCCGCCCTCGGACCGGAAGGACACCAACAAGTACATGTCCCTGTTCTTCTCCAAAGAGGGCAAGCACATCGTCTGCGGCGGCACCACCTCTACCATCGCCTCCCAGTACCTGAACAAGCCCATGGTGGCCGACCTGAATTACCTGGACCCCGAGATCCCGCCCATCGCCAAGATTGAGGGCGTGGACCTGGTGACCGAGGGCGTCATCACCATCAGCAAGGTGCTGGAGTACGCGAAGAACTTCCTGGAGGACAACTCCTCCTACAGCCAGTGGGGGTATAAGCGGGACGGCGCGTCCCTCATCGCCCGCATGCTGTTCGAGGAGGCCACGGACATCAACTTCTTCGTGGGCCGGGCCGTAAACCCCGCCCACCAGAACCCCAACCTGCCCATCACCTTCAACATCAAGATGCAGCTGGTGGACGAGCTGAGCAAGTGCCTCCAGCAGATGGGCAAGCGCATCAAGGTAAGCTATTTCTAAACACACGGACGACCTGAGAAAGGACAAACCAATATGCCTGCCATTCCACTGAAAGACAGAAAATTCGACACCCAGGTCCAGTACCTGAAGTACAAGGTCCTGCGGGAGGTGGCCCGCTACGCCTTCGAGGACCGGCTGATGGACGCCTACACCGAGATCCCCAAGCTCATCGTAAAAGAGAAGCCCACCATGCGGTGCTGCATTTACAAAGAGCGCGCCATTGTGGGGGAGCGGATCAAGCTGGCCCTGGGCGGGGATAAGAACAATCCCAACGTCATCGAGGTCATCGACATCGCCTGCGACGAGTGCCCGGTGTCCGGCTACAGCGTCAGCGAGTCCTGCCGGGGCTGTATCGCCCACCGGTGCGAGGACGTGTGCCCCCGGGGCGCCATCACCTTCGATGAGCATCTGAAGGCCCACATCGACAAGAGTAAGTGCGTGGAGTGCGGCCGGTGCGCCCAGGTGTGCCCCTACAGCGCCATTGTCAACCAGAAGCGCCCCTGTGAGAAGGCCTGCAAGATCAACGCCATCAGCATGGGGGAGAGCGGTGCCGCCGAGATCGACAACAACACCTGCATCTCCTGCGGCGCCTGTGTGTACCAGTGCCCCTTCGGCGCCATTGTGGACAAGTCCTTTATCCTGGACGTGGTAGACCTCATCAAAAAGAGTGAGAACAACACCAAATACAAGCTCTACGCCGTCATCGCCCCCTCCATCTCCAGCCAGTTCAGCTACGCCAAGCTGGGCCAGGTCATCACCGGCATCCAGAAGCTGGGCTTCTTCCACGTGGTAGAGGCCGCCCTGGGCGCGGACATGGTGGCCTATGAGGAGTGCAAGGAGCTGGCGGAAAAGGGCTTCCTCACCAGCTCCTGCTGCCCGGCTTTCGTGGACTACATCGAGAAGAAATTCCCCCAGCTCACGGATCACATCTCCCACAACCTGTCCCCGGCGGCCACCATCGCCAAGTATATCAAGGACACCACACCGGGCGCCAAGATTGTCTTTATCGGGCCCTGCACCGCCAAGAAGATGGAGTTCCAGAAGGAAGGGCTGAAGGACATCATCGACAGCACCATCACCTTCGAGGAGCTGCAGGCCCTGTTCGACAGCCGCGACATCGACCTGAAGTCCCTGGAGGAGGGCGTGCTGGACAACGCCTCCTATTACGGCCGCATTTTCGCCCGCAGCGGCGGCCTGTCCGACGCCGTGGCCGAGGGCCTGAAGGAGCGGGGCATCGACTTTGACCTCCAGGCTGTGCCCTGCGACGGCATCGAGGCCTGCCGCGCCGCCCTGCTGAAAGCCTCGAAAAACGTGCTCAAGGGCAACTTCATCGAGGGCATGGCCTGTGTGGGCGGCTGTATCGGCGGCGCCGGCTGCCTGACCCACGGGGAGAAGAACAAGGCCGACGTGGACAAGTACGGCATGGAGGCTTACGAGAAGTCCATTGAGCAGGCCATCAGCCTGGTAAAACCGAAGGAGTAATTGCGTTATGAAGGCTTCTTATTTCCTGGGGAAAGGCAGCTTCGAAGTGCGCCAGGCCCCGGAGCTTCACCCCGGTCCGGGGGAAGTGGTCATCAAAAACATGGTCTGCGGGGT
>ENA-UONY01000847-UONY01000847.1-human-gut-metagenome-genome-assembly--contig:-CS9-NODE-847-length-31795-cov-6.988059_pt1 | contig 31795 bp, 29 predicted proteins | sample MGYA00242465_ERZ724012 | MGnify/ENA metagenome assembly ERZ724012 | reverse complement strand
CGCAAAAACAGCCTCCGCCCCCCCCCCGGCGCACAAACCCTTCGCTATTCCGCCCGGCGCCCCCGGCCCGCGACTGGACAACGCTCAGCACGAGCAGAAGCGCTGCGATACACAGCATCGCGGCCGACGCGGCGATCACGCGCGTAAAGTTCCGGTGCTTTCGTTCCGGCGCGGCGGTATACCTATTAGAATGCATCAAAACCTCCGAAAAATCAAGCGTCAATGGGGCTCAAATGTCTGCCATCATTTCCCCGGCGGGGCCGTCGTACCATACGCGGTGCATATAAAGCCCCTGCGGCGGCATTGTCGGGCCGGTGAGACGGCGGTCGCGCGTTTCCAGCAGCGCGGGAATGTCTTCTGCGCGGAGTTTTCCGTAGCTTGCGTATACCATCGTGCCGACCATGGCGCGGACCATGTTGTACAAAAAGCCGTTGGCGCACACGCGAACGGTGATGAGATTACCCTCGCGCTCGGCGTCACACCAGTACACAGTGCGGACAGTCGTTTTCGTTTCGGTGCCGACGCTTCGCACGGCGGCAAAATCGTGTGTGCCCTCAAAGGCCCTTGCCGCGGCGCGCATCTGATCAATATCGAGCCGGGACGGATAGAAGCACACGCGTTTATCGAGAAACGGGTCGGGGATGCGGCTATTCAGAATCTTATAGATATATTCCTTCTGGATGCACGAGCCGATGGCGTTGAAGTTCTCGTCCACCTCGCAGGCGTCCGTCACAGCGATGTCGCCGGGGAGCCGGGCGTTGAGTGCGAGCGGGACTTTTTCGATCGGGATCGTGCAGTCGGAACGGAAATTTGCGCAGTAGCGCAGGGCGTGCACACCCGCGTCCGTGCGGCCGCAGCCCGTCATATGAACGTTTGTTCCGAGGATTTTCGCGATGGCGTCCTCCACGGTCTGCTGCACCGTGGGGAGACCGGCCTGCCGCTGCCAGCCGTGGTAGGCGGAGCCGTCGTACCGGAGCTTGAGCGCGATGTTTCTCAAATGCCGTACCTCGTCAGGACGATCGATCCGGCCAGAATCACCGCCCAGAAGGCGAGAGCCAGGTAGTCGTTTCGTCCCATGCGCAGCACCTTCATGCGGGTGCGTCCTTCGCCGCCGTTGTAGCAGCGGCACTCCATGGCGGTGGCAAGCTCGTCGGCGCGGCGAAAAGCACTTACAAAGAGCGGCACCAGGATCGGCAGCAGCGCTTTCGCGCGGCGGACAAGGTTGCCGCTGTCGAAATCTGCGCCGCGCGCCTTTTGCGCGGACATGATCTTGTCAGTCTCCTCGATGAGCGTCGGGATAAAGCGCAGCGCGATGCTCATCATCATGGCGAGCTCATGCACCGGGAAGTGCAGCTTCTTGAGCGGGCTCAAAAGCTGCTCCAAACCGTCCGTGAGCTGCAGGGGAGAGGTCGTATACGTCAGAAGAAACGTTCCGCACACGAGCAGGATAATGCGGAGCACCATCAAAATCGCGCGGCGGATGCCGTTATCGGTGATGCGCAGCACCCAGAATGAGCAGATCACGTTGCCGTCCGAGTAGAAGAGATTGAGCACCGCCGTTAAGATCACGATCACGATGAGCGGCTTGAGCCCCTTGAAGAGCGCTTTCGGGCGGATGTGTGAGAGCGCCACGCAGAATATGAGCGTGAGCAGCACGAGCGCAGTAGCGCTCCAGTTGTTGGCGGTGAAGAGCGCGGCAATATAGAGCACCACGGCAATGAGCTTCGTGCGCGGATCAAGCCGGTGCACAACGGTGTTGCCGGGGAAGTACTGGCCGAGCGTGATATCCTTCAGCATGCGCCGGCCTCCTTTCGTGCGAGCAAGGCAGCGGCAAGGGCCTGCGGGGTATAGATGCCCTGCGGAACGTCAATGCCGCGGGCGCGCAGCTCCTCCGCGAGAGAGGCCGCGCCCGGAATGCCGAGCCCCATTTCGCGCAGCTCCGCGGCGTGGGTGAATATTTCCTCCGGTGCGCCGTCGAGCGCAATTTTGCCGCGCCGCATGACGATGAGCCGTTCGGCGTTTTCGGCGGCAACGTCCATGTCGTGCGTGACGAGCACAACGGTGCTGCCCGTGGAGCGGCGGTATTCGGCGATGTTTGCGAGAATTTCGCGGCACCCGGCGGGATCAAGCCCCGCCATCGGCTCATCGAGCACGAGTACCTCCGGCTTCATGGCCATCACGCCCGCAATCGCGATCCGGCGCTTCTGCCCGCCGGAGAGATCAAGCGGAGAGGCTTCAAAGAGCGATTCATCCACCCCGGCAAACTTCGCGCCGAAGCGGACGTGCTCGTCCACCTCCTGTTCGTTCAATCCCATATTTTTCGGACCGAACGCAATGTCGCGGTAAACCGTCTCTTCAAAGAGCTGGTATTCCGGGTACTGGAACACCAGACCGACGCGGAACCGGACGGCGCGCAACGCCTCCTTGGAGCGGTGGATGTCTTCCTCGCCAAGCAGCACGCGACCCGCGGCGGGCTTTAAAAGTCCGTTGAGATGCTGGATGAGCGTGCTCTTGCCGCTGCCGGTATGGCCGAGCAGCGCTGCGTACTGACCGGCGGGGATGGAGAGATCAATGTTGTCGAGAGCGACCTTTTCAAACGGAGTCCCGGCGCTGTACACGCACCGGACGGACTCCAGACGGATATCGGGCATAACGAAAAACCTTTACTGATGGATTTTTTCTTTGAGCCAGCGGACGATGGCGCCGGCGGCCTCTGCGTCGGAGAGCGCGTCGAGCGGCACATCCGCTCCGGCGGCGCGCAGCTCATGGAGCGTTTCCGTCGTGGCGGGCACGTCCAGACCGATCGAGCGCATATGCTCAACCTGCGAAAAGACTTCCTTCGGCGTGCCGTCGAGCACGAGCTTCCCGTCGGATACAACAAGCAGGCGGTCGGCATCGATGCACTCATCCATGTGGTGCGTGATGAGCACGACCGTAACGCCCGTCGCGGCGCGAAGATCGGCGATCGTGCGCAGCACTTCCCGCCGGCCGGAAGGGTCAAGCATAGCGGTGGGCTCATCCATGACGAGAATTTCCGGCTGCATGGCGAGCACGCCCGCGATAGCGACGCGCTGCTTCTGTCCGCCGGAGAGAAGGTGCGGGGCGTTGCTGCGGAATTCATACATTCCGACGCGCTTTAAAGCCTCGTCTACGCGGCGGCGGATCTCCGCCGGAGGAACGCCGAGATTTTCGGGGGCGAACGCCACGTCGTCCTCCACGACGCTCGCTACGATCTGGTTGTCCGGGTTTTGGAACACCATGCCGACCGTCCGGCGCACGTTGAGGAGATTTTCCTCATCGCGCGTGTCCATACCCTTGACGGATACCATTCCCTCCGTCGGCACGAGGATGGCGTTCAGGAGCTTGGCAAGCGTGGATTTGCCCGAGCCGTTATGGCCGAGCACGGCGATAAACGATCCCGCTTCGATCGAGAGACTGACGCCGGAGAGCGCGTCGCGCCCGGCGTCCGGATAGCGGAAAGATACGTTATCGAGAGTGATGATCGGTTGATTCATTCAGGCCTCCCAGCGGCAGCTCGCCCCGCAGGGGAGCACGAGACCGCTCTGTGTGACGGGAAGCCCCAGCTCCTCGGCGCGCGAGGAGCCGCCGCGCCGGGCGGTGAAGATGCTGTCGGTAATATACGAGAGCACCGAGGGGGCAAGCCCCGTCGTGTAGGAATTAATGAGTACGAAAAGCGCGTCGTCCGAGAGAACGCCGGAGCAGAGCGAGACGAAGTCCCAGAGATTGTCCTCCAGCTTCCATACCTCGCCGCCCGGCCCGCGGCCATAGGACGGCGGATCCATGATGATGGCGTCGTACCGGTGGCCGCGGCGGATTTCGCGCTCAACGAATTTCGCGCAGTCGTCCACGATCCAGCGGACGCTCGCGCCCGCAACGCCGGACGCCGCGGCGTTGTCCTTCGCCCAGGCGACCATGCCCTTCGCGGCGTCTACATGGCAGACGCTCGCGCCCGCGGCGAGACAGGCAACGCTTGCCCCGCCGGTATAGGCAAAGAGATTCAGTACGCTGATTGGGCGGTTCGCTTCCCGGATTTTTTTCTGCATCCAGTCCCAGTTCGCCGCCTGCTCGGGGAAGAGGCCGGTGTGCTTGAAGTTCATGGGCTTTACGTGGAAGGTGAGCGAGCCGTAGCGGATGTCCCAGCTCGCCGGGAGAGCGCCCTTGTCCCACGAGCCGCCGCCGGTGTGGCTGCGGCTGTAGCGCCCTTCCGGGCGCTTCCAGGCGGGGGAGGTGCGCGGCGTTTTCCAGATGACCTGCGGGTCGGGGCGGACGAGAATGTGCTGCCCCCAGCGCTCCAGACGCTCGCCGTTCGAGGCATCGAGCAGTTCGTAGTCTTTCCAATTATCGGCGATCCACATGGGAGTACTCCTTTTGTGTATGTGTACAATAACTCTATTTTAACCAAATTACTATACCACGCCAAGCGCCGCTGCGCAAGAAAAACGAAACGGTTTTTTTACTTGCATAGTAAGACATAAATCACTATAATAGACTTGTAATTTTATGCGGAGGTATTTTTCCACATGGAAAACCGCGAATCCAGCTATTACCGAAAAGACGGTGCGTCGCGTCCGCCGCAGCGTGAGGACGCTTCCCAACGCGAGAGCACCCTTTTTACCGAGCTCCCGCTCGACAGCGTGCGCCGCACGCCGAGCTCCGGCCGTCCGGCGCCGGAATATACCGGGACGGCAAACGAAAACCGCCGCGCCGCCCGCCCGGCAGCGGATACGGGGAGAGCGGCGCCGCGTGCTGTGCCGTATACACCGCAGAGCCGCCCGGCACAGAGCTACGCGAACTATAATTGCTACAGTGATTCCCGCCAGGGGCAGCCGCGGCGGCAGGAGCCGTATTACGGCGGCCGCAGCACGGCGTTTACGGAAATTTCGTGGGACGCTCTTCGCAGCGGCAATCTGGAGCAGGGGGCGCCGAACGCCCGCCGCGCCGTGCCCGCCCAGCCGCAGGCGGAGCCCTACCGCAACACCGCGCAGCCGAGGCAGGCCGACCCGTACTATTATAGTAATGCCGCTCCGGCACAGCAGACCGCACCCTATCGCCGCAGCGACGGCACATACCGCCAGCCCTACGCGACCGGCGGCTACCGCGCCGCGCCGCAGCCGATCGAGACGGAGAGCGATCCGTTTTATGGCGGAAATCTCCCGCAGGGAGAGGCACCGCAGCGCTCCTATGGTGCAGCGCAGCGCCCGCACGGGGATTATTACCGCCCCGGCGCCGTCCGCCGTCCGGCGCAACGCGGTACCGCGACACGCTCATCCGGCAGCGGCACGCCGCCGCGCCGCCCGCCGTCCGAAAACGGCGGAGGAGGCTTTTCCTTCCGTCTGCCGCGCATTGGCAAAAACCGCATTCATCCGGCGTTCCTGCTCATCGCGCTTGTCCTGGTTGGCCTTTTGATCTTCGGCATTGTGAAGCTTGTGCAGAAGGGCAACGAAAAGCCGATGTACACCCTGCCGAGCTACGCCCCCGTGACCGCAACGCCCCACCCGGCGGACACGCCGCAGCCGGGCGAAGCAACGCCGGAGGCAAGCGCCGAGGCATCCATGACGCCAAAGCCGACCGCGGAGCCGACGCCGACGCCCTCGGGAGCCAAGGCAAAGCGCGACGGCGATCTCATCGTCCCCGCCGATTGGGGCGCTATCGTTCCGGAACGTGCGGAGGCGGTGTACGACAGTCATTTTGACCGCTCCTGCATGATCGGAAACTCTCTGGTAGAGGGCTTCCTCATGTGGTCCGGCGTAACGAACATGCGGTATATTTACGGTACCGGCGCCGTCGTGAACAATGTTCTCGGCACGCTTGATCTCTCGCCGCTCACGCTCAACGACCCCGATTACTTTCAGGATATCTATCTGATGTTCGGCCTCAACGAGGTCGGCACGGATGTGAACTCCTTTGTGCAGAGCTATAAAACGCTCATCGACTACGTCCGCGAGCACCAGACGAAGGCGAACATCTACATTATCTCTGTCACGCCTGTCACGCAGAAAGTGGACGCCGATCCCAACGAGGTGCAGAGCATGGAGCGCATCAATTCCTTTAACTCTGCGCTCAAGCAGCTCTGCGCGGACAACAACTGCTGGTATCTCGACATTTACTCCATGCTGGTGGATGAGTACGGCTTCCTTTCGAGCGATTATGCCTTCGCCGGAGACGGCAAGCACTTTGAAAAATCCGGGTATGTTGCCTGGGCCAATTATATGAAGACCCACTATGTGGACGAGGGCCTTCTCACTGAATAAGAAACGAGGTAAATCTATGAAAAAGACCATTTCTCTGCTGCTCGCGCTCTGCTGCCTCTTTGCCGTGCTCACCGGCTGCGGCAGCTCGAAAAAGACGATGGAGCCGCGCGCCTTTGTGGACGACGTGCTCGCAAACGCCAACTTCACCGACAGCCTCAGCCAGCTGGACGACGCCGTAATCCCCCAGTACTACGGCGTGGACAGCGCCGACTACAAGAGCGCGCTCGTCTACTGCGGCACAGCGGCGACCGCTGAGCAGATCGTCTGCTTTGAAGCGAACGACGCCGCCGCGGCGCAGCGCCTGCTTACTGCGCTTCAGGCGTTTGTGGCCGACCGGATCGAAGCCTATAAGAGCTACGGCCCTGCCGCTGCCATGTCGCTCGAAAACGCGCCGGTAAAGACGATTGGAAACTATGTCGTTGCCGTCGTCTGCGCCGACAGCGACAGCGCGATCAAGGTTGTCGATCAGTACGCCTAATTATAACCCCTCAGCCTTGCGCGCTCGGCAGTTCCCATGTTAGGGGAGCCAAGTGCGTATTCTGCGAACCCTCTCGCCTCCCCGAATAGGGGAGGTGGCAGCCGTTAGGCTGACGGAGGGGTTCTCTCCGTTTGAAAAAGGATTGCCCCGCCGGACTATTCCGGCGGGGCTTTTGTCTATTCTGTCAGTTTTCGGGCGGTCCGGCCGGGGCCGCTTCTTCCGGGCATTCCTCCGGGATCCCGGCGAGCGATGTTAAAAGCGAAAGAGCACCGGCGAGCAGCGAGGTGCTGCCGACGAGCATCCAGTTGATCTCTGAAATCACAACGGATGTGCCGATGGCGGCAACGGCGGTTTGTGCAACAGTTTTGAGCGCGCGGATGCCCGCCTTTCGTATCCAGTCCTTCCAGCAGCGTTTCATGGATTTCCCCCTTTCCACCGCAATTCGGCTGCGGCTTTGGGGGCGCGCCTCACTTCATAGTATGGAAAGAGCGCTCCGCGTGTGCGGAGCGCTCCTGGTATTTACATATAGTACCCGGATACGATGCCGTCGATCACCACGGCGTCGCAGTCCCCGGCGGCGAGCGCCGCGAAGCAGGCGGCGAGATCGTCGTAGTACCATACCGAGCCGATTTTCGCGTCCATGCCGCTTTCCTTGAGCGCGGCGAGGGCGGTGGCGTCGGTAATGCCGATCACCTTACCCTTGAGGCTGTTCTTGCGTGTGTAGCGGCTGTCGCTGCGCACAACGAGCTCATGCGTGTTGCGCAGCCAGCCGGGGGAGAGGGAGACGGTGCTCGAGCTGCCGGAGAAGGACGCCGCCATCCACGCGCAGTCGATATTGCCGCTGCCGAGCTCAGCGGCGACGTTGTCGCTGTTGATGACCATGTACTCAAACGTCCACCCGAGCTTTTCCGCCACGAGCTGCGCCAAATCCGGGATCAGGCCGCCGAAGGAGCCATCATCGCGCGAGGAGGAGATCGGCGCGATGCCGTCCTGCACGCCGATGCGAAGCTTCCGTCCCGGCTCCGGCTGCGTTTCCAGAAGCTGCAAAGCGCCGGAGACGGCCTCCATGCAGCTGTAGTCCGTGCCGAGATACTGTGCGCTCAGCCGCGAGATCTGCCCATCGGCGGAGAGCTCCTGCAGCGCGGCGGTGAATATATCGCAGAGCGGATCGTCCTTGCGGAAAGCGACGCAGAATTCCTCCTGATTGAGCTCCGCAATCATTTTAAAGCGGATGGTGTTGCTCGAACCGCAGCCGGGCAGCAGAAAGCACAGCACGGCGCACAGCACGAGAGAGAGAAATTTCCGCGTCTTTTTCATAGGTTCGACCCTTCCAAACAAAAAATCCGCCTATATTATGTAAAGGCGGATTTTATGATAGCGGATTCCGGTGAAAAAATCAAGCCTCGGCGAAAATTACCGTTCCAGCCGGCGCAGAAAGGCACGCGTGCGCTCCTGCTGCGGGGCGTCGATGACCTGCTCGGGGGTGCCTTCTTCCACGATGCACCCGCCGTCCATGAATACAACATGGTCGGCGACCATGCGGGCAAACTGCATTTCGTGTGTGACGATCACCATCGTCATCTTCTCCTCGGCGAGAGAGCGGATGACGCGCAGCACCTCGCCCGTGAGCTCCGGGTCGAGCGCACTCGTCGGCTCATCAAAGAACAGCAGCTCCGGCTTCATGCACAGCGCGCGCGCGATCGCCGCGCGCTGCTGCTGCCCGCCGGAGAGCTGGCAGGGGTAGGCGTCGGCGCGGTCGGCAAGCCCCATCTTCTCCAGCAGCGCCATGGCCTCTTCGCGTACCTCGGCGGCGGGGCGCTTCTGCACCTGCACGGGCGCACCCATCACGTTTTTCAAAAGTGTAAAGTGCGGAAACAGGTTGTAGCTCTGAAATACGAGACCAAAGTACCGGCGGATGGCGTGCAGCTCGGCCTTGGAGGCGTAAACGCCATCTTTCGCGGCGTATTTCCCCTCGTAGATGATGTCACCGCCGTCGGCGGTTTCAAGCAGCGTTGCGCAGCGCAGCAGCGTGGATTTGCCGCTGCCGGATGGGCCGATGATCGCCGTGACGCTCCCCGCCGGGACGGAGAGGGAGATATCCTCCAATACACCCTGCCCGTCAAAGCTCTTGCGGATGTGGCGCAGTTCCAAAATACTCATGTCCGGCCCTCCTTCAGCGATAGTAGGCGAATGCCTTTTCGATCCGTTCCATGGCGAAGGCGACAAGGCTGTTGAATACGAAATAGAACACCGCAGCAGCGGCAAACGCCAGCATGCCCGGCGAGTTCGGCGCAACGGCGATCTGCTTGGCGCGCGTAAACATCTCCACCGTGCCGATGACCGAGGCGAGGGAGGTGTCCTTTACGAGCGTGATGACCTCGTTTGTAACGCTCGGCAGCACGCGCTTTACCATCTGCGGGAGAATGATGCGGAAAAATGTCTGCCCCCGGCGGTAGCCGAGCACTTGGGCGGCCTCATACTGTCCGGCGCTGATGGATTCGATGCCGCCGCGGTAGATCTCGGCGAAATACGCGGCGTAATTGATGACGAACGCAACGATCACAGCGGCAAAGCGCCAGTTCCGCGGCAGCGTCATGCCGAGAAGAAGGCTCGGCCCATAGTATACGACCATAACCTGCAGCATGAGCGGCGTGCCGCGCATGATGGCGATATATACCTTCGTGAGCCACCGGAGCGGCGAAAAGCGGCTTTTGCGCGCAAAGTAAACAACGAGACCGAGCGGCAGCGAGCCGAGCAGCGTGAGGAAGAATATAGCGAGCGTTGTGAGAAACGCCTGCGAGAGAGAGACCAGCATGGTTTGAATGCTCATCGGATCGATCCTTTCCGTAGACAGGTTGGCGCGGGGGCCCCATAAACAGTAACCCCCCGGGGATAAAACCCCTGCGAGAGAGTTACCCGCATGGTTTGAATGCTCATCGCTTCTATCCTTACCGTACACAGGTTGGCGCGGAGACGCTTTCGCGTCTCCGCGCGGGGATATCACACCCGGAATGTTTTACTTGCAGAGGCAGAGACTGTCGAGAGAAAGTCCCTTGTCAACATACTTTTCGGCGATGCTCATCATCGTGCCGTCCTCTGCCATGGCGAGCAGCTGCTCGTTTACGGTGTCGCGCAGCGCCTCGTTGCCGAGATAGAAGCCGACGGCGTACTGCTCCACGGAGACAGGCTCAGAGAGGACAACGTAGTCGCCCTCGGTGTTGGCGATCTGGTAGTTGCCGACGCCGACATCGACGATAACAGCATCCACCGTGCCCTGACGCAGCTCCAGGAAGCCGGTGTTGTAATCGGGCAGCTGCACAAGCTCGCCGAAGGAGGCGGTCAGCTCTTCGTTTGCGGTGAGCGCGTCGAGACCGGAGGAAGCGGACTGCACCATCACGGTCTTTCCGGCGAGATCGGCGAGCGATTCGATACCGGAGTCGGCGCGGACGATGACGACGATGCTGTTATCGACGTAGGCGTCCGACCAGGTGTATTCGTCCTCGCGGCCGGTGCAGGTGAAGCCGTTCCAGATGCAGTTGATGTTTCCGGCCTTGAGCTCGGCGTCCTTCGACGCCCAGTCGATCGCCACAGCCTCATACTCCCAGCCGAGCCGCGCGCAGACTTCCTGCGCAAGCGCGAGATCGAAGCCGTCGTAGCTGCCGTCTTCGGCAATGTAGCCGAACGGGGGGAACTCGGCGTCGAAGCCGACGATCAGTTTGCCGCCTTCAGCGGCGGGCTCTGCCGTGGCCTCCGCCGGAGCTTCGGCGGGTGCGGCGGTGGGATCGGAGGCGACGGGGGCGCTGCTTCCGCAGCCGGCCAGTGCGGTTACAAGAAGACAAAGGGTAAGCGCAATGGTAAGAATCTTTTTCATGGTGGGTCTCTCCTGTGTTTAATTTATTATGGTAGTATATTAGCACGCTACCATACTAAAGTAAATGCACAGAAAAAACAAAAAGAGAGGGATCAAAGCCCTCTCTTTTGCTACTTTACAATAAATCCGCCGCCGAGTAGACGCTCGCCGTCGTAAAAAGCGGCGGTCTGGCCGGGGGTGGGGGCGCGCACCGGTTCGGGAAAACGGATGAGCGCGCCGTCTTCGTCCGGCGTTACGGTTCCGATGGGCAGCTCGCGGCGCGAATGACGGATGCGAACACCGCATTCGATCTCGCCTTCCGGCACCACGAGCCAGTTTACGTCGCGCACGCGGAAGCTCTCTCGCCATACGGCGGCATCGTCGGAGGAGAGACGGACTTCATTCGTTTCCGGGCAGATATCGGAAACATACACGCGTTTTCCAAAACCGACGCCAAAGTGGCGGCGCTGGCCGACGGTATAGTGATGAATGCCGCGGTGTTTTCCGACGGCTTTGCCGTCCAGAACAAAATCCCCCGGCGGGGGCGTGATGCCGCGCGCTTCGATCCAGGCGGCGTAATCGCCGTCCGGGATGAAGCAGATATCCATGCTGTCCGGCTTGTGCGCAGCCGGCAGCTTCAGCTCTTCCGCCAGCGCGCGTACCTCGGTCTTTTTATATGGCGCGAGCGGCAGCCGCAGGGCGTTCACCTCGTCCGGCGTCAGACGGCAGAGCATGTAGCTCTGATCGTTTTCCGGCTGTCCGCGGTAAATGGCGCCGTTTTCTGTCCGGGCGTAATGCCCGGTGGCGATATACTTTGCCCCGATCCGCCGTGCCTCGTCCAGCAGCGCGCGGAATTTGACGGCCGGGTTGCAGAGAATACAGGGGTTCGGCGTCTCCCCGCGGAGATACGCCGCGGCAAACGGAGCGCAGACATACTTCTCCATCGCCTCGCGGCTGTCGGCGATCGTGAGCGGAACGGAGAGCGATGCGGCGGCCTCGCGCGCAGCGTCCGCGCCGGGGAGACCGTTATCGAGATAGAGCCCGTAAACCTCCAGCCCCGATTCGCGCAGCAGGTGCGCGGCGACGGCGGAATCCACGCCGCCGGAGAGCCCGAGAACGACCTTATCCATGGCGGCACTCCTTTCCGCTCTCGGTGTAGATCATGAGCGCGGTCATATCCGCGGGGGATACGCCGGAAATGCGCGACGCCTGCCCAAAGCTCACAGGGCGAATGGCGGCAAGCTTCTGCCGCGCTTCGGTGCGCAGTCCCGGAACGGCGGTATAGTCAATATCCTCCGGCAGAGGGCGCTCCTCCATGCGCTGAAAATCCTCCACCTGCTTGAGCTGGCGGCGGATGTAGCCCTCATACTTGAGCGTGATAGAGACTTCCTCGCCGATGACGCGCGGCAGCGCCGGGCGCTCCGGGTCAAACGGCAGAAGATCGGCATATTCGATCTGCGGGCGGCGCAGGAGATCGGCGAGCGAAGCGCCGGAGACGATCTCCGCCGTGCCCTTTTCGCGCAGCAGCGCGTTGATCGCTTCGCCGGGGGCGAGGTGCGTATGTTCGAGCCGCTGCCGCTCTTTTGCCACGGCGGCGTACTTCTCCTGTACGGCGGCGAGCCGTTCGTCAGAAATGAGGCCGATGCGGTGGCCGATGTGTGTGAGCCGCTCGTCGGCGTTATCCTGCCGGTGGAGCAGGCGGTACTCGCTGCGCGATGTCATGATGCGGTACGGCTCTTCGGTGCCCTTGGTGACAAGATCGTCGATGAGCGTGCCGATGTAGCCGTCCGAGCGGCGAAGAATGAGAGGTTCTTCGCCCTTCAGCTTGAGTGCGGCGTTTACGCCCGCCACAAAGCCCTGCACGGCGGCTTCCTCGTAGCCGGAGGAGCCGTTGAACTGCCCCGCGCCGTAAAGGCCGGGGATCTTCTTGCTCTCCAGCGTGGCGCGTAGCTCCGTGGGATCCACGCAGTCGTACTCGATGGCGTAAGCGCAGCGCTGCATTTCGGCGTTTTCCAGTCCCGGAATGGAGCGGACAACCTCGATCTGCACATCCTCCGGCAAGGAAGAGGAGAGACCTTGAATGTACAGCTCCTGTGTGCGCAGTCCCATCGGCTCAATGAAGAGCTGGTGGCGCTCCTTATCCGGGAACGTGACGATCTTCGTCTCGATCGAAGGACAGTAGCGCGGGCCGGTGCTCTCAATGATGCCGTTGAAGAGCGGGCTGCGGTCGAGATTGGCACGGATGATCTCGTGCGTGCGCGAATTGGTATAGGTAAGCCAGCATACGGCGCGGTTTTGCAGCGCCGCAGCATCGGTAGAGTAGGAAAACGGCTCAATCTCCTCATCGCCGGGCTGAAGCTGCATTTCGTCAAAATGGACGCTGCGCGCGTTCACACGCGGCGGCGTGCCGGTCTTGAACCGGCGGAGACGAAGCCCCATATCGACGAGGCACTTCGTGAGCTCCGTTGCCGCGGCGAGCCCGTCCGGCCCGGAGGTGCGCACAACGTCGCCCACGATCGTCCGCCCGCCGAGATATGTCCCGGTGGCGATGACGACGGCGCGCACCGCGTATACGGCGCCCGTGTGCGTTGTGACAGAGGAAACACATCCGTCCGTAAGGCCGATGGAGACGATCTCTGCCTGGTGCAGCACGAGATTTTCCTGCGTCTCCAGCGTTTCCTTCATGATTTCCTGATAGCGCCGCCGGTCGGCCTGTACGCGCAGGGAGTAGACGGCGGGGCCTTTGCCGCGGTTGAGCATCCGGAACTGAATGCCCGCGGCGTCCGCCGCCTTGCCCATCTCGCCGCCGAGCACATCAAGCTCGCGGACGAGATGCCCCTTGCCCGTGCCGCCGATGGCGGGGTTGCACGGCATGTTGCCGACGCTGTCGAGATTCACCGTGAAGCACACAGTGCGCAGCCCGAGCCGCGCCGCGGCGAGCGCGGCCTCGATGCCCGCGTGACCGGCGCCGATAACGGCAATATCAAATTTTCCGGCGTCGTAGGTTTTCATGCCTTTTTGTCAGCGATCTCCTTCAAAATAGCGCGGATGAGCGTGTCGCAGCCGTACACGGTATCGAGCACGAGCGTCTCGCGCGTGGAGTGAATGTCCAGAATGTCGGGGCCGATGGAAATGATGTCGAGCGCGGGATTCGCGGAGGAAAAGCTGCCGCACTCGAGACCGGCATGCACCGGCTCAACAGACATTTCGCGTCCGTTCTGTTCTTTGAAAATGCGCTCGCAGATGCCGACAAGCTCGCTGCCGGGCTTGAGCGGCCACGCAGGGGAGGAACTGAGCAGCGTCATCGTAAAGCCGTGCTCGGATGCCTGACGCTCGTATTCCTTCTTCATCTCGGCAGTGATGGCAGGTTCGCTGCTGCGCTGGTGGACGGTGAATTCCACCTCGTCTTCGCCGACGGCGGCAAGGCCGGTATTTGCCGAGCTCTCCACAAGCGACGGAATGGACGGCGACATGGTGTGCACGCCGTCAAACACCTCGGTAAGCAGCGCGAGATAGTCGCGGGAGAGCTTGACCGTGAGCGCTTTTTCGGGAATTTCTGCGGCCGTGACGGCGACCTTGGCGTCGGGATCGGTCGCAGCGCAGGCGACCGCCTCGGTAAGAGCGTGGGTGTTGAGCGCTTCGAGAACTTTGTCCGCGTCGTTTTCGGGAACGGTGATCACAGCGGTGCAGGAGGAGGGGATGGCGTTATGGGCGCTTCCGCCGCGGAAGGCGGCGAGACGTGCGCCGGGGCAGGTATCGAGTGCGGTTTTCGCTGTGCGCGCGGCGATGCGGATGGCGTTGGCAAGCTTCAGATGAATGGAAGCGCCGGAGTGCCCGCCGACGAGACCGGAGACGGTGATCTTATATGCTTTGCCGGAGGCAGTTTCCCATTCGGCGGCGCGGTGCATGCGGTACATGTCGCTGCCGGCGCTCGAATTGCAGAGCGAGCCGAACTCCTCCCAGTCGAGGTTGATGAGGTATTTGGCGTCCAGATGCTTCGGATCGAGATTGTCCGCGCCGGACATGCCGTCTTCCTCGTCCACGGTGAAGATCGCGCGGATGGGGCCGTGCACGGCGGTTTCGTCTTCCAGAATGGACATTGCAAGCGCAACGCCCGCGCCGTCGTCGCCGCCGAGGGATGTTCCCTTGGCCTTGAGCGTTTTGCCGTCGTTGATGACGGTAATGGTATCGTTCAGAGGATCAAAGTCCATGCCGTCCTCCCAGACGACGACCATATCCATGTGTGCCTGCAGGATGGTGCGCGGCGCGTCCTCATGTCCGGCGGAGCCGGGTTTGTCGATGATGACATTGCCCTCCTCGTCGCGCACGGCGGCGAGACCCTTTTTTACCGCCCAGTCATAGAGAAACTGACTGATCTTCTCCTCATGGTGGGACTTATGCGGGATGGCGCAGAGAGAAAGAAAGTTTTCAATGATTTTTTTGTTCATGGTTTTATCCCTTTCTTATATCAGTAAACATCGTTCACGTCCACAAGCTTCACGGTGACATCGCGCGTCTCGCCATCGTGCCATACGGTGAGCGTGATCTCGTCGCCGACAGAGAGACCCGCAATGATGCCGGTGAGATCCTCGTTGACGGAGAGCTCTGTGCCGTTTGCGGCAAGAAGCACATCCCCGGCCGCAATGCCCTTCGCGGCGCAGTCCGAGCCTTCCGAAACGGCGCTCACGTAAAGACCGGCGGGGAGATCGTATTCCTCCATCGCGGTCTGCGGCACTTTGCCGACGGTGATGCCGAGCGCCGGACGGCCGCGGACTTCGCCGGATTCCAGCAGGCTGTCCGCGATCGTCTTGACGGTGCCGGACGGGATGGCGAACGCCACGCCCTCAATGGATACCGAGCCGATATACTGGTTGCTCATTTTCATATTGGTGATGCCGACGACCTGCCCGTAAACGTTGATGAGCGCGCCGCCGGAGTTGCCTTCGTTGATCGGCGCAGAGGTCTGGAGCAGGCTGTTCGTAACGCCGTTGTGGGAAATGTCGCGGTTGATGCCGGAGATGATGCCCTCGGTCATCGTGCTGCGAAATTCTTTGCCAAGCGGGTTGCCGATGGCGTATACGGCGTCGCCTACGAGCAGCGAATCGGTGGAAGCAAACTCTGCGGCGGTGAGGCCGTGCGCGTCGATTTTCAATACGGCGATGTCGGTGCGGGGGTCGTAGCCGACGAGCAGCGCGTCATATTCCGTATCGTCCCAGAGCGTGATGCGTGCGCGGCACGTGCCTTCCACAACGTGGGAGTTTGTGAGAATATATCCGTCCTCGGTGAGAACAACGCCGGAGCCCCAGTAATAGCTGTCGTCCGATTTTTCGTCCGGAAAGGCCGACACCGCGACGATCGATGGCGCGCAGCGCTCGTAGACCTCCTGTGCCGTGAGCGGCGCTTCGCCTGCCGGGGAGAGCGTGAGCGTTACGCGCTCCGTTGTCTGCACCGTCGGGATGGTGCACTCTTTTGTCTCCTCGTTTGCGGTGAAGTAATTTTCGAAAAACGATTTGTAATCGCCCGGCAGCTCATCCGCAGAGCCGGGGGACGCAGGGGAGAAGGGCGCACTGCCGCGAAAGAGCAGGCACGAGCCGATGATCAGCGCCGCCACGCAGACGATGATCAGCGCAATGCCCCAGGCGGGCATCTTCCGCTTCGGTTTTCCGGCGGGTGCACTGACCGGCGCGGAGGGCTGCGGCGTGCCGCCGGAGCAGGCGTACCATAAAGATTCCTGATTTTCCATAAAACTCCTTTCCGCCGTTTACGGTTTGAGCGCAAGCGTGAAGACAAAGTCGGTCACGCCCTGGCGGCTTGTCACGGCAATATCTTCGCCGTGGTTGTTCAGAATGGTTTTGACGATATAAAGGCCGAGACCGACGCCGTCACGATCCTGGCTGCGGCTGCGGTCGGATTTGTGGAAGCGGTCAAAGAGGAGCGGAATCTCCGCCTCCGGAATCGTGCTGCCGCAGTTTCGGATGGAGACATACGCCTTCTTGTTATCCTTCCAGAGCAAGATGGTGAGCTGTGAATTTTCGCGGGAGAATTTGATGGCGTTATCAAGCAGATTGTAGATGACCTGCGTGATGGCGTCCACGTCGCCAAGAACGTTGATGGCCTCTTCGGGAACATTGAATTCCACGTCCAGATGCTTCTGGTCGATCTTGTCGGCAAACGTGATGAGCGTGAGCCGGAGCTGCTCGGAAATGTCAAAGCTGTTCTTGAGAAGCGTTGCGCGATCCTTCGCCTGCAGACGGGAGAGCTCCAGCATGCTGCGCACGAGGCGCGCCAGCCGCTTCGTTTCCGAGGAGATGATCTGGAGATATTTTTTCTCCGATTCCGGCGGGATCGTCCCGTCGAGAATGCCGTCGGCAAAACCGGAAATCGTCGTCATCGGCGTTTTGAGCTCATGCGATACGTTCGCGATAAACTCGCGCCGCTTCGTCTCCGACTGTTCGAGCGAATCCGCCATGGAGTTGAAGGCCTCTGTCAGCTCGCCGATCTCATCGGTGCTGTCGGTCGGCTCCACGCGCACGTCCAGCTCGCCGCGGCCAAAGCGCCGCACGGCGTCCGCCATATCGCGGAGGGGCTTCGCAAAGTATTTCGAGCTCGCGTAGCTGAAAATGAGCGCGAGACAGAGAACGATAAGGCTGATGAGGAAGAAGAGCGGCACAATCGTTTCCCAGATGGAGAGCGCAGTGCCCGTATCCTTGGAAACAAACAAATGGCCGAGAAGCGTACCGTCATCGGTGAGAGCGGATATGACGGTATAATGCTCGCTCGCGTAAAACCCGCCCAGCGTGCCGAGCGATGTGATCGTGCCGGAATCCGGCAAAATTGCCGATACGCTCTCATCCAGCCGCTTTCCGATGTGCTCACAGAAAACGGCGGAATCCGAACAGGTGATGATATACCCGGAGGGATTGACGATGAAAATGTGCTGGTTCGTGCTCGCGCCGATGGTGCTGAGCGTCATGCGCAGCTCCAGCGAGCGCAGATCTCCCTCGGCGGCATAGGCGACCGCCATGCGCGATATCTCGCGCGAGTTTGTCATCATGCTCTCCCGCGCCTCGGACACGAACACCTGCCGGCTCGCAAAGCCGAACGCCGCGCCGATGAGCAGAAAGCTCACAAGAACCATCGCCGCGGTCGTGGTGAAGGTTCGGAAATACGTTCTGTGCATCGCTTATTCGACCGACTCGAACTTGTACCCGACGCCCCAGACCGTCTTGAGCGACCACTTGTCCGAAACGCCCTCGAGCTTTTCACGCAGGCGTTTGATGTGCACGTCCACGGTGCGGGAATCGCCGAAATAATCAAAGCCCCATACTTCGTCCAGAAGCTGGTTGCGGGTGAAAACGCGGTTGGGGGAGGAGGCGAGATGGTAGAGAAGCTCCATCTCCTTGGGGGGCGCCTCCACGCGCTTGCCGTCTACGATGAGCTCGTAGGAGTCGAGATCGATCACGAGCTTATCAAAGGTGAGCCGCTTTTCCGCCGCGTGCGGCGCGGCTTCCGGTTCGCTGCGGCGCATGACGGCGTGAATGCGCGCCATCAGCTCCTTGACCTCGAACGGCTTCGTTACATAGTCGTCCGCGCCCATTTCGAGCCCCGAGATTTTATCAAACGTTTCGCCCTTTGCCGTCAGCATGATGATCGGTACGTTGGAGGTTTTCCGCACCTCAGAGCAGACGACCCAGCCGTCCACGACCGGCAGCATGATATCCAGCAGGATGAGATCGGGCTGAAGCTCCTGTGCGCGGCGGATGCCCTCTCCGCCGTCGGCGGCGAGAAACACGTCGAACCCGTCCTTTTCGAGATACAGGCGCAGCAGCTCCGCGATATTGCTGTCATCCTCGACTACCAGTACTTTTTTTGCCATATTTGCAGCCTCCCTGTGTGTACGGCAAGAATTGCCCAATTTTCTAAAATACTATTATATACCAATTATAGCGAAGATGGAACACCGTGTGCGAACAAAATGTAAAAAAACGCGATAAAGCCGGAAATCTTGCATTGATAAAGGAAATACGGTACAATGCGGGATAGAAAAGGGGTGCGCTCTTATGACGGTAAACGAAAAGGGCTATGCCAAGCTGAACTATTCTCTTGATGTCCATGCAAAGCGCGCGGACGGCTACCACGATCTCACCATGGTCATGGGCAGCGTCTCGCTTTGGGACGATGTGGAAGTCTCTCTCCGCGCAGACGGGAAGATCGAAGCGGTGTGCTCGCTTCCGTGGCTGCCGCGGGACGAGCGGAATCTCGCCGTGCGCGCGGCGCGCGTTTTTTTTGACGCTGTGGGAGACGCGCCTCTCGGCGCGGATATCCGTATCAAAAAACGCGTTCCGGTCGGCGCAGGCATGGCGGGCGGCAGCACGGACGCTGCGGCGGTGCTCCGCGCGCTTAATGTGCTCACGAAAGCAAATTTCCCGGCAGAGCGGCTGCGCTCGCTCGCCCTTGCAATCGGCTCAGATGTGCCGTACTGCGTCACCGGCGGCATGATGCTCGCCGAAGGGCGCGGGGAAATCCTCTCGCCGCTGCCGGAGCTTCCGGGCGGATGGATCGTGATATGCAAGCCACCGTTTTCCGTTTCCACGGCGGAGCTTTTCGGCCGCATTGATAAGCGCCGTGTCACGGCGCACCCGGACACACAGGGACTTTGTGCCGCGCTGCGCGATGGGAATCTGCGCGGCGTCGCGCGGCGGATGTATAATGTTTTTGAAGAGGCGCTGCCGCACAGCAGCGCGGAGATCGGCGCGATCCGCGGCGCACTGCTGGACGGCGGCGCTCTCGGCGCGGTGATGACCGGTACGGGCAGCGCAGTGTTCGGCGTATTTGAAAATCACGCCGCGGCATCCGCCGTGTATGAGCGCCTTTCGCGAGCCTATCGCGAATGCTTTCTTGTCCGCGCCGTGGACGCGCTCTCCTTATAAAAAATCCTAACAAATTCTTTATCCGTTCTATGGTACAATGATTTCGAGGTGGTTCGCGGTGCGGAAAAGGGAAAACTGGACGGTGACCTGGAAAAGCGCCGGGATCACGGCGGGGCTCTTTGCTCTGACGACCATCGTATGCGCGCTTTTGCAGCGCTTCGGTGTGGACGGGATCAGTTTGGAACGAAACGAAACGTATGTTCCGCTGATATACGTACTCTGTGTTCTTCTGGTGTCGCTGCTCACAGACGGGTATCTCTGCGGCACGATTGTCTCGGTTCTGAGCGTTTTCGCGGTGAACTATGTGTTTACCTATCCGTATATGGACTTTAACTTTTCCTTGTCCGGTTATCCGCTCACCTTTCTCACGATGCTTGCCGTTTCGCTCACGGTCAACACGCTGACAGTAACGCTCAAGCGGCAGGAACGCATCCGCATGGAGGCGGAGAGCGAACGTATGCGCGCCAATCTCCTGCGGGCGATCTCGCACGATCTGCGCACGCCGCTCACGGCGATTTCCGGCTCGGCGGTCACGCTTTTGGAGAACGAAAATCTTCCGGACTGGCAGAAAAAGCAGCTTCTCAGCAGCATCAACGCCGACGCCGAATGGCTCATCCGCATGGTGGAAAATCTTCTCTCCGTCACGCGCATCGGCCTGGAGTCGGCGCGCATCGAAAAGCAGGACGAGGTGGCCGAGGAAGTCATTTTCTCCGCCATTTCCAAATTCAGAACGCATTTTCCGGGTGTTTCGGTCACGCCGCTGCTTCCCGAGTCGGTGCTGCTTGTGCCGATGGATCCGGTCCTCATAGAGCAGGTGCTCACAAACCTTCTGGAAAACTCCGCCCGGCACGGCGGCGCGACGGATATCACGGTTTCGCTCACCCGGATGGGGAGCGTTGCGGTGTTCACCGTGGAGGATAACGGCACGGGCATTGTGCGCGAAAAGCTGCCGCACCTTTTTGATGGAATCGGCTTTTCACCGGAGAAAAACGGCGTTGGCGGACGCAGCCAGATGGGCATCGGCCTTTCGGTCTGCATGTCCATCGTGAAGGCGCACGGCGGCAGCATGAGCGCCCGAAATACCGGCAGCGGTACGGCGGTGAGCTTCTCTCTGCCGGTGCCGCCGGAGAGCAAAACCGCTGCGGAACAAGCCGAGCTCATCGAATAATTACCAATTATCCGAAAACCATACCGGCAAAGGAGACAGCCATGGAGACGAAAGATAAAATCCTGATCGTAGAGGACGATGAGACCATTGCCGCGTTTCTTGTAGCGGTTCTCAACGCCAACGGCTTTGACACCATCCGTGCGAGCATGGGCAGGGAGGCGGTATCGCTCATCAGCTCGCATTGCCCCGATCTCGTACTGCTCGATCTCAGCTTGCCGGACATGGACGGCATGGACATTCTCACAGGGCTCCGCAAGTGGTCGACGCTGCCGGTGATCGTCGTTTCCGCGCGCGGACGCGAGCGGGATAAGGTCGTCGCACTGGATATGGGAGCGGACGATTACCTTACAAAGCCCTTCGGCCCCGGCGAGCTTCTTGCGCGAATCCGTGCGGCACTCCGTCATGTCCGCACCGCGGCGGGCGGTGAAGTCGGGCGTACGGGCGTGTATCGCTGCGGCGATCTGGAGGTGGACTGCGTGCGGCGGCGCGTGCGCATCTGCGGGGAGGACGTTCATCTCACGCAGAGCGAATACCGCATTTTGTCGCTGCTCACCCGGCACGCTGGAAAGGTGCTCACCTATGACTACATTCTGCGTGAGCTGTGGGGGCCGTCTGCGGGCGGCAGCAATCAGATACTGCGCGTCAATGTGGCGAACATCCGCCGGAAGATCGAAAAGAACCCTGCCGAGCCGAAATACATATTCACCGAAATCGGTGTCGGCTACCGCATGACGGACGCCGATGCAGCCGATGAAGCGGAAAAATAAAAGACAATAAAAAGGGACGCTGTTCATGGTGAACAGCGTCCTTTTCGCTTGGGAAATTGGGAGAAAGGAAAGAGAAGAGAAAAATCAGTTTCCGGCCGCTTCCAGAATGCGGACGGCCTCCTGCGCGTCGGGGACGCGGTAGAAAACCGGGTGCGCGACATCCTTGTCGTTTTCGCGGACGAAGAGCCCGGTTATGCCGAGAGGACGGAGCTTGGCGGTTCGCGGCTTTTTCTCCGTGCCGATGACGAGCGTGGAAACACCGTTCTCATCGATGACCTGCACGGGAGAGGCTTTGGAGCGCGGGATAGAAAAGCTCTGCGTTGAGGGAGAGCAGACGATCACGCGTTCCGTCGTGATGGCATATTCGACCTTTTGGAGCAGCTTGTATGTCATTACCGGATCGAGGAAGATGAGCGCTGCCACAAGCACAAAAACAACGGTTATAACGGAAAAAACGTTTGTGCCGGCGCGGAGGCAGGCGCGGACATAAAGGAACATCAGCAGTGCGAACACAGCGCCGACAAGGATGAACCAGCGGAGATTCCGTTTCCGGTTTTGTTCGTCCATGAGTTTTCCGGGCTGGGACATCGAAGCCCATACGATTTGTTCGCCGGGATGAAGCATCTTGGTGATGTTTTCGAGATTCATTGCACGCCCTCCCATAGTTCGTTTCGCTGTATACAGCATACTACAGGGGCGCATAAACCGGGATAAAGAAATAATCACGACCTGTCAAGACCGTGTGAATTAAGGAAATGTAAATGGGCTTCAGACCTGCGTCTGAAGCCCATTTATACGATGGGATATTTCTTAGATTCGCTTCCACTTCATGCCCTGCGGGGTATCCTCCACGAGAATGCCCTGCGCTTTGAGCTCGTCGCGGATGCGGTCGGATTCCGCCCAGTTTTTCGCTTTGCGGGCTTCCTTGCGGGCGTTGAAGAGCGCTTCCTGTTCGGCAGTAAGCTCGTCCTTCTTCTCGGTGAACGGAATGCCGAGCACATCGGAAAGCTCCAGATACAGCGCGCGGCAGCCCTCGGCGAGCGCCTTCGTCGGGTGGGCGTTCGGCGAAACGGCGGAGTTGATCTCGCGCACCAGCTCAAAAATCGCGGAGATGGCGTCGGCGGTATTAAAGTCGTCGTCCATCGCATCGCAGAACTTCTGGCGGTAAACGCCGAGCGAGGCGAGCGTTTCGCTCTCGGCCGTGGTCATCTCGCCGTCCGCGCCGTTCTGGCAGAAGAAGTCCAGGTTGTCCTTCGCCGTGGAAAGACGCTCAAGCGCGGCCTTTGCCTGCATGAGAATTTCGCCGGAGTAGTTCAGCGGGCTGCGGTAGTGGCTCATGAGAATGAACATGCGGATGCAGTCATAGCCGTAGACCTCGGCGGCCTCGCGCACGGTGAAGAAGTTGCCGAGCGACTTGGACATCTTGCGGTTGTCCACGTTGATGAAACCGTTGTGCATCCAGTAGTTGACGAACTTGCAGCCGTTCGCGGCTTCCGACTGGGCAATCTCATTTTCATGGTGCGGGAACGTGAGATCGCTGCCGCCGCAATGAATGTCGATCGTCTTGCCGAGATAACGGTTGGACATGGCCGAGCACTCAATGTGCCAGCCGGGACGGCCAGCGCCCCAGGGCGAGTTCCAGCTCGGCTCGCCGGGCTTCGCGGCCTTCCAGAGCGCAAAGTCGAGCGGATTTTCCTTCACATCGTTCACGTCGATGCGCGCGCCGGACTGCAGATCCTCGATCGGCTGGTGGGAGAGCTTGCCGTAACCGGCAAACTTGAGCGTGCGGTAGTATACATCGCCGTTGATCTCATAGGCATAGCCTTTTTCGATCAGTGTCTTGATGATCTTGATGATCGGCCCGATGTTCTCGGTTGCCTTGGGGTGTACCGTCGCCGGGCGGACGCCGAGCGCCGTTACGTCCTTCCAGTATTCCGCGATATACTTTGCGGCGATCTGGTCGGAGGTGACACCCTCTTCGTTGGCGCGCTTGATGATCTTGTCGTCCACGTCGGTGAAGTTCTGTACGAACGTCACCTCGTACCCGCGGTATTCAAGATACCGGCGCAGCACGTCAAAAATCACGATCGGGCGGGCGTTGCCCACGTGGATGTAGTTGTAGACCGTCGGCCCGCAGGCGTACATTCTTACTTTTCCCGGTTCGATGGGCTGGAATTCCTCCAGCTGCATATCCATATCGTTGAAAATTTTCATTTATTCTTCCTCCCCAATGGGTAATCTCTCAAATCTGTTCGCCGATGAGTTCGCCGTCGTCCGTGCCGGTGATGCGCACGCGCACCATGGCGCCGGGCGCGGCGTCGCCAGAGAAGATCACGCGGCTGTCAATGTCCGGGGAATCGTACTCGCTGCGTCCCCACGGTGTGCCGTCCGGCTCTCTGCCCATGACGAGAACATCGAGCTCCCGGCCAATAAAGGTCTCGGCAAAGCCGTCCATGATCTCCGCCTGAATCTCCATGCAGAGCTCGGCGCGGCGCTGCGCCTCCTCGGTCGAACATCGGTCGGGCATGAGAGCGGCGGGCGTTCCCTCCTCGGGGGAGTAGGGGAACACACCGGCGCGCTCGATCTTCGCCTCGCGGAGGAAATCGCACAGCTCTTCAAACTCCGCCTCGCCCTCGCCGGGGAGACCGGTGATGAGCGATGTGCGCAGCACAAGCCCCGGAATGTGCTCGCGCAGCTTCTGAAAGAGCGCGCGGATCTCCTCGCCCGTGCCGCGGCGGTTCATGCGGCGGAGGATCGTGTCGTTGATGTGCTGGATCGGAATATCGAGATACTTGACGATCTTGTCCTCCGACGCGATCTCGTCGATGAGCTCGTCGTCAATGAGTTCGGGGTAGAGGTAATGCAGACGTACCCAGCGGAAATCAAGTTTACATAATTCTTTCAGCAACTCCGTCAGACAGACCTTGCCGTAAAGGTCGATGCCGTAGCGCGTGATGTCCTGCGCCACGATGATGAGCTCTTTTACACCGGAGGCGGCGAGAAGACGGGCCTCCTCCAGAATGCTCTCCTTCGTGCGGCTTCGGAACTTGCCGCGCAGCGCAGGAATAATGCAGTAGGCGCAGCGGTTGTCGCAGCCCTCAGCAATGCGGAGATACGCCCAGTTCGGGCCGGTGGAAATGGCGCGGGGGATATCATGGAGCGGCGCGCTGATTGCTCCGCGGCGCGTCGGCTTATCGCCGGCGAGCACGGCTTCCACAACGGATACTACCTCGCTGTAGCTGCCGGTGCCCATGATGCCGTCCACCTCCGGGAGCTCGGCGCGGATATCGTCGGCATAGCGCTGGGCAAGACAGCCGGACACGATGATCTTGAGCTCCGGGTTTTCCTCGCGGTAGGCGGCGGTCTCGAGAATTTTTTCAATGGCCTCGGTCTTGGCCGATTCGATAAAAGCGCAGGTGTTGATGATCACGGCGTCCGCCTTCGTGAGATCGTCGGTAAAGAGATACCCGGCGTCCTGCAGCAGAGCCAGCATTTCCTCGCTGTTTACGAGGTTTTTCGGGCAGCCGAGAGAGATCATGGCCACCGTGGAGGATTGGTTCATGGCGTGTCCTTTCCGGAAAGATAGCGTTCTGCCGCCGCGCGGATCTCCTCCCAGGAGAAGCCGCGGCGAAGGAGGTAATTTTGGATGCGTTGGAGATTTTCGGGGGAGGTGTCGCCGCGCAGCTTTGCCGCAAAGAGGCGGTCAACGGTATCGTCCGTCTCCGGCAGCTCGGCGAGCGCCGCGTCCCACAGCTCGCGGTCAATGCCGCGGCGGAAGAGCTCCTCGCGGATGCGCCGCTCGCCGTAGCCCTTGACGGCATAGTGCCGCACAACGAGACCGGCGAAGCGCTCGTCGTTGACAACGCCGAGACCGCAGAGCCAGTCGGCGACTTCTGCGGCATCGCTCTCGGAGATGCCCTTTTCGGTGAGCTTATCCAGCAGCATTTTGCGCGATACGTCGCGGCGTTCCAGAATTTTCAGCGCCCGCTGCTTGGCTTCGTCGTTCATCAGCCCTCAAAGTCGTCCGCGGAAATATCGATGGCGCGGCCCGCGGCAATGGCAGCCTTGCGCGCCTGCGGCGTGAGCAGCTTGTGGGCGTTGGCGCGGATGTCGGCCTCAATCTTGTCGGCGACCTCGGGGTTGGATTCGAGATATTCCTTGACCTTGTCCTTGCCCTGGATGCGCTCGCCGTTCACGGTGAACCACGCGCCCGCCTTGTCGATGAGCTCAAGCTTCACGCCGAGATCGATGATCTCGCTGACCTTGGAAATGCCTTCGCCGTAGATGATATCAAATTCGGCCTCCTTGAACGGGGGCGCGACTTTGTTCTTGATGACCTTGGCGCGGGTGCGGTTGCCCACCATCTCCGTGCCGGATTTGAGCGTTTCAATGCGGCGCATGTCGATACGAACGCTCGAAAAATATTTGAGCGCGCGGCCGCCCGGCGTTGTTTCGGGGTTGCCGTACATAACGCCGATCTTCTCGCGCAGCTGGTTGATGAAGATGACGACGGTGTTCGTCTTGGAGATGGCGCCGGCAAGCTTGCGCAGCGCCTGCGACATCAGACGGGCGACCACGCCGACGCTGCTCTCGCCCATCTCGCCTTCCAGCTCGCTGCGGGGGAGGAGGGCGGCCACAGAGTCCACCACGACCACGTCCACCGCACCGGAGCGTACAAGAGCCTCGGTGATGTCGAGCGCCTGCTCGCCGGTGTCCGGCTGGGAGATGAGAAGGTTATCGATATCCACGCCGAGCGCGCGGGCATACGCCGGTTCGAGCGCGTGTTCCACGTCGATGTACGCGGCCTCGCCGCCGCTCTTCTGCGCGCTGGCGACGATGTGCAGCGCAAGCGTCGTCTTGCCGCAGGATTCGGGGCCATAGATTTCGATGATACGGCCGCGGGGCACGCCGCCGATGCCGAGCGCGAGATCGAGCGACAGCGACCCGGTGGGGATTGCCTCAACGTTCACGGCAATGTCGTCGCCGAGACGCATGATCGCGCCTTTGCCGTAGTTCTTTTCAATCTGAGCGAGCGCGGTTTCCAGCGCTTTCTTTTTGTCGGTCGCCACAGCGGCGGCCGGAGTAGCGGCCTTTTTCTTTTCTGCCATGATGCATCCCTCACATTTCTTCAGAATCGGTAGGAATCGGTTTCTTTTTCTGTGCGTAAATGACGCGCTCGGTGCCGAGCGTGTCGAGCGTGCAGCCGAGATTGTGGAATCCGGCTTCGAGAAGCAGCGCGCGTACGTCCGCCGCCTGCCCCTCGCCGACTTCAAATATAATCCATCCGCCGTCCTTTAAAACGGACTTCCAGTTTTGCAGGACGCTGCGGTAAAATACGAGACCATCCTCGCCGCCGTCGAGCGCGAGCATCGGCTCCCAGTCGCGGACGGAGGTGTCCAGCGTTTTGCACTCCGCCTCGGTGATGTACGGCGGGTTGCAGGCGATGAGATCAAAATTCTGCATCCGGAGCGGGGGCGGCGCGAGCGCGTCCGCTTCGAGCGCGACAGCGCGGGAATTGAGCCGGTGCAGGGAAATGTTCTTGCGCGTAACGGAAAGCGCTTCGGAGCTAATATCGGCAAAGATGACGCGCGCTTTCGGGAGATTGACGCCGAGCGCGCAGCCGATGCAGCCGCTCCCGCAGCAGAGATCTAGGATACGCGGCTCGGAAACATCTTTCAGAATATCGAGCGCGGTGAAAACGAGCGGCTCGGTGTCCATGCGGGGGATGAGAACCGCAGGCGTTACGATCATTTCCAGCCCGTAAAATTCCCATTTCCCGGCGATATACGCCAGCGGCTCGCCGGAAAGACGCCGCTGCAAAAGCTCCCCGGCGGCTTTTTCTGCTTCGTCCCCGGCATACATATACATCCGGGCAATGAGCTGCGCGTCGGTATATCCGGCGCCCTGCGCGAGCAGACGCCGGGCTTCGAGCGCGTATTCCTCCACGCCGGCCTCCTTGAGCGCGCGGCGCATGGCGAGATACAGCTCGTTATAGGTCTTTGCCAATCCTAACCCCTCTTTTTTTACCAGGCGTCCGTGCCCTTTTCTTCCGGGAGAACGAGCTTGAGCGATTCAATGGCGACTTCCAGCATGGAGTCGTCCGGCTCGGCGGTCGTCAAATGCTGCACGGCCTTGCCCGGTGCGGAGGCGATGCGGGCAAGCGCGCTGTCGCTCCGTCCCGCCCATTTGATGATTTCATAGCTGATCGAAACGACGACCGGCAGAAGCAGCAGATGCAGACCCATGCGTGCGAGCGTTCCCTCGGTGCGCACGAAGGAGAAGACAAGAATGCTGATGAAAATCACAATGAAGAGAAAGCTTGTGCCGCAGCGCGGGTGAAAGCGCGACTGGATACGCGCGTTTTCCACCGTGAGCGGAAGACCGGCCTCGTAGCAGAAAATGGTCTTGTGCTCCGCGCCGTGATACATCCATACGCGCTTCATGTCGGGAATCTTCGAACAGAGCTTCAGATACCCGAGAAAGATCGCGAGCCGGAAAACGCCCTCGGCGAGGCCGCGCCATACGCCGAGCGGAATGAGCTTGTTGAGAAGCCCTGCGAGAAATGTCGGCAGCAGGGCAAAAAGCCCGACGGAGAGCGCAATGCCGAGCACGACCGCCGTATAGAGAATGATCTTTTCCGCCGTTTCGTCGGAAAAATGCTTCTGGATCCAGAGATCAAACTTGTCCGGCTCGCTCTGCTCGTCCTCCGGCTGCTGCTCGGCAGACCACGTGATGGCCTTCACACCGTTTACCATGGAGTCGAGAAAATTTACCATGCCGCGGATAAACGGATATCCCATCCACGGGTGCTTATCCTTGCTGAGCTTGAGCGGATCAACGCGGGAGACGAGCGTACCGTCGCTCTTGCGGCAGACGATGGCCTGCCGGTCTACGCCGCGCATGAGAATGCCCTCAATGAGCGCCTGCCCGCCGATGCTTGTGCGGAAGGGCGCGGGGGTCTTGGATTCCTGTGCCATAGAAAATAAACTCCTTATTATGATGCCTTGCGCGGCAGCGTTACCGTGACGCGCACGCCGCCGCCGGCGGCGTTGGCAATATCGAGCGTGCCGTTGTGCCGCGTGACGATCTCGTCACACACGGCAAGACCAATGCCGCTTCCGCGCTCTTTGGAGGATCCCTTGAAGAATTTCTTCTTCACCTGCGGCAGCTCCGCGGGGGGGATGCCTGGGCCGTAGTCGCGGATGCAGACGGAGACGTTTGCATCGTCGTGCGTGATGTTCACGTCGATCTTCTTGCCGTTTTTGCCGTATTTGCAGGCGTTATCGAGAATGTTGAGGAACACCTGCGAAAGCCGCTCAGGGTCGCCGGGAATCGCCGGAAGATCCTCCTCCGGCGAAACATAGGTCACGGCGAGCCCTTCGTGGCGGAAAAGCTCGTTATAGGTATAGAGGCAATCCTCTACCAGCGCGGGCAGCTCCGCGGTGGAAACGTGAAGCGTAAACCGCCCGTCCTGGATACGCGTGAATTCCAGCAGCTCCTCGACCATTTTGGTAAGGCGTCCCGCCTCGCGGGTGATGATCTCAATGCCGCGGCGCGAGTCGCCCTGAATGGCTTCGTCGTAAGCGAGCGTTTCCGCCCAGCCGGTGATGGCGGTGAGCGGCGTGCGCAGCTCGTGGGAAACGGAGGAGATGAACTCCGTCTGCACGCGCTCGGTCTGCGAGAGCTTCTGCGACATATCGTTGATCGCGTCGGTCAGCTCGCCGATTTCGTCGTTATGCGTCTTTTCCACCTGTGCGCCGTAGCTCCCCTCGGCAATGCGCCGGGCTACGCCTGTGAGCGAGGCGATCGGCTCGGTGATCGTGCGAAGGAAGTAAAGGTTCGAGAAAATGACGATCGCCAGCACAACAAGCCCGATGCCGCCCGCGACGAGCGCGGAGGTGTTCACCGCGCGGTCAATGAGCTTGAGACTTGTAATATACCGCATCACGCCGACGACGCTCCCGCTGCCGGAAACGAGCGGCGCAGACACGGCGAGAACCTTCTCGCCCGTAGAGGCGCGTTTGCCCTGCCAGAAGCTGATCTTGCCGGAGTCGAGCGCATTTTTGATATCATCCGAGCCGGGGATCGAACCGGCGGAAATGCTGGTGGAGGCGATCTCCACGCGCCCTTCGGTGTTGACGAACTGTAATTCGAGAGAATCCTTGTCGTCAAAGTTTTCGGCGTAGTTGAAAGCGCTCTGGTAAAACTCGGCGTACGTGCGGTCCACATAGGACGAGAGGAATGCCGACGCCGTTTCCGCCTTTGCCTGCAGCGAGGCGCGCGTGGCGGAGTAATAATATGCCTGCAGCGAGAGAGTATACGCCGTCAGCGCAATAAGAATTGCCAACAGCACAAGCCCGCTCCCGACAAACATGCCGCGGGCGCGGATGGAACGGAAATGGATATCACGCAGGCGCGGCAGATGCACCGTGGTTTTGGCGGCTGCGGCGTGGCGGCTTTTTTCTTTTTTTGCGAAAAGGTCAGCGAGCAGCTTCTTCATGGAATGCATATCCTCCGAAGAGTCTTAAAGTCCCCACTTGTAACCGTAGCCCCAAACGGTGGTGATGTAGGCGGGCATGGTGGGATCGTCCTCAATCTTGATGCGCAGACGGCGGATGTTCACGTCTACGATCTTCAGCTCGCCGAAATAGTCGCGGCCCCATACCTCGTTGAGAATATCCTCACGCGAAAGAGCTTTACCGGGATTGTCCATGAAGTATTTAATGATGGAGAACTCGATCTGCGTCAGACGCACGCGCTCGCCGTTTTTCTCCAGCGTGCGGTTGCGCGTGTTGAGACGGAACGGCCCCTGCCGGATCTCCCCGGTCTCCTCGGCGTCCTGCTCGCCGCCGGTGCGGCGGAAGAGCGCGTCGATGCGGGCGGTCAGCTCAGCGGGGGAGAAGGGCTTGGTGACATAGTCGTCCGCACCGGTCATAAGGCCGGTGACCTTGTCCATCTCCTGGCTGCGGGCGGTGAGCATGATGATGCCGATGCGCGTGTTGGACGCGCGGATGCGGCGGCAGACCTCAAAGCCGTCGATGTCCGGCAGCATAACGTCCAGCAGCGCCACGCGGATGTCCGGGTGGCGGCGGAGCTGTTCGAGCGCCATTTCGCCGCAGTCGGCTTCGATCGGCTCATAGCCGCTTCGGCGCAGATTGATGACGACAAAGCTTCGGATATTGGCTTCGTCCTCCAGAACCAGAACTTTCTTCATATCGGTTTCTTACCCTCCAACGACGGAGCCGGAGCTCCAGTCCGTATATATCACATGAAATCGGCCGCGGATCGTGTTTTCGTCGGTCTTGCCGTCAAGAATCTCGGCGGCGTATACCGTTGTGCCCTCCTCCTGCAGAAGGAAGCGGTTTTCAATCTTGGCGCGCTCGTACCGGTTTTCCCCGGTGATGGCGTATATGGCAACATAGTTCTCCAGCGAACCGTCTGAGCGCAGGCGCGAGAGGATTACCGCCCGCTCGCCGGATACGCTGTCGTCCCGCTGTACCGTGAGCCCAACGTCCCAGCCGGACGGCAGTACGAGATACCAGTTGTCCGTAACGCAATGGTACGTCGTCATAACGGTGCTCGCGCGGCCGGAAGCGTCGTACCGGAACCAGGCGATCGACCAGAAAACTTCGTCCCCGCGGCTGTAGAGCTGCTGCGGGTGCGGGATCTCGGTGCAGCCGTCGCCGTCAATGTCCTGCGCATACACAAGACTGTAGGAGCGGCGTGTTTCGGAAATCTGCGTGGAGCGGTTCATGGTGAGGTTGATAAGGGAACCGTCCCGGCAGACGAAGAGATCGGATACGAGATCGCCGGTCGTGAGCGTGGATTCCGCGAGCAGGGCGGGGGCGCCCCCCGCGAGGGTGATCATACGCAGCCGCTGCAGCGAGGCAATACCTGTGCTGAGCGCCGCCGAGGTCGCCTGCGGCTCCTGGCCGAGCGCAAAGGTGTATTGGTCGATGAGATATGTCGTGCTGTTCGCCGCGCGCAGATTCAAAAGCTCGTCGCAGCCGTCGCGGTTGATGTCCCCGGTGACGAATTCAGCGCTGTCGGTGCTCAAGAGCGTATCGCCGCTCCATCCCGAGATGGAATAGACGGAGAGAACGGATACGCCCGAAGAAATCTGCCACGAAACGAGAAGCTCCTTCTGCCCGTCACCGGTGAGATCGGCGTAGTCGATCCGCCCGATGGACGAACCCTCGCCGGAGAGGGAGAGCACGAGCTGGTATTCACCGTTTTCCGAGGAATAGATGTTGATTTTCGGGTTCTTTCCGCCGTCGCGGAAGAAGGCGAGCGCTTCGTCGACCCCCTCGCCGTCCACATCGCTGAGCTG
>ENA-UONY01000846-UONY01000846.1-human-gut-metagenome-genome-assembly--contig:-CS9-NODE-846-length-31807-cov-183.320452_pt1 | contig 31807 bp, 24 predicted proteins | sample MGYA00242465_ERZ724012 | MGnify/ENA metagenome assembly ERZ724012 | reverse complement strand
CCAACTCGTTAGTTATCAGGTTAATGGTGTTTCAGGTGCGTATGTTTTCTCGCACCTGGAAGTCCGGACCCCCAACAGAACGCCCTGTACTGGGGGCACCGACTCTTAGGTGTGCGAATATATTCACACCTGGAACGCCAACTCGTTAGTTATCAGGTTAATGGTGTTTCAGGTGCGTATGTTTTCTCGCACCTGGAAGTCCGGACCCCCAACAGAACGCCCTGTACTGGGGGCACCGACTCTTAGGTGTGCGAATATATTCACACCTGGAACGCCAACTCGTTAGTTATCAGGTTAATGGTGTTTCAGGTGCGTATGGTTTATCGTACCGGGAAGAACGGTCTCCAATTGTTTTTTGGATAGAAAAATGTATGTGATGAGGACTTTGTATGCACCGAATATACCGAGCCACACCATTGGTACAGGAAGCGTACTTCTGGTGTACCAAATGGGCTAAGAGATGCTGTTGGTACAGGAAACACGCTTCTGGTGTACCAAATCTACCACATCACTTGGCGGTTAGTGAACTGCCTGACAGCCATACGACTAAGATAATCCGAAAAATGAAACTTAAGTGATTGGATAGGTATCCTATCGGTTTAGCCTCCATTTGGGATACATTTTTATGATTATTGCATATATTTGCAACACATAAAGATGATCATAGGGAATGAATAATACAACTACCATTAATAAGAATCTGGCAGGGATACATTTCATAGTTATCCTGCTGTGTGCTTTGACGTTGTCATCCTGCGCGAGCAAGGAGGTAACTCAGGCATTGTCCCGGGCTGATGAATTGATGTGGACCAAGCCCGACAGTGCGCTGGCAGTGTTGGAGTCGGTTGACACTACTGCTTTGTACGGTAAATCTCAGAAAGCGAGATATTCGTTACTCTATTCAATGGCCCTTGACAGGAACTTTGTTGAGACTACGGATGCCCGTATCATAATGCCAGCCGTTAAGTACTACGAGCGTCACGGCTCTCAGGATGACAGACTTAAGGCATTGTTTTACTTTGGACGAATGCAGGTAAATGCCGGAGAGTATGACAAGGCGGTGGTGACTTTGTCCAGAGCGTTGGAATATTCAGATGAGGTTAGCGATATGAGAATGCTTGGCTTCGCTTATTCGGAGATAGCGTATTCATATTCGCAGACAAAGAATTTTTCTGAAAGCCGTCAATACTATAGTGAGGCTGAGTCTTTTTTTAATAAGGCAGGTGAACATCGTTATTCTTGTATGATGGTGCTGGGCAAGGCGAATGATTGCGTCAGCAGCCTTGCTTGGTCTGAGGCGGACTCTTTATTAAAAAACATTGTCGCTGATGAGTCTTTTCCAACAGATCTCAAGGCGGATGCGATGGCCACTTATGGTCGTATGCTGACGTTCTGTCCTTTTTCTGATTATGGAAAGGCTGTGTCGATGTTTGAAAGGTCAATGACATTGTTTGAGGACAATCATCCACGTAATGTTAATGATGAGTGTGTTTATGCTTATGCCTTGGCGAAAGTAGGCAGGATGAAGGAAGCAAAGGAAATCTTCACAAAACTTGATGGACAAGGCTTTGGAGCTATTCCGGTTTATAGGTATTGCCTTAGTCAAGTAATGAGATTGGAGGGGGACAACTCCGGGGCCTATACTCTGCTTTTGGAATCTTTGAGAGGATATGATTCTAAGACTATGCAGATACAGTCTCAATCCTCTGCACTGGCTCAGAGAAACTATTATAGACTGCTTAGTTCGGAAAGGGAACAGAGTATGCTGATTCAGCGCTTTTGGACAGCGATAGTGGTATTCATCTCCATCATTATGATAGTGATTATCTCTATATTATTGTATAAAAGATACTTAAAGGTTGAGAGAGAACGCATTAAATTAGTGATCTTGAACGAGACCTCTGAAAACAAGTTAGCCGAAAGCGATAAGTCTAAGGAGAAAATGCTTAAGGATATTTCGGTTATTCAAACTGATTATCTGAAATTATACAAAAGCCAATGTCGGTGGGTGTCGGAGTTTGCGGAGATTTTCTGTGATTCAAAAAAAAAAGATTCAAAATCAATACAATCTGAGGTATATGGAAGGATATATAGAATAGTATCCGGAATTAATTCAAACGACAACGTAGGTCAGCTTGAGTTTGAATCAGAATTAAACAGAACCTATAACAATGTGATGAAAAAATTCAGGCAGGACTATGCTGATTTATGTGAAGCGGACATTCGGTTGTTCAGTTGTGTTGTCGCTCAATTCGATGCCGTCTTGATACTTAAAATTTTTAATCTACCAAGCAAAGATGCGGTCTATATGAGAAAAGCCAGATTGAAGGAAAAGATCCGTCAAAGCGGTTCAACGGACAAAGAACGTTACCTGCTCTTCTTTTAGCGTTAGTGTTAATTGTTTGATTATTAGTATATTTAATTAATATTTTAGAATGCTTTCAATCGTGTTTTTTATTCAAGCGATTGAATAATAGTGACTTATGGTTGCTTCAGGTTGGGTTTTGCCTAACTCATTTTTGCCTAATATCGTTTGTGACGCATTGTACGGCCTGTTTTCCATATAATCAATGTTGGGTTATTTTTACCAAAGATAATATTCGTTATTACGAACTTTGCACGGTGAAAATAACAAACTAATATGCATTTAAAATTTTTATTAAAAGCAGTTTGTCTGCTTCTGTTGTTGCCATCGACACGGGGTTATTCAGGTAATGTTTGTGCTCCAGACAATGAAGAACCGATAGTGATAATCCCTGTTGAACAGAGTTTTAATCATCGGCCACATTCTAAGGCCATTGTTCCTTTTGAGGCTAACTATAACGCGGGACTTGCTTCTGTGTTGGTGCGCTTTATAAAAGATGTCGGTGAAGTTGAAATCTCTATCCAGAATCTATCATCCGGAGAGTACAACGATTACACAATTAATAGTAAAATCGGATTTATTGTACTGCCGATTTCCGGAGATTCTGGTGATTATGTAATAACTTTCAATACACAAAATGGAAAGCAATTCATAGGTGAGTTTTCTATATAACACAATCGTAATCATTTAAAACAAAAATTATGGACTTTAAAACTACAATTGCAAAGCTGCTCTTGATGGTGGCTGTCGCTCTGTCTATTGCTTCTTGCTCTAAGGAAGCGGATCAATTGACCATTAATGAAGAATCTTCCGACGCTTTTATTTCAGCGCAGAAGGAGTTCGCTAAAATCCTGTCTTCCGCTCTGTATGGGGAACCTGATCTTAGAACTTTTCTGAAGTATGAGGCTCTTAAGGAGTTTGACATGGACTACGATGTCTTCTATCCTTATACCAAAGATGTGGTCATTTCCGGAAACAGGACGTTTAAGGACATTCTTATTTCATATAGCGAAGATCCTTCATCCTTAGAAAAAATCGAAGCGGTTATTCCTAAACTTACTATTCTGGTTCCGGATTGGTCTTGGGTTGATGAGGATGGATTCAATGTCAACAAGTGGGATACTTCCTCCAAAGAAGTGTTTGTCGGCATTTCTGATGACTCAAGTGATCATTTGATATTCTTGAATGGTAAAGAAGCGGGAACGGTCTCGGCTGGAACAATTCCTTGTTCACCTGTGGTAATCATCAAGAGCAATGAGAGAATGCGTGTGGTTTCACCTGCCACAAGAGGTTCAGAAGCGACATTTGATTTTGTCTATGATGTTTATGATGGCCGAAATAAGCAACCTGAAACCAGAGCACACTATTCGAAGATCGATTGGAATTATGATAAATCCGGAGAGAGTGATTTTGCACCGGCATCTGAATTACCTTCCATGGTCAGAACTGCTGCGGAACAATTCAGTTATAACAATAACAAGGTCGCTCAACGAGATTATATTTATTATGGGATGTCAAAGTCAAATACTGATAAAGGCCGCCTTGATCAGACAATTAAGGAGTATGTTTATAGATTTAAGATTGATAAGTCCAAGTTGACAATTCTTGACTATCATGATACCCCTGATGTAAAGAAAGATCCGTCTTTTAAATCGGATAGTCCAGTCTTCAAGAGGAAGAAGAACAAACTTAAGTCAGGGAGCAATGACATTCAGAAATACCTTTGGAGTGAAGGTTCTCTTGAAATATGTTTTACGTTTTATTTAGGTACCTATGGCTCAAGTGTGTTATCTTCATATAAAGTACCTGTTACTATTAAGCCCTCTGAATTATGGGAAGTGAAGACCAGTACCGAGAGAAGAGAGACTTGTGGAACTTATTTTCATTATAAATACATCAGCAAGGAGGATGATTTGGTCTCTAAGTGGTATTATCCGAAAGATTTTCCTGTACAACCATTTAATCTTGCAGACAATTCTACATCTATATGGTTCAGCATATATGAGGAGGATCCATCAGGAACTATTGAAAGAACAATATCTACATCATGTAGTTATACAACTAATGTAAAAAGTTCTCATAGTCAATCTGGCAGTGCTAGTGTTGGGATAGACAAGTGGACTTTGGGATTACAGTTCTCGCAATCTGGAGAAAATTCATTTACAACAGAGACTGGACACCAAAGCACTCTTGTAGTTAAGGTTAACGAAGCTTCAGATTTTCTGGGTGAAGGAGTGTTGGATTATATAACTCCCATAATTAATTCTGGCAAATACACCAAGGATGGCGTTGAAGGATACAACCTTAAGTCAATACCAACTTCTGCTGGGGGTGTTATGGTTACTTTTATACCAAAACATAATTGGTGATTTGATTATGAGTAATATTATATGCAAGATTAGTGTAATCACCATGTTAATTTTGATGGTGTCCTGCTCGAAAGATCAATCAGGAACAGGCTACTTCAATGAGACATATGCTGGCACTTACAGGCTTGTTTCAGCGACATACGCTCCGGATCCTGTTTATTTTACTGATCCTATAGACTTTGATGGAAGCGGAAAGAAGACGAAGGACATTATCGAAGGTTTGGGGTTGACCTCATACGAGTTGAACCAGATGACTACTGTGGTGTTCAAAACAAGTGATCATTTCGCATCAGATGTCAAATGTCTGACATTATACGTTCCCGCACAGCACATTAGAGAGTTGAGTTCCGGACAGCTTGTAATGGATGCCTCTAAGAGTGTGATCTGCCCTGTTCATTTCTATTACACGATTGGAGATAACGGGGATATGTGCATATACGGGAACGGAGATCTTACAGACACATTCTCAATTTATGAGGACGGAATATACAAGACCAACCCTCAGGTGTTGAGATTTGAGAAAGCGGAAATGGTCAGCTTTGAGAACGGTGAGATAACAATAAAGATCAACAATATGTGTTTCGTTGACTGGACTGACGGTAATTATGTAAGCTCAGACTCTTTCTTTACATACAAAAAGGATTGTGCCTGAAATTTTGAAAAAGTGTGAACGCTTCTTGTGTGGGTGTCTTATCTTTTCCTTGGTCTCTAATCTGGCGCATTGCCAGGAGTCAGCTGAGAAGAGGGACACCCTCAGAGAAGCGGTTGTCCGTGCTGATCGAAATGCCTTTAAAAGGACTAAAATAGGCTTCGAAAGGTTGGACAAATCCCGAATTGACAATGGCTTCGCCTTGTTTAGCGGGCCGGATGTCATAAAGACCGTTCAAAACCTTCCAGGGGTGGTTTCAGGACCAGAGTTGTTTTCTGGGCTGTATGTCCATGGAGGGGATGGAGCTGACAATCTTTTCTTGTTGGACGGCATACCGGTGTTCCAGACTGGTCACATTGGAGGATTATTCTCAACTTTCAATCCGGACATCATTCATAGTGTTGACTTCTATAAAAGCGGATTCCCGGCTAGGTATGGTGGTCGTTTGTCTTCAATTGTGGATGTGAGGACAGGTGATGGAGATATCTACGAGTATCATGGCAATGTTTCTATTGCTTTGCTTGATGGAAGAGTACATTTTGGTGGTCCTATCGTAAAATCTAAGTCATCATTCAGTGTTTCGTTGCGCAGAAGTTGGTTAGATCTTATCACGTCCCCTGTTTTTCGCATTATAAACTCTACGAGAGAGGATAAGATGTCGGCAAGATTTCATTTCTATGATCTTAATGCAAAGTTGCTATTCCAACTCGGTGATGATGACAGAATTTCATTTAGCCAATATTTTGGGAGAGATTATCTCAAAGGCCAAGAAACGGATAAGGAAATGGATGATAAAGGTGTCGAGGGCAAAGATGAGAACGGAATGTTGTTTAACTGGGGGAACTTTACATCTGGTGTCAACTATCTGCATACGTCAGATCGCCTTACGATAAGTTCTTCTGTATTCGTCACGGGCAACGATTCCAAGATTGGTTTCACACATCAGAACCTGTCTATTGACAAGACTGAGGAGCGAATGGAATCTGTGCATAACGAACATGCGCGCTATAAGGTCAAGGATTATGGAATCATGGTACGTACGATATATTCGCCATCCGGCCGAAGTTCACTAGATTTCGGAATGTTGGCTGCCCGGCATCGTTATTCCAACTGCGGAGATATTCAAAGACTTAGTGACACCGTGTCTACAAGTAATTCTCAATTTTCCAATGAAGGGACGGTACATCTGGAATATGAAACCACCATATTCAAAATGCTCTCATCCAACATCGGTTTTCGCCTGACATTGTTTGATAGTGGTAGTAAAGTGAATAAGAGATTTGAGCCAAGGCTATCGTTTGCACTCCCTTTGACACCTTCAATGACCGTCAGGGCTTCATATACAAGAATGAACCAGTTTCAGCATCTTGTGGCGTCGTCTTACCTTGATTTACCTACGAATATGTGGATGCCCTCTACTGAAAGGGCTGCTCCGATGTCCTCCAATCAATATTCTATGGGATTATACTTGTCTGATTTTCATAATGTTGATGTCAGCCTTGATGGTTGGTGGAAGGATATGGACGGTGTAATGCTTTATGATGGGATCAATTCCTTCTTTCCACCTGTTGATAATTGGGAGACGAGGTTTTATTCCGGGCGCGGAAAATCATACGGAATAGAATTGTCTTCTGAATATGCGGATGACAAAATACAGGCGGCACTGTATTACACGTTGAGCTGGAGTAAGAGGCGATTTGATAAAATATACGCTGCATGGTTCTCAGACCATCTTGACAGCCGGAACAAAATCACTGTCACCGCTACCTGGAAACCTAATGATCATTTTGACCTGACAGCTACTTGGAATTATCACACAGGGTATAGGATGACAATGCCGACGTACATAATAACTGACGGTACTTCGAATTACGATTCAGAAAACGGAGAGAATTATATTCACATTTCAGAAGAGTTGTACTCAGAGCCGAATAATGTCAAACTTCCCGATTATCATAGACTTGACATTGGCTGTAATTTCAGGAAAACCACCAGATCCGGTTATAGGAGGGTTTGGAACATCAGTGTTTATAATGCATATTGCCGCTTGAATCCTCTTTTTATGGTTCCGGTCCAAAGATATTCCGAAGGATATCGTGGCAAGGTCTATGCGATTATTCCAATCATTCCGTCAGTAGGCTATTCACTAATATTTTAGGATGAGACAGACAGTTATCATACTTCTCGTTTTTTTGTTAAGTTCTTGTACTTACCTGATTGATCTAAAGGATATTGATGATTCTAGTCGATTGTTTATACGATGTTTCCCGGGAGAACAGGACACTACTTTCGTAGAATTGTTTGTGGCGACACCTTCAAATGAGAAGCCGAAGCAGATTGGCGTTGACAATGCTTCCGTGTCAGTTTATTGCAGGGAAAATGTCGTGCTTGAGAGAGCACTTTGGAGAGGGGATAACTTTTTCTATGCAGTCTTTTCTGCAAACAGCGGTGACAGGGTGAAAGTCTCCGCGAATATGGATGGTGTTGAAGAAGTTGTGGCGGAGAGTGTATTTCCCGAAGCTCCTAAGATGACTGTCGCAACTCGTGAGGAGAAAGGTAAACTTGTTTTTGAGATAAATATACCGAATCAGTCTGAAGATAAAAAGTACGGGATGCGTCTCGTAAGGAAAGAACGTTATATTTCGGATGAGTCGTATCTGGATGGTCAGAAAATCATCCGTAAAGATCTGGAGGAAGAGGAAATGATGACTTGGACGTTTCCTGAAGAGGATGAAGGAACATTATATGATGATTTGGAATCTGGAAGGATGCGATGTGAGGTTAACGGGAATGAGATGTTCTTATTTACAGGAAAAGAAGCTGTTGATGGTATGATTAGTCTTGAAATACCGGTGTGGTACCATGAAGACTATGTCACAAGGTACTATGAGGTCAGAGGGGAAAAACAACTTGCTGTGTATAGGTATTATTACAGAGTGGATCTTTATTCGGTGTCGGACGAGATGTTCGATTATTTCGAGGCGAAAAAGAGATTGGACAACAACAGTCTCTCTGAAATAGGTTTTGCGCCAATGAACTTTCGTGTTGGGAATGTTCGTGGTGGATTCGGAGTTGTAGGCTGTTGCTCACAGATCAGTTCCGGATGGATTCCAAACATTAATGCAATGCCGGATTATGACAACATTGATGATGGGATTCGTGTGCTTCACGATTGGCTGGTTGATTTTTAGGTATTTAATAAGACAAAGCTATTTCTTTTGAACGTTATAATAATGTGGTCTGATATTTGACTATACGGACTGAACATTTAAAATTTTACTTTATGAAACATTTATTTGTTGCTGTGATGGCGATGATTGTCTCTGTCACGGCATTAGGGCAGGAGGTCCGGAATCCGAGTTTTACCCGTGGATTCGCCGGGAATGTTGAGGCCGGAGTTCTTTTCAACGATGGTTTTGCGGGTGAATATGTAAACGTGTCATCGGGGTACAATGTCCTTCCAGGGTTGTTCGCCGGGGTGGGAATCGGAATAAAGAATCAGAAATTCCACTCTCTTTCGGATGTTAATTCCTTTTTGGTGCCGACCTTTATTCAGTTAAGGTACAGCTTCCTGAACAAATCTGTGAGTCCTTTCATAGATCTGAAGGGCGGTTTGATTTCGGATTATTCTCCTTCCTTGAAAGATATGCCAGAGGGATTCCGTGATTCTGGGTGTGGCCATTTCTTTAGAGTAGGAATCGGCGTTGACTACAAGAGATACTCGTTCTACGTTGGCGACGACTGGTCGCAGATTTCGTATTCAGATAGTGCCCTAAACAACTATGCTTGGACTTTCGGCATCGGGTACAGATTCTAGTGCGCGGAAATAAATTCTGTGGCAGATAACATATTGTCTGTCAATATAATAAGTAATCTCGTGGTGTCGATTATCGCACCACGAGATTACTTATTTTGGTCATTATCAGTACTTTAAATGCCACGGTGCCTCCGGCTCGCTTACCTTGCTGGATTACTGGCGCTTTGGGAGTGGTCACTTCGACAGGCTCAGTGACCAGTGGGTTTAGCGACCGGTTTAGGTTCAGCAAACGATTGTAAGCTTAGTGACCGAGATAGGCTCAGAGTCCGTCCGTGGATTCAATAACAGAGTGTGTGGACTATGGTACTGGCAGTGGCGGCAGGCCTTACTTCTCGTACGGGGTATAGACTCCGAATTCGGCGAGGGAGAGGAGACCGGTCCATTTGGTGAAACTGACACGGACGGCGTCGGCGTAAACCTTGTCGAAGCGGTGGATTTTCACGCGGCTCTGGGTCGGGGTGGTGCCGCTGAAGACTGTGTGCCAGGTGCCTTTGTGGAGATATTCAATGACATATTCCTGCATCACGCCGGGCTTTGGTTCGGTCATCACTACCATGTCTATAAGGCTGCCGGGGTCGAGCTCTACTTTCCAGAACGGCTCTTTGACTTCGGGGCTGGAGACCCAGCAGGTGCGGAAGTCGTCGTCGTTGGCGAAGTCCATGATGTCCATGTCGTCGGACCAGGATGAGTCGCACGACTTGCCGATGGCGATGTTGATGTCGGTGATCGGCTCCATTGTCTCGGCCACGTCCACGATGTGGCCGGTGTTCTTCCAAATCTTGCCTATGCGCTTCAACGCGTCGATGCAATTCTGATCCATCAGGCCGTCACGGTTCGGGGCGGAGTTCAGGATGTAGGTGCAGTAGGCGTTGTTGTACGGGATGATGTTGCCCTTCACGATCTCGTCCACGTCTTTCAGAGGCGAAGAAGGGAACTCGGTCTTCCAGAACCAGGTTTTCTGCAAAGGATAGCAGGCCATCGCCGGGAGCTGGTTGGTTTCCGGGGATATTTTCTGACCGGCGCCCTGCTCGTAGCAGCGGATGTCTGAGTAGAACAGAGCCTCGGACGGGTACTTCGCCCCGTTCAGATCCATCACCAGGCAGTTTGGCTGGATGCTCTTGATGAGGTGATAAAACTCTGGGAATGAGACATCTGAATATGAAATCCTGCCCCACGGAGCGTCCCATCCATCGAACATCATGGTGTTGACTGGGCCGTATTCAGTGAGAAGTTCGCGCACCTGGCTTTTGAGCAGGTTGATTTTCTCCGGGGTGAACGGCAGGGTCGGGCGGATACGGTGATGGGTGTCCAGGATCGAGAAGTGGAACATTATCTGCATCCCGGCCTTGTGGACGGAATTGACGAGCTCACGAAGCACATCCCGGTGAAGAGGCGAGCTCATCACGCTGTAGTCCGTGGTCTTTGTGTCCCACATGCAGAAGCCGCTGTGGTGCTTGACGGAGACGCAGATGAATTTCATCCCTGCGCTCTGGGCTGCCTTGACCCATTGGTCAGTGTCCAGCTTGACCGGGTTGAACACTTCCGGACTGAGGTCAGGATCGGTCCAGTCGGCTGTCTGGTAGGTCGGGAGACCGAAGTGAACAAACATTCCGAGCCTCAGGTCAACAAACTCTTGCTGGAGCTGGTGGAGGCTTTTTTCCTGCGCCGCCATCATCATCGGGACGGCCAGCAGGACCAATAGGGTTGAGATGTACTTTTTCATAGTCGCTAAGTTACGAAAGATTTTTTGTAACTTTATGCCGACAAAAAAACTTTGCCGATCCGCGGACATCCAGCCACTATGTATTTGGCAAAGGTGCTGCGTGTTATTTAGAATTACTTAATAAACATTGATAATGAATTCAAAAGAAAGAATTGCCAAAGCCTTGACTGTCGCCACCGACACCAAGGTGTTCGAGATGGGCTGCGGAGTCAGCTCACTGGCTCCCGAGGAGTTCAAGAAATGGTTCCCTGAAAGCAAGGCTGCCGTTGTGGTGGCAGACCTTAACACTTGGAAGGTTCTTGGCCAGAAGGTGTACGATGAGTTTGTGGCCGCGGGTGTCCACACGGATAAATATGTCATCGAGACGAAGGAGTTCCACGCCGACTGGAGGTACGTCGATATGGTTGACCACATCATCGCCGGAGACTTCTCCGCCGCCAAGGCTATCGAGAATGATCCTGAATATGTGGAACCGGATGCGGAGAAGGCGTTCAGACCGTCTTCCGAGGCTGAATATGTCACCATATCCGTGGGCTCAGGCGTCATCAACGACCTCTGCAAGCTGGCCTCCCATCACTACGGCCAGTCCTACCTGACATTGCCGACGGCGGCTTCCGTGGACGGTTTCTCGTCGTTCGGTGCCTCGATTTCCTATCATAACTCCAAGCAGACATTCTCCTGCCCGGCTCCAAAGGTGATCATCGCGGACATTGACGTGATCGCCTCCGCCCCGAAGGCCATGACTGCCGCGGGGTACGCTGATCTTGCCGCAAAGGTTCCTGCCGGAGCCGAGTGGATGATCGCCGACCTGATGGGCACGGAACCGATCAAGCCGGATGCCTGGCACGTGCTTCAGGACTGTCTTGATGACCTTCTGGCTGACCCGGAGGGTGTGGCCAAGGGTGACAAACAGGCCGTTGCCGATCTGTTCGAGGGCTTGACTCTCAGTGGAATAGCGATGCAGGCCGCACAGTCCAGCCGTCCTGCTTCTTGCTGCGATCACTTGTTCAGCCATATTCTTGACATGACACATCATCGTTTCAACGGCAAGCTTCAGTCTCACGGATTTCAGGTGGCCATCGGCACGCTGACGATGTGCGCCGTGTTCGATGAGCTGTTCAAGATGGACCTTTCCAAGATCGATGTGGACGCTTGCGTGAAGGCTTGGCCTACGCTTGAGCAGGAGCAGGAAAGGGCGCTTGAGATATTCAAGAATTTCCCTGCGCCGGAGCTTGGCTATACCGAGATCACCAAGAAATATGACGATGCCGAGACTGTCCGTGTCCAGCTGACAAAGGTGAAGGAAGGCTGGCCGGAGCTTAAGAAGAAGCTTCAGGGACAGGTATATTCATTCGCCAAGATGCAGGATCTGATGAAGAAGGCCGGCGCGCCGTACGATCCTTCGATGATCGGCGTGACCCGCGAGATGCTCAAGAATATGTTCCCGAAGGTCCAGTTGATGCGTTTCCGCTTCAATGTGCTTGACCTTGCGAAGAGGGGAATGTTCTACGATCAGCTTGTGGAGTCTGTCTTCGCTCCCGGCGCCGCTTGGGATCTGACAAAGGAGAGGAATTAGATTTTTTCGTCGGCGGGCAATTACTTTTGAATATGATCGGTGCCACTGGTGATTGTCTGCCGGCAAGATATGTATTAGGAATATGACAGTGCGTGGAACGGGTGTCCGTGGCTTTGCGAAAGGCCGTGCGTTCGTGGTCAGAGACTGCGGGCAAAGGAATCCGTTCGAGGACATTCCGCCCGGCAGCGTCCTTGTTGCCGAGCGGTTGTCACTGTCAGACTCCACGCTGATTGATTTCCGCAACGTGGTAGGAATTGTCACTCAAGAGGAAGACATTGACGGTCAGGTCTGTGTCCTTGCTAAAGGCATCGGCATTCCGGCCATTGTCGGCATAACTGACTGTTTCAAGGAAGTCGTGACCGGTGACCGCCTCATGATCTGGAATCTGGATCTGATGATCAATCCGGATCTCGACACCGTCATCGCATACGAGAAAACCCGTTCCGACGCTGACTCCCAGCTCAGTCTCAATCTTCCGCACTCGACATATTTTTAACGCTTACTCAATTTGATGATTGGATTTGGCACAGGAAAAGGCTTTCTGGTGTACCAACCGCCTTGAGTCGTGGGTTTTGTACAGGGAAAGGCCGTTTGGTGTGCCAACGCCTTGAATCGTGGGTTTTGTACAGGAAAAGGCCGTCTGTGTACCAATCGCCTTGAATCGTGGATTTGGTACAGGAAAAGGCTTTCTGGTGTACCAACTGCATTGAATCGTGGGTTTTGTACAGGAAAAGGCTTTCTGGTGTACCAACCGCATTGAATCGTGGATTTGGTACAGGAAAAGGCTTTCTGGTGTACCAACCGCATTGAATCGTGGATTTGGTACAGGAAAAGGCTTTCTGTGTGTACCAACTGCATTGAATTATGGATTTGGTGCAGGAAAAGGCTTTCTGTGTGTACCAACTGCATTGAATCGTGGGTTTTGTACAGGAAAAGGCTTTCTGGTGTACCAACGCCTTGAATCGTGGATTTTGGGCAGTTGAGACCTTTCTGGAGTACAAAACTCTCTGATTGGAAAATCTGGTTTACGACTGAGTTTGCGGTCACTGAGATTGTTGAAGTGACTGGTGAAAGTGTAAAGTTTCTTTACAGCGGGTGTTAAATTTCTTTACACTTTTAGAAAAATGGTTAATCGCTAAAATATTAACAAATAATTAGTTGTATGGTTTGGCATGAACTCTGTTAGGCGAAAGTGTCGTTTCTGGGAAGAGACGGCGATAAGTTGCCGAGGGTTTGCCGGAAAATGAGAAGCTGTTTTTGAGATTAATTATTGGAGATAATATGTCAAGCACGTATTTGAAGTTCCTGTCGAGGAACAAGCTTTACACCTTCATCGAGGTTTTCGGACTTTCGGTGGCATTGGGATTTGTCATTCTGTTGGCTTCGTATGCGAGGACGGAGTTCAGTGTCGGAGCTAAGCAGCCGCTTTCCAAGCAACTGTATGTTGTCGGTGCCGGCGACTCTTTCGGAATGACGCTCGGAACTTCCGATGAGTTTTTCCCGTCTATTCCGGAGATCAAGTCGTGGACTAAAATCTGCGACGGGGGAGATGTCGACATTATGGTCGGCGATGACTATTATAAGGCGGCAGAGGCTTCGATAGACACTAATTTCTTCAATCTCTTTGACTACCGCCTTGCCGGTTGCCCGAAGGACAGGGTTCTGGAGAACGAGGACGAGGTGATACTGACCGAGACATTCGCCAAGAAAGTGTTCGGAAACGAAGATCCTATCGGCAGGACATTGAACGCAGGTAAAGATCAGTGGACTGTAATCGGAGTCGTTGAGGATTTCGGGCCGACCGATGTGTTCAAGCAATATGATCTGTTCACAAGCATCAAATGTGCTCAGAAGCGGTTTGCGTGGATGGACAATTTCGGCAACACTATTCCGATTGTCCGGCTTGACGAAGGAACTGATGTGGAAAAGGTGCGTGATGATCTTCTTAAAAAGTATCTCGGGTACTGGAATTTCTATAAGGCTGACAATTCCGATAACGCCTTTTTGTGGGGGGCAAGCGTGACGAGACTGGACAAGGTCTATTTTTCGGATTTGAAGTCCTATAGTTGCATAAGAACGGGTGACAAAAAACAGGTTGGGTTACTATTCATCGTGGCTCTGGTGCTGCTGATTTCCGCCATATTCAATTACATCAATCTGACTGTCGCGCAGACGGGAAAGCGCGCCAAGGAAATGGCCACCAGACGGTTGCTTGGCGAAAGCTCAAGGAATATAGTGGCGAGGTACATCGCCGAGTCATTCGCCTTCACGGTCGGGTGTTTCGCAGTGGGCTGTCTGCTGGCATATTCATTCAAACCGCTCTTTGACAGGATTTTGAACGCCGACATTGTGCTGACACCTGACTTTAGCACCGTGCTTTGGGCTGTTCTGGCGTTGGTTGTCATCTCCGTGGTTTCGGCGCTGCTCCCTGCGATGCTTGTCTCACGCTTCAAACCGATCGATGTTGTGAAAGGGGAGTTCCGTTTCAAGAACAAGATGATTTTCGGCAAGGTGTTCATCGTTCTTCAAACCGTGTTCAGCACCATCCTTATCACTATGGCCATCGTGATGACAGCGCAGGTGAACTATCTCGTGAACCTTCCGGTGGGCTACGAGACAAAGGATATCATTCAGGTCGTTTCCCAATATATAGGCTATAGGAGAGGGCCTCAGGATGCGCTCCGCGACAGGTTAAAGGCTTTGCCTCAGGTGGTTGACGTGGGACTTGGAATTACCTCTCCAATATCCTGCGGAGCGAATGGCCTTCACGATGAGAACAATCAGTTGATAGGCTGGATGCGTATGGCCCAGTTGGACACGACTTCGCTTAGTATTCTGGGAATCAAGGTCTTGGAAAAGTACAGCGAACTCTCTTCGCCAAAAGTGCTTTTGACTGAGACTTCAAAGAGAACCCTCGGTGTGACGGCGGAGCATCCTTACGCTGGCGGAAGCTACACCAATGGTGAATATGAAATCTGTGGCGTCATCCCGGATTTCCGCGCCAACAACGCTCTGTTCGAGCCGATGGAGAACGAGCGTAATTCCATAAGGATTATCGACGAGAATTATGATTATGCCTTCATTCAGCTTCTTAAGATAACGGGTGATCGCTCCGAGGCTATGGCCGCGGTCAGGAATGTCTGCAAAGAGTTTGCGAAGGAGACCACAGGCGTTCCTGTGGAGATGGAGGCTTACTATCTGGACGAGAAACTGGTAGATGATCTGAAGGGCACCAAGAACACGATGCTTCTCGTGATTTCGTTCATGGTCATGGCCATCCTGATCTCGGCTCTCGGTCTTTTCGCGATGTCTCTCTACTTTACAGAGCAGCAAAGCCGCCAGATCGCGGTCCGCAAAGTTTTCGGCGCCGAGGTCAGTTCTGCCGTCTGGACATTGTCCAAGTCGTTCATGGTCATGAGCGCTGTCGCTGTCGTGCTTGCCGTTCCGTTCGCCGTGTGGGGCATCACAAATTACCTACAGGCGTTCTACACCAAGATCACTTACCCTTGGTGGGCAATTGTCCTCGCTGCCTTGATCTCACTCCTGATTTCGTTCCTCTCCGTTGTCGGCCAGACCTACGCCGCCGCCACCAAGAATCCGGTCAAGACCCTGGGGCAGGATTAATGTGGGGGTAAGAACCCAACTTTTTACGTTTCTTATCAAAATTTACGTTTTTGTTCCCTATAATTGCGGAATATGAACTGTAAACTATGATAAGAAACGTTACTTTTTATGATGTCCTCACCGCCCTTGGCGATCTCATCATGCCACGCGAATGCATTGTCTGCGGACGACCTCTTGCCCTGCGCGAACGCCATCTCTGCATCGGATGCCTTGCCGATCTGCCGCGGACATATTTCTCGAATATGCCGCACAACCAACTTGCCGACAGGTTCAATGCGTTGATCCAGCGTGATCTGGATGCGACCTGCGTTTTTGAGGAATATTCCTACGCCACATCCCTGTTCTTTTACCGCTCCCAGACAGGCTACAGGCTGATCACCCAGAGACTGAAATATCATTCCGACTATGCCGCCGGCCGTTATTTCGCCTCGAAGCTCGGCCGTGAGATGGCCTCATCGCCGGTTTACTCCGATGTGGATGCCGTGATTCCAGTGCCCTTGCATTGGACCCGGCTTTGGCCCCGAGGACATAATCAAGCTGAGATCATAGCCGAGGTTCTGGCAAGTTTTCTCGGGGCGGAGATGCGCACCGACATCCTTTACCGATCCCGCAGAACCCGTACACAGACAAAACTCTCGGTTGAGGGAAAGGCCCGCAATGTGACTGGGGCGTTTCAGGTCAGGCGAATGAGAGCCTTCCCTGAATATTCACACATCCTTCTTGTGGATGATGTTTTCACGACCGGGGCGACGCTTCGTTCCTGCCAGAAGGCGTTGCGGACGGTTTTTCCGCCTCCTGTCCGTATCAGTGTCGCCACTTTAGCCTGTGTCGGAATGTAAGATATGTTACATTCTGGTTACGAATCGTAAGGAGAAACGTTTTAGATTGTGAGATTTTAAGTGCGATGTGCATTTCATGCCGTGTATCATGTGTCTATTAAAACTGATTAAAATTTCCCTTATTGTTTATAGGGTTGGAAATAAAACGGTTAAGTCTGTATATTCGTAAATTTTTGCAAAAAAATATTAAAAAATGTTTGCAAGTATCAAAAAAAGCTGTACCTTTGTACTCGGGTTGAGCAAGGAGGTTCTCTCCCCGATCAACCTATTGGTTATTAGTTTTAGTGTTATTAATTATGTGGTTAGAGTGAGAGTCCACGCGCGATGCGTCGACGCTCATTTTTTTTGTATATATCCCATCTTCAGATATGTCTGGTCGCTTCGACTGGCTCAGCGACCAAAGTATTCCGGTCACAGAGCTTGTCTAAGTGACTGACTATTCGTAAATTTGTCAGAAGAAATACAACGAATATGATCGAACTCGGAATCAAAGGCCGTCAGGAAGAGATCGTGACGGAGGAACTGACCGCCAGCCACATCGGCAGCGGGACTGTGAGGGTGTTCGCCACCCCGATGATGATCGCCCTCATGGAGCGCACAAGCAGACTAAGTGTAAAACCTTACCTTGAGGAAGGGCAGGAGACAGTGGGCACTAAGGTGAATGTGTCCCACGTTTCATCTACGCCGGTTGGACTGAAAGTGTGGTGCGAAAGCGAGGTCGTGGAGATAGACCGCCGCAGAATTGTCTTCAAGGTCGCTGCCTATGACGAAAAAGGGCTCATAGGTGAGGGCACCCATGAGCGCTTTGTGATTGATGTCGCCAAATTTCAGGCCAAGACTGAGGAGAAACTCCGTTAGCAGTTCATCGCGCCGCAGCAGTGGATGACCTGGCCGGAAACATAGCTGGAGAGGTCGCTGGCGAGGAAGACTGCCACGTTGGCGACATCCTCAGGAGTACCTCCGCGGCGGAGAGGAATCTGCTTGACCCAAGCGTCACGCACTTCCTCTGAGAGGGCGTTGGTCATGTCCGAGATGATGAATCCAGGGGCGATGCAGTTGGCTCTGATGCCGCGCGGACCCATCTCCTTGGCGATTGACTTGGCAAGGCCGATGAGACCTGCCTTGGATGCCGAGTAGTTGCACTGGCCGGCGTTGCCGGAGACACCGACTACAGAAGACATGTTGATGATGCTTCCGCCTCTCTGACGGGCCATAATCGGGGTCAGGGCGTGGATGAAGTTGAACGCTGACTTGAGGTTCACGTTGAGGACGGCGTCCCACTGGGCCTCGCTCATTCTGAGCATAAGTCCGTCCTTGGTGATTCCGGCGTTGTTCACAAGGATGTCGATCCTGCCGAAGTCGGCCAGAATCTGGTTCACCACATTGTGAGTCTCCTCGAAGTTCGCGGCGTTGGAGGCGTAGGCCTTTACCTTGTGGCCGAAGGCCTCGATGTCCTTCACTGTCTGTTCTCCAACCTCATTGATGACGAGGTCGGTGAAAGCCACATCCGCTCCTTCAGAGGCGAATTTCATTGCGATGGCCTTGCCGATTCCTCTTGCGGCGCCCGTTATGAGGGCTACCTTTCCGTCTAAAAGTCCCATAATATTCAGTAAACTCATCTTTCGCAAGTAGGCAATTACCTGCTGTAAAAAATATTATCTCACGTTCGAAGGTGATTGCCCACCCTTATCTATTCACGTTACCCCTACCCTAAATCCCTCCCCTCGGGGGATGGACTTGCCTCCACCTCATAGCGGTGGAGAATAGTAGTGTTTTGCAAATGCAGAACGTTAGTCAGTTAAGTAACATTCAAAAAATAACCTGCATCATCTTAAGGAATCTTTTCGGTCTAGATCTCTTTTCTCATCAGTCATGTGCCACCGGCACACTCCTTCTTCAAAAAAAGATCTATCCTCGAAAATCTTCTCTTAATCTGAAGCAACTTATTTTTTTCATGTTCCTAAATTAAAATTTTTCTGTCTAAAAAAGGCGTAAACAATGTCTGCCGCAAACTTTAGACCATAATAAACACCGCAAAAGTAATCTATCTTGCCGCGATGCGCAAGTCTTTAGGTCGCTATTTGGTGAAAGAATGGAAGATGTGGCGAAAGGCACGGATAAAATGGTTATCTTTGCCATATTTAGACAATGATCTTAAAGAAATGAGTGAGATACGTAACCCTCAGCTCTGGGAAAGCGGGGAGCTGAAGATAGAATGGGTAAGGCATCATATGCCTCTGCTTGAAGGTCTGGAGAAGGAGTTTAAGGAGACTAAGCCGTTCAAGGGGTTGAAAGTGGCCCTTTCCGTGCATCTGGAGGCCAAGACGGCGCATCTTTGCGAGGTGCTGGCCGAGGGCGGGGCGGAGATGTATGTCACGGGCAGCAATCCTCTTTCTACGCAGGATGATGTGGCTGCCGCCCTTGTGCGCGAGGGATTGAACGTCTTTGCTGTTCACGGGGCGACTCCCGAGGAATATGAGCACGGCATCAGGCGTGTCATCGAGTGCGGTCCGAACATCATCATCGATGATGGGGGAGATCTTGTGACTATGATCCACGAGAACTATCCTGAGCTGATCCCGAATGTCATCGGCGGGTGCGAGGAGACCACGACCGGAATCCTCCGTCTGGAGACGATGAACCGTGAAAGGAGGCTGAGATTCCCGATGATGCTTGTGAACAACGCCGCCTGCAAGCATTTCTTCGACAACCGTTATGGCACGGGCCAGTCCGTCTGGGATGGCATCAACAGGACCACCAACCTGATAGTGGCCGGGAAATATGTCGTTGTCGCCGGCTATGGCTGGTGCGGCAAGGGCGTGGCGATGAGAGCCAAGGGCCTTGGCGCGAAAGTGATTGTCACAGAGGTGGATCCGATCAAGGCGATGGAGGCCGTGATGGATGGTTTCCAGGTTATGAGTATGGCTCAGGCCGCATCTGAGGGCGACATATTCGTGACCGTCACTGGCTGCGACGATGTCATCACCAAGGAGCATTTCCTTGCGATGAAGGACGGTGCGATCTGCTGCAACGCCGGGCATTTCGACTGCGAGGTGAATGTCGCCCAACTTAAGGAACTCGCTGTGAGTGAGAAGCCTGCGAGACAGAATATTCAGGAGTATGATCTCCCTGACGGCCGTAAGGTTTACATCATAGCCGAGGGTAGGCTTGTCAACCTTGCCGCCGGGGACGGACATCCGGCCGAGATTATGGATATGTCGTTCGCCATCCAGGCCTTGAGCGCCAAGTATTTGGCTGACAACAGGATGGTTCTCGCAAGGGATCTTGGGGATATGCTTCATTGCGTGCCTGAGTCCATCGACCGTGAGGTGGCTTTCAGAAAGCTGAAGGACTGGGGAATCACGATCGATGTGCTGACCCCTGCCCAGCATAAGTATCTTTACGGAGAATAATCACATAAAAGTAATACTATGAGACTAATTCCTATCTACACCTGGACCAAAGGCATCCGGAACTTTGACCATAGAAGGAAGCAGTTTTCCCAGTTACCGTGGGCGCAGGGAGTCTTGTTGCTTTGCTGCGTCGTGGTGGCGATGCTTCTGGCCAATCTTCCGTTCACCAAAGAGTTTTACCATAACTTCCTGGAGACGGACATCTCGTTGAGATTCCAGAGTCCGGGAGGGGAGAGCATCCTGTTCCCTAACGGAATGACGGTCGAGAAGTTCATCAACGACATCCTGATGACGGTCTTCTTCTTCACGGTCGGTCTGGAGATCAGGCGCGAGATGAAGAACGGGGAACTTTCCAGCCTGAAGAAGGCGATGATGCCGGTGATCGCCGCATTCGGCGGAGTTGTGGCTCCGGCGTTGATATTCACTGCCATCAATCATGGCTCGGCGGCCGCTTCCGGCTGGGGTATTCCTACCGCCACTGACATCGCTTTCGCTGTCGGCATCCTGTCCATTCTGGGTGATCGTGTGCCCGTGTCGCTGAAGGTTTTCCTGACCGCGCTGGCCATTGCCGATGACCTCATCGCCATTCTCGTAGTGGCTTTGTTCTACGGCGGCACAATCAACTTCGGACTTCTGAGCATAGCGTTTGTGCTGATTGCTTTGGTGCTGTTGATGAATAAGTTGGGTGAGAAACGAGGCTGGTTCTATCTTGTTCCGGCCATCGCGATCTGGTCGCTTTTCTACTATGCCGGCATCCACTCCACGATGTCAGGTGTCGTTATGGCGTTCCTCGTGCCGATGACCCCAAGGTTCAACGAGGCCTACTTCCACCGCAAGCGTCTCCAGTACATCCGCAGACTTAATGAATATAATGGGATAGCCTCCACGTCCTCCGAGTTCCCTAACGGTCCGCAGAGGCATTGCCTGAGGAGGTTGTCAGCGATCTCCAGAGACTCCATCGGGATGAGCTACCGTCTTGAGCACGCTCTCGGCCCTTGGGTCAACTTCCTGATAATGCCGATCTTCGCCCTCGCCAACGCCGGGGTTGAGATTCCGGACGTGTCCTATTTCAACGTGTTCCAGTTCGATCAGGTCCTCGGCAGCGTCAGTATGGGAATATTCCTTGGCCTTGTCCTTGGAAAGCCTCTGGGAATATCCCTCGCCAGTTTCATCGCCGTCAAGCTTCACGTGGGAGAGATGCCTGCGAAATCCACTTGGCCTATGCTGATAGCTGTGGCCTGTCTTGGAGGTATCGGCTTCACGATGTCCATCTTCGTGGACACCCTTTCGTTTGGTGACCAGACTCCTGAGGTGATGGCCCGCTTGCGTGATATGGGCAAGGTCGCCGTCCTGATGGGCTCCCTCTGCGCCGGCATCCTCGGCAGCGTCCTGATCAACATCATCCACGGCATCGAATCCAGAAAGGCCGTCAAGGCTTAAAGCCCAAGCTCGTCCTTCATCGAGCGGAGGAGGTCGAAGGCCTGGAGCGGGGTGATGTTGTTGAGGTCGGCTCCGGCGAGTTTGTCGCGCAAGGATTCGAGCGTAGGGTCGTCCAGCTGGAAGAACGAGAGCTGGAGGCTGCCGTCACTCTCAAGGGTGCCGGCCTTGGTCTGGACAGGCTTCTTGATCTCGCCTTTCCTGGCGCTTACAATGTGCTGGGAATCATTCATCTCCAGGGCTTTCAACGTGTTCTCGGCGCTCTGGATCACCTCTTTGGGCATCCCGGCCATCCTTGCGACGTGGATACCGAAACTGTGCGCGGTCCCGCCCTCCTTGAGCTTGCGCAGGAAGATCACCTGCGAGCCAACCTCCTTCACGGCGATGTGGAAGTTCCGGACCCTTGAATATATCTCCTCAAGGTCGTTAAGCTCGTGATAGTGAGTGGCAAAGAGTGTTTTCGCCCCACGGCCATATTCGTGAATATATTCGACTATCGCGCGTGCGATCGACATTCCATCGTAGGTTGAGGTGCCTCGGCCGATCTCGTCCAGCAGCACCAGCGATCGCTCCGACAGGTTGTGAAGGATCATTGAGGTCTCCAGCATCTCGACCATAAAGGTTGATTCTCCTCTGGAGATGTTGTCGGTGGCCCCGACCCTTGTGAATATCTTGTCGAAGTACCCGATCCGGGCGCTTTCGGCAGGCACGAACGATCCGATCTGGGCCAACAGCACGATCAGCGCCGTCTGCCTCAGCAAAGCCGACTTACCGGCCATGTTCGGACCGGTCAGGATGATGATCTGCTGCTTCTTGTTGTCCAGGAATATGTCGTTGGGAACATATTCCTCTCCCGCCGGCATCAATGTCTCGATGACCGGATGGCGGCCGGCCTTGATGTCAAGGGTAAGATCCTTGGTCATCTCCGGACGGTTGTAGTGATTGTCCCGGCCCAGCTGGGCGAATCCGGCCAGCACGTCCAGACGTGCGATGATCCGGCAGTTGGTCTGGATCGCCGGGATGTTCCTCTGGATCTCGGCGACCAATTCACCGTAAATCCTTGTCTCAAGGGCGTATATACGGTCTTCCGCACTCAGGATCTTTTCTTCATATTCCTTGAGCTCCTGGGTGATGTAACGCTCGGCGTTTACAAGGGTCTGCTTGCGGATCCACTCCGGCGGAACCAGGTCCTTGAAGGAGTTGCGGACCTCGATGTAGTACCCGAAGACATTATTGTAACTTATTTTTAGCGAGGATATTCCTGTCCTTTCGGCCTCGGACTGCTGGAGCTTCAGAAGGTAGTCCTTGCCGCCTGAGGAGATATTCCTCAACTCATCCAGATCAGGATCCACTCCAGGGGCGATGACCTCGCCTTTGCCCACAGCGGCGGCCGGCTCGGCGGTCATCGTCTTCATAATGCGATCAAGCAGCTTCGAGCAGTTTTTCATCTTGCTGATGAGGGAGTCCAACGCCTTGACTCCGTGGTCTTTGCAGAGTGCGGCTATCGGCTCCGTCTGCGAAAGTCCACGACCCAGCTGCATCACCTCGCGAGGGGCTATCCTGCCTGTGGCCGCCCTGGAGATGATCCTCTCAAGGTCCCCGATGTTGCCGACATGTTCCTGAACCTTGTCCAGATCCTCGCCGGCCTCAAGGAAGTGCTGCACAACATCGTAACGGCTGTTCAGCTCCTTGATGTCCATTATCGGCATCGCCAGCCAACTGCGTAGAAGCCTCGCGCCCATCGGGGACGAGCATTTGTCGATGACGCTGATCAATGACACGCCTTCGCCGCCGACAGAGGAATTGAATATCTCCAAATTCCTCATCGTGAACTTGTCCATCCACACGAACTTGTCCTCGTCGATCCGGGAGATCGAGCAGATGTTCTTGAGACCCGTGTGCTGTGTCTGCTCCAGATAGACCATCAGCGCTCCGGCCGAGCATATTCCAAGAGGAAAACTGTCCACGGCGAAGCCTTTGAGTGATTCGACGTTGAACTGCTTCTTGAGCCTTTCGACCGCTGCGTCATAGACGAACGCCCACTCCTCGACCGTGGAGATGTATAGATTGTCCCCGTACTTTTCCTTGACACCTTTCTCGTAACCCCTCTGGACCACGATCTCCTTAGGATTCAGGGAGGCGATCAGGGTTCCGATGTAGTCCAGTGATCCCTGCGCAACCTGAAACGAGCCTGTGGAGACATCCAGGAAGGCGGCTCCGCACTGGTCCTTGTCGAAAGCCAGGCCGGCGAGGAAGTTGTTCTCTTTCTGGTCAAGCAGCTGGTCGTTGAAGGCCACTCCTGGTGTAACCAATTCTGTCACACCTCTTTTGACTAGTTTCTTGGCGAATTTGGGATCCTCAAGCTGGTCGCAGACGGCCACCTTGTAGCCTGCCCGGACAAGTTTCGGAAGATAGACATCAATGGCATGGTGCGGGAATCCGGCCATCTCGATGTAGCCCTTGTCCCCGTTGGATTTCTTGGTCTGGACAATGCCAAGGACCTTGCTGACCAGCACCGCGTCATCTGAATAGGATTCGTAGAAGTCACCCACCCTGTAAAGCAGCACCGCCTCCGGATGCTGGGCCTTCACAGAGAAAAACTGTTTGATCAGCGGAGTGTCCTCCAGTACCTTACCTTTCGCCATATCAATGTCTTATGTTTGCCTAAAATATAAGTTCGAATGTCTCCTCTACCGAAGAGGCAAGATTACAAATTTACGAAAAACCTTGAATATGCAGAAAGAGATTTCGGAGTTATCCACCGTTTGGACAAAATACGCTTCCGAATAGTGTTGGGTAGCACTGTTGGGCGACAATAACGCACTATAGTGTCGCCGGAGAGTGCAAACAACACTGTCAGGACGCATTTTAGACCGAAAACGTTCCCTAAGAGGGCTCTATACATCCAGCCGGAGGATGTCGCGGGTGAGGCCGATGTACTTGGTCTTGGTCTCGGCGATGTGGAAACCTTGGGCGAGGAAATTGCGCTCGCTTGGGGTGTTCTGCGGATCCACGGTGGCGACTATGTATTTGACACTTAAACTTTTGGCTAATTCGATGGACCAGCCGATGAACGTGCGCTGGAAGCCTCTGCCACGATATTCATTATCCACTGCCACGGCGTCGAAGGTGAAAACTTCGGAAGGATTGAGGTGAACGTCCGAGGCAAGGCTGCGCTCGCCGTCACGGTTGCTGACGATGACGCTGAAAGCTGCCAGCCGACCTTCCGGAGAGAATATTCCAGAAATATAGTCAAGCTGCATTGACTCAATCAGTTCCTCGCGGCTGAGAGGGTAGAAAAGATTCTTGTTCTCCATCCCGTCAACCACTTTCCGCTGAAGGTTTTCCACCGCGCTGAGGCTGTCGAAGCCAAGTCTTTTCATCGTGAACCCGTCTGGAAGATCTGAGATGACTTTGTTATATTCAGAAGTCCCGTAGTCAAAGAGATAGAGTTTGTTCTGCAGGTACTTATCCGGGAACATGAACCGGTGGCTCGGAATGTGACGCTGCCAGCCTTTCGTGCCGCTGTTCTCCTTCTCCCGGTACTTGATCCAGATCTTGTACAACTCGAAGACCTGCACGTAGGAGGACGATGTCGGCAGGATGTAGTTTTCCTGGATGTACGGATTGTTCATGAACAGGAAGAAACGGTAGCCGAAAAGGTCGTCAAGATCATCGATGCTGGCAATGTGGTGCCGGTAGAGCAGGTACAGGTTCTCGAAGAATGTGCAGTACTGCGCGACCTCAACGCTGGAGACATCCTTCCACCGCTCATAGCTATAGTCCCCATCGATTTCGGCATTCTCCAACACCTCATAGACTTTCATCAGGCGGTCGCTGTCGTGGAAATAATTGTTGAGGTTGATCAGCATCTCGCTGCACGTGACCTCCGACCCGTTCTTCAACTCAATCGCTATGAATATGGTACCGACCAGCGTCGCCGCCAACGAGAAAATCCCTACGGTCGCCTCCTCGCCCGTGCGGAACGTGTGCACGATCAGCAGGCACAGCAGCACCAGCAGAATGCTCGCGAGTACTATCAAAAGGGAAATGCTTGTCTTGTACTTTATCTTTTGCATGATCTATGAATATTTAGTGTCAGACTCAAAGATAGCTTTTTTTCTTCGATTGCGAAGGAAAAACGACTATCTTTGTAAACTTATGTAAGATACGGTTTTGATTGTGTGCGGAAGGATGTATGGTATAACAACTCTAAGTCAGGAGTGACATGAAAAGGGTGCTGATAGTGACATATTATTGGCCACCGTCCGGAGGATCCGGGGTGCAGCGGTGGGTCAAGTTTGCGAAATACCTTCCGGCGGCCGGCTGGCAGCCGGTTGTCTATACTCCTGAGAACCCTGAGTTGACGACTGTTGACAGGACCTTGGCGGCGGAGATTCCGCCGGAGGCCGAGGTCGTCAAGAATCACATTTTCGAGCCGTACGGGATCTACCGGAAACTGATGGGGAAGGGGAGCACGACCGACCTCAAGACGTTGACTGCCGCTAATGCCGTCAAAGACGAGGTCAATCCGATCAACGGACAGAAAAAGAACTGGAAGCAGAAACTGTCCCTGTTCATCAGGGGGAACTTCTTCATTCCGGATCCTCGTGTGATGTGGGTGCGTCCGTCGGTCCGTTTCCTGAAAAAATACCTTGAGGAGCATCCTGTTGACGCCATTGTCACGACCGGCCCGCCTCAATCCATGCACCTTATCGGATTGAGACTGTCACAGGCCACCGGGATCCCTTGGGTCGCCGATTTCCGCGATCCGTGGACCAAGATGTTCTATTTCAAGCATCTGGGATTGACCTCGTGGGCGGAGAAAAAGCATCATAGGCTCGAACAGTCTGTCCTGGACGGAGCCACGAGAGTGATCGCGGTCTCTCCGTTGGTGCAGGACGAGTTCAAGGCGATGACGAAGACTCCGGTCGAACTGATCACGAACGGTTACGATGAGGAGGACTTCAAGAAGGATGTGGAGTTGGACGAGAATTTCAACATAACGCACACCGGACTTTTCGCTTCGGACGGCAATCCGGAGACACTCTGGAAAGTGCTCGCCCAGAAGTGTGAGGAGGATGAGGAGTTCAGAAGGTCGTTGAGGATCAGACTTGTGGGAAAGACGGACAGGGAAATCACGGATTCAATCGAGGCCGCGGGACTTGGCGGCAATCTCAAGGATTTCGGCTATCAGGATCATGAAATGGCTGTCAGAGAGCAGCTTAACGCCTCGATTCTGATCCTTCCGCTCAGAAAGGAACCTGAATATCGCGCCGTCCTTCCCGGAAAACTTTTTGAATATCTCGCATCGCGCCGCCCTATTCTGGGGATAGGTCAGACTGACGGGGCTATGGCGCGGATTGTCGGCGAGACCGGATCCGGGGTGGTCTATGACTGGGATGACGAGAAGAAGATCCGGGCCTGGATAGACTTCTGTTGGGATGAGTTCAAGAATGATGAGCTTCACGACAACACTTCAGACATCTCGCGGTTCACACGCCGCAACTTGACGGTGAAACTGGCTGAACTGCTGAATCAGATAACTGAAAAATAATATTCATAGATTATGGACAAGACTTTGATGAAGAAGATTGGAATATACGCCGGGATTGTGCTGCTGTTTCTGGTGCTGGCCTACGGCTTCGTGCCGGAGGTGCTGACCGGCAAGGTGGTCAACCAGAGCGATATAACCGGCTACAGGAGTATGTCGCAGGAGGCTGTGGCGTGGAACAAGGCTCATCCTGACGATCCGACCCATTGGACGGATTCGATGTTCGGAGGAATGCCGACCACCTCGTTTATGCCTTCCAGCGACGGTGACTGGACGCAGTCGCTGTACAATCTCCTTTTGAAAGGGAAAAGGCCGGCGAATTGGCTGTTCATTTCCTTGCTGGGAGCCTTTCTGCTGATGCTTTCGCTTGGTGTGGACAAGGTTCTGGCCATCGGCGGAGCGGTGGCGGTCACGTACTGCTCGTACAATTTCCAGATCATTCAGGTCGGGCACAACACCAAGATGCAGGCGATAGCGTTCCTGCCTTGGGTGCTTGCGGCGGTGATATTCACTTACCGATCGGCTCTACGTCCGTGGCTTGGTTCGGCCCTTCGACAGGCTCAGGGACCGGACAAACAGGTCGCTGAGCCTGTCGAAGCGACAGTGGCTGACGGGTGGAAATCCTGGCTTCCGAAAACCTTGTTAGGAGCCGTCCTGTCCGGTTTCGCTCTGAGTTTCCAGATCAAGGCAAACCATCAGCAGATCACCTATTATCTGGCGATAATGATCGTGATCTATGCGCTGTACGTGTTCCTGAGAATATGTTTGGAGAAAAACGGCCACTTCGGCAAGCTCAGTGACCGGCGCGGTGCTTTCGGCCGCTTCTTCGCCGCCAGCGCGTTGCTTCTGGTCGTGGGCCTTGTCGGCATCGGCACCAACACCATCAAGCTCGCCCCGCTTTATGAATATACCCGACACACAATGCGTGGCGGCTCCGAACTCTCTCATCCAGAGGGTGGTGAGATCAACAACTCCGGCCTTCAGCTCGACTACGCCACGGCCTGGTCCTACGGCTGGGAGGAGCTTCCGAATATGATGATCCCGAACTTCAACGGAGGGTCGTCAGCCGGATCCGTGAACCCTGACAAGTCCGAGGTCGTGAAACTGTTCAGGCAGGCCGGACAGGGCAACGCCAACGAGATCGCCAAGTCCCTGCCTCTCTACTGGGGACCTCAGCCATTCACGGCCGGACCAATGTATATGGGAGCGATAACGATATTCTTGTTCGTCCTTGGTCTGTTCCTCTATAAAGGCAAGGAGAAATGGTGGCTTCTTGCAGCTACCCTCGTCGCTGTGTTCCTCGCTTTAGGAAACCATATGATGTGGTTCACGAAACTGTTCTTCGACTACGCTCCGATGTACAGCAAGTTCAGAACCGTGTCCATGGCCTTGATTGTCTTGCAGTTCACTCTGCCGATGCTGGGTTTCATAACCCTTGACAGAATCCTTAGGCAGGAATATTCAAAGAAAGAATTCCTGCGCGCCGGTTGGATCGCCCTTGCGCTGACGGCCGGGTTCTGCCTTCTCTGCGTTTTGGTTCCAGGCATCGCCGGCTCGTTCTCCGGCAGGGCCGACGCCCAGATGCAGGACATCATCGTGGATGCCCTCAAGGCTGACCGCAGACATATTCTTTCAGCTGACGCTCTTTGGTCGATGGTACTGATTGTTGTCACCTTCGGCCTGATCCTCTGGGCCTACAGCGTCCCTAAGAACGCACCTAAGTCCTACGAAAGCGACCCTCACATCGGCAATGCACGCCGGATGCAGGCGATGGTTGGAATATGCCTCCTCGTGTTCGTGAATATGTTCGCGGTCGGCAAGCGTTACCTCAATCCGGACAGCTTCACGACTCCTCGCCAGTTTAATAACCAGTTCACAGCCAGGCAGGTGGACAAGCTGATCCTTGAGGACAAGGCTCCGTCCTACAGGGTCGTGGACCTCAGCGCGGACATATTCAATGACTCCTTCAACCCTTATTGGCACAAGTGCGTCGGAGGTTACAGCCCGGCGAAGCTGCAGCGCTATCAGGACCTGATTGACCGCCACATTGTCAAGGAACTCCAGGCAGTGTCTCTCGGTACACGCAACGCTAAGACCATCGAGGAATTCCAAAATGGAATCAGGAATATTCAGGTGCTTTCAGCGTTGAATACCAAGTACTTCATTCTTGGAGCGGATATGCCGCCGGTTGAGAACCTTGAGGCTTTCGGTCCGGCGTGGTTTGTGGATTCGTTCGTTCCCGCCGGGACTCCGGACGAGGAGATCGCGTTGATTGATTCCGTGGATTTGAGGCACACGGCTGTGATCGGCTCTGATTTCGCCGAGGCTCGTGAAGGTTTTGCCAAGATTTCCTCCGGCGGTTCTGATGAAGATCCCCTTGATGTTTCGGAAGAGATTTCCGTCAGCGGTACGGCCAAGGACGTTATCCAGATGACCTCCTACGCCCCGAACGAGCTCCGCTACCATTACAGCGCATCTGCCGCCCGCACGGCCATATTCAGTGAAATCTACTATCCGGATGGTTGGACCGCAACGGTGGATGGCGCTCCGTTGGATCTGTTCCGTGCCGATTGGATTTTCCGTGCCGCCAATCTTCCGGCCGGAGAACACGACATTGTGATGCGCTACGAGCCAAATGTTTACATCGTCGCTGAGAAGGCATCCAGAGCCTCATCTCTGACCCTGTTCATCTTGCTTGTCCTTTCTCTCGCAGGCATTGCCTTTTCCCGTAAGGAATCGACCGCTTTTTAGATTTTGAAGAGAATCCAAAATATTCAGAATTATGTCAGAGATATCAAGAAGGCTTTTTCTTAAAAGAGGGGTTGCTGGATTGGCAGCGATAGCGGTCGCTCCGGAACTTGTCTCATGCGCAGGACAGAAAGATAAAGCGAGTGAAATCAGGAAATCAGCTCCTTTGGCCGGTAAATATGACGTTGTTGTCGCAGGTGGAGGTCCGGCCGGTTTCATTGCAGCGGTGGCCGCGGCGCGTCAAGGGGCGAAGACAGCCCTCATCGAGCGTTACGGATTCCTTGGAGGAATGGCCACCACCGGCTATGTGACCCCGATCAGCGTCTTCGCGAAAGACAACAGTCTCGTGATCGGCGGCATTCCGTGGGAGTTCGTGCAGAGGCTCGAATCCATGGGCGGCGCTTTCATCGAATGGCCGAAAGCGAACATCGACTTTGACATTGAACTCTACAAGCTTTGTTGTCAGAGAATGGTTCTGGAGGCTGGAGTGGATCTCTACATGCATTCGGCCATGATAGGCTGCGAGATGGATGGCAAGCGCATAACCTCAGTGATCATTGAAAATAAGAACGGTTTGGAAACTCTTGAGGCAGAGAGATTTATCGACTGCACAGGCGATGCGGACCTTGCGAATATGGCAGAGGTGCCAATGCAGGAGAATCCGGATGGTGAAGTCCAGCCGTCGTCATTCTGCTTCATCCTTTCCGGAGTTGACACGGACAGCGAACTGCTTAATAAATGTATGTACCATAACGGTATCAACGGTCCGAGCCAGTGCCGTCCGGTCAGAGAGAAACTTCTTGCCTTGAAGGAGACACATCCAGAGATACCGGATTTCGGAGGTCCTTGGTTCAATAACGTGCTCCACAAAGGCAGTGTGGCGGTCAACATCACCCGCCGCGCCGCCGTGTCCACTGACAATAGGAATTTCACGGCCGCTGAGTGCCGGTTGCGAGAGGACATATTCCTTTTCGCGTCGCTTCTTAAAGAGAATTTCCATGAATTCAAGGACAGTTACGTCGCATCGACCGCACCGCAGGCCGGTGTGCGTGAGTCCCGCCGCATCAAGGGTGTCCACACCGTCACCGCTGATGAATATGTGAGCGGCTTCCATTATGATGACAGCATCTCGCGCGGAATACACCCGATTGACATGCATGCAAGCAAGGGTACCAAACAGATGCGCGTTGATCTCAAGCAGCCGGCGTATGTGCCCTACAGGGCTCTCATCGCTCCCGAATATCCTAACCTGCTTGTCGCCGGGCGTTGCATCTCCACTGACCGTCAGGCTCTTGCGTCACTGCGTGTGATGGCGAGCTGCATGGGTACAGGTCAGGCAGCCGGCGTAGCCGCGGCCCAAAGCATCACTGAGAACCGTGACGTGCAGAACATCGACATTGAGACCCTTGTGGGCACAGTACGCAAACTCGGCGCTATCATTTAGGAATATTCTCGTGGCATTTAACTCATTGATAACGAATTAAAAGAACAATGTCCTGGTGCCGGATTCCGCACCAGGACATCGCTTTATTTGTTGATAACCAACTAATTACCCGCCACTGGCTCATTATCAGTCGGTGGCGGGTAAAGTGTTTATCCTCAGTTAGATAGAGTATTGACTTTGGCTGTTATCTACCAAACGTGAATTTAACATTAAATTGTATAATTAATCCACAGTTCTTGTTGTAAGAAA
>ENA-UONY01000845-UONY01000845.1-human-gut-metagenome-genome-assembly--contig:-CS9-NODE-845-length-31814-cov-5.356938_pt1 | contig 31814 bp, 24 predicted proteins | sample MGYA00242465_ERZ724012 | MGnify/ENA metagenome assembly ERZ724012 | reverse complement strand
GCCGCGACCGAGGCTTCAATCCGGTGCGGCAGATTGAGCCTGGCGATGAGGACCGCTTTCCCTTCGCCGCGCAGATAGCTGCCGACCCCCTTGCGGAGCGCGGGCAGAACCTGATTGCGGAGCATCTCCCACAGTTCCGGAGAGCGGAGCGTCTGATCGGCCAGCTCCGGGAGCTTCTCCTGCAGGTAGTCGTGCAGAATCTCCTCCAGCTTGGCGGAACCGCGGGTGAGCAGTTCCCGGAGATGCTCCTGCGCTTCCGGGCTGTGGAGGTAGTCCCGTACCCGCATCGTGAAGCGGAGCACTTCCTCGCGAATCAGCTCCTGCGTCGGTTCCTCCCCGAGTTTTTCGCTGATCTGGCGCTCGATGTGATCCCAGTCGAGGTAGTCCACCAGCCCCGCGGCGAGGTCCGCCGGCACCAGAATGCGCGGCAGAAGACGGAGTTTCTCCCGCAGGTAGTCGCGCACGCCGCTGCGCAGATTGTCGCGCAGCAGTGACGCCAGTTCCGGAGAACGTTTCCGCAGTTCATCGATGATGGCGGAGGCGAGTTTCTCCCGGTTTTCGGGGGCGTTCAGGTATCCGGCGGCCACTTCGTCCCAGAGCCGCCGGAGATTTTCCGTCGTCAGGTTGTCGCGCAGTCCGGCGCGCAGCGCCTCTTCGACATGCGGCGCGATGAATTCGGATATCCGCTCCGAATAGCGCTGCAGAAAGCGGGTGGCAACGTCGCGCAGACGAAGCAGCAGAGATTCATTTTCAAAGAGTTCCGTGGCGGCTTTCCCGATTTCCGTGGCGATTTCGTCCGGATCGATCAGGTTCCGGGGGATCTCCTCCCCGAGCACCCGCCCGATTCGATCCTTGTTGGCCGGGATCAGCCCCTGGCGCCAGATGCCCAGCGTCGCGTAGCGCAACCAGTGGCGGTCGGTGCGCCGGTAGGGCTTGAAGAGCATCTCGATGGCGATGAAATTGGTGAGGTACCCGACCGCCGCGCCGGTGAGAATCGGCATCAGCCAGGCGGTCACCCAGCCGGGAGCGCTCCAGAGCCCCGCGTTGCGCAGCAGCGGCAGCGCGATCAGCAGCGGCAGCGTCGCCCAGCTCACCGGGCGGATGATCTGTTCCGCCGAGCGCAGAAGCCGGTCGCTCCCTTTCATCGTCCGCCTCCGGCGTTACCGGCTCGTCTTCGGCGCGAGGTCGACCAGACCGCGGTTGACCGGAGCGGTGCGTTTTTCCTGCGGTGTCACCGCGGGCAGGCCGCCGGCATCGTCATCAGCATCATCCTCGATGAGTTTGCTCGCCCGGGTCTTCCCGTAGGAGGGATCCTTGAAGTCGATGCCGATGCGGGCCGGTTCACCGCCGACCAGCGACACCGTGCCGCTGACCGGATCGCGCAGCAGGGAGGGGATGGTCGAGGTGGTCTTGCGGTATTCGTTGGCGATGTTCTCCCCGTCGATGCTGAAGGCGAGATAGTGCCCCACCTTGGGCGAGACCGGCATCAGGAGGTGAATCCGGCTGAGCATGTCGATCTCCGCCTGGAACTTCTCCTGCCCGATGGCGCGGCCGATCCGCATGACGCCGAAGACCTTCTGCGCGTCCTCCACGATCAGGTAGTAGTAGCGGTTGCTCCCCTCCACCAGCGAACGGATGGTGTAGGTGCGGGGAATCGCCTTGCCGGCATTTTTCCCGGTGAGGTCGGGGATGCCGACGGTCCGGCTCCAGTTGTCCACCCCTTTGGCCACCTGGAACTTGAGGTCGCGGCTCTTGTATTCCGAAGGGAGCATGCTGTGGGAGAGATAGACGTTGATCCGGTAGGTGCCGAGGGCGTCGATATTGTAATACTTGTTCACCGGCAGGACCATCCGCTTGACTTCGCCGGGGCCGAGGATCAGCCCGGTGACGGAGATTTCCGCGCCGGGGCGCTTCGGCACCACCCGGCCGTTCGCGTCGCGGATTTCGAAGAGGATGAACCCCTGCAGCCGCGGATCGCTGCCGAACACCAGCGCCCGGCCGGAGTCGTTCCGCAGGGAAATGCAGGCGTAAACCGGTTCGTACTGCATGTAAACCGTGCGGTTGAGGTCGATGTCCAGCCCCATCTGCGCGTGGACGGCGAGGGCGGCCAGCAGAAGGAGGAGGCCGGTGACGAGTTTGCAGGAGGTGAGTTTTATCATGATTTCCGGGATCCTTTCCTGGTTTCGAGACGGGTTGAAATTTCTTCTGCGATGCGCTCCGGATCGAGCGCGTGACAGGCGGAATCGGTCGGGCAGACCCGCTTCAGACAGCGGATGCACGGCAGATCCCGCTGGAATGTTCTGCTTTCCGGACTGTACGGACCGGTCCGTTCCGGATCGGTCGGGCCGAAAAAGCCGAAGACCGGGCGGCGCAGCGCCGCCGCCGCATGAATCGGACCGGAGTCGTTGCTGACGACCGCATCCGCGCGGCGGAGCAGCTCCATCATCTCGCCGAGCGTGGTTTTCCCGCACAGGCGGAGCAACGGGAAATCCGCCGGGAGCGCCGCCGCGATCGCCTCCTCCACCGGACGGTCTCCGGCGGAACCGGCCGTCGCGAAGGAGAGGTCCGGCACCCGGCGGTGCAGCGCTTTGCTCACCCGGGCGAAGAGTTCCGGCGGAAACTGCTTGCTGGCCCAGCGTGCGCCGGGGATCAGCACCACGAGGTGTTCCGGCAGCCGGCCGCATTTTTTTTCGAGCGAAGCGAGATTTTCCGGCTGCTCCGGCAGTTCGGGCAGTTCGACGGCGCAGGGATCGTGAAAGAGTGCGCCGACCAGATTGACGTACCGTTCGACCGCATGCCCCGCTGGAACCGGGAAGCGGTATCGGTAGAAATAGCGGGCGAGCGGTTCCCGCGGCGCGGCGAATCCGACAACCGGGCCGCCCTTGGCGAGAAAGGCGAAAAGGGCGCTCCGGGTCAAGCCCTGAAAATCGAGGATGAGATCGTACCGCTTGCGGCGGAGATTGCGCACCAGCCGGAAAAATTCCGGCAGCAGGGAGCGGAACTGCCCGAGTTTTTTGCGTTCAAAGAGGATCGTTTCCGAAACCGGCCACGGGCTGTAGCGCAGGATTTCCGCGAAGGCGGGGGCGACCAGAAAGTCCAGCTCCGCCTCCGGCAGCCGCCGGTGCAGTTCCGCCAGCGCCGGGAAGAGATGGATGATGTCACCCAGACTGCTCGGTTTGATGACCAGAACGCGTTTGATTCTGCCGGCGTCGATCATAACGGATTTGCCGGGGTTACGTTCCGGCGGCGAGCCGGAGCGCCAGCCGTTCGGGCAGGCCGGCGTCGATGATCTTGTTCTGGGCGGCACCGATGTCGTAGGGCAGCCGGTAGCGGGTGATGATGTGATTGTCCGTATCGAACACCGCAAAGCTGGCGCGCGGATCGTGGTTGCGCGGCTGACCGATGCTGCCGACGTTGAAGAGATACTTGTAACCGACCTTGACCTCGACCGGGAGTTCGTCGGCGTAGTTGAAGTCGACGTTGGCAATTTCGCAGGAGGCGTTGGTGGTCCACTCCGGCAGTTCATCGATGCTCCGTTCGTTCAGCGTGGTGATCGGCTTCTTGACGAAGGCGACCGGCACGTGGGAGTGGCCGCAGAAGCAGATCTGGGTGAACTGATAGGAGAAATTGTCCGCCGCGTGGTGCGCGTCGAAGATGTATCCCCAGTTCTCCGGCGTATCCAGCGTGGCGTGGACGATGGTGGAGTTGGTGCCGGGCACGGTGGAGCGGTAGGGCATCCCGACCAGCCAGGCGCGTTCGGCCTCGGTGAGCTGCTGCCGGGTCCAGTTGACCGCGAATTTCGCATGCGGGTTGAATCCGGACATCTCCGTATTGCCGTTTGCCGTGTATTCGTCATGGTTGCCGCGCACCATGGCCGCCCAGTTGAGGTCGCGGACCAAATAGAGACATTCGCGCGGTTCCGCATTGTACCCGACGATATCGCCGAGCGAGACATACCGGTCGACCGCAAGTTCGCGGCATTTTTCGAGAACCACTTTCAGCGCGTCACCATTGGCATGGATATCGCTGAGAATCGCATATTTCGCCATCTTTGCCAAACATTCCCGGACGTTTCCCGGGGGGGATTCCACCTTCCCTCCCGGACCTGAATTCAACCCCCCCGCGCGGCGCCGGATTCCGGAACCGCTCCGGGAGAAGAGATGCGGCGGTTGCTGTAAGCCGGATTCTGTGCTCTCCGCGAACGGAGGCGGCAATCATCTGTCTATGCGACCAGAACCCGGGATTGATAGCGCCGCGAGCAACGGCATCATCCCCTATTTGGTCTTGCTGCGGGAGGGGTTTACCATGCGGCGCCGCTCTCGCTGACGCGCCCGGCGGGCTCTTACCCCGCCTTTTCACCCTTACCTCCGACGAATCGGGGGCGGTATTTTTTCTGTGGCACTGGCCTTCCCGCGGAATATGGTCCGCGGTATCCTTCTTTTCAAAAGGACTCCCTGCTCTGTGCAGTCCGGACTTTCCTCAACGGCCCCGGAGCGAACTCCTTTGACCGCCGCGACTGCCCGCAGCCGACACATCTCTATGGAATGGTTAATATAGCAATCCCTTTGAAATATACAAGAGGAATCGGCGCTTTTTTGCCTACCTTTTCCCCGCTCCGGGGGAAAAACTCCCCCGAAACCTGAAAAATGAAAATATTTTCATCGCCGCTCTTGCTTTTTGCCGTGATATCGGGTATAATTAATAATGAAAATATTTTCACAGAGAGGAAGCCAGTTGAAAATGAAGGCAAAAAAGGTGACGATCCGGGACATCGCCGAACAGTGCGGGGTGAGCATCGCGACGGTGTCGCGGGCGATCAACGGCACGGCCGGGGTGCGTCCGGAGATCAAGGCGCAGATTTTTCAGTGCATGGAGGACTGCGGCTGGCGGAGCAACAATCTGGAGTCGCGGCTGTCACTGCCGTCGTCGGAACGGAGCGTGGTGATACTGACCACCCGCCGGGAACCGTTGGCGGAGTACAGCATCACCACCCGGCTGATCGACCGGTTCCGGGAGGAGGGGTATCTGCCGCTGCTTTTGGTGGGTGGCACTTCGATGGGGCTGGAATTCTGTCTGCAGAGCAAACCTTTTGCGGTGATTTTCTACGGGAATCCGTCGCTGTTCCGGGAGCAGATTGCGGCACTGATGGCGGAACAGGTCCGGGTGGTTGTGATCGGTTCTCCGCTGGAGAGTGATCCTCCGGCGCTCAATTTCCCGGTGGATAATGTTGCGCTGGTCCGCCGTGCGGCACGGCGGTTGCTGGAGGCGGGCCATGAGCGGATCGCATTCTTCGGCGAGTTCGGGGAGAACGCCCATGTATCCCGGCGGCATCTTCTGCCGGAAAAAGTTCGCCATGCGCTGGAGACAATTGCGGAGAGCGTGCCCGGCTTCGACCCGGTCCGCGACAGTGTGGGGGAGAGCTACGGCGACACCACTGCGCTGAGGCAGTTTCTCCGGCAGAGCCGCCACACCGGCTGGATCTGCGGCAACCTGCGGCTGGCGAAGCTTTTCTATTTCTGCGCGCTCGAACAGAATTTGCAAATTCCGCGCGATCTTTCGGTCGTCACTTTCGGGCAGCCGCTGCCGGAATGGGATTTCCCGGTGCGGTTCACTTCGGTTGCGGCCGACTCCGGCCGGACCGATTCGGATATTCTTGAACTGCTCCGGCGCGAATCATTTCCGACGGCGGAGCGCCATCATATCGGAGCGATTCTTGTCGAAGGCAACAGCGTAGCGGAGGCGAACCATGAGAAGTAACTTTTCACACTCAACCAGGGAGAAACAGAATATGCAGAAAAAAAATCATTCGTCATTCCATTTACTATTATCGAGCTTCTTGTTGTAATTGCGATCATCGCAATTCTTGCTGCGATGCTGCTTCCGGCGCTGAACAAGGCGCGGAATTCGGCAAAGGCGATTCAATGTACCAACAATCTCAAACAGGTCGGTACGGCTTATGCGATGTATGTCAGCGACAACCGCGACTGCCTGATTCCGACCATCTTCGACAGTGCGGGGACGGATCGCTGGTATCAGCGGATCATGGGGGAAGATGGGAAGCTTTTGAAAATCAATAACTTTTACTGTCCGGCCATGCCGACTGCCCCGGAGATGGATCAGGCAGTGCTGATCCACTACGGTCAGAACGAGACAATCGCCCGCGTCTGGACGAATCCCCGTCCACTTGGCTCCATCACCAAACCGGCGATCCGCTATCTCATTACCGATACCTGGCGCAACATCGATGCCAGCACGATCGACTATGAGGACGGCTATTTCCGATTCAAGCCGGGCAACAACGGACTTCAGAGCGGTTATGGAGTTTCCGCGCCGCGGCACGCGTCGCAGGCGAACGTTCTCTGCCTCGATTTTCATGTGGAATCGGTTCGGAGCAGCCGTCCGCTCTTTCCGCACCAGGCGTACCCGTTTCTCTGGACGGAAATGGCCAGTCATCCCCATCTCGACGCGGTGGACTGGCCGTGGTGAAGGAGGGGAAAGAATGAAGTTTCGAATTGTTGCTGTCGCCGTTGTCTGCCTGCTCGGCGGGATGTCGGTTCCGGCCGTGACGGTGGAAGAGAATTTCCGGGAATACTCCGACTTTGATTCCGCCCATCACCGCTGGATGTTCCGTGGCGTCGGCGGCGAGGTGATCGACGGGGAGTACCGTTTCAACGGAGTGTCGATCGAAGAACCGATTCAGCCGGATATCCGGCCGTTGCTGGTCCTGGGGATGCCGCGCGACTTCCCCGCCGGTCCGGCGTTGCAGCTGGAGGCGGAGATTGCTGTCGGGCGCCGTGGATATTCGTTCCTTCCGGCGGAAGGGAAGTTTGCCCGGCGCATCGGCGTGGCGATTCTGCCGCAGCCCTTCTCCCGGGGGCACCGGGATCCGGCGAATCTCCCGGCGGTTCTGCTGACGCTGGACCGGGAGGCGGACGGCAGGAGGGCGGTCCGGTTCGGCTGTGAGGGGAAGCTGGATTTTACTCCGGAGCGAAAGGTTTTGTACGATGCCGGCAACTGGCGTGACGATGCGGTGTATCGATTTATGGTGTCGCTGGAGGGTGAGCTGGTTACCGGTACGATCTCGGATGAGGCGGGGAAGGTGCTCTATCGGGCTGAACTGCGCGGAAGCGGTTTCCCCCGGGTGTTCCGCACGGCGTATCCCGCCTTCGCCAATCTGCGGCAGGAGGGGGCGATCCGGAAATTCCGGGCGGAAAACAACGGGCTGGTCGTCAAAGAGGCGCCGCTGATTCCCCGGATGTCGTCGTGGCAGGTTGTGATAAACGGTACGGCAAAGAGTGTGCGTCCGGATTCCCGCTGCCGGCTCGACATCGGGAAACTGGCCGGCGGACATGGTCTCGGACGTCGCGCGACCATCACCTTCGAACTCGACTCTCCCCGCGCCGGAACGGTGCCGGCCGAAGTGCAGGGCGACTGGTTCTGGAAACTCTCGCTCAACGGGAAATCCCTGATCGACCTCTCCCGCAAAGGGAATGGTTCCGGGAAGGTTTATTCGCTGGATCTGCCGCTTTTGGCAGGGAAAAACCGGATGGAAGCGGAGGTCGGCAGCGGCAGTGAAGGGTGGAGTTTCCGGTTCCGGCCGTTCGATGCGGCGATGCATCGGGAACAGCAGACCGCGGCCCGGCTCTACGGTTCGGATCGGATTCTGTGGAACATCGACCGGCTGTTCGACGATGAACGCAATCTTGCCCGGCATGGAGTCCGGGTACCGGCGCTGGCCGGCGAACTTGCCGCACTGCGCCGCCGGGTGCCGGAGGAGCTCACCTGCCGCGACACCGGCGAATACGATCAACGGCTGGCGGCGGCGTTCCGGAAGGTGTATGACGGCTATCGCATTCTCCACTTCGCCGATCTGCAACGGGAGCTTGAAGCCATCGCGCAGATCACCGGCCGTGAAGAGAAGGCCGGAAACAAGCTGGCGGAACAGGAGCAAGCCATGCGCCGGGCGTTCGCCGCCGGAAAGAGCGCGGATTTCGACCGCATTGCCGCGGAGGCCGCACAGCAAATCTCCCTTATCCGCGACAAACAGGAGGGCTTCCGGGAAGGGGTCACCTTCGGCCGTTCCTTCGGCCGGTTCGGCTGGATGACCGGCGACCGGGTCAGCCGCTACAGCTCCGGCGACGGACTGCTGGCCAATCAGGTGCTCGCCTCCGGCGCATTGCTCCGGCAGTACGTGACTTCGGCGGATGGCAAGAGGCCGTGGCGGGTCAATTTCCGTTTCTCCGGCGACCGGGACGCCGCCAAAGCGGCGGAACTCGGGGCTCTGCCGAAGCTCAACAGCTCCGGCGAGGTGAAGTTCGGTTACGATCCCTCCTCCTTCTACTCCGGAAGCACTCCGAAGGAGGTGGTGGTCCGCTCCTGCAACTGGATCCGCAAGCAGTTCTCCTTCGGCGCCGATCTCACGATCGACATGAGCCTCGCTTCTCCCGCCCTGCTGCTGGAGAGTCCCTGCCGTCTGTTCTCTCTCGAAGATCCAACCGTCGCGCCGCCGACTCACTTCGGATATCGGGACCGCGAGGGGAAAATCATCTCGCGGAAACTCGGGAACGGCGTCATCTACGACCGCCGTCGCGACGGAGAGCTCGGTCGCAACTGGATTCTTTTCTGGAGCGGAAACAACGCCGCCACCGATCTCGCCGGTCACCGGGGCAGTGTGCCGCTGGCGCTCTACTTTCAGTACCAGCCCGAACGGATCGAACGTTCCGCCGGGCGGGTGACCGTCACGCTCGGCCGCAACGGTGCGTTGTGGCTGGACACGCCGTTCGGCGCCCGGATTCAGCCTGCCGGAAACTGGCACGGCAACCTGCCGCCGGCCGCTGCCGGCCGCTGTGACGTTCACGCTCAGGCCGCGCTCGCCTACCCGGTCGAGGCGCGGGAGTTCTACCGGTTGCGGGAAGATGGGCAACTCGAGATCGTCAACCACTTTTCCTACCGGTTGTTTGAGCAGAACAGCTGGAACTTGGTGCCGCGTAAATTCGCACCGCTTCCGCCGGTTTTGACGCTGATGAAGGAGCACGGTTTCGACGCCGTTCTCCCCGGAGGGACCGTGAAGCTCGGGTATCCCACGATCTACGGGCCGCTGGCCGCGGTGGAGGGGGAGCGTGTCTGCTACACACTGCCGGTGCCCGCTGTCGGGCGGATGACCTTTCCGCGCAACCTCGCCGCCGAGCCGGCCCGGGTGGCGGAGCTGGTCCGGGAGAATGAGAAATGGATCGAGGGCAACCGGTACCGCAACTACTGCGAAAACATCGCCCGGAACTGGTACAGCATCCGGGATGGTCTGGGGCATCCGGTCAAAGCGTGGCAGTATCTGCCCGGAGAATTCCGGGAGTATCTCGCCGGATTGTTCCGGTTTGAGACGCAGCGGCTTTCGAGTTACCGGCTCTTCCGTTACTGGCGGTCGCTCATTGAGCCCTATACCGGGAGCAAATATTTCTACTCCTTCTCCATCTCCTGCCGCGCTCCCGGGGATGTCGGCATATTCGGCGACCGTGGGTACGGTGTGGGGTGCCACCTCGAAATGCTCGACCGGATCACTTCCGCCACCGGCGACTGGGAGGGGCTGAAACGGGTCTGGCGCGATTCCGCTCCGCTCGCCCCGCCGGGGGCGGTCCGCGACGGGGAGACGGTCACCGTGGATAAGATGCTCGGATACCAGAAAGGGGTCCATGACTGGGCGTGGATGGATGGCGACAGCAACGGTTCCGGCGACAACGGACCGGTGGTGGACTGTGCCCAGGCCGCCTATGGCGGATACGCTTCGCTGTTGCGCATGGCGAATGCGATGCGGGATTCCGACATGGGGAGAGTTGCCGCCTACCATCTGGCGAAGTCGCAGCTGCCGCTCATCGCGCGGACCGCGTTCCGCAACTACGGTCATGAGAACGGTCTTCTCGGCCCCGATCATCTGAATGCCGGTTTCCGGGAATTCATTACGCCGGACTCCTACGCCAACAGCCCGATGACCGGTCTGACGCCGCGCAACGAGTACGACGGCTCCTTGGATTCGGTGATCTGCTATGCGCTCGTCGACGGGTTTGACATCTTCTTCCCCTATGCGAAATATATCTGGAACGATCTCCGGCGCGATGAAAAAATCCGTTCGCTCTACTGGCCCAACCGCGATCACGGCGTCAGCCGGATGATGCTTCACCTCTATTCGCGGCTGGTCTGGCTGATGATCGACGGGATGCCGCAGGATCAGGCGCTTGCGTTGCTGGATCACTGGGCGCCGCCCGCCACCTATTTCCGGCGTCCCGCGGTGCGCGAAATCTATCCGGTCGCCCTTACCGGCGGGTGCCCGCTCACATTGACCGGATGGGATCCGCTGCCGGAGCCGGAATTCACCTTCGATCCGGCGGAACGCTGTGTGCGGCTGCGGTTTCGTTCTGTGCCGGAGGGGTATTCGTTCACCGGACTTTCCGCTTCGGAGCCGGCCGGGGTGCTGATCTCGGGAGAGAACGTACCGTACCGTTACGACTCCTCCACCCGGCAGTTGACGGTGGAGCTCCCGGCGGGCGAGGGGCAGCAGGTGGAAATCCGGTATTCCGCAATCGAACCGGGGCGTTTTGCTCCGCTGCCGCTGCCGCCGCGCCCGGAAGAGATGCCGGCGGCGAATGGATTGGAGCCGGAGAATTTTGTGCCGGTTCCCTTCTCCGCGGCCTGGAAGCCTTCGCCGGTTTCCGCCGGCGGAGCTCGTGAGACGGTGCTGTACCGTGCGGATTTTTCCGGTAAGGCTCCGGAGTGGAAGTTTCACTCCAGGGGGGAGGGTTCCGTCGCCGGTGTCCGGCGGGTTCACCGGTGAGAACGGCCGTCCGCCGAAGGCGCTGGAGATCTGTGCCGTCGAACACGACTATGCCGGACGGGTTTCGCCGCGGATTCCGCTCCCCGCCGGCAGGAAGGAACTGGTGTTGCGCGGGAGTCTGAGCCTTTCCCCCGACTACCGGGGCAACAGACCGCGCATGTTCTTCTGGAGCGGGAAATCGGCTCACTTCTTTGAACTGCCCCGTCCCCGTCCGGGGATGAAACAGCGGTTTGAAATCGTTCTGCCGGTCGCGAAGCTGCCGGCGGGAACCGGCGAAATCCTTCTCCAGCTGGTCAGCAGTTTCACAGACGGGCAGGACAAACCGGCGGGAAGTGTGTTCTTCCACGAGCTTTCCCTCTCCTGCCGGTGAGCGAAATCCCCTGCCGCAACGTACCCGCGGCAGGGGATTTTTTTCATGGAAGTTGCGCCTCGCTTTCCGCGGAGGGCTCTTCGAGCGCGTACTCCCATTTCCCCAGGGTGAGGCCGTCTGCGGAACGGTACTCCTCTGTCGAGAAGTTCGCCGTCACCGAAATTCCGTTGGAGAAGCGCGTTTTCTGCACCAGCCGGTCCGACGTCAGATATTCGAACGACACCATCCGGGCGAATCCGGTCCGCCGCGCCACTTTCGTCGCCCGCGCATAGGAGGCCGCAATCTCCTCCTTCTGCTCCTCCCACTGGCTCGCCGAGAGGCTGTAGAGCGGCGGCTCCCCGTAGAGCGCGTCGAAGAGATCCCGCAGCGGCATCAGCTCCGGGACGCTGTTCGAACTGTCCCCCCAGTACCAGTAGCTCACCACGCAGTCGTGGTAGACCAGCTCCCACAGCGGAATCCGGTATCGCGGGTTGAGCATGTACTGCCGGATCTGCGGCGGAATCTCTTCGCCGCGGTACTGGGTGGTCATGCGCCGCCCCGCGTCCGGCGCCCGGAGCTGGGAGGGGCTGAGCATCCCCTCGGAGAAGTGAAACGCCGCGGCGGTCGCCTCGCTGCCCACCTCCACGCCGCAGACCAGCCCGATGTCCGCAAGAAAGCGCAGCTGTGTGTTGATGTAGCGCAGGGAATCGGAGCGGGTTGCCGGGTGGAGCACGTGATAGCACTCCGCAAGAATGGAGCCGGCCTGCACGTCGATGAAGCGGGAGTTGTAGCCGACCTTCTCCACATCCGGCGGGACGTTCTCCATCGTGAGCTTCAATGCCGGAATGTCGCAGACCGCGTGCTGTGGATAGAGTTTGCCGTCCAGCCCGTGCACCTGCCACGCCCGGGCGAGATTCCCGTCGCGGTCGACCCGGACGATTCCCGGCCACTGTTTCGTGTTGACGCTCCGCTTCACCCGGTACGGAATGATCTGGTCGACGCAGGGTTTCGGCAGAACATCCCGGTAGATGTCGTACTTGCCGACCAGACAGCCCCGGCGTTTCAGCTCGGCGCAATCCTCCGGCGTCTCGCCTTCGAAGGAGTTCCAGAGCAGCCGGTCCATCCCGAGTTTCCGGAGGTCGTCGGCGACGCGGCGGACGTTGCGCGGGGTCCGCTCCGGCTCCTCCGGGCGGCCGTAGAGGCGGTTCATGTTGTTGTCATCCCAGAGCCAGAAATCGGCCGCGCCGATCAGCTTCTCCAGCTCCGGCGTGTGGCGGCACTTCTCCTGGAGCGTTTCCACCATGCCCTGCGATTCGCGCCAGGCGCGGTATCGGGCCGCCGCCGGCGCGAGCCCTTCGGCGAAGAAATAACGGATCGCCCGCGCGTAGCCCCATTGCCCCTTTTCCCCCTTCCAGACCACCCGGCTGTGGCGCAATCCGTCGAACGGCGCGTTGTCGAGCTCCGCGTCGGAGCCGCACTCGACGCCGGTGAGGACACAGAGGCCGTCGCGCAGAAAGCCGAACAGAGACATCGACGCCTGATTCCCCGCGTAAAACGCCATCCGCCCGGGGAGGGGGAACTCCAGCTCCGCCGCCGGGACGGCGTAGCCGGTTCCGAAGGGATAGATTCCGACATCCCCTGGTTCCATTTTCCACGCGGGCGGCCAGGCGATCTCCTCCGGCATCGGGCCGTCGCCGTCGAGGCGGAGCTGTACGCCGCCGGACTCCGGCAGTGTGAACGACGCATGCAATGCGAAGCCGCCGCAGTCGAGATCGAGTTCGAGAGAGCCGGTCTCCGCCGTCGCACGGGTGACCGGATACGCCGACGGGAGGGTTTCGAACTCGCGGTTCTTCTCCTTCCAGCGGAGGAGAAGCGTTCCAGCCTCAGTCAGCCGGAGGGCGAAAGCATCATTTTCAAGCGGGAGCATACGATATGGTTCTCCTTACGAGGGGTTGGTTTCACTTTGCCGCAGGAAAATGCGTGGTCTCTTCCTGCGAAAAATCGGTCGGCTGAATCGAAATCAGCCGGGATTCCAGCTTCTTCCGTATGAAGCCGAATCCGGGGTTTTCGATCTGGCGGATCAGCAGTTCCGCGGCGCATTTCCCCAGCTCTTCAAATGGCGGCTTCACCGTCAGCAGTTCGTGCGGCAGAAACGCGGTGAGCGAGGCGTGGTCGAAGCCGGAGAGCCGGATTCCGTCGAGCCGGATTCCCCGCCGGTGCGCGTCGCGGATGAGGTCGCCCGCGCAGACGTCGTTGAGACAGCAGACCGCGTCGGGGCGTTTGCCCGCATGGCGGAACTGTTCGAAAAAGCGCTCCGTCTCCTCCGGCGAACTCTCCCGGGTGCGGAGGAGTTCCAGCCGCGCCTTCAGGCGGCACCGTTTCAACCCCTCCAGAAATCCCTGCTTGCGTTCGCGGGTGGCGCTGAGGCTGAGTCCGGCATTGCTGTAGAGGGCGAAACGGCGGCACTTCTCCCGGTAGAGGAGGCGGACGATCTTCGCGATGGCGTCGCCGTTTTCAAACGTGAGCAGATTCCCGTCGATTCCCTGCGGCAGGCGGACCAGAAAGAGGGTGGGAATGCCGCTGTGCACCAGAGGCGGGAACGCCTTCTTGTCGTTCCGGTCGGGGTCGGCATAGACCACCATCCCGGCAGGGTTGCGGGCGATGGCGGTGTTGAGAATCCGTTCCTGAGAGGCCGCGTCGCCGCACAGCGGAATGATGGAGCTCAGATAGTTCGCCTCCGCCGCCGCCCGGCTGAACTCCCGGAGTGTGAGGGCGAAAAAGGTGAGGTCGTAGCAGAGGAACACCAGTTCGCGCGAGATCACCCGGCTGTTCCCGGTCACCAGGTTGCCGACGCCGTTGATCGTGCGGATCAGATTCCGCCGGGCGAGTTCCGCCAGGGCGCGGCGGAGCGTCGGCTTGCTGACCTGAAACGATTCGGCCAGCGCCTGTTCCGACGGCAGAAAACTGCCGATCGCCATCCGGCTCACCCGTTTTTCCAGCTCCCCGACCAGAGCGGGGTAGAGACTGCTCCGTGCCATTTGTCATGTTCCTGCGTCGCTGATTCTCTCTGGTACAAGATAGTTCCCCGGCGGGAAAATGCAAGCATAAAATGTAATTTTTGAATAATTATTTTAAAGTTATTGCCATGAAATTTACAGAATATAAGGAGGAATAAGCGGATTTTTTCGCGGGAATGGCGGTTGCTCTGCCGGAATTCCGGCTAGTTTTATATGTTGTAAAAATGAAAATAATTTTTCCGGTAAGGAGCCCGATACAAAACGGGCCGCGATGGGGAACACCGCGGCCCGTCCATGGTCCCGGTTCAGAGGGTGACGCCGTCTTTGAAGATGGCGATCTCCTGATAGCGGTAGGTTTCGTTGCGCGCCTCGACTTCGCCCGAAGCGAGCCGGATCACGTAGTCGAACAGCTCCTTGCCGAGCTCCTCGAGCGTGACGCCGCCGCGAACCAGCACACCGGCGTCGAAGTCGATCCAGTTCGGCTTCCGTTCGGCCAGTTCGTGGTTGGTGGCGATCTTCACCGTCGGAACCGGTCCGCCGAACGGCGTGCCGCGCCCGGTGCTGAAGAGCACGATCTGGGCGCCCGCCGCCGTCAGCACCGTCGTGGCGACCATGTCGTTGCCGGGGCCGGAGAGCAGATTGAGCCCCGGGGTGCGGAGCGATTCCCCGTAGCCGAGCACGTCGACCACTTCGCCGGTGCCGCCCTTCTGGGTGCAGCCGAGCGATTTCTCCTCCAGCGTCGAGATGCCGCCGGCCTTGTTGCCGGGGGAGGGGTTCTCGTAAACCACCTGCCCGTGGCGGATGAAGTAGGCCTTGAAGTCGTTGACCATCTTGACGCAACGTTCGAAGACGTCGCGGTTGCAACAACGGTTCATCAGCAGTGTCTCCGCGCCGAACATTTCGGGCACTTCGGTCAGCACCGAGGTGCCGCCCGCCGCCGTCAGCAGGTCGGAGAAGCGGCCGATCAGCGGGTTCGCAGTGATGCCGGAGAGCCCGTCGGAGCCGCCGCACTTCAACCCGACCTTGAGTTCCGAAACCGGAACCGGTTCGCGTTCGAGTTTCGCCGCCTGTTCCGCGAGTTCGGCCAGCAGTTTCAGACCCTCGTCGTACTCACTGCCGTCCTCCTGCGCTTTCAGAAAGCGGATGCGCGAACGGTCGTAGTCCCCCAGCCGCTTCTGGAAGCTCTCGAGCGTGTTGTTCTCACAGCCGAGCGCGACGATGAGCACGCCGCCGGCGTTGGGGTGCTTCGCCAGCGCGGCGAGCATGTTCGCGGTGGTTTCGTGGTCGTCGCCGAGCTGCGAACAGCCGTAGGGGTGCGGAAACGCCAGCACCCGCCGGACCGATCTTTGCGGCAGCTGCCGTTCGAAGTCGCGGGCGAGATTCTCCGCGAGCTTGTTGACGCAGCCGACCGTCGGAATGATCCAGAGGTCGTTGCGCACGCCGACCGTGCCGTCGGCGCGGCGGAATCCCAGGAAGGTCCGGCCCGCCTCCGTCGCCGGAAGCGGAGCGGGCGGCACCGGATTGTAGGTGTACTCCAGTTCCCCCGCGAGCCGGGTCTTGAGGTTGTGGGTGTGGACGAACTCCCCGGGGGCGATGTCGCGCGTCGCTTCGCCGATCGGCATGTCGTACTTGATGACCGCCGTCCCCGCCGGAATCGCTTTCAGCGCGAACTTGTGGCCGCGCCCGACCGCTCCGGAGAGGGTGACCTCGAGCCCGTCGACACAGCAGTGTTCCCCGGCGGCGAGGTCGGTCAGCGCGACGGCGACGTTGTCGGTCCGTCCGATTCTGAGGTAGCGCGGAGCTTCGGCCATGGTTATTTCTCCAGGAGTTTCTCGACCGCGGGTGTGATGCCGAGCTCGTCAATCGAACGGAGGTCGGCGGCGGCGCGGGCGGTGAAGCCCGGAATCGTGTTGAGATCCATGCCCCAGAAGTCGGTGCGCGCCATCACCGTGCGGATGAACGCCTCGTAGTCGCCGCTCTGCTTCAGGCGGTCGAATTCGGCGTTGAGGAAGGCGATCTTCTCCGCGTCGTCGCGGATCGGATACGCGCCCGCCGCACGCTTGCCGGACCAGTTGCCCGCCGCGTCAACCGTGCCGCGATAGAAGCTGAGCAGTGCGGCGAAGCTGAAGGCGAGCACCTTCGGCAGCTTGCCGTTGATCTTCTCGTAGTCGATCAGCGACGGCAGCACCCGGACCTGCCACTTCGAAATCGAGTTGAGCGAAATCGAGATGAGCTGGTGGTTGGCGAAGGGGTTGAGGAAGCGCTCGATGATCGATTCGGCGAACGCCTTCTTCTCGTCGTCGGGGAGCTGGACGGTCGGGAACACCTCTTCAAAGAGCGCGGTCCGCAGATATTTGCCGAAGAGCTTGTCGCCGGTCATCTGATCGACGAAGTCGAATCCGGCCTGATAGGCGGCCAGGACGCTCGAGGTGTGTCCGCCGTTGAGGAAACGGACCTTGCGGCTGCGGTACGGGGTCTGGTTCTTCGTCCAGACGACGTGGAGACCGGCTTCGGCGAAGGGGATCACCGCGCGGTACTTCTCATCGCCTTCGATCACGAAGAGGTGGAAGATTTCGCCGCAGTCGATCAGGTTGTCCTGATAGCCGAGTTTTTTGCACCAGTCGGCGGCCTCGTTGCGCGGATATCCGGCGACGATGCGGTCGACCAGCGTGTTCATGAAGGCGCACTCCTCCTTGACGTAGTTCTCGAATCCGGCCCCGAGCTTCCAGTCGGCGGCGTAGCGGAGGATGCAGTCACGCAGCGTCGAACCGTTCTTGTCGATGAGTTCGCAGGGGACGAGCACCAGCCCCTTCTGCCCCGCCTTGAACCGCTCGAAGAGCAGACTGGTGAGCTTGGCCGGGTAGGTGACCTGCGTTTTGCCGGGGGTGTAGGGTTCCGGCTTGTATTCGATGCCCGCTTCGGTGGTGTTCGAGAAGACCAGCTGCAGATCGGGCGAGACGGCGCACTTGACGATCGCCTCCCAGTCGCTGTCGGTCTTGAGGCACCCCTTGACGCAGGTGATGATGCGCTTGTATTCGGCGGGGGCGCCGTTCTCCATGCCGCGGAGGATCAGCGTGTAGAGGCCGTCCTGCGCGTTGATGAGGTCGGCGGTTCCCTGCGGCAGCGGCTGAACCAGCTGGACCATGCCGTTGAACTTGCCCGCTTCGTTGGACTTGTCGATCATCCAGTCGATGAAGGCGCGCAGGAAGTTGCCTTCGCCGAACTGCATGACCTTGACCGGATACTCCTTCTGAGGACCGATTTCCAGGCCCGGCGTGTGGATCGACGGCAGAAGCTTGCGGTTGAGTGTTTCCATCATTCACCTCTCTATGGTTAGTTGGAACAGTTGGTTGACTTTTCAATGAATTGCAGAACAAATTGCCAGTCGGCAAGGGTGACGTCATGTTTGCCGGTGCGCAGATAGTAGCCGACCCCGTCGCCGTACAGCGGCCGGTCCGGCGGCGGAAACTCCGCCTCTTCCCCCAGCCCCGCCGCGCCGAAGAGACGGTAGACCTCGCCCGCCGCCTTCGCCGCCAGAAACTCGCCGCGCGGATCGGCCCAGAGATCCTCGGTGGCGCTCGCCACCAGCACCGGCCGCGGTGCGACAAGGGAGATCAGAAAGTGCTGGTCGAAGGGGAGTTCCGCTTCGCGCCCGGCATAGGAATCGAGCACCTTCCGGAACCACCAGGGGAAGGTCTCGGTGATGTAGGAGATGTGCTCCCCGAAATTCCGGCGGCTGAGCGCCGCGCCGCAACAGCCGGAGTCGTTGCTGACCACTCCGGCGAAGCGGGGATCGTTGGCCGCCGCCCAGAGCGCGGTCTTGCCGAGGCGGGAGTGGCCGTGTAGCCAGATCCGTTTCCGGTCGATCAAGGGTTCGCTCTCGAGCAGTTCCAGCAGCAGGATGCAGCCGAACGCCCAGGCGCTGATCGCGGTGCAGTCGCGCTGTTCCGGCGTCAGCTCCTCCGGCGTGCGGAAGAGTTTCCAGACGCTTTCCGCCCGCCCGTCCTCCCGGTCGGGGAAGAGATCGCCCCGGTTGGCGGTGATGACGCTGAAACCGTTTCGGATCAGTTCCGAAAAAGGCCAGCGGGAAGCGCCCGCACCCCGCTCCGCCGGCTGGGTGAGGCGGGAGGCTTCGGTCGGGTAGACGTCCGGCTCGGTGCTGACCGCGTGATTCCCGGGGAAGTTCAGCCCGGCAATCGCCGGAACCGGCTTCTCCGCGTGGAGCGGCAGATACCAGAGAACATCGACGAAATGGGTTTTGCCATCGTTGGCAAGGTGGATTCTGACTTCACGTCGTTTCGCGATGCCGCCGAGTGCGCCGGAGAGTTCGCGGCGCAGCTCGAAGCGGACCGACTCCGGGCGCGGCGGCAGAGCGCCGTACATGAGGCGGGTGAAGTCGTCGAGAATCTCCGGACGCCTGACGTTGTTCCACTCGACGGCGGAACCGACTCTCCCGCCGCAGGGGCGGTCGAGGGGGGAGGGCAGGGGCAGCTGCCCCGCCTTCGCTTCCTCGGTGTTGATCGGGAATGCCATACTTCCTACTCCATGAAAAGGTTGCGACTGGTGAACCTCGGTTCGCTGGTCAAATTGATGCCGAGCTTGCGCAGCCCGGATTCGTCGCCGGCGGTCGGCAGATGGCTGATGTGCATTTCGCAGCCGTAGAGTTTCGCGAGCTTGCGCATGGCCAGGCGTGCGGCCGGATTCGACGGCACCGAGACGCTGAGCGCGGTCAGCGTCTCCGCCAGATCGAGGCTGATCCCTTTGCTCTTGAAGATGTTCTTCTTGAGCATGCCGAGCGAATCGATCACCTCCGGGGAGATCAGCGGCAGGTCGTCCGGGAGCTTGGCGAGATATTTGATCGCGTTCAGAATGCAGCTCGAGGCGGCGTGGAGAAGCGGGGAGTTCTTGCCGGTGATGATGGTGCCGTCCGGCAGTTCGAGCGCGGCGCCGCAGTAGATGTTGTCGCTGCCCTTGTCCGGCTGTTTTTCCGCGGCTTTTGCCGCGGCGCGGGCGGGGGCGACCACCCGGCGGTCGAGTTCGGTGACTCCGAGATCGTCCATCAGGAGCTTGACCCGGTCGATGGCGCCCTTGTCGGCGGCGCCGGTCGCATAGTCGCACATGTAGCGGAAGTAGCGGCGGATGATCTCCTGAATGGAGGCCTGCCGCACCACTTCGTCGTCGGTGATGGCGAAGCCGACCCGGTTCACCCCCATGTCGGTCGGGGAGCGGTAGAGCTGTTCCGGATCCATGATCCGCGCGCAGATCCGCTTGACGACCGGGAAGATTTCGACGTCGCGGTTGTAGTTGACCACCGTCTCTCCGTAGGCTTCGAGGTGGAAGGGGTCGACCATGTTGACGTCGGCCAGGTCGGCGGTCGCCGCCTCGTAGGCGATGTTGACGGGGTGGTTGAGCGGCAGATTCCAGACCGGGAAGGTTTCGAATTTGGCGTATCCGGCGCGGATGCCGCGCTGAAACTCGTGATAGACCTGCGAGAGGCAGGTGGCCATCTTCCCGGAATTCGGACCGGGGCCGGTGACCACGACGATCGGGCGGTCGGTTTCGATGTAGGCGTTGGCGCCGTATCCGCGGCTGCTGACAATGGTTTCGACCTCGGTCGGATATCCTTCGATCGGGCGATGGGTATAGACTTTGATGCCGCGGCGGGAGAGTTTGTTCATGAAGGTGCGCACGGAGGGCTGGTTCTGGTAGCGGGTGACCACGACCGCCTTGACGTCGAGCCCCCAGTCGCGGAGGTCGTCGATGGTGCGCATGGTGTCGGTATCGTAGGAGAGGCCGAAGTCGGCGCGCATTTTTTTCTGTTCGATGTCGCCGGCGTAGATGCAGATGACGATGTCAACCTTGTCCTTGAGTTTCTGGAGCAGTTTAATTTTCGCGTTGGGGTCAAACCCCGGCAGGATGCGTGCCGCGTGGAAGTCGCAGATCAGCTTCCCGCCGAATTCCAGATAGAGTTTGTCGTCGAATTTACCGGCCCGTTCCAGGATCGCCTGGGATTGTTCCTCCAGATATTTCTCGCTGTCGAATCCGAGTTTCATACCAAATCCTTCACCGCAGATGAAAATTGCATATACAAACGTAGAATATACCGGCAAAACGCTGTTTTTTCAAGACGGCGGAGCAATTTTATCGGCGATGCGGACTCTTGAGGAGGCCGCCGGATCCGGCCGCGGTTTTCCGTACGGGAAATCACGGCCGTCGTGAAAGAGTTACGGCGGGCAGATCAGCTTCTGCCAGTCGGTTTCAGCGAATTCAGCAGTTCTGAAATGTGCAGTTCCGCGCCGCAGACGACCGAATCGGACGCCCCGTAGTAGAGGAGAAGACGATCGCCCTCGGCGATCTGCCCGTTGGTGAAGATGCAGTTGTTGTAAAATCCGTTTCGTTCATAATCGGCTTCCGGCTCCATGAACGGTGTTTCAGATCGTGATCACCCGGGAGGGGTCGTCATGGTCCAGCAGCAGTCCACCGAGGGCATAGCGTCCGTTCCGATCGGCTCCGTGGTAGATTTCGAGCCATCCGCGTCCGGTTTCCAGCGGGGCGGCGCCGGCGCCGATTCTTTCCTCGTCCCAGCAGCCGGGGCGGGTCATGGCGATGCAGCGATGGTTTCCCCAGTGACGGAGATCGGGCGACTCGGCCAGGTAGATATGATTCCCGCAGGCTGGATCTGTCGGCCGGTGGAGCAGATAGAAGCGGTCTTCCAGCCGGCGGGGAAAGAGCGCTGCATCCTTGTTGCTCGGCGGGAGGAGCAGTTCCGTTGCGCTGAAGGTGCGCCAGTCGCGGGTGCGGCGGCAACCCACCGCGACGCCTCCCGGCCCGACTGCGGTGAAGGTGAGCAGATATTCGCCATCGATCTTCTCGACCCGGGCATCTTCGATTCCGTAAGCTTCGCAGGGCTGTTGCGGCATCAGGCGGCATTGGTAATCGGGGGTGAAGGTCCGGCCGCCATCCGTGCTCCAGGCGACCAGCAGGCAGGACATGGTAGTCAGATAAAACCGCCCGTTCCATACGAAACTGCGCGCTTCAACTTCGCGGATGCCGGGATCGTCTTTGCGTACCCGGACGATGGAGATGGTTCCGTCTTCCGCCAGAATCGGGGTGGCCAGAAAACCGGCTTCCGGAATCGGCCGTTCCGCGACGCGCAGCAACAGGCCGATTTTCCCTTCGAACCGGAACGCTCCCGGATTCAATACGCAGGTAACTTCAAAATCCGGCCGCGATGGAATCAGATCGCGGGGCGTCAGCAGTGGATTGCCGGCAAAACGGGAAACGGAGATTTTCATGATTGCATCCATTGTTTGTCTTAATTGTTCCGATAAAAATTGAGAGAGTTGTACCAGGCGATCAGGCCGTTGTTCTTTTTCAACTCCTGTCCGGTGTGGAGTTTTGCGTGCCCGTCCCCGAAGCCCACGGCGGTGCGCTCCTGGTGGGGAGTGAAAACGCCGCCGCCGTTGGTGTCCAGATTAAACCGGGGAATGGGGGTCCTGGTATCGCTGGAATCGCTGAAAATGATGGTGCGGGACGGCTTTTTCATGGCGGAAACGACGACAACACGAAACTCGGAGCCGGAGGTTTGTTTCACGACATAACTGCCGAATTCGTCGTCATTGGCGCTGTAGTTGCTGTTGATGATGCCGTAGGTGCTGTTCCAGTAGAACGCATTGCTCTTTCTCTCCGACGCGGGGATCTTGTTGTTGCAGGACGGGCACTGCAGGGCAGCCCGGGTAAGGTAGCCGCTTCCTTCTATGGAAAACGCTCCGGCAGCATCCTGCTTGTTGCTGAGGATGGCGGACCACAGCCAGTAGGAGGTATTGTCTCCGGGGTGTTGCATCGTGATGATGTAGTAGTTGTTATAATCCCCGGAATATTGAATCTGCGCCATCATGGCCTGCTTCTTGTTATTGACGCACTGGGTGGCCTTGGACTTCTCCCGTGCGTTGTTCAAGGCCGGCAGCATCAGGCTCGCCAGAATGGCGATGATCGCTATTTTATTGACTTCAGAAAGTATTTTTTTTATGTCTGTTTATGTCAATGGCGTATTGGGAAAGGTCTGATGATACCGATAGATACAATGTATAACAATATTGGATAGTTTGCGGTGTTTCACTTATTTGTTTTAATGTGATGTTTTCTGGTATTATTCCGTTTGTTACCAGAAAAACAGGTCTGAAGTAAAAAAGGCATCCTGTATAAGACTAGCAGGGAAATTTCGGGTTTCTCTGAGGAGTTAACCTTGTTGTCCCATACAGGATGCCAAAATCATTATTGTTTACTCTCAATAACGGCGCGGATTTTTAAATATGACAACTATCCGAGATATCCAGAAAAACGCCATCCGGCGGCAGGACGTTGCCGCACGGAGTTAATTCAGTCGAAAACGGGCTGCCAGTCCGATGCGGCGGCCGCGTCGAAGCACATCCGGATCTGCGCGGCGGTGTTCTTCTCCTCCGCCAGTTGCGGCAGTTCGTCTCTGCCGAAATACGCGCAGCCGGTCGTTTCGAGGTTTTCCCGGAATTCACCGCCGATCAATCCGCAGAGAACAAAGACCTTGCAGACGCCGTAGGCGTAGGGCGGAGGATTGTGCCGATTGCGGTCCTGCGCCGCGATCAGCCGCAACGCGGCGACGGTAAGGCCGGCTTCTTCACGAACCTCCTTTTCCGTATTGGAACGGATCGATTCATTCACATCCACCCAGCCGCCGAGGAACGACCAGCGGCCGTCATTCTCCCGGACCAGCAGGATTTTTCCGTCCCGGAAAATCGCCGCGCGCGTATCGAGCTTCGGAGTTTGAAAACCGTGTTCGGAGCAGAAAAGTTCCTTCACTTTTTCCAGCGGCATCTCCGACTTGGCCGCGAGCATCTCCGCCGCGATCTCCCGGATACGCTGAAAGCGCTCCCGGTCGAACGGATCGCGGGAGTAGGTCACTCCCGCCTGGCCGATGAATTGGAGTTCCATCGCCCATTTCAGATACGGCAGGCGGCCGAGCGGATCGTCCCCGTCGAGGCGCGGCGCGACCTCCCCGCGGCGCAGCGAAGTAATACTCCGCCCGAATGCTTTGCGGCGAATCCGCTCCCCAGACTGCCAGCCCGAAGGGAACTCCGGCTTTGGCGGCGCATTGCGCATCATGGATCGTGTCGCCGATGTAAAGCGCCTGTTCCGGGCGGATTCCGGCACGGCGCAGGAGTTCCAGCAGCGGCTCCGGATCAGGTTTGTGCCGGGCTGTCTGATCGGCAGTCACGATCAGTTCTGGCTCAAAATAATGAGCCTGCGGGAAAGCTAACTCCAATTCATACCGATCTTTCGACGTGACGACTTCCAGCCGCACACCGTCATCCCGCAACTGCCGCAGCATCTCCTCGGTGCTTGGAAGAGATTTCGGAGCTGATGGGGCTTTCCTCCTATGTGACCCGCTATTATGAAACGCCGGACTGATCCCTCCCTGGCTTGAACCGAACCGCGAGGAACGCCCGGCTGTTTTTCGACTATGCGGTAAGCTGGCTGCATCTGGGGCACTTGCCTGCGTACGACCAGGCGCGTACCTCGAAATCATAACAGCGATGACCAATCTAGACTGGCGAATCTCCGAATAGGGTTACCAGAGCGTGTTGACCATGTTGGCCGGAGAAAGGCAGAACTGACGAATTCTGAATTCTGCGAACTGTCTGTGCGTCGGAAGTCCCTTGTGGAACGAATGATAGGCGAAAACCGTTTTTTCTTCATGGCCGGACTCTCGGATCGGCGGGGTAGATGAGCCAGTCCCGAAACTCCGGCAGATAGTGGAGCAGAAGTTCACGGCTCATCGCGTTGTTCCGAATGATCTCACGATAGAAATATGCGGTCGGTCTCGGCGTGCGGCGAAAGGTTTTGAAATCGACCCCGACCATGCCGAACCGAGGAACGAAGCTGGTCCATTCGTAGTTGTCAAACAGTGACCAGTAGAGGTAGCCGCGCACATCGCAGGAGCGTTCGATCGCTTCCGAAACCGCCTGCAGATGGCGTGCCAGATAAAGAATGCGCAACCGGTCGTCGTCGCAGCAGAAGCCGTTTTCGGTAATCCAGATCGGCAAATCGCGCAGTCTGCACAGCCCGTCAACGAGCCCCTGCGGATAGAACTCTTCGAGATAGAAATCCCGATTGATCGGGCGGATCCGGTGGCATTCGTATCGAGGAGCATTGCCGTCGGCGGTCCGTGCGGTGACGAAGTGGCGGGTGTAGTAGTTGATTGCCCAGAAGTCGCAGGAGTGTTTCAACCCGTCAATCACTTCGCCGTTGCGGTAGGGAAAGAGAATCTCTCCGGTCCGGATCGCGTGGTAGAAGAAGTCGTTGATGACCCAGTTACGGATCCGGGTCCGCGCCACGTCGAACTCATCTTCCGGATCGTGGGGCTGATAGGGGCACATCGCGTGAGCTGTACTGATCGGTGCCTTCGACCAGTTTCGGATCAGTGCCGCCGCCCGAGCGTGTGCGAAGAGACAGTTGGCCTTCCGGTCGTACAGCTCAAGCGAATCCCCGTTGTTGAATTCGTTGAAGATGTTCCACAGATCGACATACTGGGCGATCTTCGGCACCAGATACTCCAGATGGCGAAGGAAAAAAACGACGTTTTCCCGCTTGCGGAACTCCCCTTTTTCCTGAAACCACTGGGGATGGGAGAAGTGATGCAGCGTGAGGAAGAGTCGGCAACCGCGTCGTTTCAGCTCCTCGAACATTGCGAGGTACCGCTTCAGCGCCTCCTCGTCGTGCCGCCCCTCCTCCGGCTCGATCCGCGACCATTCGATCGACATACGGAACATCCGGTGTTCCAGTTCACTGAGAAGGGCGAAATCCTCTTTCCAGAGGTTCCAGAAATTGCACGCTTGGCCGGAAGGTTCCGGATAGTGCTCTTCCTGTTCCCGATGCCAGTTGGAGCTGTGGATGTTGTCGCCTTCGATCTGGTGACCGGCGGTTGCCGAACCCCAGACGAAATTCTTCGGAAACCGGATTTCATCTTTCATGGAAAAAATACCGAGCATACTGAATCTCCATTTTGAACTTTTAGAAAGAATCCGCCGGAATTATCCCGGGGAATGTTTTCGTTGAAGGCAGATGAACCTGTGAAAAATGTACCTGTCATCACTCTCCTTAATTCCTAGTTCGGAACAGGGATTTTCTTTGGATAAACTTGTACTGAAGCTGGCTGACGTGTATGAACGCAAGGCATTTGCAGAATTGCTGAAACTGATCCTGCCGAAAAGCTCTCACCATCTTTCGGAAAATAAGGAGTGCTGCTTTGCCGCGTGAAGAGGTAGCATCGTCCGCAAATGTGGGCGATGCTGCGGCAGTCCTCAACGGTTCCGTCGGTCAGCCGAACTGCTCGAAGGGCGGAACCGGATCCGCATCCTCCCGCAGAATCGCATCCATGTGGAGCAGTAGCGGATAGTCGGCGAGGCAGAGTTCGCCCCGCTCCGCCCGATGTCGGAGCGCGTCCGCCACGCAGCGGATGACTGCCACTGCCTCCAGCGTGACGCCGTGCAGCATTTCCTGCGCTTCGGCAAAGGGAATGCCGCGTCCGAGCAGCATCCCCAGCCGCCGGGTACGTCCGCCGAAGATGGTCACGTAGAGGTCCCCCGCGCCCGGGAGTGTCCCGGCAAGCGACGGATCGCCTCCGAGCAGTTTGACCAGCCGCCCCATCTCCAGACAGCTCTGCGCGAAGAGCGCCGCCTGCGGATTGTAGACCGGGTTGCGGTCCGGAGCCCCTGGGGCACACAGCGAACGCGCCGCCTCCGCGTCGAGTGCTCCCTTTTCCCGGTCGGCGATCCCCACCGAGAGCGAACACCCCATCGCGTAGGCGTTTTTCAGCGCGGCACACCCCTCAACTCCCGGAAGATCAGTCGATTCCGAAATATGATAATAACCGGTTTCCAGCAGCGTCCGCGCCCGGGAAACCGCTTCGGCATCAGTGCCGCAATAGACCACCATCGTGTGACGGCGGTCGAAAAGCTCAAAACAGATACAGGGGCCGCCGATGGCGCAGAAGGGAATTCGGCCGCGCAGCGCTGCGGGCAGACGAGATTCCAGATAGTGCGGGAAGGAGAGGAGCCCGCCGCTGCTGTCGCCCTTCAACCCTTTGGTGACGGTGAGCACCGGCACATCCGGCCGCAGTTTCTGCAGTACGCTTTCGGCGAACCATTCGATGCCGAAACTGCTGATTCCGCCGATGACCAGCTCCGCCCCATCGAGCGCCCGGTCGAGCTCCTCCGCCGGAAATGCCTCCACCCCCGTCGGCATGGAGCGGCGTAGTGTGGGATGAAAGCACGCTGCGCGGATCGAATCGATGATCGCCCGATCGAGCGGAGTGCCGACCAGCCGGACCGTATGACCGTTGTCCGTCGCGGGGCGGGAGAGCGCCGAACCCATCATTCCGGCGCCGACAATGGTGATGATGCTCATGAAAACCTCCTTGCAGCGGGATTCGTCTGTCGTGCGCGAGCGGAGAATCGGTTCCGCCCGTCGATGCTCAATATAGAAAGCCGCCGGACATTTTTCCATCCGCTCCCGCTGCCGATTCCGAAGTTTTTTTGCAAATGAACAGAGAAAATGTCCATTTGAACAGTTTTGCAGGTTGAAAACGGCGGAATCGAAAGTATAATAGGGCGGGAGGTCTGCAAACATGAGAAGCGAACGCGAGGAACAGCTCTTTCAACTGCTCGAGGAACGGGAATTTCTGCCGATTGCGCAGGTGTCGGAGCTGCTGCACATCACCCCCGCCACCGCGCGGCGGCTGGCCAACCGCTTGGCCGAGCATCAGATGGCGCGGCGCGTTCATGGCGGAGTCCGGCGGATCCCGCCGGATCTCAACCCGTCGATTCCGTTTCCGCTGCGCGAGCTGTGGTTCCGAGAGGAGAAGAGGCTGCTGGCGCGCCGGGCGCTGGAGCTGGTCCGCAAAGATGCGGTACTCTTCATTCACGGCGGCTCGACCACCTTCTGCTTCGGCGAACTGATTGCCGACGGCAGCGTCATCACCAATTCGCTGCATCTGGCCGCGCTGCTCTGCGAACGTTTCCCGGGGGAGGCGGGGCCGGAGGTGATCGTGCCGGGCGGCACACTCGACCGCAAGGCGGGGATCCTCTCCGGTTCGCGCACCGAGCGTGCGATCGCCGGCTACCGGGCCGACGCGGTCTTCTTTTCGGCGCGCGGACTGGATGGCGAGGGCGTGCTCGACACCAGCGAAGCCACCGTCGGTGTCGCCCGCGCCATGATCGAACACGCCGGGCTCGTCGTGATGCTGGCGGATCACAGCAAATTCCACTCTTTCGGCATGGCGCGGATGGTCTGGTGGAACGAGGTGGATGTGCTGGTCACCTGCGACTGTGAAGAGAATCGCCGCGACCGTGAAGCGATTCAGCGCAAGGGGGTCCGGATTTTGACCGTTCCCTGCCGGAAATGACCTTTCGTTACGCGAAGAGGCGCTGCATGGCCCGGCAGAGGTCGACGCTGCTGCTGCCGGTCCTCACCGAAATCGTTTTGCACTGGATGCACTTCAGCCGGGGCGCGGTTTTCAGCAGTCCGACGACGTGCAGCCAGTCAATGTTGCCGCACCCCGGAACGCGGTGCTGATCGTACTGCCCGATATTATCGTGAAGATGACAGGTGGTGATTTCGGGGAGGAGCTTCTCCAGTACCTGGGCATCCCACTGGAGCGGCGCCCAACCCCGCCAGCCGCCGGCCGGGGCGCAGTCGTCGCCGAATCCGCGGTCACACTTCGTTAGATTGGTCGAACATATTCCATTTCTCACCCATCCGTGGGCACGCATGACAAAATCCCTGGAACGAACGGTGTTCGAACTGCGGCAGTACATGAGCATTCGAGTCGTCGCCAACTATTTTCATTTACTTTGGCATACGGTTAAGGGATTGGAGAAAAAGCATTTAAAGAGTGTATGCCCAGTGAGGATTTTCGCAGGTTTATCGGAGTGGGACAGTAGTAGATCCTTACCGAGCTGCCGATCCCGAACATAACCGCACCTTGAGCAGATCCAACACTTCGAACAGGGTGGTACTGTCGAAACCTTTTTCGACCGCAATTTCTATACCGCCAACCTGCAACCAAATCCCTGAACCATCCCGCGCTTTTGCCTGCAATGGGGTGACCTCTACCAGTTCCAGCGATTCCGCATCGTTCGCACCATTCTGGCGTGACTTTTGTAACACTCGGATCCAGCGACGAGTACTTTCGTAGGGAAGTTCCTTCAGTTCGCTGTATTCTTGAATCGTCAAGCCGCTAGCCCAATATTCTGACAGTTGTACCTCCCAATAATCACGTCCTTCGCGTCCCATGCTATTCTCCTCTGCTTCGGGTTCAGGGAAGAACATACTACGCCACCTGCCTCAAATCCTGACAGGGCTCACTGGGCGCATACGATGAAACGGATTGGTTCCAGCGCCTAATCGTTCGCTTTCGGATGGTTCCGTCGGTGCCGATGTTCAGAAAAATCTCGATTGAGTGCGTGCGCATCGCGTCCAGTCGCACGCGTGAAGGTGGGTAACATAGTTCGCGTAAGTTCCGATACGAGCAGTGCGAGTTCCGAGACCATGAGTTACTCGGTAATGTTTTGGGGGATTTTCTGCGCCGGATCGACGATGTTACAGTATCGTGTCGCCTCTGGTTCGGTTCCGGAGGTCGTCGGAATACAGATAACCCGGTCGGGACGCACTTCCAGATAAGTTTTCACTGCAGCGGGGAACTCCGAAAAGTTCCGGCAATGCCCGACCGGACTTTGCCGTGAGATAGGCTGCATCCGCCACAGCCGCCGAGCACCACGACTGCACAAGGCTTCTCTTTTCGGATGAGTGCGTATATCGCTTCAACCGTACCGACGGCCGGTTCCGGTTTGATCCGCAAGAAGCGGATAAGTTCGCTCCCGGCCTGTTTTACCGCATCCTCCAGCAGCCTGATTCCGCCGCAGAGTTCGATGGAACGGCTGCCAGTGAACGCAATGACTCTGTCGGGCCACGTTGGCGGAATTCTTTCACGAGCGTCTTCCGAGGGGGAGCGGTAACGATCCGCCCGCCCGGAGCGCGAAAGGTGATGTCTGCCGCGTTAATATGCTCAGAGGCCTGTCGAGCCGGTGGCGATATGCCGATGCCAGATGAGGCGGTTTACGGTTTTTTCCGTCTGCGGAATACGGCAGTCCAACTCTTCGATTGAAGCGATGGTTCCGTCGAGGTATTCGCGGATCCGCAACGCGGTTTCTTCCAGTCGGGCTGCCTGCGTTGCATTACGTGCCTGAATAACTTCGAGCCCGAATGGCTTCGCGCACTTCAGCCACTGGCGGCGGAATGACGCGTCAAACTCCCATATCGCCGCGATCGCCGCAGGTATGAGCGAAATGGCGATCTGGCGCAGCGCAATCCGGTCGTCGCGGTCGTAGGCGGCTTCGAGCGCGCCGCGCAGCTCCAGTTTCAGCAGCAGAAGCTGCAGGGCGTTGATGATGTGTTCAAAGTTTCCGGCGAAACACTCCTCCTGATATGGCAAAAGTTTGCGGAGCATTTTGTCGTAACGGTCTCTGAGTTTGAGGTCGAATTCCGGGTTGCGCCGCTTGCAGTCATCAAAGAGAATTCCGAGCAGCGGGTCATCCCAAATCATCAGCGCCGGGTTCATGGCGAAGTCATCTGTGGCCTCGATGTTTGAGGCAACCAGATGTGCCTCGTAGTTACTTTGGCAGATCGCTGCGAACCGGCGAGAGGTCTCTTTATGTGGATCGTCCGCCGGAACGCCGAATGCGAGATCCGCGCAGCGAATGATGCCCGCCAGTGCCGAATCGTAGTTGCAGTAGGCACCGTTGTCGCCCCACATCGTGAAGAAGAGCTCCGACACTTTCTGTTTCCTGCATGTCTGGATGCACGGGACGACAGTTTTCATGGTTTTTTCGTGATCATACCACAGACGCATCCATGTCCAAATGCCGGACCCCATGACCGGCTCGAAACCGATGTCGCGATGACGCTGAATCATTTTTTCGTACATTGCGACATCTTCGTGATAGTAATCCCAGTAGATAAGCTGCACGTTCCGCGGGATCTTTTTTTGAACCGCTTCCGGAACTGTATGCTCGAGGTCGTAATAGTTCTGATCCGGATTCGAGAAGCTGAAATACATGTCTGACCAGATGAGCGGGGAAAAGCCCGTTTTTCTGCAGATTTCATTGACTTTCCCAAGATGACGGTTGAAGAGATCAAATCCGCTTTCGTATCCATATTTATCGAGGAAACGGCCGCGTCCGAGGTCATGGGTTTCATCCATGCCGATGTGGATGCGGCGGCTTGTGAGTGCTTCGCTCCAGAAGTGGATCATCTTTTCAATGAGTTTGTAAGTTTCTGGCTCATCAACCATCAGGACACTGTCGGTGTCCTTCACCTTGTCATAGGCTCCGTTCCATTTAAGGATCTGTTCGAGGTGGCCGAGCGTCTGGATGCAACCGACCAGTTCGATTCCAAGGCGGGAGGCGTAGAGATCGAGCTCCCGGAGTTCGTCGAGCGTATAGGCGCCACGCATGTAGCCGAAGAATGGTTCGTCCGGCAGTTTGTAGACATCCTCGGTGTAAAGCATGACCATGTTGTAGCCCGAGAGTGCCAAGCGACGGAGCCACATTTTCAGATGATCAACCCGCATGACCATGTTGCGGGAAACGTCAAGCATGATTCCGAGCGTCTTGAACGGCGTTGTTTCGTCGCACTCGAGCTGCCCCAAGGCAGAACCGATTCCACGGGCGGCCGCAGCGATCGAATTGTACTCCACGAGTACCAAGCCGGGGGAGCGTTTGACGCGCGAGATCGTGCCTTCGCCCTCCACCCGTTTCGCTTTGAGCTTCAACCCGCGCCCGCGGCTGGAAACCGGATACTCCTCCTCTAGCGTCACCAGAAGTTCATGCAGTTCTTCCGGCATATCCTCCGTGCGCCACACCAGCTTCGAAATCTGAGACATAGCAAATATTCCTTCGAGTTGTTGATCGTTGCTTGCACACCGGCTTCGAGTTATTGTGCCGGAATCCGTGCTCTCATAATTTATCACGCCAACTACCAGACGCAAATGGAAAAAACTTGCAATTCCCATGAAAAAACGTTGGAACTACCGTTCAGTATGAGTCGGTCGCTCCGTCTAAAATCATCTGTATGCGAGAAACTCAGTTCTTCTTCTGGAAGAAACTGCAGAGTCGCTTGCCAACGATTTCCGTCGGATGCTTCGCCGAGCGCGGCGCGCTTACCCTTAAGATTCGGGACACCGTTGTGGGCTTTAGTGATTCACTTCTTTGCAAATTCGCCGGATTCTATGTGGAACTGCGACTCTTTTATGCGTTCCATTAACCAATGGCCTCGAGTCGTTGTCGTACTTGTCCCACTTCTGGATGCCGTCTTTGCAGATCAGGTCTACGATGAGTTTCGCCTCATGGATGCATTCGAAATAAGCCATCTCCGGCGGATAATCCGCCTCGATCAGGGGGGGCAAATCGTACTTCATGAGGTCGACTATCCACCACAGAGCACGTTCTGTTCGTCAAAGAGATCATCATAGGTTTCCTGCTCGAAAGATCACCCGAGCATTCCGACGCGGGACAGGCTCTCGGTCTTTGCGATT
>ENA-UONY01000842-UONY01000842.1-human-gut-metagenome-genome-assembly--contig:-CS9-NODE-842-length-31907-cov-7.548757_pt1 | contig 31907 bp, 30 predicted proteins | sample MGYA00242465_ERZ724012 | MGnify/ENA metagenome assembly ERZ724012 | reverse complement strand
CATTTCCGCCCGGTAGAACCGCGTGTCTCCCTGCCTATCGATGGCAAGCTCGGCTTGCAAACGTGCTCTCGGAGCGAGTGCGCTGCGGCGAGCCGCAGTCCCTTCAAACGAGAGCCCAACGCAGTGGGTCTCGTTTGAGAGCGCGTCAAAAATACTTTTTGACACGCTCAAATGACACGGTTGGGTGCTTCCTCCCCGGCGAGGACGAGTGAGAGCTGGCGGAGCATGATCTCCACGGAATTGGCAAAGGCGTCCACGGTCGTCCCGGCGATGTGCGGCGTGAGCGTGACATTGTCGAGCGTGAGCAGGGGAGAGTTCGGCGAGAGCGGCTCTTCATCAAATACGTCGATCGCCGCGCCGCCGATGCGGTGGGCACGCAGCGCATCGATGAGCGCCGCCGTGTCCACAAGCCCAGCGCGGGCGCAGTTGACGAGGATGGCGTTCTTCTTCATCATGGCAAGCTCGTCCGCGCCGATGAGGGCGGGCTGTCCGGCCTCGTGGCGCATGTGGATGGTGATGAAGTCAGACTGCCGGAGCAGTTCTTCCTTCGACACCGGCTCGCAGCCGCGCTTTTCGATCTCCTCGGGGGAGAGGAAAATGTCGCAGCCGAGAATGCGGCAGCCGAAGCCCTTGAGCCGCGCGGCGACCATTGTGCCGATCTTGCCGACGCCGATGATGCCGACGGTGCAGCGGCACATATCGCGGTTCATCATGATGTTCGGGAACATCTTGACCCACTTGCCCTGCACGAGCGCGCCGTGCGCGCGGGCGATGTTGCGCATTTCGCAGATCATAAGCGCCACGACGAGATCGGCAACGGCGGTGGAGTTGCGCCCTTCGGCGTTATAAACGGCGATGCCGCGCACGCGGCAGAGGTCAAGATTGACGTTTTCCGTACCGGTGCGCAGCACGCCGACGATCTTCACGTTCGGCGCGGCGTCGAGCACCGCGCGATTGACGGGCGCAACGTGTGTTACGAGAATTTCCGCCTCGCGCACGGCGTCAAGCAGCTCCGCGCTCACACTGCACGCCTCCGCGCCGCGAAGCTCGGCGGTGCGCTCGCACACCGTGAGGGACTTGATGTCCGTGAGCGTCTTTTCGATATAGAGCGTCACGTCGCAGCCGGGGAGCTTTTTCATGTACTGCATGAGCATTTCCGGCACACCGGCGTCACAGATGCATACGACTTTCATTCGATCGTCTCCTTTTCTTCCACGCCGTATTTTTCGATCAGCGCGCGGATGGTTTTGGTGAGATACGGTTCTTCAAACGCGATGTTCCAATGGCGGCGCAGGATGAGCGCTGCCAGACGGTAGCGGTCGATCTCTTCTGCGGAAAGCGGCGAGAGCTTTTGATACTCCTTGAAAAAGCCCTTCCCGATGGAGCCGCGGATGGCGGAAAAGAGCGCAATTTTTGTTTTGCTTGCCTCCGGGAACAGCTCGGCCTCCGAGAAGAAAAACTCCATGAGCGCTTCCTCCACGGCGCGATTGCCGCGCGCGGCGGTCATCCAGTCGATGATCTTGCACTCACCGGACTTGTCCACAAGAACGTTGCCGGTGTGAAAGTCGAGATGGAGCACCGTGTCGTCGTCCGGGAGAGCGCGGAGATATCCGGCGGCGCGCGATTTTTCTTCCGGCATCAGAAATGCCATGCAGTCCTCATTGAGAATGCCGAGACATACCTCGCGCACGTCGTCGAGCTCGCGCGTGTGCGCTTTCTGCACGCGGATGTGGCAGCGGGCAAGGTCTTTGCCAGCCTTAAAAAGATACGCCGGATTTTTCCCCGGCATATCGTTCTGCGAAACGCCGTCAATGCAGTCCATCACGAAGCCGAAGCGCCCGCCGCGCTCGACCATGTCGTAGACCTGCATCCCCGTGCAGCCGAGAGACGCGGCGATTTTCGTATTCTTATACTCCTTTTCGGCGTATTCCCTCGGATAATCGGGGAAGAAGAGCTTTAAAATCTTCCCGTCCTCCGTGCGGAAAACCTCCGCCGACCGGCCCCGCGCAAAATGTTCGCCCATGTTCCGCCCTCCTGTAAGTTTTTATTTGACTTCCAGTATCTGCTTTGCGGCCTTCTCGGCGGCGACGGCGCGCGAGAGCGCCGTTTCCAGCTCCGCCCCGACTGCGGTAAAGCCGTGGTTTGCCATGATGCAGAGATCGTGGGAGCGCAGCACCTCGGACACGCTCTCCGCAAGCTTTTTCGATCCGCTCACGCCGTAGGCAGAGCAGGGCGCTTCGAGGCCCGGCGCGCGCAGGCTCTCCCGGCAGGCAGCGAACGTTTGCAGCGCTGCGGAGTGCGTGTGGATTGCGGCGCGCACGTCGCCGCGCGCGGCATAAATGCGCCGGTGCATCTCCCGCTCGCTCGAAGGGCGCTGCCCGGCGGCGAAGCTGCCGTCCGAAATGCGGATTTCCACAATGTCCTCCGGGCGGATGCGGTCATAGTCCACGCCGGACGGCGTGATGAGGAAATGATCTTCACCAATGCGCACCGAGACGTTGCCCCAGGTTGCCTGAATGAGGCGGTTTTCCACGAGCTTTTTCCCGTAGGCAATGACCGATTCACGCAGCGCGAGATCGGGGACGTTCTGCGTCTCCGGCACGCGTTTCTCGCCCTGCGCCGCAGCGAGCGACGGGCGGGAGTATTTCTTCGTATAGACAGCGTGCTCCATAAGGCAGAGCGGCGCGGAGAGCGGCTTCGGCGTTCCGATGCGGGGGGAAAGCCGCGCCGTCATACACAGCTTTTCGAGCAGAATGCAGGCGGCAATGAGCTCATTTTCAAACCGCGCCGTTACGATAAAACCGACGCCCGGAACGAGGCACGCAATGTCGCCGCGCCGCGGCGCGCTTCGCACCGGCACGCGCACGCCGAACATCTGTGCGGCGTCGTCCGTCTCGGCGCGAAGAGCGTGGGGGTTCCGGACAAATTCGCGGGCGTACCTCCCGGCGGTCAAAACGGCCATCGGGGCGGAAACGGCGGAAAAAAGCTCCGTTGTGACCGGCTCTCCGGCGGCGCTGTATACGGCGCCGGGCGCGCTCATCACGAGCGCATTTTCATCCCAGAGCCCCAGCTCTTCCAGCCGGGCGCGGACGGAGGCGAAGCGCTGCTGTGCCGATATCTGTGTCATGGTGATACCGCCTTCTCAGAATATTGCGAGATAGTGGAGGAGACTGTAGAGATTGAGCGCGATAATGAGAATGCCGACGATGGCGAGCAGCGGGCGGACGGGAATCTTTTTGCAGATCCACGCCGCGAGGGGAGCGGCGCACACCCCGCCGATGATGAGGCCGAGGATCGTCTGCCAATAGGACGTAAAGTCGCGGATGAGGACGACAAATGTGGTGGTCTCGGCGAGTGTCACGAGAAATTCGGCGGTGTTTACGGTGCCGATCGTCTTTTTCACGTCGTGGCCGACGGCGAGCATCGTGGATGTCACGACCGGCCCCCAGCCTCCGCCGCCGGTGGCGTCGAGAAAGCCTCCGGCAAGGCCGAGCGGGTAAATTCCCTTGCCGATGTGGCGCTCTTTGTGGTGCTTCTGAAAGGCCTTGCGCAGTATGACGAAGCCCATGATGATGAGATAGGCGTCGATGAACGGCTCGAGCGCGTCTCCGGCGCTGGAAAGAAACCACGCGCCGGCTACGCCGCCGATCACGCCGGGGATCGCCAGATGGAGAAAGAGCGACTTGTCCACGTTTTTGAGCTTGATGTGGGAGAGCCCGGACGCGAGCGTCGTGGGTACCTCCGCCACATGGACAACCGCGCTTGCAAGCGCGGAGGGAAGCCCCGCCACGGTTTTGAGAAATGTCCGGCAGCTCACGCCGTAGGCCATGCCGAGCGTGCCGTCAATGATCTGCGCGGCAAAGCCGATGATGATAAAAAGGATAAATCTGCCCCAGTTCATAGCGCGTCTCCGCCCTCCAGAACGTCAAGAATGACATCGGTGAGCCGGTCGACGCATTCCTCTTCGCTGAGGACTTCGGTATCAAGCACAAGCTCGGCGTCGGTGGGCTCTTCATACGGAGAGTCTATGCCGGTGAAGGAGCGGATCTTCCCTTCGAGGGCTTTCTGATAGAGCTTTTTCGGGTCCCGCCGCTTGCAGGTTTCCAGACCTGCCCGCACCCAGACTTCGAGGAAGCGCCCGTCGGCAATGCGGCGCGCCTCGGTGCGCCCGGCGGCGAACGGGGAGATGAACGTGCAGAGCGTAACAAGTCCCGCATCGCGGAAGAGCCCCGCGACCTCGGCGGCGCGGCGGATGTTTTCGATCCGGTCTTCGTCCGAGAAGCCGAGATCGCCGCAGAGACCGCGGCGCAGCTTGTCGCCGTCGAGCATGTAGGCGGCGACGCCCTTTTCGCAGAGCCGCCGCTCGACTTCCTGCGCGATCGTCGTTTTGCCGGAGCCGGAAAGCCCGGTCATCCACACGACGAGACCGCGCCGCCCGGTGACTTCCTCGCGCTCGGCGCCGGTCATGGCCTCGGCCGACCAGCGGATGTTGCGCTTGTCGTAATCATCGGAGAGCAGCGCCTCGGTGACGATGCCGCCGCCCGCGATCTCATAGTCGTCCACGATGACGAACCGGCGCGTACCGTCGCAGCCGGAATCGGCGGTGTCAAACGCCGTCGGGCGGTCGAGCCGGAGAATGACCTCGGCGACTTCGTTTTTCTGCACCTCGCTGCGCTCGATGCTGTCGAGCTCCGAGGCGTCTACGACGCGGAGAATGCTCTCGAGCTTTGCTTCCACCTTGGCGGTGCCGCACTTGAAATGATAGCGCTTGCCGGGGCGCAGCGGCTCTTTGCCGAGCCAGAACACGTTCGCGCGCAGCCGCACGCCGACAAACGGCGCTTCCTCGCTCTCCAGACACGCAATCTCGCCGCGGCGGACGAAAATCTGCTCGGTCATGGTGAAGCCGGCGGCATCCCCGGCGATGAACTTCTCCGGCGTGGGCGCGGAAAATACTTCGAGCGACGCGACGGTCGTTTTCTTCCCGGAGGGGTAGAATACGATTTTATCGCCTGCCCGGACGCTTCCGGCTTCGAGCGTTCCGGCCACGATGCGGCGTTCGTCGCCGCCTTCGGTGAATTTGTAAACGCCCTGCACCGGCATGCGCAGCGGGCGGTTTTCCGGGCTCGGCACGGGGACGAAAGCGTCCATCTGTTCGAGCACCGTGGGGCCAAAGTACCACGGCGTGCGTTCGCTGCGGATGGCAATGTTGTCGCCCTCCATGCCGCTCACGGGGATGAACGCCGCGGGTGTGATGTGGATCTTTGCGAGAAATTCGGTAAATTCCGTGACAATGGAACGGTAGACCTCCTCGGAATAGCCGACGAGATCCATTTTGTTTACGAGCACCGCCACCTGTCGGATGCCGAGCATCGAAAGGAAGTAGCCATGGCGGCGGGTATTTTCCTCGACGCCGCGCGCAGCGTCGATCACCATAAGCGCGGCCTCGGCGCGGGAAGCGCCGGTGACCATGTTTTTGAGAAATTCAATGTGGCCGGGCGCATCGATGATGATGTACCGGCGCTTGTCAGACTTGAAGAAGCAGCGCGCCGTGTCGATCGTGATGCCCTGATCCTGTTCGTTGTGCAGCGCATCGAGAAGGAAGGCATACTCGAACGGCTTCGAGTTGCGGCGGCAGTTTTCGCGGATGGCTTCGAGCTTGCCCTTCGGCAGCGCCCCGGCGTCGGCGAGAAGACGGCCGATCACGGTGGATTTGCCGTGGTCGACGTGGCCGACGGTGACGATATTCAAAAGCTCTTCGTTTTCCCAAGCGGTTTTCGTTTCTTCCATTACATGTACCCTCCCCGGCGAAGCGTTTCGAGCCCGCCGCCGTCCTCGGCGTCCTGGGCGCGGCCGCTGCGCTCGGCAATGTTGGAAAGAGCGCCGGTGCGCAGCTCCTCGATGATCTCGTGTACGTTCCGGCTCTCAGACTTGATCGGCTTTGTGCACGGCGCGCAGCCGAGCGAGCGGTAGCGCGTGCCGTCGCCCTGATTATAGTAGAGCGACACGGTGGGGATGTGCTCGCGCTCGATATATTCCCAAACGTTCAGCTCCGTCCAGTCGAGCAGGGGATGGATGCGCACGTGCGTGCCGGGAGCAAAGTCGGTTTTGAACTGATTCCAGAACTCGGGCGGCTGGTCGTCCAGGTCCCAATCGTTGTGCTTGTCGCGCGGGGAGAAATAGCGCTCCTTGCTGCGCGAGCCCTCTTCGTCGGCGCGCGCGCCGACGATGACGCCGGTGTAAGCGTCGGTATTCGTGTCGCGCTCGTATTTGCCGGTTTGGAGATTGAGCCGGTAGCGCGGCCACGTGCCGTCGAGCGTGTGGGTGAGCGCCTCGGTTTTCAGGCGGCGGCAGCACTCGACGCGCGAGCATTTGCCGTCCGGGAATGTTTCGTGATTCTCCAGCGCCTCGCGGTTTTCGCCGTAGACCATGTAAAGGCCGTACTCCATGGCGAGCTTGTCGCGGTACTCGATCATTTCGGGGATTTTATAGTGCGTGTCGATGTGCACGAGCGGGAAGGGAACGTGGCCGTAAAACGCCTTGCGCGCGAGCCAGAGAAGAACCGTGGAGTCCTTGCCGATGCTCCAGAGCATGCAGAGATTGCCGAACGCGGCATAAGCCTCGCGCAGGATGTGCACGCTTTTGCTTTCCAGTTTATCGAGATGATCTCTCATTCTTCCTCAACCTCCCGCATTTCATAGCCATAATGTTCCATGTAGAAGCCCAGCTTCGCGTTGATCTTGCGCACGAGCCGGGGCGAAATGTCAAACTTGTTCTTCTGGTATCCGCGCTGCGAATCGATGTACGCCTGAAAGCGCGGCGCAGCCGCTTCGAAGCCGGAGAGCTGCAACCGCCGGTAAATATCGCGCAGCGTGTCGACCGGGGCGCGGCAGAAATCGGTGTACGCGATATCCACGTACCGGTTCTTCGGGAAAAAGCCCTCGAGCTCGAAAAGCTCGCGGTACATGCGCTCAAAGATATCGATGACCGTGTCCTCGATGAGCTCGTCGAGATTGTCCGGCGCTTCGGTCAGGCGGAGCGAGTCCATCTCGGTGCGGAACATGTGGATCGTGGAGCGGACGGTCTTATAGGGATCGCGGTGGATGTTGATGAACCGCGCATCCGGATACATGCCCCACAGCTCGCGGATGCGCGCGGTGTTGTCCGGGCTTTTGAGAATGAGCTGCTTGCCCTTCTTGATGTAGGTAAGCTTGCGGATGGCGTAATCGTAGCTGCGCTCCCATTTGCGCAACGCTTCAATGGGGAGGTCGCTTACAAACGCGCCCTCCATGTACTTTTTATAGTTCTCCGGGAACGCGATCATATGGATGATCGAATACGGCGAGATTGTCAGCACGCCGAATGTCTCCTCCATCGGGAGATCGAGCGAATACTGCACGTTATCCTGCGGGCGGCCGTTCTGGATGCCCTTTTCGATCGGCGGCTGGATGAGCCGCCCGAGCAGCAGCGAGTAGGGCAGGCCGATCGTATTCACGGGATCGAACCAGCCGAACTGCTCGTCGCGCGAGAGGACGTTTTGAAGATACGTCGTCCCGCTGCGCCAATGGCCGAGAATGAAGATCGGGTCCTTCTCGATCTTCGTTTCGCGGATGCGTTTGCGGTAAATGAGCGATTCCGCCGCCGCCGCAGGCGCGAGCGCGAGCGATGTTGCGGAAATGTACAGCGCCTGCGGCAGCCGGTCGCGGGCGATGCGGAAATGGTTCTCTTCCAACAGGTGCACCCAGTTGTCCAGCCGGCAGGTCAAAAGAAAATGTCCGGGATTGATAGCTTTCACGGTATGGCCTCGCTAACATATAAAAATCTGGATATTAATATAGCAGAGGAATGTGAACTGAACGTGAAACATTCCTCTGCTATATATTTTATACGATAGTTTTACGTAGGTTTTACGTGCTCTTAACGCTTTTTTCCGGCAGCGTGACGGTGAAGCGGCTGCCCTCGCCGGGGCGGCTCTCGGCGGCGATCGTTCCGCCGTGCAGCTCCACGATGCGCTTGCAGAGCGTGAGCCCCAGCCCGCAGCCGTCGGCACGGCGGTCGGTGTCGCCCTGGAAGAACTGCTCAAAGATGCGCGAGAGCGTTTCCGCGTCCATGCCGCAGCCGGTGTCCCACACCGTGACGGTGACGGTGTCCGCCGCAGCGGCGAGATAGACGCCGATGCGCCTGCCGGGGGGCGTGAACTTCACGGCGTTATCCAGAAGATTCACCCACACCTGATAGAGAAGCTCGCTGTCACCGACGTAGTCAAGATCCGGGATATCGGCGGAAACGGAGAGCCCGGCCTCTGTCCAGCGCGGCTCAAGCTGCAATACGGCGCGCCGGAGCTGCTCGCCGAGCGGGAAGATCTCCGCCTTTCGCTGGATCTCCCGGTGGTCGATGCGCGAGAGACGAAGCATGTCGTCGATGAGACCCACAAGCCGGTCGGATTCCTGCGCGATGTACTGGCTGTACTCGCGCTCTTCGGCCTCGGAAAGCCCGCCCTCGGCGAGAAGCTGGGCATAGCCGTTGAGAATGGAAAGCGGTGTTTTGAGCTGGTGGGATACACTGGAAATAAAGTCCTTGCGCAGATATTCGTTGGAGCGGAGCTCCGCCGTCATGAGATTGAAGTTGCGCTCGAGCTCGCCGAACTCCTCCACACGGTCGCGCTCCGGCACCGTGACATCGTAATTGCCCCCCGCGATCTCGCGCGCGGCGCGGGAGAGCTCGCGGATGGGGTTCGTTGTCGAGCGGGATGTGACCGTGATGAGCACCGCGACTGCCGCCACGGCGATGAGCAGCAGCAATACATCCTTCGCGGCATAGCCGAAGAGAAGATAACGCATGTTGTCGCGCTGGAAGATGATGCCGTTTCGCACGAGCGCGCCGATCGTGAGCGAGAAAAGCGACGTGACGATCACAAGAATCAAAAGAAGGATCGTCAGCCGTGAGCGTACCCGTCTCATCGGATCACCGCCCGGTAGCCGAGACCGCGGACGGTCTGAATTTTAAAATCCGGCACATCGGCGAGCTTTTCGCGCAGTCGGCGGATGTGCGTGTCCACGGTGCGCGGGTCGGATTCGCTGTCATACCCCCAGAGCTCGTCCATGAGCATCTGGCGCGTGAAAATTTTGGTGGGCGCGGCGAGCAGCGTCTGGAGCAGCGCGAATTCCCGCGGGCGCAGCTCGTAGGAGTAGCCATCGCCGGTGACGAGAAGCGTGTCGGCGTGCAGCGTGCATCCGCCCACGGCGATCTCGCCGGAGTGCTGGATGCCGCAGCGGCGCAGCAGCGCCTCCACGCGCAGCAGCAGCTCTTCAAAATTCACGGGCTTTGTGAGATAGTCGTCCGCCCCGGCGTGAAAGCCGGTGCGCATATCGTCAAAGGAGTCTTTTACCGTTACCATCAGCACCGGCGTTGTGTCGCCCGATTCGCGCAGCTCGCGGATGAGCCCGTAGCCGTCGAGCCGGGGCATCATCACATCGGTAATGATGAGATGCGCGCGGCTGTGCTCCAAAAGGTCGAGCGCCGCCTGTCCGTCGGCGGCCTCCGAGACCTCATATCCGGCGCGGCGCAGGTGGATGCCGATCAGCCGCCGCAGTCCGGCGTTATCTTCAACGACGAGAATGTTCGTCATGCTTTGCCCTGCCTTTCGGGGAAAACTATACAATAAACTATAAATTATAATAATACCGGGTAAAAACGCTGTCAAGCGCCGGCGCACAGCGCAAAAGTTCATAAAACATTAATAAAGAAATGGTTGCGTTATTTGACGAAACGTGGTAGTATATGAACCGAAAAGGGCGAACCAATAAAAATATGTTTGTTAACTTGAACATAATGGGGATTGTGTTCGGTTACAAGCTCCTTGGTGGAAGTTTTTCGCAAGAAACCGCCTATTTCATGTTTCTCTTTTTCTTCTTCTCTTTCTCCTCTTTTTTACAAAGGATAAGACGCCTGTGATCAGGCGGCTTATCCTTTTGCTCAGCCTCTCGCCAAATGTGGAATTGTGTTGTATAATAAGTCGTTATCACACAGGAGGACAGACGATGGAAAGACCGTTTGCAAGCGTTACCGTCACGGAAAAGGCCGCGCGCGCTCTGCGCGGCGGGCATCCCTGGGTGTTCGCCGGGGAGGTGCTCACAAAGGAGAACCCCTGCCCGGACGGGGAGATCGTGGACGTATATACCGAAAAGGGCCGCTGGCAGGGCACGGGGTTTTATAACAGCCGCTCGCTCATCCGCGTGCGCATTCTCTCACGCAATACGAACGACAAAATGGACGAGGCATTTTTCCGCCGCCGCGTCCGGTATGCGCTCGCCTACCGGCAGCAGGTCATGGGCGAGGACTTCGCCGCCTGCCGTCTCATCTTCGGCGAGGCGGACGGCTTCCCCGGCTGGACGGTGGACCGCTACGGCGATGTGCTCGTGAGCGAGGTGCTCTCGCTCGGCATAGAGCAGCGGCGCGCGATGCTCTATGCGCTGCTGCGCGAGGAGCTCGCGACGCTCGGCGTGAACGTTTCGTGCATTTATGAGCGCAACGAATCGCTCATCCGCGAAAAGGAGGGCATGACCTGCGGCAAGGGGGCATACGCGGCGCCCGGATTGGAGACAAACCCCTCCGGCCACGCGGAAATCTGTGAAAATGGCATCTACTTTGATGTGGACTACATAAACGGCCAGAAGACCGGCTATTTCCTTGACCAGAAATATAACCGCGCGGCGGCGGGGCGTCTCGCTCACGGCCGGCGCGTGCTCGACTGCTTCACGCACACCGGCGCATTCGCGCTCCATTGCGCCGCGCTCGGCGCGGAGAGTGTCACGGCGGTGGATGTGTCCGCGTCCGCGCTCGAACAGGCGCGGCGCAATGCCGTGCGCAACGGCCTTGAAGGGCGCATGGAGTTCCGGCAGGCAGATGTGTTCGAGCTGCTCACGGAGCTGGGGAAGAGCGGCGAGAAGCCGTGGGACTACATCATTCTCGACCCGCCCGCCTTTACGAAAAGCGGTGCGACGGTGGAAAACGCGCGGCGCGGCTACCGGGAGATCAACCGCCGCGCCATGCAGATTCTGCCGCGGGGCGGGTATCTTGCGACGTGCTCGTGCTCACACTTCATGACGGACGAGCTTTTCCGCGCCATGCTCGCGGATGCGGCGCGCGATGCGAGCGTACAGCTCCGCCAGATCGAGGCGCGCCAACAGAGTCCCGACCACCCGATCCTCTGGGGCGTGCCGGAGACGGATTATCTCAAATTCTACCTGTTCCAGGTCGTCTGATGCCGAGGGGTTGAAAACGGCGGGGAAATAGAGTAAAATTTATTGCGTCGATTGACAAGGGCACACGCGGTTCTGCCGGGCGGAAATGCCCTCATACGGCGTCAAAGCCCTTGAGAACACACAAAGTATTCCCTGCGGGCTCTTCCTAATCTGAGAGCATTTCTGCTCCGGCAGAACTGCTCCGCATCGGACAGCCTTGGATTTTCGAGGGATTTTTGTTCTTCTTTGGCGACGGCGGGCTGCCGCCCGCCGAGACAAAAAGGGCAAAAAGCACCGAAAAGACTTACCTGTCCGACGTGCGTGCCATTGTCAATCGACGCTATGATTGAAAGTCTTTTCTTTGAATGGAGCGCGGCTATGGTTCCGGTGAAAAAGAAAACAAAGATCGCGATCCTCGCCGCGACATGCGCGGTGTTCGCGCTGGTGCTGGCGATTGCGCTGCTGCTCTCGCGCGGCGCGGGCAGCGACCGCGTGCAGAGCGGGGAGCATCCGCTGCGCATCAGCGAATATATGAGCTCCAACACGGCGTACCCCAACGCCGACGGGCGCGTGTGCGACTGGATCGAGATCCATAATACCTCGGATAAGCCCTTCAATGTTTCCGGCTACCGCCTCTCGGACGATGTGACGCAGGCAAAGTACGCGTTCCCGACCGGAACGGTGATCCCGGCGGACGGGTACATCGTCGTCTACTGCGACCCGGAGGCGGCCGGCGCGCTGTATGCGCCGTTTTCGCTGCGCCGTCTCGGCGGGGAGACGCTTCTTTTGATGAACAGCGCCAACACGGTGCTCGACGAGATCGAAACGCTCCGCTGCCGGAAGAATACGTCCGTTGTGCGCGAGCCGGACGGAAGCTTCACGCTCTCCGCCGCGCCGACGCCGGGCTATCCGAACACCGCGGAAGGATACGCCGCGTATCTCGCCGCCTCCGGCCAGGGGACGGGCACGCTGCGGCTGAGCGAAGTTATGGCCGCCGAAACACTCTTTAACGCGCCGAACGGCGCACTCTGCGATTGGATCGAGATCGAAAATACGGGCAGCGAGACCGCCAATCTCTCCGGCATGCACCTGTCCGACAAGGCGGGCGAGGCGCGCTACACGTTCCCGGAGGGAACGCTGCTCGCGCCGGGCGCGTTCACGGTCGTCTGGTGCTCCGGCGACGGGACGGAGGGCGAAAATTATGCCACCATCCGGCTTGCCAAGGCCGGGGAGAGCGTCCTTTTGACCGATGCCGGCGGAAACACGCTCGATCGCGTCCAGACGCCGTTCCTTGCCGACGATACGTCCTACGCCCGCGTTTCGGGCGAATGGTGCGTTATGAACCGGCCGACGCCGGGCTACGCAAACACCGATGAGGGCTATGCCGCCTTTGCCGCGGAACGCGGCTTCGGCAATGTTAACGTACAGATCACCGAGGTCTGCCTCCGCAGCGAGACAACGCTCCGGGATGCCGACGGCGACTATCCCGACTGGATCGAGCTTTATAACGCCGGAACGGAGAGCGTTTCGCTCGACGGCTGGTATCTCTCCGACGATCCGGAGAAGCCGGTGCGCTGGCGCATTCCGGACATCACGCTCACGCCGGGCGAATACTGCGTGATCTTTGCCTCCGGCAAAAACCGGACGCAGGGCGAGCTGCACACCGATTTTGCTCTCTCTGCGGGCGAGAGCGTTATATTGACAACGCCCATCGGCAGCACCGCCGGCCGCGTGGAGCTCACGCAGACCGAAGCGGACGCTTCGCTTGCGCTCATCGGCTCCGATTGGCGCGAATGCGCCTCCCCCACGCCGGGGAAGGCCAACGGGTAAGGGGGAGAGCTATGGCAGAGATCAAACGCCACGAGATCAAATACATCATCTCCCTGCGGGAGGCGGAGCTTTTGAAATACCGGCTGCGCGCCCTGCTCCGGCCCGATCCGCACGTCCGCGCCGACGGCAGCTACTTTATCCGCAGTCTCTATTTTGACGATACCGATTACCGCGCCTACCACGAGAAGATCGCGGGCGTGAAGGAGCGCACAAAGTACCGCATCCGGTTTTACAACATGGACGATTCGCGCATCATGCTCGAAAAGAAGAGCAAGGACGGCGACTTTTCCGGCAAGGAATCGGTGCGCATATCCCGTGAACTCGCCGAGGCGTTTCTCACCGGCGGCGAGGCGCTGCGCGAAACCGAGGGGCTCGCGCGGGAGCTCGCCCGGCTGCGGCAGAACGGCTGGAAGCCGGCGGTGCTGGTCGATTACGTCCGGTATCCGTTCGTGTATCCGACCGGCAACGTCCGCGTCACGATCGACACGGAGCTTCGCACCGCGCCGTTCAAAACCGATCTCTTTGATGACCGCGCGCTCACCGTGCCGGTGCTCGACGAGGGCGAGGCGGTGCTGGAGGTAAAGTACGATGCTTTTCTCCCTGCGCCGGTGCGCGCGCTGCTCGAAGGCGTGCCGAAACAGCGCTGCGCCGTTTCCAAGTACACCAAATGCCTGGACATTCTGGAATAAAGAGGGGTAAAAACCAATGAGTATTTCCGATCTCATCAAAAACAAATTCGTTGAGGAATTCACCGCCATTTCCGTCGGCACGCTGCTCACGACGCTTCTGCTGAGCTTCGTGCTGGGGCTCTTCGTGCTTGTGATTTACCGCGTGACCTACGGCGGCGTCAGCTTCAGCAAGAGCTTTGCGCTCTCGCTCGTGATGCTCTCGATGGTAACGGCGCTCGCCATTTTGACGGTGCGCTCCAACGTTGTCCTCTCGCTCGGCATGGTCGGCGCGCTCTCCATCGTCCGCTTCCGCACGGCGATCAAGGACCCGATGGACACGGTGTTCATGTTCTGGAGCATCGTCACCGGCATCATCACCGGCGCAGGATACATTACCGTTGCGATCCTCGCGGCGCTGCTGCTCGGCGCGCTGTTTTTGGCGCTCAACCTTCTCTCCGGCAAGCTGCACACCAATTCGTATCTCGTCGTTTTCCGCTATACGCCGGAGGGCGAGAGCGCGGTGCGCGCAAAGCTCGGAAATCTCGGCAAATATAAACTCAAGAGCCGCACGATGAATCTTTCCGAGACCGAGCTCGTCGTGGAGGCGAAGCTCACCGCCAAGCAGATGGATTCGCTCGAAGCGCTGCTCGACAACGAAGGCGTTTCCGACGTTAACATCGTAAGCTACAACGGCAGCACGTTACTTTGAACTTCACTCTCAAACGAACCCCACTCCGTTGAGGGGTTCGTTTGAAAAGGGGCTGCGGCTCGCGGCAGCGCACTCACTACGTTCGCACGTTTGCGAGCCGAGAGGTATTTTCTCCGACGCACATGTCGCCGGAGAAAATGATTAGAAATTTCTTTGTGCCTGCGGGCACAAACTCTGCGAGGCGTGTTAGTTTTTTATAAAGGAGATAAGGACATGACACACGAATACACGACCCACGGCACCTGCTCGCGCAAGATCCTCTTTGAAGTGGAGGACGGGAAGGTGCACAATGTGCAGTTTATCAACGGCTGCAGCGGCAACACGCAGGGCGTTGCAAAGCTCTGCGAGGGCATGGACGTAAACGAGGTCATCGACCGGCTCGACGGCATCCGCTGCGGCATGAAGCCGACATCCTGCCCGGATCAGCTCGCAAAGGCGCTCAAGGCTGTGCGCGACAACGGCTGAGAGCGACGGCAAAGCACAGCACAAAGGAACATAAACGAAAACGAGGCGCATCCCGGAGGATGCGCCTCGTTTTCGATGTTCGGGTGTTTGCCGGAGGTTTAACCGGCGACGTAGAGCGGCATGTAAATCGTCTGGCCGACGTAGTACGTGGCGAGATTGTCGCGGTTGTTCAGCCGCTGCAGGAACGTGATGTTGTTTTCATAGCTCAGACCGTAGGTGAGGCAGAGACCGTAGACCGTGTCGCCGGAGACGATCTTGTGCGCCATGATCTTGTAGTAGGAGCCGGAGGCGGGATACGTTGTCGAGGGGATGAGAATAACGTTGCCGGGGAGCAGATAGCTGTAGCTCACGCTCGGGTTCAGGCGCTGGATCGCGGCGTCGTTCGCAGCGAAGTCCACTTTGTATTTATCGCAGATACTTATGACGGTGTCGCCGGCCTGGATCTTGTGCGGGATGATGAGATAGCTGAGCGTATCCTCGGCGGGGATGTTGGGCGCCGTCGTAGCCTTGGCGGAAGCAGCGGCGGAAGCGCTCGGCGCGGCAGTGGCCGTCGTACCGGCAGACGCGCTCGGAGCAGGCGTCGCAGCCGGGGCGGCTGTCGTACCGGCAGAGGCGGCCGGCGCGGGCGTTGCGGCAGGCTTCACCGTTGTAGAGGCGGCGACATACTGCGGCATATAAAGGATATTGCCGGGGAGCAGGTTATAATAGGCCGCGTTGGGGTTGAGCAGGGAGATCAGCTTGGAATAGGCGTAGTAATCCAGTCCGTAGGAGGCGCAGAGAGCGTAAAGCGTGTCGCCGGAGACGATTTTATGCGCCATGATCTTGTAGTAGGAGCCGGAGGCCGGGACGGTCTTTGTCGGGATGAGAATGACCTTTCCGGGCATCATATAGTTGTAGTTGGTGATGTTGTTGATCTTGCGGATTGTTGCGTCGTTCGTGGAAAAGTCCACGCCGAGCGCGGCGCACACGCCGGAAACAGTCTCGCCGTACTGCAATGTGTGCTGCGCGAGATAGTAGCTCACGGTATCGCCGGTGGGGACGTTCGCCGTCGGGGCGGGCGTCGTGCCGGGCTTGGGCGTGGCGGTCGGCGCGGCAGAGGTGCCGGAGGTCGGCGCCGGAGTCGGCGTCGCGGCGCCGGCGGGCGTTACGTACAGCGGCAGGATGAACTGCTGGCCTGCCATGAACACATTGAGATTGTTGTTGAGCGCGGCGAGCAGCTTGTAGTTGGCGTTGTAGTCAATGCCGTAGCTCTGGCAGAGCGCGGCAGGCGTCTCCCCGGCGACGAGCGTGTGCGAGAGGAGAGAATAGTACGACTCCGAAGTCGTGGCCGTCTTCGTCGGCAGCCAGAGGACCTTTCCGGGCATCATGTAGTTGTAGTTCGTGATGCCGTTGATCTTGCCGATCATGGCGAGGTTGGCGTTGAAGTCGATCTTTTTCGCTTCACACACACCGTAGATCGTGTCGCCCGCTTTGAGAGTATAGCTCGTAAGATAGCCCACGACCTTGTCATCGGCGGCGTACGCCGTACCGGTGAGACCGGTGAAGAGCGCTGCCACGAGACACACGGTCAGCAGCAGGGAAAGAAGGCGTTTTTTCATATCAGGTTTCTCCCTTCGTTAAGCCCGCGCGGGGGCCGGGCAGATTTAAAAGACGGTTTCGTAAGTATATGACGGAGAAGCGGTGCGGTTCGTTCAGGAAAGAAGCGTGATCGGCGCGATATCCTGCCAGACGATGCCGGTGCGGTTGCCGTCTGCATCGACGAGATCCTGCGAAATTTTGCCGGTATAGATCATTTCGCCGTTTTGCAGCGTGAGGACGTATTGCGCGTCGGCGTCATCGGTGATCCACTCCGTGCCGGAGAAGGAAGCGCCCTCGCCGGGGAAGAAGTCCTGCTCGTCAAGGCTCATGAGACGCATGTCGCCGGGGAACAGACCCTGCGCCGGTTCGCTGATGCGGTGGGTGTGCCAGAGGGCCGTGATCTCGCCTTCGATGTACTCAACGATCGCCTTGTCGGTTGCGGTATAGAGAAGATACCGGCTGCCGCCGAGAGGGATGAACTCGGTGAACTCGGTCAGTTCGCCGTCAATGTACGCGCGGACGCGGATTGCGCCGGTCAGCCCGTCGCAGTCCCACTGGCATTTGCCCTCGCGCTGCACCTCAACGCCGGAGGTCTTGTCCACGTAGGTGTACACCGCCTCGTAGCGCCCCGGCGCGGTCATCGTGAGAACGGCGTCAGGGAATGTTTCGCGAAGGGAGGCCTGCGCGGCGTCCAGATTGTCGGCGCGAAGCTCGCGCCCGAGCGACGGATACGCCGTTGTGAACGGGACGTACACGAGCAGAAGGTAATCGGAGTTCATATAGTAGCTGTCCGGATACTCGGCCTGAAGCCGGGCGTCGTGCGCGTCAAGCCGCTGCTGCACGGCGTTGAGCAGCGCGCCGTAGATCGCGGTGTACTGCGCGTAGGCGTCGGCATAGGAAATGCCCTCGGCTGCGGCGGGACTGGCGCTTTCCGGAACGCTCTCCGTTCCGGCGCCCGCCGTCGGCTGCGGCGTCTCGGCCTTGCCGCAGGCGGCGAGAGCGAGCAGCAGCGCGCAGCAGAGAATGAGAGAAAGGATTCTTCGTTTCATGGAGTATCTCCCGTTATGTACTATTTAAAATATAGAGATAAAGCCGTTAACATAATATTATGCCACAAGCCGGGAAAATTGCAAGCCCCTGCCGCAGCATTTTTCGCGGAAATATATGGCAAAAGAGGGAAATCGGGCGGAAAAAGCTTCCGCCCGGGGGAAAACTCAGTTCACATCCTCTTCCACAGACTCCGGAGCGAGCTCCAGCAGAGCGGGATTGCGGAGGAAATACTTCAGGCACTTGAGAGCGCTTGCAAAGTAATAGCTGTCGGCAATGCGCTCGTCGCAGGCGATGCGCAGATCCACATAGTGCCGCTCGACGCCGGAGGCGGTACCGTCGGCCTCCTGCACCTTGCGCCGCGCGCCGAACGAAACGGCGCAGGGGACGTTGCCGAAATCGGCAAGATGGGGATCCGCCGGGGGGACGCCGAAGCTGCCGAGATCGAGCATCGTCACGCTCCCATGGAAGGGGCTCGCGTCCAGCCACGTGCGCGGCAGCCAGTCAAAGTAATCCAACAGACGGAAAATGCTCATTGCCATGCGCAGCAGAATGTGGGGGAAGCGCATGAGCGAGTTGGCAAGCTTTTCGGGCGCGCTCAGAGAAATGTCGGCGCGGACTTCGTCTGTGGCCTCGGTGAGCTTGCGGTAAACATCGAAGACCGTATCGGTCGGCGCAAAGCGGACCTTAACGCTTGTCTCCGTTGCGGTGACGGAGGCGCTGCGCTTGACGGGGAGAACGACTTCAATGTCGTTGCGGGCATAAATGCGCCGACCGGACACGAACCGGTTGACGCCCGGACGCATGGACACCGTGCGGACATACGCCGCGATGATCAGATGCAGAAAGCCGAGATTCGCCCAGCCGCCGGCGCGCTTTTCCCGCAGCCACTTCTCCACGCCGGTGACCTCCACGCTGTCCGAGAGGAAGCAGGTGGCGTCGCTCCGGCGGCGGAGGATATACGGCTGAATGCGGTTATAGGCGGGGAGTGTGTAAAGCTGACGGCCCTCCCGCCGGTCGTTCATATGTCGGGTATATCGGTCTGCCATGAAAGAGTCTCCTTTGTGGGTGCAGAATGGGGATTTTTCGGGTCCGATCGATGGACACAATTTGTTTATTATATAATATTATATAGTTTCTTTCGCATTTTGCAAGCATAAAATGCAACATGCCCAAAACGGGAAAAGTGGATTTAGTCAGAACAGGGAAATTTTAATCATATATTGAACGACATGACAATTTCACGACATTATCACTTGAAATTGATGGGAAAAAAGTGTACAGTTACGCTGTCAGAATATTAAACGGCGACGGGAGGTGTTTCAAAAAATGGCACTGGAAGCAATTCTTGCCGTAGAGCAGGCGGAACAGGAAGCGGCCCGGAAGAAGGCGGAAGCGGCGCAGAAAGCAAAGGAAATTGCCGCAAAAGCCGAAGCGGAAGGGAACGCGGCTGTGAAGGAAGCCTCGGAAAGAGCTGCGGTAGAGCTCTGGACGCTCGCGAAAAACGCGGAGGAAAAGAGCGCTGCGGAAAGTGAAAAGATCCGGCATGCGGCGCGCGAGGAGATGGATGCTCTGCGCACTCTCGCGGAGAACCGTCTCGAAAAGGCGGCGGATCGGATCGTGGAAAGGATCGTGAACGGATAAAATGAGCATTGTAGCCATGAAAAAGCTCCGGCTCATCGGCGTTCATTCCCAAAAGGAAGAACTGCTGCGTGAGCTGATGCTTCTCGGCTGCGTGGAGGTGTCGGATCCGGCAAGCCGGCCCGACCGGGAGGAGCTGACGGCCTTCCGGCGTTCGGACGGCGGAAAGGTCTGGCAGAAGCGCTCGGATCAGACAACGATCCTCAACGCGCTGCGTCTGCTGGACAAGCACGCCCCCGCCAAGAAGGGCCTGCTTACGCCGAAGCCGGAGGTCGGATGCGCCAAGCTGCTCGATGAGAGCGCCCTGGAGGCCGATCTCGCTCTGGCGGGAGAGATCCTCTCGCTGGACGCGGAGGCACGCAGCCTTCTCGCCCGCGCAAGCCGGGAACGCGCCTCGGCAGAGGCGATGAGCCCGTGGACGGCACTGAACGTCCCGCTGGAACGCATGGAGACGCAAAGCTGTGAAACGCAGCTCGGCACGCTTCCCGCCGCCGTCCCCATGGAGGAAGTAAACGCCGCGCTCTCGGAGCTGGAGGTCAGCTTTGATCTCGTCTCCGAGGACAAGACCAGCCGGTACGTATCGCTGTTCTTCCGCCGGGAGGATCGCGAGACGGTTGCCGCGGCGCTGCGGCCGCTCGGCTTTTCGGCCATTTCTCTGCCGGAGGGCACCGGGACGCCGGAGCAGAACCGCGCGGACGCGCTCTCCCGCAGCGAGGAGCTGACCGCGCAGGCGGCCAAAAAGATCGAAGAGCTTGCCTCTTATGCCCCGCACCGCGACGCGCTGCAGCTCGGCGCGGACACTCTCTCAACGCGCATCGCGCGCGAGGAGACGGCGGAACGGCTTCTGCAGTCGGACAGCACCTTCTATTTCGAAGGCTGGCTCACCGCGCCAGAGGAGAAAAAGCTCGGCGAGACTCTCGCAAAATACTGCTGCGCCTGGGAAACGGAAGAGCCCGATCCAGAGCACCCGGAGGAAGTTCCCATCCAGCTGCGCAACAACGCCTTGACCCGTCCGTACAACATCGTCACGGAGATGTATTCTCTCCCAGCGTACAACGGACTCGACCCCAACCCCTTCATCATGCCGTTTTTCGCGCTGTTCTTCGGCATCATGTTTGCGGATATGGCATACGGCTTGATTTTGCTGATCGCGGGACTGCTCTTCCTCTGGAAAGCAAAGCCGAAGGGGAGCATGAAAAATGCCGCGGGGCTGCTGATCGAATGCGGTATCTCCACATTCATCATCGGTTTCCTGACCGGCGGCTTCTTCGGCGACGTTGTCTCCGTTATCGGCGGCTGGTTCGGCAAGGACTGGTCGATCGTACCGTATCTCGGCACGATCCATCTCGGCAGCATCACGATCGATCTGCCACTCAACCTGCTCGAAGGCAATAACCCGCTGTATGTTCTCGTCGCGGCGATCTGCCTCGGCGCGATCCATCTGGCGGTGGGCGTCGGTATCGGCATTTACCTCAAGCTCAAGGATGGCGAGTGGGCGGACGCCCTGTTCAACGATCTGTGCTGGTGGGTAATGATGGCGGGTATTCTCGTCATGGTGACCGGTGGGACGAAAATCGTCCTCTTCGTCGGCATCGGCATGATGGTGCTCGGCCAGCTCATCACCGGCAAGGGCTTCGGGAAGATCACCGGCATATTCACCGCGGTGTACAACGGCGCGACCGGGTATCTGGGCGATCTGCTCTCGTACTCGCGTCTGATGGCGCTGATGCTCGCCGGCAGCGTTATTGCGAGCGTCTTTAACCAGCTCGGCTCGCTCGGCAATGCCAACGGCATGACCGTGGGCGGCACGATCCTCTTCGTGCTTGTGTTCTGCATCGGCCATGCGCTGAACTTTGCGCTGAACCTGATCGGCTGCTTCGTGCACACACTGCGACTGCAGTTCCTCGAATTCTTCGGCAAGTGGTACCGGGACGGCGGCAAGGCCTTCCGGCCTTTGAAAATCCAAACGAAATATGTAGATATCAAGGAGGAGTAAAACAATGATTAGTGCATTCTTTGAAAGCTTCGGCGGTCTCGCCATCGGTTTCCTGGGCGCGTCTCTCGCGTGCGGCCTCTGCTGCGCCGGCTCTGCCAAGGGCTGCGGTCTCGCCGGCGAAGCTGGTACCGGCCTTCTCAGCGAAGATCCCTCTTACTTCGGCAAAGTCATGATCCTTCAGGTCATCCCCGGCACGCAGGGCCTGTACGGCCTCGTCGTGTGGTTCTTCGCGCTGCTCCAGATGGGCGTGTTCGGCGGCAACATCGATCCGACCAGCCTCACGGTTGTTGACGGTCTGCGTGTTGCGTGCGCCTGCCTCCCGATGGCGACCGGCGCTGCCATTTCCGCTCCGGCGCAGGGCCGCGTGGCCGCTACCGCCGTTAACCTGATGGCCAAGCGTCCCGACGACTGGGCGAAGGGCATCATCCTCTGCATCACGGTTGAGTTCTACGCCATCCTCTCGCTGCTCGCCTCCTTCCTGATGCTGCTGAATCTGCACCTCGGCGCCTGATCCGGAAAGGACCGGTATCGCCATGAACGGAATTGAAAAAATCACGGCCCGCATCACCGCGGAGGCGGACGAAGCCGCCGCCGCTGTGATCGCCGGAGCCGAAAAGACGGCCGGAGAGATCCGCGCCGCCTACCAGAAAAAAGCGGACGAGGCGTATGAAGCGCGCATGAACGAGGGCAACACCGAAGTTCGTCTCCGCGCCGAGCGCGTCGAGCGCGCCGCAAAGCTCCAGAGCCGCAAGGATATGCTCGCACTCAAGCAGAGCATTCTCGAGCACGCCTACGACAGAGCGAAGGAAAAGCTCCTCGCCCTGCCGCAGAAGGAGTATACGGCATTCCTCGCCGCTCAGGCGGGTCATGCCGCCGTCACGGGGCATGAAACGCTGATCCTCAACAGCCAGGACCGCTCCATGGGCGAGGAGATCGTCCGCGGCGCGAATGCGATTCTGGCCAAGCGGGGGCTACCCGCCGGGCTCACCCTCTCGGATGAGAGCGGCGACTTCTCCGGCGGTCTCAAGCTCCGCGAGGGCAGCGTGGAAGTCAACTGCACCGTTGACACGCTTCTTGCGCTGAGCCGGAACAGTCTGGATGCGGAGATCGCCGCCATCCTCTTTGACTGATTCGGCTGGAAGGCGGGAAGAAAATGGCAAAGAAAAACGTTTCGGACAGAGATTATCTGTTCATCTCCTCGATGCTCAAGGCACGGGAGAACCGCATGCTCCGCCGCGACCGGCTCGAGCAGATGCTCTCCTCCGGCAGCTTTGAGGAGGCCGCGCGTCTCCTCGCCGAGATCGGCTGGCCCGATCTCTCCGGCAAGGGCAGCGCGGCGGTGAGCGAGGCGCTCGCCAACCGCCAGGCGGGGATTTACGCGGAGGTCGCGCGCTACGTTCCGGAAAAGGAACTGGTGGGGATCTTCCGGCTGAAGTACGATTACCACAACGCCAAAACCATCGTCAAGGGCGAAGGCGCGGGCGTTGATGCGGCGTACCTCCTCTCCGACGCCGGACAGATCGAGCCGGAAAAGCTCGAAGCGGCGTTCCGCGAGGACAGCTTCCAGTTCATCCCCGGCAAGCTCGGACCCGCGATGGCGGAGGCCAAGGGCATTCTCGCCCGCACCGGCAATCCGCAGCTTGCGGACTTCGCGCTCGACAAGGCGTACTATGAGGATCTCAAGGCGCTGGCCGACGCGGTTTCGAGCCCGTTCGTCAAGGGCTATGTCACAACGCTCATCGACAGCGCGAATCTCCGCGCCGCGGTGCGCTGCGTGCGCATGGGCAAGGACGCGGAGTTCCTCCGCGGCGCGCTTGTCGCGGGCGGCAACGTCCCCGTGCAGCGGCTCGTGCAGGCGGTGTTCTCCGGCGAAGGGATCGCCGCGGCGTTCGCTGCAACGCCGTTCCGGGATGCCGCTGTGCTCGGCGCGGCGGCCATCGAGGGCGGCGCGATGACGGAGTTTGAGCGCGAGTGCGACAACGCCGTCAACCGCTACATGACCGGCGCGCATCTCAAGAGCTTCGGCCCCGAACAGGTCGTCGGCTATCTGACGGCGGAGGAGGGCAACACCATGGCGGTCCGCATGGTGCTCACCGGGCTCCTGGCCGGCATTGCCCCGGAGCGACTGAAAGAAAGGCTGCGTGAGAGCTATGTATAAGATCGGCGTCATGGGCGGCAGAGAAACCGTTATGGGCTTTAAAGCGCTTGGGCTGGACGTGTTCCCCGTGGATAACGCGGACGAGGCGCGGCACACCCTCCGCCGGATCACCTCCGGCGAGAGCGAATACGCCATCCTCTATCTGGAGGAGAACCTGGCCGCGGAGCTTTCGCACGAGATCGACCGCTTCAAGGACAGCCCCACACCGGCGATCATCCTCATCCCCGGACGGGATGGGACGCTTGGTCTCGGCCAGAGCGCGCTGCGCTCGGCTGTGGAGCGCGCCGTCGGCAGCAACATTTTATAAAGGCAGCACCGCACAATATCGTCATCGGCGTCCGGCGGCGCTTTTGCGCGGAAAAGTCGTTCCTTCCCCTTGCAATACACAAAGTATTGCTGCGGGAAAGCGCCTGTTTTCCGTCGCAAAATCCCTCGCCGCCCGCTCTCGCCGAATTATGCGGTACAGCCTGAGAACTATTCTTTAACGACCCTTTTGCGCCGCATACGGCGCGCCGGGCGGCGGATATCGCCGCGCCGGAACCTTAACGGAAAGAAGGTAGAACATTGAGCGGAAAAGTGATTAAAGTATCCGGACCGCTGGTGGTGGCCGACGGTCTGGAGGACGCCAACGTATCGGACGTTGTCCGCGTCGGCGAACAGCACCTGATCGGCGAAATTCTGAATATGACCGGCGGCAGCGCCTCCATTCAGGTTTACGAGGAGACCTCCGGCCTTGGCCCCGGCGCCGAGGTTGTGACGACCGGTATGCCGCTGAGCGTGGAGCTCGGGCCCGGCATGCTCGAAAACATTTATGACGGCATCCAGCGTCCCCTGCCGGAGATCCGCGATCTCACCGGCGAGACGATCGCCCGCGGCGTGAGCGTTCCGGCGCTCAACCGCAAGAAGGTATGGAACTTCGTCCCCGTGGCGAAGGAGGGCGACGTGCTCGGCGCGGGCGATGTGATCGGCACCGTGCAGGAGACGAGCGCCATCCTCCACAAGATCATGGTTCCCCCGACGATCAAAAAGGGCACCGTGAAGTGGATCCGCGGCGGCGAATTCACCGTCGAGGAAAAGATCGCCTGCCTGACGCTCGGCGACGGCAGCGAGATCGAACTGGACATGATCCAGCGCTGGCCGGTGCGTATCCAGCGCCCGAACGCCGGCAAATTCACCCCCAGCCGTCCGCTGAACTCCGGACAGCGCATCATTGACACCATGTTCCCCGTCGCCAAGGGCGGCACGGCCGCCGTTCCGGGCCCGTTCGGCAGCGGAAAGACCGTCGTGCAGCACCAGCTCGCGAAGTGGTCGGACGTGGACATCGTCGTGTACATCGGCTGCGGCGAACGCGGCAACGAGATGACCGACGTTCTCAACGAGTTCCCCGAACTGAAAGACCCCCGCAGCGGCGAGCCGCTGATGAAGCGCACGGTGCTGATCGCGAACACCTCCGATATGCCCGTGGCCGCGCGTGAGGCTTCCATTTACACCGGCATTACCATCGCAGAGTATTTCCGCGACATGGGCTACGACGTTGCCGTTCTCGCCGACTCTACGTCCCGCTGGGCGGAGGCGCTGCGCGAAATGTCCGGCCGTCTGGAAGAGATGCCCGGCGAAGAAGGCTACCCCGCCTACCTTGCCAGCCGTATCGCGCAGTTCTACGAGCGCGCCGGCTGCGTCACCTGCCTCGGCAGCGACAAGCGCCAGGGCAGCGTTACCGCCATCGGCGCTGTCTCGCCTCCGGGCGGCGACACGTCCGAGCCGGTATCGCAGGCTACGATGCGTATCGTCAAGGTGTTTTGGGCGCTCGACAGCTCACTGGCTTACGCCCGCCACTTCCCGGCGATCAACTGGCTGACTTCCTACTCGCTGTACACCGACTCGCTGCGCGAGTTCTACGATAAGGAATTCGGCGCGACGTATATGGCCAACCGCACGAAGGCCATGAGCATTCTGCAGGAAGAGGCAGAGCTTCAGGAAATCGTCCGTCTCGTCGGTCAGGACGCGCTCAGCCCCGCCGATCGCATGACGATGGAAACCGCGCGTATGATCCGCGAGGACTTCCTGCAGCAGAACGCCTTCATCACCGAGGACGCCTATTCCTCTTACGGCAAGCAGTACCGTCTGCTCGATCTCGTGCTGCAGTACGATGCGAAGTGCCGTGTGGCGCTCGAAAAGGGCGCGGATCTGAACGGCCTCTTCAACATCGGCGCGCGCGAGGCCATCGGCCGCGCGAAAATGGCGCCGCAGGAAGAATATGAAACGGTTTACGACGGCATTCTCACCGAGATGCAGTCGGAGATCGACGAAGTTGTCCGGGGAGGTGAGGAGCAGTGATTCGCGAATATAAAACAATTAAAGAGATCGCCAGCCCTCTGATGATCGTGGAGCACGTCGATGGCGTTACCTACGACGAGCTGGCGGAGATCGAACTGCCGAACGGCAGCGTCCGGCGCTGCAAGGTGCTCGAAGTGGAAGGCGACCGCGCGGTCGTACAGCTCTTCGAGTCGGCGCAGGGCATCAACCTTGCCGAGAGCAAGGTGCGCTTCCTTGGCCACCCGCTCCAGCTGGGTGTGAGCGAGGACATGCTCGGCCGTGTCTTCAACGGCATGGGCGAGCCGATCGACGGAGGCCCGGCCATCATTGCCGAGGAGCACCGCGACATTAACGGTCTCCCGATGAACCCCGCCGCGCGTGCCTACCCCGCCGAGTTTATCCAGACCGGCGTTTCCACCATTGACGGCCTGAACACCCTCGTCCGCGGCCAGAAGCTGCCCATCTTTTCCTGCTCCGGTCTGCCCCATGCGGCGCTCGCCGCGCAGATCGCGCGTCAGGCGAAGGTGCTTGGCGACGGTGAGAACTTCGCCGTTGTGTTCGCCGCCATCGGCATCACGTTCGAGGAATCCGAGTACTTCATTCAGGAATTCCGCCGCACCGGCGCCATCGACCGCACGGTCGTATTCTCCAACCTCGCGAACGACCCCGCCGTCGAGCGTATTGCTACGCCGCGTATGGCGCTGACCGCCGCGGAGTATCTGGCATTTGAGAAGGACATGCACGTCCTTGTTATCCTCACGGATATCACGAACTACGCCGAAGCGCTGCGCGAAATTTCCGCCGCGAAGAAGGAAGTCCCCGGTCGCCGCGGCTACCCCGGCTACCTGTACACCGACCTTGCGACGATGTACGAGCGCGCCGGCCGCCGTGTGGGCCGCGCCGGCTCGATCACGATGATCCCCATCCTGACCATGCCGGAAGACGACAAGACCCACCCCATCCCCGACCTTACCGGCTACATTACCGAGGGTCAGATTATCCTCAGCCGCGATCTTTACCGCAAAGGCGTTGTGCCCCCGGTGGACGTGCTGCCGAGCCTTTCCCGACTCAAGGACAAAGGCATCGGCGAGGGAAAGACCCGCGCCGACCATGCCGGTACGATGAACCAGCTGTTCGCAGCCTACGCCCGCGGCAAGGAAGCCAAGGAGCTCATGACGATCCTGGGCGAGGCGGCGCTGAGCGACGACGACAAGCTTTACGCGAAGTTTGCCGAGGAGTTTGAAAAGCGCTATGTCTCCCAGGGCAACGAGACCAACCGCTCCATCGAAGAGACACTCACCATCGGCTGGGAGCTGCTCTCCATCCTGCCAGAGCGCGAGCTCAAGCGCATCAAGCCGGAGTTCATTGCGAAGTATCTTCCCAAGAAGCAGCAGTAATGCGCTTCGCGGAAAGGAAGAGGTGATCCCATGGCAACCATAACACCGACCCGAATGGTGCTCAACCAGATGAAGGGCCGACTGAAAACCGCCTCCCGCGGCCATAAGCTGCTCAAGGACAAGCGCGATGAGCTGATGCGTCAGTTTATGGACGTTGTCCGCCGCAACAAGGAGCTGCGTACCAAGGTCGAGCAGGGGCTGACCGAGGCGTTCGGCGCGCTGAGCGTGGCGAGCGCGGTCATGTCGCCGGAAATGCTCGAGCAGGCGCTGCTTTATCCGCGGCAGAGCGTGGCGCTCGACGTGAGCTTCAAAAACATCATGAGCGTCAACGTCCCGGTCTACGATTTCCAGACCAAGACAGCCGAGGAAGGGGATATCTTCCCCTACGGTCTCGCGCAGACCTCCGGCGAGCTGGACGACGCCATGACCGCTCTCTCGGGCGTGTTTGAAGACATGCTGGAGCTCGCGCAGGTCGAAAAGACGATGCAGCTTCTCGCGCAGGAGATCGAAAAGACGCGCCGCCGCGTAAATGCGCTCGAGTACGTCATGATCCCCGACTTGCAGAAGAACATCAAATACATCTCCATGAAGCTCGAGGAGAACGAAAACTCCACGAAGGTACGCCTCATGAAGGTGAAGGAAATGGTCCTGCAGGACGCGCACCATTACGAATACTGAAAAAGCGAAAAGGCACTCTCGCAAGAGAGTGCCTTTTGCGCCGCGAAGAGGGCGCGAGTATGTTTGAAGAGATCCGGGGCAGCGATAGCTGGCTGTCCGCGGAAAAAATCGAAAAGGGCAGGTCGAGCGACGCAAAATACCATGTCCGGACACGGGACGGGCGACATCTGCAGCTGCGTATTTCCGCACCGGAGCGATATGCGGCAAAGAAAAAGGAATACGAGATCATCGAAAAATTTTCCTCTCTCGGATTTCCGATGTCCGGGCCGGTGGAGTTCGGGCGGTGCGCTGCGGGGACGTATATGCTGCTCACGTGGGTCGAGGGCGACGATCTGGAAAAAGTTCTGCCGCTGCTGCCGGAGAAAGAGCAGTACCGTCTCGGACGCGAGGCGGGCGGCATCCTGCGCAAGATCCATTTGCTGCCGCTGGACACGGCGGATGTGCCGGAGGGGACGAAAAAGGAAAAGAAGCTCTGTCAGCTCGAACGCTACGAGGCGTCGGACGTGCGGATACCAGGCGACGAAGGCACCATCGCTTTCGTGCGGGAGAATATCGACGCGATATGGACGCAGCCGCCGGTATACCTGCATGGAGACTTCCATCCGGGAAATCTGGTGTACCGGAGGGACGGCTCGCTCGGCGTGATCGACTTCAACCGCTGGGAGGTTGGCGACCCATACGAGGAATTCTATAAACTCGAATGCTTCGGCGTCGAGGCCAGCACGGCGTACTGTGCGGGACAGATCGACGCCTATTTTGCCGGGAATGTGCCGGAAAACTTCTGGAAGGCGCTTGCCGTATACAGCGCCCACGCGGCGCTTTTCTCGATCGTCTGGGCGGAGCCGTTTGGCGAAAAGGATATCTCTGAAATGAAAGCGCGCGCTGTGCGCATCATCCGCGACTACGATTTCTTCCGGACGCTCGTGCCGAAATGGTATTCCGAGATCACTTGCCGGTGAGAGAGCCCCACCATTCAAGGAGACGGAAGCGGAGGACGTAGCTATCGCCGTCTTCGGTGATGAGCTTTACGTCGTCATTCGAGAGCGCCGCGGCCTCCTGCGCCGTCTCCACGCCTGCGGTGCAGAGCGGGGGATACACCACGCACCACCAGTTCCGTCCGCCCCCTGCTCCGAGCGTTACGCGAAGCGAGGTATATACGCCCGCGGGGAGAGAGAAGGTCTCGTATTCCCGCGTCGGGTACGTCTCGCGCCCGAGTTCCACGCGGGCGCTGCCGCCGCTCACGGTTTCGGCGATGCGTTGGAGTTCGCCGGACGCTGCGGCGATTACCGCAGCGGCGTCTTCCGCGCCGGAGGCAGCTTCGAGCCGCGGCGAGAGATACGCAAGCAGCGCATCGCGCACCTCGAGCTTCATGCGCTGATCTTCCGCCGCGTTGGACGAGGCGATCACGTGCAGCCGCACGACCTTGTCTGCAAGCGCGCTCTGCCGCCCCTGCGCCCACACACCGGTGAGCAGCGTTACGCATACTGCCGCGAGCAGCGCCGTTTCCCAAGGCCGCAGCCGGTCGTTGTTTCGCATAAAAAGAACCGCCCTTCTATGTACGAGATGTACATAGTATGGGCGGTTTTGGAATTTTTTAAACCGGTACAATCAGGGCTGCGGTGTTTCTGCCGGGATTTCCGGCGTCGGCTCCGGCATGGAAAGATCGATATCCGTGATGATCTGGCAGGCGGGAAGAGCCTCCTGGAGCGAGCGCACCATGTCGGCGGTGAGCGCAGCGTTGCCGGTGATGTTCAGCGTGCGCAGCGCGGCAAGCGAGCGGAGTGCTGCAAGGGAGTTCAGATCATTGTAGCTGAGATCGAGCTCTTCAAGCGCTGTGCAGCCAGAGAGCGCGGTAATATCGCGCAGCGCGTTGTGGTTGAAGTCAAGCCGGCGCAATGCCGTGTGGCCGGTCAGGGCGGAGATGTCGTAAAGGTTGTTGTACCCGAGCCGCAGCTCCTCCACAGAGAACAGCTCTGCGAGCGGCGCGAGATCGGTGAGCGTGTTGCCGTAAGCGCTCAGCCGATGGAGCTGGTGGAATTTTTCGATGCCGGAGAGCGTTGTAAGCCCCAGCGCATCGATCGTCACGTCATAGGCGTCTGAGGAGAAGGACTGGTCGCCGAAAACAACGGTGTAGTACTTCGGCTCGTGGACGATCTGGCAGTTCGGCAGCATGGATTGCAGCGCGTCGATGCCCTCGGCAGTGATGCCGTCGTTGTTTTCGAGATTCAGATACGCGAGCGAGCGCAGCGAGGAGAAAAGCTCGTTATCGAGATCGCTCCGTCCCGTGGCACTCAGATTGAGCGATGTGAGCTTCGGCAGCAGCGCGAGCACGGAAACATCGGAGATCGGGTTGTTGGAGAGATTCAGCTCGCGCAGCTCGGAGCAGCCGGAGAGCGCGGAAATGTCCGTAATGCCGCGCCCCGAGAGATCGAGCGATTCAACGGACTCGGTGAAGTCCAGCCCGCCGAGCGACACCGGGCGCGAGCCCTTCACGACGCTGTCGCTGAATACGCGGCAGCCCGGCAGCGCCTTTTGCAGATCCTCCAGCACATAGTCTGCGATCTCCACGCCCTGAATGGAGAGCGTTGTGAGCGCGGTGAGCGGCGAGAGAGCCGAGAGATCGGCGATGGGATTTCGATCCAGATAGAGCGTGCGCAGCTGTGTGAGGGAGGCGAGCGGCGATACGTCCGTGATTGCATTATCGGAGAGAACGAGCGTACGCAGCTGGGGGAGCGCAGCGAGAAAGCTCACGTCTGAGAGACTGCAGTTTGTGAGCGAGAGCGTTGTGAGATTGCCGAGCGATGCGATGGCCGCGCAGTCCTCGGCGGAGAGCGCCTTTCCGGCAAGCTCAAAGCTGTCTGCCGCGGGATCCGTGCTCACTCCGGCGACTGTAAGAGACGCGGAAGCGGTCGGCGCGGCAGTCACCTCGGGCGTCGGCGTTGCGTCCGCCTTATCCTTCCCGGCGGACGGCCCCTGCAGCAGCAGAAACAGCAGCGCCAGCGCCAGCAGAACAAAGCCCGCCGCGGCAAGTATGTACAATATTTTATGTTTTTTCGTAATCGGATGCATGGCGTCCTCCCGATGCGGCGATTTATATCAAAATATAAGTATAGCCGCTTTGCCGCCGTTCGTCAATTGGCGGAAAAAGTAAGCGGCTGCGCCTCATTTCTAAGACGCAGCCGCCAGGGAAAAAGTTCCGCTTATGCCTCCGGCACGTATTCGCCGGGATCGACGCTGCTTCCGCCGCGCCGCATGGCGAAGTGGAGATGCGCCGCCTCGCCGGATTCGGCGAGAGCCGTTGTGCCGACTGCACCGACCGTGTCGCCGCAGCTCACCGTCTGCCCGATGCCGACGGCGGGGGAGACATCCAGATTGGCGTACACGCTCACGACATCGCCGCCATGATCGATCTCCACGACGGTGCCGAGAAGATCGTCCTCATACACCGCCGTCACGGTGCCGTCCGATACGGCAAGCACCGGCTCGCCCGCGGCGCAAGCAATGTCCCAGGCGCGGTGAACGCGCCAGTCGGCCATCGTGCGGTCATAGGAGAGCGCTTCCGCGCTGTAGCCGCGAAGAAGCGTGCCGTTTACCGGGCGGATGAACTGCGGCGCTGCGGGTTCGCTCACCGCTGCCGGAATCTCCGGCAGCTCCTCCTGCACGGCGGGGGCCTGCGCCTCCGGCAGGTCTTCGCCCGCTGCGGCGGGGAGAACGCCCGTGCCGAGCGGGAGATGCTCGTCCTCATCGGTGTTCATGACGGGGATGGAGCCCTGCGGCGGCGCGGTCTCCTGCGCCGATGCTGTGATGTCCGCTTCCTTGACCGGATCACGCTCTACATCAGCCCTGCTTCCGCGCCCCACCAGCCAGAACGAAGCCCCGACCAGAACGGCGCACAGAAGAAGGACTATGTAGAAGCCCTTCCCGGCAAAGAACGCATTCAGCTTTTTGCTGAATCCTTTCTTTTCCTCCATGGTTAACCTCCTCAAATTGGGATTCGTGGGTATTTTTGCCTGTACGAAGAGAATTTATACACACACTGCGCGCCGTTCACATTTTGTTTTCAGAAATAACACAGTCTGTTTAGGAAACTTCGGGGGATTTCCGGTAATATATAGACAGTCGGACGAAGCAAGACAGATGAATCCCTCCAATTATTTCTTTCCCTCTCATTTCTCCCCTTTCGG
>ENA-UONY01000834-UONY01000834.1-human-gut-metagenome-genome-assembly--contig:-CS9-NODE-834-length-32183-cov-7.607756_pt1 | contig 32183 bp, 32 predicted proteins | sample MGYA00242465_ERZ724012 | MGnify/ENA metagenome assembly ERZ724012 | reverse complement strand
CGTTTGAATTATTACTTTGTTCCCGAGTTGCTCTGGATAATTTGCTTCTATCCAGTTATTTATAATTTCATTATCCTGATCGTACACAAATATATATTTTGAAGTTATTTTATTTAAAGCTTCTTCACTTTCAACAACAGGTTCGTAAAATGATATAAGGCAACTCCCGGATTGAAATTTCGTCCAAATGTGCTATAATTAAGTATTCATTCCGCAGTTTTTCCTTTAGAAAGGAGTTTTGATTTGAAAGCTTTTATGCGTTGGGTAGAGCGCTACTGCGTCCGCCATCCGCGCTTCGGCGTGGCGAATCTCATGCGCTATCTCATCATCGGCAACGCCGCCGTATGGCTGCTGACGCTGATGGACCGCACCGGCACGGTGCGCTACTTTCTCTCTCTCAACCCGCAGATGATCCTGCGCGGGCAGATCTGGCGGCTGGTGTCGTTCGTATTCATCCCGGACACCGCCGGACTCTGGGGGCTGCTGTTCCTCTATTTCTATTACTTCATCGGCACATCCATGGAGCGCGAGTGGGGACAGGCCAAGTTCAACATGTATTTTCTCACCGGCATGGTGTTCACGATCCTCTACGTGTTCCTCGTCTACTTTATCGGCGGCATCACGATGAGCATCGGCGCGGAGTTCATCTATCTTTCGATGTTCTTCTCGTTTGCAACGTACTATCCGGAGCAGCGGGTGCTGTTCATGTACATCATCCCGATCAAGATCAAGTGGCTCGCCGTGGCGAACGCGGCGTACTTCGTCTATGAGATCTTCGCGCTCCGCTTCCCGCTGAGTCTGCTGCCGATCGTGGCAACGCTCAACTACCTGCTCTTCTGCGGGGATATGCTCTTCGGCTCGCTGCACTTCCGCCGTCCCGAGCAGGTGCGCAAGACCGTAAACTTCCAGCGCGAAGCGCAGCGCATCCGCCGCGAGCAGCAAAACGCCCCCTACCGCTACAAGTGCGCCGTGTGCGGCCGCACCGATGTGGATCACCCGGAGCTGGAGTTCCGTTACTGCTCGCGCTGCGCGGGGTATCATTGCTTCTGCCAGGATCACATCAATAACCACATTCATTTCACCGAATAATACGGGAGAAACACTATGCAACACCGTCCTTCCCGCCGGGTGTCCGTTCCGGCGCTGATCATTTTCTGTCTGCTCGCGCTCGCGCTCGTTGTGCTCGTCGCCGTGCGCGCCGTTTCGGTGCGCAGCGCAGAAAGCGCCGAGACGCTCGCCCCCGCGGCGAGCGAAACGCCCGTGCCGCCCGTCTCCTCGCCGGAGGCCACAGCCGCCCCAACGGCCGAGCCCACCGCGCCGCCGACCGCGACACCGGAACCCACGCCGGAGCCGAGCCCGGAGTTCTTCACCGTCTCCATGGTGGGCGACTGCACGCTCGCCGAGGCCAAGACCCGCCGCGGCTGGGGTACGGCATTGCAGACCGTCGTCGGAAAAAACTACGACTACCCCTTCGCCAAGACCGTGCAGTATTTTGAGAGCGACTATCTCACGATCGCCAATCTTGAATGCAACCTTTCGGACAAGTACTACGATTCCATTGAGCAGTTCGTGTTCCTTGCCCCGGCGGACTACGCAAACATTCTCACCGCGGGCAGCGTCGAGTTCGTGACGCTCGCAAACAACCACACGATGGACTTTGGCCAGAACGCCTATGACGACACGACCGCCGCGCTCGACGCCGTGGGCGTCGCCTACGCGGGCGAGGACGAGACGTATATCTACGAAAAGGACGGCGGCGTGAAGGTCGGCATTTACTGCCTTTATAACCAGCTCACCTACAACGCCATGAGCATTCTCTCCACGCAGGCGCAGGAAAAGCTCGTTGCGGCGTCGCGCGACAAGATCGCCGCGGGGCTCAAATCGCTCGAAGAGGCGGGCGCAGACTATACGATCGCGTGCCTGCACATGGGGCGCGAGGGCTATTATGAGCCGACCGACGTGCAGACCGAACTCTGCCGCTACACCGTGGACACCGGCTTCAACGCCGTATACTGCACGCACGCCCACCGGCTCCAGCCGGCGGAGAGCTACAACGGCGGCGTCATTTTCTACGGTCTCGGCAACTTCATCTTCGGCGGCCACACCAACCCCGGCAACGGCACCGACCCCGGCGCTTACGACACCGGCATTGCGCAGCTCACGCTCAAGCGCGTCGGCGGCGAGGTGACGCTTGAGAGCTACACCTTTATCCCCTGCTCGCTGAGCAGCACCGTCGGCCCCGATTCTACCGTTCTCGGGCCGAACACGCTGAACAATTACCAGCCCCAGCCCTACACCGAGGGCGGCGACGCCTGGAATCGCGCCATGTCCATGCTGAGCGGCACCTACGAGGGTGCGAACTATCAGGTCGATTACGGCAACGTTCTCACCGCGATGAACGGGTAAAAAAGCCGTATACTTTATTTAATTTAGTGAAATCACTATTGCAATCGTGCGCGGAGGGTGGTATAATCCCATCGTACGAACGTAAGAAACAGGAAGAGTGGGCAAAACCCACTCTTTTTGTTGATTTAAAAGAAAATGTCAGGATTTGGAAATTGAGAGGTTTTTATGAGTAAAGTCACCGAGACCGTGACCGCGCTGGCCGCGCCCATCGCTGCGGAGCTGGGGCTGGAGCTTTGGGATGTGGAATACATCCGCGAGGCCGGGCAATGGTTTCTGCGCGTATACATCGACAAGGACGGCGGCGTTTCCATCAACGACTGCGAAGCACTCTCCCGCGCGCTCGATCCCGTGCTGGACGAGGCCGACCCCATTCCCGACAGCTACGTTTTCGAAGTCAGCTCCGCCGGTGCCGAGCGCGAGCTCAAGCGCCCCGGCGATTTTGAGCGCTTCATGGGCAGCGGCGCGGAAGTACGGCTCTATAAGCCGGTGAACGGCAGCAAGTCCTTTGTCGGAACGCTCTCCGGGTACGACGACGGCAACGTTACGCTGACCGCCGCCGGAAAAGAGCTCACCTTTGAAAAGTCTCAGATCGCGCAGGTACGGCTGCGCGTGCTGTAAAAAAACACCCACGACATAACGTAAGGAGCGAAAATAGATGAGTGCAATGAACGCCGAATTTTTTGACGCCATCGAGCAGATCGAAAAGGAAAAGGGCATCCCCCGCGGATACATGCAGGAGAAGATCCAGCAGGCTCTTCTGACCGCCTTCAAGCGCGACAATCCCGACTGCGAGGATAACGTTGAGGTCATCATGGACGAGGGCAAGAAGACCATCTCCATGTTCGTTCTCAAGACCATCGTGGAGGAGAGCGAGTACGTAAACGACGCCACGCAGATCCTGCTCGACGAGGCGCAGCACTACGATAAGAAGGCGCACATCGGCGACGTTGTCCGCATCCCGGTCGAAACGAAGAAGTTCGGCCGCATCGCGGCGCAGGCGGCCAAGCAGGTCATCATTCAGGGCATCCGCGAGGCGGAACGCGGCATCATCTATGACGAGTTCACCTCCAAGGAGCACGAGATTCTCACCGGTGTCGTCACGCGCATCGAGCCGCGCACCGGCGCCGTTTCCATCAAGATCAGCTCCAACAGCGAGTTTACCGAGGCCATGCTCTCCCCCACCGAGCGCATCAAGGGCGAAGAGCTCACCGAGGGCGACCGCATCAAGGTCTATGTCGTCGAGGTGCGCAAGTCCACCCGCGGCCCGCAGGTGCTCATCTCCCGCACGCACCCCGGTCTCGTCAAGCGGCTCTTCGAGCTGGAAGTGCCCGAAATTTTCGACGGCACGGTGGAGATCCGTTCCATCGCCCGCGAAGCCGGCAGCCGCACGAAGATGGCGGTCTACTCCGCCGATCCTGAGGTCGATCCGATCGGCGCATGCGTCGGCCCCCGCGGCGGACGTGTGGCGAGCATCGTCAACGAGCTCGGCGGCGAGAAGATCGATATCATCAAGTACAGCGAGGATCCCGAGCAGTACATCGCCTCGGCGCTCTCCCCGGCGGAGGTCGTCTCCGTTGAGGTGCTCGAGGAGGGCCGCAGCTGCCGCGTGATCGTGCCGGACAGCCAGCTCTCTCTCGCCATCGGCAAGGAGGGTCAGAACGCCCGTCTCGCCGCGCGCCTCACCGGCTATAAGATCGACATCAAGCCGGAAAGCGCCGCCAACGAATAAATTCAGTCAAACAAACCCCGCGATCCACATATTTTTCAGGAGGAGCGCTATTGCCGAAAACCGTACCGCTCCGGCAGTGCATTGGCTGCCGTGAACAAAAACCGAAAAATGAACTGATCCGCGTTGTCCGCTCGCCGGAGGGAGAGCTCTCCATCGATCTGCGCGGCAAGGTGCCGGGCCGCGGCGCCTATCTCTGCCGCAGCGGCGAGTGCTTGAAGCGCGCGGTCAAATCGCGCGCGCTGGAGCGCGCTCTGTCCGTCCCCGTGCCGGAGGATGTGTGGGCGCGGCTCGCAGCGGAACTGGAGGCGGGCGATGGATAAGGCAGCACAGTATCTCGGTCTCGCCCGGAAGGGCGGGATGCTCGCCGTCGGCGAGGAAGGAAGCGGCACGGTGGTTGCCGCCGGAAAGGCGCGGCTTTTGATGCTCGCCGCCGACGCTTCCCCCAACGCGCAGAAGCGCGCCGCGGGTTTTTTATACGGTCACCGCGCACCGCTGCAAACGCTGCCCTGGACGAAGGCGGAGCTCTCCGCCATGATGGGCAAGCGCGGATGCAGCATGCTCTGCTTCACCGATCTGCCCCTCGCCGCGCGGTTCGCCGCCGCGCTTGCCGAGGAGCTTCCCGGCTGGAAGGAAACAGCCGAACTTCTCGCCCAGCGCGAGGATAAGCTCAAGCGGCGGAAGGCCGCGCCCCGTAAGCACACCGAGAGCGGAAAAAGGAGGAAATAAGTATGGCGCTTGATTTTAAATACCGCATTCACGTGGTTGACAAGGATTTCGGCATGACCTCCAAGGATATTTCCCAGATCCTCACCGACTATGCCACGACGCCGAAGAACCATATGCAGGTTCTCGAGGACGCCGAGTTGGATATCATTTTCGAGTATCTGACACAGCATCACCAGGTCGGCAGCATCGCCGAGATCTTCGCCCCCGAACCGGAGGAGAAGAAGGCTCCCGCCAAGGCGCCGGAAGAGAAGAAGTCCGCCGCTCCCGTGCAGGAAAAGGCCGCTGCCGGCGCACAGGCTCCCGCAGCCGCTGCCGCCCCCGTGCAGCAGCCGCAGAAGCCGAAGCAGGAGAAGCCCATCCAGCCGAAGCAGGTTGTGGAAAAGCGCGTCGTCGATACCCGCGGCTCCGCCGGAGCGAACCTTTCGAAGTACGACGAGCGCTTCGACAAGATCGCCGGCAACGCCGGGAACTCCGGCAAGGACAAGGACATCCGCCGCGGCGGCAAGGAAAAGATCCAGAACAAGAACAAGCAGCGCCAGCAGCAGGTCGCGAGCGCCAAGCGTCGCCAGGAAGAGCGCGACAAGATGCAGCGCCTGCAGTTTGAGGTTGCGAAAAAGCAGCAGCTCAAGGTCAGCATTCCCGACGAGATCAACGTCGGCGAGCTCGCCTCCCGCATGAAGAAGACGGCGGTCGAGGTCATCAAGCAGCTCATCAAGCTCGGCGTGATGGCGTCCGTGTCCGACGTGATCGATTACGATACCGCCGCGCTCGTCGCCATGGAGCTTGGCTGCAAGGTGGAGCACGAGGTCGTCGTGACGGTTGAGGATCGTCTCATTGACGACCACGTCGATACCGAGGACGAACTTGTCCCCCGCGCGCCGGTCGTCGTCGTCATGGGTCACGTCGACCACGGCAAGACCTCCCTGCTCGACCGCATCCGCAGCGCGAATGTTGTCGCCGGCGAAGCAGGCGGCATTACGCAGCACATCGGCGCATACCGCGTGATGGTCAACGGCAACCCCGTCACCTTCCTCGACACGCCGGGTCACGAAGCCTTCACCACCATGCGCGCCCGCGGCGCGATGGTGACCGATATCGCCATTCTTGTCGTCGCGGCCGATGACGGCATCATGCCGCAGACGATCGAGTCCATCAACCACGCCAAGGCCGCCGGTACGCCGATCGTCGTGGCGATCAACAAAATGGATCTCCCCGGCGCAAACCCCGACCGCATCAAGCAGGATCTCACCAAGTACGACCTCGTCCCCGAGGAGTGGGGCGGCGATACGATCGTCTGCCCGATCTCCGCAAAGACCGGTGCGGGCGTCAAGGAGCTGCTCGAAAATCTTGTGCTGCAGGCCGAGATCATGGAGCTCAAGGCCAACCCGAACCGTCCAGCGCGCGGCACCGTTGTGGAGGCGCGTCTCGATAAGGGCCGCGGCCCGATCATGACTGTTCTCGTGCAGAACGGCACGCTCCACACCGGCGACATCATCATTGCCGGTACCGCCGTTGGTCGCGTCCGCGTTATGACGAACGACCGCGGCGAGCGCATCACCGAGGCCGGTCCCTCCGTCCCGGTGGAGATCGCCGGTATGTCCGAAGTGCCGTCCGCGGGCGACGTGTTCAACGCCGTTGCCGACGAGCGCATGGCGCGCACTCTCGCCGAGGAGCGCCTTGCAGCGCAGCGCAGCGCCGCTGCCGCGGGCGCGGGCAAGAAGGTCTCGCTCGAAGATCTGTTCGCCCGCATTCAGGAAGGCGATCTCAAAGATTTCAACATCATCGTCAAGGCGGACGTGCAGGGCAGCGCCGAGGCCGTCAAGACCTCGCTCGAAAAGCTCTCCAACGAAGAAGTCCGCGTGCGCGTCATCCATTCCGGCGTCGGCGCGATCAACGAGTCGGACGTTATGCTCGCCTCCACGAGCAACGCCGTTATCGTCGGCTTCAACGTCCGCCCGGACAACGCCGCGCGCGACAGCGCCGAGCGCGCCAAAGTGGAGCTTCGCATGTACCGCGTCATTTATGACTGCATCAACGATGTGGAAGCCGCCATGAAGGGCATGCTCGCACCGAAGTTCCACGAAGTCATCATCGGCCACGCCGAGGTGCGCCAGACGTTCCGCGTGTCCAAGGTTGGCACCGTGTGCGGCTGCTATGTGCAGGACGGCAAGATCCAGCGCAATTGCAGCGTGCGCGTCAACCGCGACAATATCGTCATTTTCGAAGGCGAGCTCGCTTCGCTGCGCCGCTTCAAGGACGATGTCAAGGAAGTCTCCGCCGGTTACGAGTGCGGCATGCAGGTTGAAAAGTTCAACGACATCAAGGAAGGCGACATCATCGAGTGCTTCGTCACCGAGCAGCTGTAAGAGAGGAAGGGTAAGCTATGCCGTCCAATCACATCCAGCGCATCAACGACGATATCCAGCGCACGCTCGCCTCGCTTCTGCGCGAGGTTAAGGATCCGCGCGTACAGCAGGGCGATCTGCTGAGCATTGTCCGCACCGAGACGACGGGCGATCTGCGCTACTGCACCGTGTATCTGAGCGTGCTCGGCGACGTGAACGAAAAGGAGCTCAAGAAGGGTCTCAAATCGTGCGGCGGCTGGCTGCGGCACGAGCTGGGCACTTCCCTCTCGCTGCGGTATACGCCGGAGCTGATCTTTGAGCTTGACCACTCCATCGAGCACGGCGCGCACATCAACGACATCATCCGGCATCTGGACGACGCCTCGCCCAAGGCCGGGGAAAACGAGTAAGCATGGAACTTCTGGAATGCGCCGCGTATCTCCGCGCGCACGACAACTATCTTTTGGTGACACATCAGAGGCCGGACGGGGACACTCTCGGAAGCGCCTCTGCGCTGTGCCACGCGCTGCGCCGTTTAGGAAAAACGGCGCATCTTTATAGAAATCCCGAAATCACGGAGACGTTTATCCCCTTCGTTTCGCCGTACTTTGCGCCGGAGGGGTTTCTCCCCGAAACGTGCGTGAGTGTAGACGTGGCCGAAAACAAGCTTCTCGCCCGCGGCTTTGCGGGAGAGATCGCGCTCAAGCTCGACCACCACGTCCCCCGCGGCGAGCAGCCGGAGAACGCCGTTATCTGGACGCACAGCGCCGCCTGCGGCGAGCTTGTTCTCGCGCTCATCGAGGAGCTTTTCGGCGCGCCGGATAAAACGGAGGCCGACCTCCTCTATATCGCCGTCTCCACGGACACGGGCTGCTTCTGCTACGCGAACACGAACAGCGCCACGTTCCGCGCCGCGGCGCGCCTTTGCGACGCCGGGGCGGACCTGCCGCTTCTCAATAAGCTCTTTTTCCGCACCAAGTCCCCGGCGCGGCTCGCGCTGGAGGGCATGGTGTATTCTTCGCTCCGCTCCTACCGCGGCCACGCGATCAACATTGCCGTCATCACGCTCGACATGCTGCGCCGCGCCGGCGTCACCGAGGACGACTGCAGCGATCTCGCCTCGCTCGCCGGACAGGTTCGGGGCAACCGCGTTGCCGTAACGGTGCGCGAGCTCTCGGTCGATCCGCCGCGCAGCAAGGTTTCCCTCCGCACGGACGGCGGCGTGGATGCTTCGCAGGTCTGCGCCCGCTTCGGCGGCGGCGGGCACAAAATGGCGTCCGGGTGCGAGCTTGATCTTTCGCCGGACGAAACGGCGGACGCAGTGCGCCGCGCCGTGGAGAAAGTATGGGCGTAAACGGCATTCTGCTCCTCGACAAGGACGAGGGCTGGACAAGTCAGGACTGCGTTTCCAAGCTCCGGGGCATTCTGGGCGAGCGGCGCATCGGCCATGCCGGTACGCTCGATCCGCTGGCTACGGGGCTTCTTGTTGTGCTCGTCGGCCGCGCCACGCGCGCGGCAGCGTTTGCCGAGGCGGAAACAAAGGAATATGTCGCGGCGTTCCGTCCCGGAGTTGTTACCGATACCCAGGATATTACAGGCAACCTTCTGCGCTCGTCGGCCGTCTTACCTACGGAAGAGGATGTCCGCGCAGCACTCGGGCGCTTTACCGGCGAAATCGAGCAGATTCCGCCGATGTACAGCGCCATTAAGATCAACGGCCAGAAGCTCTACGACATCGCCCGCCGCGGCGGCGAGGTGGAGCGAGCGCCGAGGTACATCACGATCCATTCCATCGACTATCTCGGGCAGGAGCGAGGCGATCATCTGCTCCGCATCCGCTGCTCGAAGGGCACCTACATCCGCACGCTCTGCCACGATCTCGGCGAGTATCTCGGCTGCGGCGGATGCATGGCAGCGCTGCGGCGCACGCGATCCGGGAGCTTTTCGGTGGAAAACGCGCGGCGCATCGGCGAGCTCACGCGCGCCGATCGCGACACGCTTCTCCCGGTAGACATGCTCTTTTCTTCTGCCGCGGCGCTGACGCTTACCGCCGCGCAGGAAAAGCGCTGCCGCTGCGGCAACCCGTTCCGGATGAACGCGCCGGACGGAGAGACGCGCTTTTATTCCGAAAACGGCGAATTTCTCGCCATCGGACGCGTCACGGACGGCGAGGCCGTCACGGTAAAAAGTTTTTTTGAGGTTTGATCATTCATGGCAGAGAGAAAATGCGTTCTGGCGCTCGGCTTTTTTGACGGCGTACACCGCGGCCACGCGGCACTTTTGAACCGCACAGTCGAGCGCGCCGAAGCGCTCGGCATCGATCCGGCGGTTATGACGTTCGACACGCACCCCGACACGCTCGTGCAGGGGACGCCCGTGCCGCTCATCAACAGTGCGCCCGACCGCGCGTATCTCATCCGGCGGCTGTTCGGCATCGACCGCGTGGAGTTTTTCCGCTTCACGGAGGAGACGATGCATATGCCGTGGGAGGAGTTTCTGCGCAGCATCCAGTCCGATCTCAACGTTGCAGGCTTCGTTGTGGGCTACGACTTCCGGTTCGGCTGGCGCGGCGAGGGCAACACGGAGCGCCTGCGCGATTACTGCGCGGCGAACGGTCTCACATGCGACGTAGTCGATAAAGTGGAACTCGACGGCATTACCGTCAGCTCCACCTACATCCGCTCGCTTCTGCGCGAGGGGGATATGCTCCGCGCCGAGTATTTCATGGGACATCCGCATTTCCTCTCGGACGTTGTCCGCCACGGTCACCGCCTTGGCCGCCATCTTGGCGCGCCGACGGTGAATATGCAGTTTGCGCCCGGCGTGCTCGTCCCGCCGCACGGCGTTTATGCCGCGCGCGCCATTCTCCCGGAGGGGGAGTTTGCCGCCGTCACGAACATCGGCGTCCGCCCCACTGTGAGCAGCGAGCCGGTCGTCACCGTGGAGAGCCATCTGCTCGGGTTTGACGGGAATCTCTACGGCCGCACGCTGGCGCTCGAGATTTTTGACTTTCTCCGTCCGGAGCGGCGCTTTGCCGATCTCGACGAGCTTGGCGCGCAGATCGCCCGCGACGGCGAGCGCGCCCGGCAGATTGTGGAGGCGCGCCGATGAACTTTGCCGATATCCGAAAGAAGCTTTCCGGGGCGCAGCGTCCCGCCAGCGCCGATCCCAGCCGCGCCTTCGGCTCGGAAGCCGAGATGATGGAGGCGCTCCGAAAGCAGGAATTTACTCCGCCGAAACCGCGTCCCACGGCAGCGGAGGTCATGGGCAGCATCCGGCAGCGTCTCGCACGCCCTGCGGAAGAGCCGCAGAACCGCATTCCCCGCGACGATACCGCCGCGCGTACATACGCCCCCGAGGCCATGGCGCAGCCGGAATGGGAAAACCCGTTCACCGCGCCCGAGAAGCCAAAGAAACCGGCACGGGACGTGCCGGTATACGAAACGGTCGGCGGCGATATGCCGTTTGAGCGCCGCAGCGCGCCGGCGTATGTACCGCAGGGCTACGCGCCGCAGGGGTATGATCCCTACGGTGGCTACGCTGCGCCCTATCCCCCGACCGGGTACGCGCCTTATGCTCCTGCTGCGCCTTATCCGCCGCAGGGCTACGGCGCGAGTGCCTATCCGCAGCCGTACTATGATCCCTACGCCGCTCCGGTATATGACCCGCGCTATGCCGCGCCCTATCCTCAGAACGGATATTACGCCCCGCAGCCGCCCTACCCGCCGCAGGGCTACGCCCCCGCGCCGGAAACGCCGTACCCTCCGCAGGCCGGGATGGCGTATGCCCCCCAGCCGGAGTATGCCGTGCCGGACGACGCTGCTTTCTACGGCGATACCGTCCCCGCCCCGGAGGGTTACCCAGCGCCGCCGTACACCGGCGCGCCGGCTAAGCCGAGGCGCAAGCCGCTGGAGGGCGCCGATCTCCGGTATCTTCTCTGGTCGGGTTCCATCGTCTCCGGCGTTGTGCTCACGCTCGTGGCGTTCGTTTATGCCTGTACGCTTTGAATACTGTGAAATGCGCCCTTTTAATAAGGGCGCATTTCGCATATTTCAAACATTTTTGATTTCCCCGTTAATATTCGGCGAGAAAACCGTAGTATATGGGTGAAGGCGAAAGGAGGTGGCAGCCCATGACCGACGCGGAGATCATCCGCCTGTTTTTTGAGCGCTCGGAACAGGCGATCGAGGAGCTTGTCCAGGCGCACGGCAGCGCCGTGGCAAGGGTTGCCCGGAACATTCTCGGCAGCGAGCGGGACACGGAGGAATGCCTCAACGACACGTATCTCGCCGTCTGGAATGCCATCCCGCCGCAGAAGCCTGCGCCGCTGCGGACGTTCGTGTGCAGGATCGCGCGCAATCTTGCCACGACGAAATACCACGCCAACACCGCGAAAAAGCGAAACAGCTGCTACGACACAGCACTCGACGAGTTGGAGGAATGTCTCTCCGATGGCGGCAGCGTGGAGGAAGCCTACGACGCGAAGGAGCTCTCCGCGGCGATCAATGCCTTTCTCGCCGCGCTGAGCTACTCTGACCGGTTTCTCTTCGTGCGCCGGTACTGGTATTCCGATTCGGTGCAGAACATTGCCGCCTTAACCGGCTCCACCGCCAACAGCGTGGCCGTCCGCCTCTACCGTCTTAGAGAAAAACTTCGACATCACCTTATTAAGGAGGGATTGCTTGTATGAAACGGGAAACGATCTCCGCGGCGCTATGCGGTCTGGACGACCGGTTTATCAGCGAGGCCGCGGTCTATTCTCCCGGGAAAATGCAGGAAAGCCCGGAAAGGATCGCCCCCATGAAAAAGAAACGTCTTGTCAGTCTCGCGCTCGCCGCGGCGCTGATCCTCGCGCTGGGGATCACGACCTACGCAGCATGGAGCATCCACGCGGCCCGGCAGGAGGAGATCAAAGAAGACCTGAAAATCAAGGAAAATAACGTAGGCAGCTATACGGAATACTCCGTGCCGGAGACGACCGGCAGCGCGGTCTCCGACATCTCGGAAACAGAGGTGGTGGAGTCCGAACTTGTACTGCTCTCCGCCGTAAACGCCGGAGATTTGCAGCGCGTCTATGTAAACATTTCCCCGGTGAGCGAAAAATACATTGCCGAATACCCCGGATATCCGGGAGCGCTGAACTTTTCCTGGAGCATCGACGGCACCGACCTCGGCGGCTTTGCCTCGCCGAGGCTTCCGTCCGGCCTCGCGCTGCACGGGCAGGAGGCGATCCGCGACGCCGTTCTGCAATACGCCTATGACCGCGAAACACAGACGCTGACGCTCGAGTGCATGATCGAGAATATGTTCCTCGAAAAGGCCGCAGCAGCGCTCGGCACAGACAACTTCCCGCTTCTCGTGCATATGTCCGACAAGGACATGGATATGCAGACCTTCGGGCCGGTAACCTTTACCCCGACGGATGAACAGACGCGATATTTTGATTTCAACCATGCCGTCTACACCGACGCAGCGTCGGGCAAGTCGATCGAGATTTTCGGACTCGATCTGACGCCGTTCGGCGCGGTGTGGAAGGTGCGCTACGAGGGTGCCGAGGCGTTCCACGCACCCGGAGCCAGCCAGAGTGGGTACGAGCCCTACTCGCTGCTGGAGGACAAGGTGTGCACCGAGTCACAGTTTCTCTTCTCTGACGGCTCGTTCTTCTCCACCGGCGGCGCGCTGAGCGCTCCGTACATAAGCGGTGCGGTGGAACTCCATTGCGAATGGGGCAGCGCGATCAACATAGACGATATCCAGAAAATCGTTCTGGGTGATCTTGTCCTTTGGGAAAATAAGTAAAGCCCCATCCCGCATATTTAAGGCAGGATGCCGCCGGAGAGATGTCTCTCCGGCGGCGTTTTATTTCATCGCGAGCGCAAGCAGACGCGCTGCGGCGCTCTCCTCGGCGCGGCACTCCGCAGCAAACCGCCGCGCCGCTTCCGGCGCGAGCGGCAGAACGTTTTCTCCGGCGCTCTCGTAAAGCCGTTCCCGTGCGCGGGCAATAAGCACGATCCGTCGCAGCGCCGAGAGGACGCCTGGCGGCATGCCGGGACGAGACTGCGGCGCTCTCTCCCCCTCGCGGAGGAAAAATTCGGCGTGCAGCTTCTTTTTTCGTGCCTCGCAGCGGCGCAGCGGCTCGCCAAGCAGATTCCGGCACGCGCGGCTCGTGCGCACGAGATAACGCAGCAGCACGGCGGCCTCCGTCTCCCACCGGAGGCTTTCGCGCAGCGCGTCCGGCGCTTCTTTCTCCTTCGCCGGTGCGGCGGGCCCATATACGCGCCCCAACACGCGCTTCATGCGTTCGGTATCCATACGACCGCCTCCCCGATACAGTCTATTCCGCCGCGAGGCTTCGGTTCCCGTCTTGCAATATGCGGAAAACTATGCCATAATAAATAGGAAATTATCTGTGGGAGGATGCTGCTCATGCCGAGATTCTTTCTCTCCGGCGGAAGCTCGATCGCCGGAGGCACGGCGTTTATTCTGGGAGAGGACGCCGCGCACGCCAAGGTGCTGCGCCTTCGCGTCGGCGACACGATGATCGTGTGCGACGGCGGCAAGGATCACCATTGCACCGTTACGAAGATCACGCCCAACGAGGTCGAGGCCGAGATCTTCGAGGTTGTCCCCTGCCAGGGCGAGCCAAGCGTGCACACCATCATTCTCGCAGGGCTTCCCAAGGGCAGCGATAAGGCCGACTACATTCTCCAGAAATGCACCGAGGCGGGCGCATCGGAGATCTACTTCTTCGCTTCCAGCCGGTGCGTGGCGCGCATCCACGGCGACGCGGACAAAAAGGTTGCCCGCTGGCAGCGCATCGCCGAAGAGGCCGCCAAGCAGTCCGGCCGCGGTGTGATCCCCACCGTGGGGTTCCTGCCCGATCTTGCGGAGGCCTTCAACAAGGCAAACACCACCGCCCTGCCTCTTTTCATGTACGAAACCGGCGAGCGCGAAACGCTGCGCGATGCCGTGGAGAGTGCCAGGAATATTGCCTCCGCCGCCATTCTCACCGGCCCGGAGGGCGGCTTTGAGCCATTTGAGGCGGAGCTCGCCCGCATTATGAAGCTGCACATCTGCTCGATGGGTCCGCGCATCTTCCGCTGCGAGACAGCGCCGGTCGCTGCGCTCTCCGCGCTCATGTACGCCACCGGCAATATGTAAAAAACTTCTTCCAATTTTCTGTATATTTCATCGAATCGCCCGCGAAAAAGCATTGCTTTTCCGCGGGCATTCTGTTACAATACTTTCTATCGAAAACATTTGTTGTTTTGTCGAGGACATTTAATCATTTAGAGAAAGAAGGTGAGCCGTGAAAGCCGCAGTTTTGGGATATGGTACGGTCGGCGCGGGCGTTTACCAGATGCTGCTTGATGCCCCCGGTATGGAAGCGGGGCCGGTGCTCGTGCGCCCCGGAAGGGCGGTCGAGCCCTTTCAGGTGGACGACGCCACGCTCATTTTCGGCGATCCGACGGTGGACGCCGTGGTGGAAACGCTCGGCGGGCTGGATCCGGCGTATTCCTACGGCATGCGCGCGCTCGAAGCCGGGAAGCACTTCATCACCGCGAACAAGGCGATGGTCGCAGCGCACGGGCTGGAGCTCGCGGCGCTCGCGCGCGAAAAGGGCGCGGCGTTTCTTTTCAGCGCAGCGTGCGGCGGCGGCGTGCCGTTTCTCCACAATCTCGTGCTCTCGGCGGAGACCGACCGCATCGAGGCCGTTTCCGGTATTTTAAACGGCACAACAAACTACATGCTCGACGCCATGCAGCGCCGCGGCCTTTCCTATGCCGACGCGCTGCGCGAGGCGCAGTCTCTCGGCTATGCCGAGGCCGACCCGACAGCGGATGTATCCGGGCTGGATGCGCTGCGGAAAATGCAGCTCGCGTGTGCAGTCGCCTTCGGCGTGTTGCCGCAAAGCGGCATGCTCTGCGAGGGCATGGAGCACTTCACCGCCGCGGACGTGGAGGATATTCAAAGCCGCGGTCTTGTCTGCCGTCTTATCGCGCGCGGTGCCCGCGCCGGGGACAGCGTTTCGGCGTATGTGGAACCGGTGCTCTTTCCCCGCGCCGCGCCTGAGAGCTCCGTTTTTGCAAACAACAACATGGCGCGCTATGTGGGCACGCGCTGCGGCTCCATCGTGCTGATGGGGCAGGGCGCGGGTCGCTTCCCCACGGCGTCAGCGGTGCTGCGTGATCTCGCTGCGGCGCAGCAGGGCGCGCGCTCCATGTTCCCGGAGAACTGCCGCGCCGCAGAGGCGGACAACCGTGCCGCGGTACACACCTACTACATCCGTACCGGCGGCTTTGCCGCCGTTCGGCTGCCGCTCCGGTCGGTGCTCACACAGGGCGACGTTGTCCGCGCCGTGACCGAACCGATGAGCGCCGAGAAAATGCACGCGCTCGCGCAGAACATCCGCAAGGACGGAAACAATCTGTTCTTCGCAGCGCTGGAGGAAGAACTATGCTGAAAGTATGTAAATTCGGCGGCTCGTCCGTCGCAGGGGCGGAACAGTTCCGCAAGGTGCGCGATATTGTCCTCTCCGATCCATCGCGCCGCGTTGTCGTCATCTCTGCCGCCGGAAAGCGCACAAGCGACGACCACAAGCTCACCGACCTTCTCTATCTCTGCCACGCGCATTTGACCTATGGCGTCTCCTGCGCCGACATTCTCGCCGCGATCCGCTCCCGGTTTATCTCCATCCGCGACGAGCTCGGTCTTTCCTATCGCGTGGAGGAGGAATTTGACGCCTACGCCGCGACGCTCTCGCGCGACACGAGTGTGGACGAGCTCGTCTCCCGCGGCGAATACTTCACCGCACGGCTCATGGCCGAAACGCTTGGCTACGCCTTTGTGGACGCCGCCGACTGCGTGTTCTTTGGGTTTGACGGTCAGTTTGACCGCGCCCGTACCGATGCCGCCATCGCCGCGGCGCTTGAGAAAAATGCCCGGATCGTTCTCCCCGGCTTTTATGGCCGCGTGCCGACCGGAAAGATCAAGGTCATGACGCGCGGCGGCAGCGACATTACCGGCGCGCTCGCCGCCGCAGCGGTGAACGCGGACGTATACGAAAACTGGACGGATGTTTCCGGCATCTTGATGGCCGATCCGCGCATTGTGGAAAACCCCCGCCCGATCCCCCGCATCACGTATGCGGAGCTGCGCGAAATGGCGTTTATGGGCGCTTCGGTGCTGCATGAGGAGTCCATTCTCCCGGTCAAGGAGAAGGGCATTGCCCTGAACATCCGCAACACGAACCGCCCGGACGACCCCGGTACGTTCATCGTAGAGCACATCGAAAGCGAAAGCGAGCTCGAACGCCCGATCACCGGCATTGCCGGGCGGCGCAACTTCACGATTCTCACGGTGCTCAAGCGCAACATGAACGCCTCCTCAACGCTCTGCAACGCGCTGGAAATTCTTGGCCGCTACCACGCCGCCGTGGAGCACATCACGCTGGGGCTGGATAGCTTCGCGCTCGTCGTCTCGTCCGCGGCGCTCGAAAATACGCTCTACGACGTGATCGCCGATATCCAGAAAACCTGCCGCCCGGACGACGTGCGCGTGCAGGACGGCATCGCGCTCGTCGCCGCCGTGGGACGCAAAATGCCCGCCCGCCCCGGCACGTCCGGCAAGCTTTTCCAGGCGCTCGGCGAGCACGGGCTGAACATCCGCACCATCGCCCAGGGCGCGGACGAGCTTTCGATCATTGTGGGCGTGGAAAACTGTGATTTTGAAAAGGCGATCCGCGTATTGTATGACGGGTTCACCGGCTGACGGAAAGGAGTTTCTCATTTATGAAAAAATGCAGTATCGCCATTCTCGGCGCGACCGGCGCGGTCGGCCGTGAAATGCTCAACGTACTGGAAGAATATGATATCCCTGTTTCCTCTCTCCGGCTCCTATCGAGCGCGCGCAGCGCAGGGAGCAAGATTCTCTTCCGCGGAGAAGAGATCATTGTAGAAGAGGCGACGGACGCCTCGTTCGAGGGCATGGATTTTGTTCTCGGCGCGGTGAAGAGCGGCATGTCCCGCGCGTTTGCTCCGGCCATCGTGAAGAGCGGCGCGGTGTACATCGACAACAGCTCCGCCTTCCGCATGGATCCGGCCATCCCGCTTGTTGTGCCGGAGATTAACGGCGAGGACGCAAAAAAGAATTCCGGCATCATCGCCAACCCCAACTGCTCCACGATCATCACCGCGATGGCCGTCGGCGCGCTCAACCGTCTCTCGCCGATCGAGAGTATGGTCGCATGCACGTATCAGGCCGTGTCCGGCGCCGGACAGGGCGGACTGGAGGAGCTCGAGCACCAGATGGACGCGCTCGCCCGCGGCGAAAAGTGCGAGGCAAAGGTATTCCCCACGCAGATCGCGCTCAACGTCATCCCGTTCATCGGCAGCATGCTCGATAATCTCTACACCGACGAGGAAATGAAAATGCAGAACGAGGGGCGCAAGATTCTGCACCTCCCCGAGCTGCGCGTTACCTGCACCTGCGTGCGCGTGCCGGTCATGCGCTCGCACTCCATCGCCGTCACGGTGCGGACGAAGGAGAAGATCACCGTTGCCGAGGCAAACGAGACCATCCGCGCCTTCCCCGGCTGCCGTCTGATCGAGGACTACGAGGGCCGCTGCTACCCCACCCCGCTCGACACAAGCGGACAGAATCTTGTCTGGGTCGGCCGTGTGCGCGAAGATCTCACGCAGGAAAACGCTCTCACGCTCTGGTGCTGCGGCGACCAGATCCGCAAGGGTGCGGCGAGCAACGCCGTGCAGATTTTGAAATATCTCCTGTAAAGCTTTCCTTTTTCACCGTGATCTCCGACGCCATTTGGGACGAGCCGGAGCTCTCGCTCAAGGAATTCAAAGCCGCAGCGCTTTATACGAACGCACTGGAAAAGCTGGGCTTCACAGTGCAGAAAAACCTCTGCGGCATCGAAACGGCGTTTTCGGGCTCTTACGGCTCCGGCCATCCGGTAATCGGCATTCTCGGCGAGTTTGACGCGCTCTCCGGCCTTTCGCAGCAAAGCGGCGTCGCCGTGCCGCAGAGCATCACCCCCGGCGGGAACGGTCACGGCTGCGGGCACAATATGCTCGGCGTCGGTTCGCTCGCCGCCGCAGCGGCGGTGAAGGAATATCTCGTCGCGAGCGGGAAGCCCGGCACCGTCATCTTCTTCGGCTGCCCCGGCGAGGAAGGCGGCGCCGCCAAGGCGTATATGGCGCGCGAAGGGCTCTGGTACGGGCTCGACGCCGTGCTCACCTGGCACCCGTCCGACACGAACGAGGTATCCACCGGTACGAACAATTCGTGCATTCAGGTGCTCTATAAGTTCAAGGGCGTCGCCGCGCACGCCGCCGGAGATCCGCACAACGGGCGCAGCGCGCTCGACGCCGTGGAACTCATGAACATCGGCGTGCAGTTCCTGCGCGAGCACATGACCGACGACTGCCGCATCCACTATGCCATTACAGACTCCGGCGGCGTATCGCCGAACGTTGTGCAGGCAAACGCCTCCGTGCTCTACATGGTTCGCGCCAACAAGGTTGCCGATTCCGTAAAGCTCCAGAAACGCGTGGACGCCATTGCCGAGGGCGCGGCGCTCATGACCGGCACAACGTATGACCGCGTGTTCATCGACGGCACGGCAGAGACGCTGCCGAACTTCACGCTCGAAGCGCTGCTGCATGCCTCTCTTGCCGAGACCGGCGTGCCGCAGTATACCGAAGAGGAGCTTGCTTTCGCCGCATCGCTTTGCCAGACATTTCCGCCGCAGACGCGCGCGCCCGGCATCGGCGTGAAATTTGACAGCACTATCGCCAAAGAATCCCGCACGCTTTCGGAGAATATGACGAAGCCCATGAACGACTTCCTCCTCCCGCTCTACTCCGGCGAGGGCTTTCTCCCCGGCAGCACGGATGTTGGCGACGTGAGTTGGCAGACGCCGACGGCGCAGGCGCTCATCGCCGCATGGCCGGCGGGCGTGCCGGGACATTCGTGGCAGGTCGTTGCCTGTGGGAAAACCTCCCTTGCGCACAAGGCGATCCTCTGCGCCGGGAAAACGCTCGCAAGCGCCGCCATTGCGCTTATCGACGATCCCGCGGCGCTGCAAAAGGCGCAGACGGAATATGCCGCCCGCTCCGAAGCCGGTTACGTCTGCCCCATCGAGCCGGACGCCGTGCCGGTCGCGATCTGACCACAGTAAAACGTTTTCAAACAAATGTCCGCGGGTTCTCCGCCCGCCGGACATTTGTTTTTTATTCATTGTCACAATCCACAGTATATTCATTTTTATTCCGCCGTTCCCGTTCATTATTCATAAATTTCATATATTAGTGAATTTTATTCGCAAACAAGCTTGACTTTATGAATGACAAGTGCTAATATCCAGCCATACTAAATAATAATTCATTCGGAGGAAGAAACAATGAATACCGTTCCCAAGTACATGTCCAACGCCATCACCGCCATCCAGTGCGCAACAGTCGTTGCCCTGATCGCGCTGTTTGCCCCGCTCTTCATGTAAAAAAGCAAAACTCCCGGTTCTTCCGGCGAGAGACGAAAACCCCGGCGCAGCAAATGCGCCGGGGTTTTCGCGTCTGTATATTCAAACGAGCGGTGTGTTTTGCAGCAGTTTTGTTGCGAGCCGCGCCTGCTGCAAGCAGATGTCCCGGTTCTCCGCGTCAGAGGCGTAATACTGCCCGTAGTAATCGCAGACAGCGATCTGGTAAAGATACAGCCGCTGCATATTTTCGCGGTCATATTCATTCAGCGTTCCATAGCGGCAGTAAGCGTCAATATAGCGCGAAAAGAGCGCTTCATCGATCTTCCCTTCTGCACAGCACGGCGCGTCGTAAACAAACGAGCGCGTGATTTCCCATATCGCGGGATGCACGGTGAACATACGTCCGGCGTCATCCCGCGAAATATACTCCCCCGCGCTGTTTTTCAAGAACTCACAGGCTGGAATGCCGTTTTTCCGCAGAAACGCACACAGTTCCGGCTCGGCCTCCGGGTGGTTGATCGCGCTGCGCGCCGGGAACTTCAGAACATAGTCCCCTTCTTCGCAGCGCAAAAACCACGTGTCTGAGCCCGCGCCCGTGGAAGAGCGCTGCGCGAAACGCAGATGCAGCCCGTATTCGTTTTGCAGCAGCGATTCAAACATGGCTTTCCACAAATTCCCGGAGCGGCGGGACAGTCTCCGCTTTCCAATAGCAGCCGCCGTCCGGCGTCCGGCTCAGAAGACGTTTGTTGAAAAGCTCCCGCCGGAGCGTTGCGCTGTCGTGAAAAAGCGTCCACGCATCCAGCAAGCCATTGATCTCCGATTCCGTATACTGCCGCCCGGCTTCCACCTTTTCCACCAGATACCAGAGCGCTTCGAGCTTCTTTTTTTGCTTGGCCGGGAGGGCGGTCAGCCGTCCGTCCGCGTCGAGAAACGGCCTCAGGCCGGAAAGCTCCTCTTCCATCCTGTGTATTTCTCCTTAAATCCATCGTTTTCTTATATTATAGCTGTCTTTCTCGAAATTGCAATATTGCCCTCCTTTGCCCGGAGAGAGAAAAACGCTGTGCGAAGCATTCTTCGCGCAGCGTTTTCTTATTTTTACCGGCAGACAAGCTCGTCGTTTTCCACGTCCACCGTGAGCGTGCTGCCCGCGGCGATATCGCCGGAGAGGATGGCTCTCGCCAGCAGCGTTTCCACGCTGCTCTGGAGATACCGGCGCAGCGGACGCGCGCCGTAGAGCGGGTCGTAGCCGCGCTCGATGATGAGCTCCTTCGCCTTGTCGGTGATGCAGAGCTTGAGCGAGCGGTCGGCCAGGCGCTTTTTGAGCCCTTCGACCATGATGTCGATGATGCCGGTGAGGTTGTCCTTCGTGAGCGGCTTGAAGAGGATCGTCTCGTCGAGACGGTTCAGGAATTCCGGTCGGAACGCGCGGTGCAGCTCACCCATGACGGCCTCCTTCGCGGAATCCGTTATGTTGCCGTTCATGTCGATGCCTTCAAGCAGATACTGGCTGCCGAGGTTCGAGGTGAGGATAATGATCGTGTTCTTGAAGTCTACGGTGCGGCCCTGCGAATCGGTGATGCGGCCGTCGTCGAGAATTTGCAGCAGGATGTTGAACACGTCCGGGTGCGCCTTTTCGATCTCATCGAACAGCACAACGCTGTAGGGTTTGCGCCGCACGGCCTCGGTGAGCTGGCCGCCCTCGTCGTAGCCGACGTATCCCGGAGGCGCGCCGATCAGGCGCGATACGGAGAACTTCTCCATATACTCGGTCATATCGATGCGCACGATGTTGTGTTCGTCGTCAAAGAGGCATTCGGCGAGAGACTTTGCAAGCTCGGTCTTGCCGACGCCCGTGGGGCCGAGGAACAGGAAGCTGCCGATCGGGCGATTCGGGTCGGCGATGCCGGCGCGGGAGCGGAGGATAGCCTCCGTGACCTTCTGCACGGCCTCGTCCTGACCGACGACACGGCGGTGGAGATAATCGTCCAGATGCAGAAGCTTTTCGCGCTCACCCTCGACGAGACGCGCTACAGGGATACCCGTCCAGCGCGCGACGATGGCGGCGATCTCCTCCTCGGTGACGGTATCGTGCACCATGGAGGTCTGCTTCTTCTCCTCCGAGGCTTTCACGGCCTCGGCGAGCTTTTTCTCCAGCGCTGGCAGTTCGGAGTACTTCAGTCTGGCGGCTGTCTCATACTCATAGCGAAGCTGCGCGTTTTCGATGTCTGCGTGCAGCTTTTCGATCTCGCCCTTGAGCTTTTTGACCTCATCCACGCTGTTCTTTTCGCTTTCCCAGCGCGCCTTCATCTCGTTGAACTTGTCCTTGAGATTGGCGAGCTCCTCGCGCAGCTTGGCGAGACGATCCTGGCTGAGCTGGTCGTCCTCTTTCTTGAGCGCCATTTCCTCGATTTCCAGCTGCATGATCTTGCGGCGGATACCGTCCAGTTCTTCGGGCATGGAGTCGATCTCTGTGCGGATCTGGGCGCACGCCTCGTCCACAAGGTCGATGGCCTTATCGGGGAGGAAACGGTCGGTGATATAGCGGTTGGAGAGCGTCGCCGCGGCGACAAGGGCGCTGTCGTGGATGCGCACGCCGTGGTAAACCTCGTAGCGCTCTTTCAAGCCGCGGAGGATGGAGATCGTGTCCTCGACCGTCGGCTCGTCCACCAGCACGGGCTGGAAGCGGCGTTCGAGCGCGGCGTCCTTTTCAATATACTTGCGGTACTCATCGAGCGTCGTTGCGCCGATGCAGTGCAGCTCGCCGCGGGCGAGCATCGGCTTCAGGAGGTTGCCGGCATCCATGCTGCCCTCGGTCTTGCCCGCGCCGACAATGGTGTGCAGCTCATCGATGAAGAGGATGATGCCGCCCTCGCTCTTGCGGACTTCCTCGAGCACGGCTTTGAGCCGTTCTTCAAATTCGCCGCGGTACTTTGCGCCAGCAATCAGCGCGCCCATATCGAGCGAGAAGATGGTCTTGTCCTTGAGTCCTTCGGGCACGTCGCCGCGCACAATGCGCTGCGCCAGTCCCTCGGCGATGGCCGTTTTGCCGACGCCCGGCTCACCGATGAGCACGGGGTTGTTCTTTGTCTTACGGGACAGGATGCGGATGACATTGCGGATCTCGTTATCGCGGCCGATCACGGGGTCAAGCTCGTTTTCGCGGGCACGCTTGACGAGGTCGGTGCCATATTTGGCGAGAGCGTCGTAGGTGCTCTCCGGGTTATCGCCGGTCACGGGGCCGGTCTTGACCTTGGAAAGCGCCTCGGTGAAGGCGGCTTTCGTAATGCCGTGGTCAGAGAAAATGCGCTTGATGGCCGGCGTGGCGGCGGCGAAAATGCCGATCATCAAATGCTCGACGGAGATGTACTCATCGCCCATCGACTTGGCGGCCTTTTCGGCGGCGCTGATGGCGCGGTCGCACTCCGGGGAGAGATACACCTCGCTCACGTTGCCGACCTTCGGCAGCGCGGCAATGGCGGTATCGAGCTCGGAGAGGACGGTGTTGCAGTCCACCTTCATTTTGCCGAGCAGGGACGGGATCAGTCCGCCGTCCTGATCGACGAGAGCATAGAGCAGATGCTCCGGGGTAATATAGTTGTTGCGGTTTTCTTCCGCCATGGATTTGGCGGTGCGGACCGCGTCCAGACTTTTCTGGGTGAATTTTTCAGCGTTCATGAAAATCCCTCCTTAATAAAATAAGAAAAGAAATGGTATACAGGTTTAGATAAGAACTGAGGCGCTGCGCATGGCCGTGAACCACTCGCGCTCGATGGCGCGCGCATCCAGCTCGACGCTCACGTAGCCCTTCATCAGCCGGTCAAAAAGCTGGATGTACTCGCTGATGGCCTGCGCCAGCTCGTCGGCGGTGCAGTCCTTCGTCGGCGGCGCAATGGAGCGGACGAACTTGCCGTCGTAGAGCGCGTACTGCCGCTCCGTTCCGGCGGGCAGGTGCGCGTCCTCCACGCGCTTCCAGAGACGGAAAAACTCCGTCATTGCGCGGATGAGCGCTTCGGACTGCGTGCGGAAGAGCACCGTCAGCTCGCCGATGGAGTTCTCGTCGCCGCCGTGCAGCTCCAGCTCGTACTTGACCGTCGGGCGGTATTTATACTGCAAAGAGCTTTTAAGCGACATGGTGCTGCTGTTCGGCGAGAAAAACGGCACCAGCTCGCGCGAGGGGCTGATGAGCTGCTCGAGTGCGGAGAAAATGTCATTGATGCGGCGCTCCGGCGTCGTATAATTCACATATTCGGCGAGGATCTGATTGATGAGATTCGACCGGCTCGTCCCCAGCCGGTGCGCGAGCGAGTCCACCTCGCGGACGACTTCCTCGTTGAGCATCAGGCTGTACAATGTCTTCTTCAAAAGGAATCATCTCCTTTGACCTATTTTGACTTTTTGATCATAGTATAGCACAAGAAAAAATTTTGTCAATAGTTTTATATAAATTATTTTGCAAATTATATTTCTGTCGTTACAGTTTTCGGCATAGGATGCCAGACATTCTGCGCGACGCATAAAAACAGCTCCCTCGAAAGCGGAGTCCGAATAAGAAAACATATGAGGACGCAGCTAATGAGGGAGCTGGCATTTGCATAGGGGGAACCCCTCCGGCTTTTGCCTGCGGCAAAACCCACCTCCCCTGACGAGGGGTGGCAAGTAAGTTTGCAGTAAACCAGCTTGGCTCCCCTAATAGGGGAGCTGGCAGCCGTCAGGCTGACTGAGGGGTTTTACCGCACCACGTAGGCAAGCCTCATTTATAGGGACTATAGTCCGGCAATATGGCGGAGGCGGCGTAGGTGTCGATCATGTAGACCGAGGCGTCGCCAACCATGGTGGCGTAGCCGGGAAGGACGTTCGCTTCGATATCGCCGCCCACGCCCTTCAGGAGAACGCGCGCCATCCAGACAAGATTTCGCGCCGAGAGGTTGGTCGTGAGATTTTCCTGATAGATTTTCCAGAGGCCGGGCAGCGCGGCGAGCGTCTGCGGGCGCATCCACTGCTTCATGGCCGCTTTCATCACCGCGCGCTGCACCTCCGTACGGCCGATGTCGGCGTTGGCATAGCCGGAGCGGAAGCGCACGACCCACATAAGCTGCTCGCCGGTGAGGTGCTGTTCCCCCGCTTGCAGATGAATGTAGAGATCCTGCGTGGGATCGTCGTAATCCATGTCCATGGGCACATCAAAGTCCAGCCCGCCAAGCAGGTCGACCGCCTCCACAAAGGCAGTAAGATCAACGAGAGCGTAGGCGTCCGGCATAAAGCCGACAACGTTTTTCACCTGCTCCATGAGCTGCTCCATGCCCTTTTCCCCGCCGCCGACCGCGCCGTAGGCCGAGTTGATCTTCGGCACATAGTAGGCAGGCGCGTAGGTATCGCGCGGGATGCTCAGAAGGCGGATGCTGCCCTCGCTCCGGTCGAGCGTCAGAAGCAATATGGTATCGGTGCGCGTGCCGTCCTCATCCGTGCCGCAGAGCAGGATCGTGCTCCGGCCGGAAATACGGTCGAGATTATCCGGGTTTCGCACCGGCGCTTTGCCGACGAGCACCACCGCGATGATCGCGAGCAGCACGACCGTTACGAGAAAGCGAAGAAAGCCCCCTTTCCGGCGGCGCTTTTTCTTTTTCGGCTTCCCGCCCGGCTCCGGCAGCGTGGCGGGCGCGTCCTCGGGGGCATAGGAGACATCCTCCTCTTCCTCCGACTCGGGTGCGGCTTCCTCATCGGCGTATTCTTCGTCGTATTCGTCTTCGCTGTCTTCATCGTCCGCCAGCTGCTCTTCACGCTCACGCTGCGCGTAATAGGCGTCGCGCTGCGCATAGTAAGCGTCCCGGCGGGCGTAATAGGCGTCGCGCTCGGCGTAATATTCCTCTCTCGCCTCCGGGGACAGGTGGCGTCCCGCGGTTGGGTATTCCTCCGGCGGGGTGTTCCAGTCGGCGAAATAGTCCTCCTGCGGCGTGCCGTCCCAGTTGGTAGGCGTCCGGTTTGTATTGTCGCTTTGTTTCATGGCGTTTCGTTCCTAAATGTTTTTTATATCTTTTAGACGGTTTTCGCCGTCCGGGGGTTCATTGTAGCAGGGTTTTGCCCATAGAGCAAGAAAAAACGCGCGTACCGGAGAACCGATACGCGCGTTTTTATTGGATCGGGTCGATCAGCCGATGCCGCCGAGCGCCGCGCCTGCAACCAGCGCGATAACGCAGAGGATGCAGTACACATACTTGGCAAGCGGATAGAACCAGCCGCCGATCGGGGATTCGAGGCCATGGTTGACCTCCTTGAGCGCAAAGTCCTTTCCCGCGACCCAGAAGAACATCACGCCGGCCAACAGCGCGCCAAGCGGACAAATGTAGATGGAGACGACATCCATCCACTCGGAGGTGATCTTCTGGATAAAAATGGCAACAATGCCGCCCACAGCGAGAATGATCGCCGTTGCAGGGACGCGCTTGAGCTTCAGGTTGTCCTGCAGCGTTGCGACCGGAGCCTCATACAGGTTGATAATGGAGCTCAAGCCGGCAAACAGGACGCAGATGAAGAAGATAACGCCGATGATACGGCCGCCGGGCATACCGTTAAGAACGTTGACGAGCCACACGAACATGAGCCCCGGGCCGCCTTTCTCCAGAGGAGCGCCGCCCGCCGCCATCGCAGGGATGATGACGAATGCCGCAAGGAGAGCCGCGAGCGTATCGAACACGGCAACGTTTCTCGCGGAGGTCACGATGTTCTCATTCTTCGGCAGATAGGAGCCGTAGATGACCGAACCGTTACCGGCGACGGACAGAGAGAAGAACGCCTGGCCGAAGGCGAAAATCCACACCATCGGGTTGAGCAGCCCTTTGGGGTCGAGCGTGAAGATGTACTTGTAGCCGGCGCCGGCGCCGGGAAGAAACGCGATATAAACGCCGAGAACCACAAACAGGACAAATAGCGCCGGCATCATGATCTTATTGGCTTTTTCAATGCCGCCGGATACGCCCAGCGCCATGATGGCAAAGGACGCGAGGATCGCAACAATGATGCAGGGGACGTTATTCACCGCGACAACGTCAAAGTGGCCGCCGATGGACGCCATGTCCTGTCCCATTGCATGCATATCGCCGGTGATGGAGATAAAGGTGTACTTGAAGATCCAGCCCATGACGACCGTGTAACCGATCGCGAGAGCCATAGAGCCGATGACCGGGATAAGGCCGATGCCTTCGCCGATCTTGCGGTTGCCGCGGAGAGCCGTGCATTCGCCGAAAGCGCCGATGGGGCCGGCGCCGGTCGCACGGCCGAGAGCAAACTCGCCGATAACGCCGGTAGAACCAATCAGGAGAACGCAGATGAAGTACGGGATAAGAAACGTCATTCCGCCCCATACCGAGACCATGATGGGGAAGCGCCAGATGTTGCCCATGCCGACGGCGGAGCCGATGCAGGCGAGGATGAAACCCCACCGGCTGGTAAAGCCGTCACGGTTTGTGGTAAGCTGTTTGTCTGCCATTGAATTTCCCTCCAATAAATTTGATGGATTCGACTGACACACGACGCCGGTGGGGACCGGCGCCGTGCCGTCCGGGTTCGCTGGTATACGCTTTCTCAGTTTCTCCGGGATTTTGCTTTACTTCTTCTTACTTCTTACTTCTCTTCGTTGGGGTAGGGCTCAAGGAACGCGTGGAAGTGACGCATCGGGAGGTTGTGGCCCCAGACGATACGCATGTTGGGGATGTTCTCGCGGTCTTCGTACAGAGCCTTGACAGCGGCGATAACGTAGTCGAGATGCTCCTTGGTCAGACGGCTGCGGTCGATCGCGAAGCGGACAACGTTGCAGACCTCTGCCTGCTGCTCGGGGGTCTTAAGGTCGTATTCCATGGAGTAGTCGCCGAGCTCGGAGACGCGGATGCCGTAGCGGCGGATCAGCTCGAGCGAGAAACCCTCGCCCGCGAAGGTGTCGTGGCCGCGCTTGCCGTCGAAGAACTCGTCCATGTTGATGTACACGGCGTGGCCGCCGGCGGGAAGGACGACGCCCTTGACGCCCGCATCATAGAAGCCCTCGGCCAGGTAGTTGCACTGTGCAACGCGCTCGTTCATGTAGTTGAAGTCGCAGCTCTCGTACATACCGACAGCCAGAGCCATGATGTCACGGCCGGACATGCCGCCGTAGGAGTCGTTGCCGTAGCAGGAGATCTGCTTGACCTTCAGCAGAACGCCGACGTCGGTCTTGACGGTGCCGTCCTCGTTGAACTCGGAGAAGTTCTTCCAGAACAGGCCCTTGTCGCGGAAGGCGAGCATGCCGCCCATATTGGCGTGGCCGTCCTTCTTCGCGGACATGGTGAACGCATCGCAGTAGGAGAACATCTCGGTGGCGATCTCGGCGATGGACTTGTCGGCGTAGCCTTCTTCATTCATCTTGATGAAGTAGGCGTTCTCGGCCCAGCGAGCGGTATCGAACACCAGGGGGATGTTGTACTTATGAGCCACGCGGTTGATTTCCTTCAGGTTGCCCATGGAGACGGCCTGGCCGCAGACCGGGTTGTTGGTGATGCAGGTGAAGATCAGGGGAACATTTTCCGGACCGACGCCCTGGATGAGCTGTTCGAGCTTGTCGATATCCATGTTGCCCTTGAACGGGTTCTTCTCGTAGCGGCCGCCTTCCGGCACTTCCCACAGCAGCTGCTTGTTGTACAGGTTGCGGGGGATGGAGCCCATCTGTTTGATGTTGCCCTCGGTGGTGTCAAAGTGACCGTTGGAGGGGATGGTGAACTTCTTGCCCGGATAACGCTTGTTCAGAATGTTGCGGACGATCTCCATCAGGACGGATTCCGCAGCACGTCCCTGCTGGATGATGAAGGTGTTGGGGCGCTCCATCTGCGCAGCGCCGCCGTTGAACAGGCCGCCTTCGTACTCCGGAAGGTAGACGTTCTCCATCATGGTCTCCACGTCGCGGCAGTCGGTGCGGACGTAGTCGATGATCTTCTTCCAGTTCTTTTCGCCGCCGCGCTCGAAGATGTCGCGGAAGGTGTCGAGAAGGACGTAGTAGCCGGTGTTGCGGCCATAGGCCTCGTCGCCGAGGAACAGGGACGCCCACTGCTGGTTGGTCATCGCGGTGGTGCCGGAGTCGGAGAGCATATCAACCGTCAGCATGCCGGCGGGGAAGGCAAACTCGTTGTAGTGCGTCGCCTTCAGGACGCGCTCACGCTGTTCGACCGTGACATTGGGAATGTCACGAACGGCGAACGTGAAGTGATGGGGAGCGGGAACGTTCAGGGGATACTCTTTACTCATAATACTGACCTCCATAATGTTGGCGCTTTGCGCCTTTTGTTTTGGAGATACCCCGGTCGTCGCAGACAGCTCGCTGCCGGCGCCTGGCGGACAGTATCAGACGACGAAAGAATTAAAGGACGGCGATGCACTCGATCTCAACGAGCGCGTCCTTGGGGAGACGGGCGACTTCGACCGCGCTGCGCGCCGGGCAGGCGCCGGCAAAGAACGTGGCGTAAACACCGTTCATGGCAGCAAAGTTGTTCATATCGCTCAGGAAAACGGTAGTCTTAATAACGTTTTCCATGGTGGCTCCGGCGGCCGCGAGGACGGCCTTGCAGTTCTCAAGAGACTGGCGGGTCTGCTCCTCGATCGTGGCGGGGAATGCACCGGTGGCCGGGTCAATGGGAAGCTGGCCGGACGTGATGATCAGGCTGCCCGCCTGGATGCCCTGCGAATAGGGGCCAATCGCCGCGGGGGCCTTCTCGGTGGAAATAACGGTTTTCAATTCTGGTTTCACCTCCTTGGTGTGAGAATAGTTTATCATCGCCGCAAAACGCTGTCAATATAAATCACAAATCTTTTCAAAGTCTAAACTTATTTTTGTTTATTGCTAACAAATTTCAGCAGAAAAAACTTATATAGCGAGAATATTTCTTCTTATTGTGAGAAAATTTTCGAAAAAACGCGGTTTTTTTCTTGTCCCGGGCGTTTTGGTATGGTAGTATGAGAATCACCGCACTCCAAGGGAGGTACAAAACCCATGACGGAACAGCTGCTTTCGCAGTATACAAGGCTGGTTGAGTTTCTCGGCCGCGTTCTCGGGCCGGATTATGAGATCATTCTGCACGAGATTTCGCCGGAGCAGAGCCGCGTTGCCGCGATCGCCAACGGCGGCATCAGCGGACGGGACGTAGGCGCGCCGATCACCAATGCGGCGCTGCGTATGATCATGCAAAAACAGTATGAATCCAATAACTATATTATTAATTACACCGGCCAGCTCTCGAACGGCAAAACGCTCCGCTCGAGCACGATGTTCATCAAGGACGGCGGGAAGCTCGTGGGGCTTTTGTGCATCAACTTTGACGACAGCCGCTTCCACGAGCTCAGCGACAACATTCTCCGGCTGGTACACCCGGACGATTTTGTCCACCACCACTACTTCCCCAATGACGCGCCTGCCAAGCAGCCGATGCAGCCGCAGTACACCTCGGTGCAGCCGGCGGAGCATTTTCAGTCGGACATGCTCGGGCTGATGGAGGATCTGTTCGCGACCGTGACGAGGGACGCCGGCGTGCCGCTGCGCCGTCTGACGCAGGCCGAGCGTGCCGAGATCGTCGCGCGGCTCTATGAGCAGGGGATGTTCGAGCTGCGCGGCGCCGTGCAGTTCACGGTGGAAAAGCTTGGCTGCTCGCAGGCGAGCGTGTACCGGTATATCAAGAACGCCAAGGCCGCAGAGGAGCAGAAGAATTCCCCCGCACAGGAGATATAATCCCCCTCTTTACGGCAAAAACTCCGCCCCGCAGAATGTCTGCAGGGCGGAGCTTTCTTTATGCAAAGGCGATCTTCTGTTCGTTCACATCCACCACGGCGTCCACGCCGAAAGGAATGATGCACCGCGGCAGCGCGTGCCCGATGTTGATGTTGCAGACGATGGGAAGCCTGGGATCGGCGATCACGTCCGTGAGCGAGGCTTTGTATTCCGTCTCATATTTCCGATCCATCGGCTTCCCGATGAGCACGCCGGATACCGCGCCGAACACCCCGGCAGCCTTGAAATATTCGAGCGCGCGCCGATATTTCTCCGGCGGCATATACTCCTCACTCGATTCGAGCAGGAGAATCTTCCCTTTCCAATCCTCTGCGCTTGGGAAGAGGCCGTACTTTTGGCATAGCACCGGCATATCGGCATACCGCTCACCGTCGAAAAAGTCAAAGAGCGTGTCGATGCAGCCGCCGAGAATTTTGCCGGAGAACCGAGAACTTCCCTGCAAAAGCTCGAAGCCGGTGTCCGGGTGCGCCGGAAGCGGCACGCCGACCTGCTTTGGCGAGAAGTCCGTGCGCGATTCGTACCACGTATCGCTCGGCGTGACGGCGCGGATCGTACCGGTTTCGATGAGCTCTTCGAAATACCGGCGCGTATACGGCAGCATCTCTTTATCCAGTTCGCACACGTCCGAGAGGAATGACTGGCCGTAAAATGTCTTTACCCCCACTTTGTGGAGCATCATGTGGTTGACGGTCGTATCCGAAAAGCCGAGGAATATCTTGTCCGTACCGGAAACAGCGGCCTGGAGTTCCCCATTCTCAAAGAGGTACGGCGCGAGACGGTAGGTATCGTCCCCGCCGATGGCGCAGAGGATCATGTCGATCTCCGGGTCGCGGAATGCCGCGAGAAGGTCCGCCGCGCGATCCTCCGGGTGGTTTTTGATGTATTCGATGCCGGAGAGCGCATGCGGCAGGAAGCGGACGTTGAGCCCGTAATTTGCCAGGCGCTTTCTTCCGATATCCAGTTCATGCTTTACGAAGCTCTCCCCCAGCGTACCGGCGGAAAGACTTACGATCCCAACCGTTTTCACCACGCTGCACACCGCCTTTCGTTTTCCGGCATTATAGCATGCCGCTCTCCCCGGCGCAAGTTTGCCCCTTTTCATATCGCGCCGTTCGGAGTATAATCTTTTTATATACTGCATCGATACAATTAACAAGGAGTCTGAAATGGAAAAAGAGACAGAAGCTTCCGCGCCGGTTTCCGGCCTGGACAGCCCGTTCAACGACCTCTGCGGTCTGGAGATCACCGAGCGCAGCAGCAATCACTGCACCGTGGTGTGCCGCGCCGGTGAAAAGCACATGAACCCCAACAGCACCGTTCACGGCGGCCTGCTTTTCACAATGATGGACGTTGCCGGAGGATATGCCGCCCGCACGCTCGACTCCGGGGAGACGACCCGCTGTGTGACGCAGAACGCCTCAACCGTATTTCTCCGGCCGGGGATGCCCGGCACGCTGACCGCTGAGGCGGACGTGATCCGCCGCGGGTCGCGCATCGTCGTGGCGACCGTATGCGTCTACAATGCCGAGCGCAATCTGCTCACCAAGGGCGAGTTTACGTACTACCGCCTGCGCGATGCCAAAGCCTGAGCACCACCCATACGCAAAACCGGCGGGAGCAGTTGCTCCCGCCGGTTTTTGAGCGTGTCAAAAAAGTATTTTTGACACGCTCTCAAACGAGACC
>ENA-UONY01000832-UONY01000832.1-human-gut-metagenome-genome-assembly--contig:-CS9-NODE-832-length-32209-cov-5.250389_pt1 | contig 32209 bp, 33 predicted proteins | sample MGYA00242465_ERZ724012 | MGnify/ENA metagenome assembly ERZ724012 | reverse complement strand
GCAAGCAGCTGAGCCCATGGGGTACTTAAATTACTCTGAGTCCGCTCACTTCAATATAAATAGGTTGTCCGAAGGAGCGAAGCGCATGAGCTTGCCGTAAAGGCAAGCGAACAGCGAAAGCGGGTAATTACAAGTGCCCCTGGGGCGTGCTGCTTGCCATGACCACATTGCTTCGTTTCCATTTGATTAAAAGCGTGTGAACTTACGGCACCCTCGTTCGAGCGGCTCCATTTTCCTCGTAAAATTGAATAACGGTTGGACAGAGGTCAGCCCGTGAGAGCTGAAGCGTCTTTCACGTAGGGTGTTCACCGTTAGGAGTATCATGGCTAAGCACATTTTCGTTACGGGCGGCGTAGTTTCATCGCTCGGCAAGGGCATTACCGCAGCATCGCTCGGACATCTGCTCAAAGCACGCGGCTACAAAGTGACCATGCAAAAGATGGATCCGTACCTAAACGTCGATCCTGGCACCATGTCTCCTTTCCAGCACGGCGAAGTCTTCGTTACCGACGATGGTCAAGAAGCCGACCTCGATCTGGGACATTATGAACGCTTCATCGACGAAAGCCTCACCAAGGAATCCAACTTCACCCAAGGATCGATCTATCAAACGCTCATCGCGCGAGAGCGTCGCGGCGATTTTCTCGGTGGCACCGTGCAGGTCATTCCGCACGTGACCGAAGCGATCAAGGAACGGCTCTACCGCATTGCCGATCAGACGAATGCCGATATCGTCATCTCAGAGATCGGCGGTACGATCGGCGACATCGAATCGCTCCCCTTCATCGAAGCGGCGCGCCAATTCATGCGCGAACGATCTGCCGACGATGTCTGTTTCGTACACGTGACACTCGTACCCTATATCGCTGCAGCTCACGAGGTAAAGACCAAGCCTACCCAGCACAGTGTGAAGGAACTGCGCTCGCTAGGTGTTCAGCCCGATTTCATCGTCTGCCGCTCCGATCACCAGATCTCGTGCGGCGTACGTGAGAAGATCGCGCTCTTCTGCGATGTGGCACCGCGCGAAGTGCTTTCCTGCACCGACGCGCCTTCAATCTATGAGGTGCCTATCATGCTCGCCGCGCAAGACTTCGACGTGCAGGTGCTTGAGAAGCTCAATCTACCCGTTACCCCGATCGACCTCTCGCCTCTCCAAACGTTCCTCGACGCGCGCGCCGCCTGCGAAGGCAAGACGGATATCGCGGTCGTAGGCAAATACGTGAGTCTACCTGATGCCTACCTTTCGATCATCGAAGCACTTCATCATGCAGGCATCGCACAAGGCGCCGATGTGGAAGTGCACCTGATCGATGGCGAAGAGCTCACCCCTGAAAATGCCGACGAGCTGCTCGGTGAAATGCAGGGCATCTTGGTACCTGGCGGTTTTGGGCAACGTGCTTTCGAAGGTAAGATCGAAGCAGCGCGCTATGCACGCGAACACAACATTCCGTTCCTCGGAATCTGCCTTGGCCTACAAGCAGCTGTCTGCGAATTCGCTCGTAATGTGGCTGGCCTAGAAGGGGCAACGTCTGCTGAGTTCGACGATGAGGCCCCCTATCGCGTGATCGACCTCATGCCCGAGCAAGAGGACATCGAAGACAAAGGCGGCACCATGCGCCTCGGGGCTTATCCTTGCAAGGTCTTGCAGGGCTCACGCGCACATGAAGCATATGGTGAAGAGCTCATCTATGAGCGTCACCGCCATCGCTACGAAGTGAACATCGCTTATCGCGACACGCTCACGAAAGCAGGGCTTACGATATCGGGCGTCTCGCCAGACGAGCGCTTGGTCGAGATGATCGAGATTCCCGATCACCCGTGGTTCGTGGCAAGTCAAGGCCATCCCGAATTCAAGAGCCGCCCCACCAAACCCCATCCGCTCTTCATGGGGTTCGTGAACGCTGCGCGACAATAAAGCAATGCTTGAATAATCCCAACGAAGGCGTGTTCGCTATCGATGCGGTCGATCTGGCTGCGTGCGAATCTGCTCTTCAATGGATATATAACTAGTCTTCGGCCCACTCATGATTCAAGCATAGAAGCATTTTGTCACTCGTTAGTCCAGCTCCTTTGCCGCCCCGATCATTTCTTCAAGTCCTTGGCAGGTCATACTGGCTTCATGCTTTGCTGATAGGTCGTCGAACTGCGCCGGATCAGCAAGTTCTACGCATCGCTGCAAAACATCAACGAGGTTTTCCTCAGGATCGAACGTAACGATCGGTAAATCATCGGGGAAAAATGCGCGGGTAGCATTCTCTGAAACCAAACCAGCAACGAACTCCAATGCAACCCATCTTTGATCTTCAGAATGATGCATCCCTTCAAATCGAAGAGCAGACATCAACTGGTCCATAGTCGGCGCGTCCGATGCGAACGCAGCGATCGATTGAGATATTTCTTTCATGAGCATGATGCTGTCTCCTATCTAACGGTATTGGTCTTCACCATTTCTAGTACTTCCCACGTGAATTGCGCTTTGAGGAGAGGTTCACGTAGATGATGATCGGCGCGATAACCAAGAAGATGATGATGGGCACATAGAGCGGACAATCTTGCAAGAAGTTCATGGAAAATAGCGCCAGCAGAACGGGGATAACCTGTTCGTTGGCGCATTTCTTCATGATGAACGCGGTGTCGCGATCCACCTTCACCGTCGAATCCAGATCGGTTATGCCAAGTTCGGTACGGATCGGCAACGGGATCCCGATCGTCATATCGATGGGAGTATAGAGATTGTTCGCCTGCAGTTTGCTCTCATCTTCGATGGGAAAGACCTGGCAGATGCACTCTTTATCCTTGTAAGAGATGATGACATTGTCCATTTCATCAATGCCCAAATGCGCCATATTGTCCTTCGTCATGCGAACCGCACGATCGTTCTCATCATTGGCATAAGGGCGCCGACACATGAGCGAGAGCGTACTCTTGCCCACATACAGATTCGCGATCCATCGGCCAATACGCTTGAAGATATTGCGTCTCTTCTTCCCGAGCACAATCGGCTTGATGACGATACTGGGCGGGAAGCAGCGCTCGAAAACTTTGCGTAAGTACGCCTCTTCAGGATGTGAGAGGCTCTCTTGGCGAATGGACTCATGAACAGGATAGGTCTTTTCGAGTATCGCCAGTCCATCAAGCAATCGCGGTTTCTCCTGATCAGCGGCTTGCATCGTATTTTCGCGCGTAGGTTGTTCTTCGCTCGTTCCAGTAACCTGTTCTTCGGCTTTGATATACGCAACCACTTGCTGGCGCAGCTCGTCTTCAAGTCGACAGGGCAAGCGCTCGCCTAGCAGTATACGCTGCCTGCGGTTCAGCTTGATAACCCCCGCATCCAGCGAATCATCAAAAACAAGGTGGTTGGCTTTTACGATAAAGCTCTGGTTCGTGACCACGTCTTTTATTCCGAAGAGATCCGCGCCTTCAAGCAGTTCTTGAACTGCCCCTCCCTCGATCATCTTCGTGGAGATGACCACATCTTCTGAGCTGACCTTATCGATCGACTGTACACGAATCTTGTCGAAACGCGCATAGGGCGCTTTCCGAATGAAAACCTCGCAATCAGCATGATCCGCTATCTTCAAGGTTCGCTGCACATGCTTCGTTATAGCGATCTGACCAACACCAAGCGAATCTTGTGGAACGATACTGATATCCATCAAAGTACCCTGTTTAGGACATTCCAGCTGAAACGGAGTCACATAGTTTTCTTTATAGAATACAGAAGGAACACCAACACTATAGAGACAACCATCTTGAACGGGCAGCGTCTCATCAACGATCCTCACCAACGTTGAGCCACTATCGTAAACATGATCGGCAAAATTGCTGTTCAGAGATGTGATGCATTCTTCAAGCGCATCCCGGATCCGATCATAGGCGTATTCAGGAAAATCCTTGCAGAGATATTTCGAATTTATCTCGATCTGGATACACGAAACGTCAGCTCTCTTTGCTGTTGAAGCCGCGACCGTATTTGAGCCGCTCGCCTTGAACACTTCATCTACAAGCACCACTCCTATTCCCAGGTCCTCCAGGCAACGGCAAAGCGTCGACAACGTGATATCGTCGCGCAGATTCTTGCCATCCGCCGTACCGAGGATAAAAGCAGCCTCGCGCTCGGAAGAGAGCTGATGCAAGTCGAACACCACTCTTGCATCGTTTTCCTTCACGTAGTCAACCAGAGCGTCACGATAGGGAGAATGCTCGTCGTAGTTCGGATCATCATCGTTGCTCTTCGTCTTGATGATGACGGGACAATGCAGCGAACGATGAAGATCGCGTGCAAGATCGCTCGTCTGCACTTCGGCAGGTTTGACCCTACCCGCACGCGTATGCTCAACGCCATGGGGCGCAGAGAGCATAACGAGTCCTTTGCCTTGCAATATCTCGAAATCGTCAGGCATCTGATCGATCATGGTCGCCCCGCTGTCTCTTCACAAGCTCGAGTTCGTTTTCTTCGTTTCTCTCTTATAATAATTGAGATCAAACCAAGATGACCACAAAGAAACCAACCATAAGGAAGAGACCATGGACTGGGATAGGATCCTGCACCTAAACAAGTTACCATCTCATCCGAAACTATTGATCATAGGTGGTCCACCCCGCTGCGGGAAAAGCACGCTGGCTCATGAGATCATGCTAACTTACGGAATCGATGCAGTCTCAGGCGATGCGATTCGACGCGTCCTTGCATCCGCTGGAATGAGCTTTCTTCCGATCGATCCCGACACCTGGGCAACTGATGCCAGTGGTTTTGTGCAAGCTTGTCGAGACAGGGATTCAAAGGTCGCTCGTGCTTGTTCGGTATATGCCGAACAAATGCTTTCTGATTACAAGAGCATCATAGTTGAAGGATGTATCTGGGCTGATGCGATCAAGCACTTCGCACATCCGGTACGCCCACGTAATGGTGCCATCCATCCCGTGCATCCAGAGGTGCTTGCTGTGTATCTTTTCAACACTACAAGTCCAGAAGAGGAACTCGAAAGCCTGCACGAACAATGCAAAGACCCTACCAGCTGGCTTAATCGCTATACCGCAGATCAGCTAGACGGGTTCGCGGTTGCCAATCGGCTGCGCACACGTAAGATGAAACAGGTTGTATGCGAACAAGGAGCGGTTCCGATTGAGAACGAACGATCAATAGCGAAGACCCTTTTAGGAAACTACGCCAGCGATCCAAGCGATAGTCAAGCAGCTGACCACCAGAACTGCATACAGACTTATCTCGATGCAGGCTTACTTGAAGGCGGATTGGACGAGATGCACCGTCTCGCACTCGAGATCATCAAGGCCTGGATGGCTCCACGCTAAGAACGCTTGAAGCAAAATACCGTCTTTCCACTAAATAAGGATGTTGCGACGCATAAAAGCACCGATCGTGTTCAGTGCTTTTTTCATGCGCGCATGCCTATCGCACTCCAACGCACATAAGTCCAGCTCAAACGCTTAGTAAGAGAACCTTAAGAATAAGTTCATGCCTTGTTATGGGACAGGAACCCTTCTCGAATCATAGGATAGCGCCAAGTCAAATTCACCATGATCGACCCATCCAACAGAGGAGAAAGTGTCCCTACCATGTGCGGAATTTGCGGCTTCACCCATGCTCAACCCGAGGACGCTCAGGTCCTGAAGAACATGTGCGACATCATGGCGCACCGCGGACCAGACGGCGAAGGAGCGTATCTTGCAAACGGCGTTGCTCTCGGCCACCGTCGCCTTTCTTTGATCGATCTTGAAGGCAGCTACCAACCGATGGTGCGCACGTCGAATCATCACGTATCTGAACTCATCAGCGCTGGTCAGGCGCTCGGCACCAACAAGAAACCAAGCGATATCCCCGTAGTATCTCAAAATGGCGAGTATGCGATCGTGTTCAATGGCGAGATTTACAACTACCGCGATCTTGCCGCTGTGCTCAAAGCAGAAGGCTGGGTACTCAAGACCACGTCAGATACCGAAGTTCTGCTCACAGGCTATATTGCCTGGGGAGAAAAAGTACTGGACCGCATTCGTGGCATGTTCGCCTTCGCGATCTGGGACGAGCAGAAGCAAATTTTGTTCTGTGCACGCGATTTCTTCGGCATCAAACCTTTCTACTACACCGTTCAGCAAGAACAGTTCATCTTCGCATCAGAGATAAAGAGCATCCTCGAGCATCCAGCCTACGAACGCGAGCTCAATCGCGAGGCTCTTGAGCAGTACCTCAGCTTTCAGTTCAGTGCGCTTCCTGAAACCTTTTTCAAAGGCATTTACAAACTGCCGCCTGCGCATTCTATGGTCGTGCATCCGGATGGCCATATAGAGATGAAGCAGTATTGGTCTCCTCTCTTCGATGAGAACGAGGTAAGCTGCTCGCTCCACGAAACAGCTGATCGCGTAGGAGAAGCGATGCGCGAGAGCGTTCACTACCACAACGTGGCTGATGTTGAAGTGGGCAGTTTTATGTCGAGCGGTATCGACTCAAGCTATATGGCGGCACTGCTCGCACAAGAAAATCCCCTGGTCCAAACCTTCACCGTTGGCTTCAGCGAATACGAGGGCGAGCGAGACGAGATCTCGTGGGCAACCGAACTCGCCGAAAAGCTCGACGTATCCAACACCAGCAAGCACATCACCCAAGATGAATACTGGAAAGCGTTGCCTTATGTGCAATGGCACATGGATGAGCCATCCGGAGATCCATCAGCAGTTGCGCTCTTCTTCGTCGATTACCTCGCCTCTCAGAAAGTGAAGGCTGTGCTCTCAGGAGAAGGAGCCGATGAACTGTTCGGCGGGTATAAGATCTACCAAGCTCCCATGGCTACCGATCGGCTGGGCAAGCTTCCCAAGCCGCTTCTTCGCGCAAGCGCAGCGCTCTTGCGAAAGCTCGGCATACGCGGCGCGAACTTCCTGGAACGCGCAAGCGAGACCGTAGCGGACTGGTATTACACCAATGCCAATGGTGTTTCCTTCACCGTGGAAGAACGCGAGCGAATCCTCAAGGATCCCGTGAAGGCACCCGATCCACTGGAGGTCGTTTCTCCCGATTATCAGGAAGCCCAAGATCATGACTTCGACGAACCGACCCAGATGCAATACGTGGACATTCGCAACTGGCTCGTGGGAGATATCCTGCTCAAAACCGACAAGATGGCGATGGCTCACTCCCTTGAAAGCCGCGTCCCCTTTCTGAATAAAGAAGTATTCGCAGCGGCATCCGTGCTGCCACTTGACATGCGGGTAACACCTTAACAGACCAAAGTTGCCTTGAGAAAAGCCTCTTTGACTGCCATCCCCACAGATTGGGCGCAAAAGGAAAAGCTAGGATTTCCCGTCCCTGTTGCCGCTTGGCTGCGTGAACCCGCTAATGCCCGGCGCGTAAAAACGTGGTTCGAAAGTCCCGAAGCGCAGCTGTTCTTCAACAAAGACGAGCTCGACCGATTGCTGAACGAGCATCTTGCCGGAGCTGATCGGAGTCGAAAGATCTTCATCGTATGGATGTTCTTGATGTGGTATCGCATGTATTTCGTTGAGCGCACATCGCCTTATGAAACAAAAGAGGCTCCAGCTACAAATCTTTTCGAACTCTACTTGAGCAACCTGGACCAATCACCAACGAAAACCGTCAAATGAGACAGGTTGCTCCAAGGCGTTTACAATGAAACTATGGAACAGCTCATCGAAGAATACTTTGCCTATCTTGCCATCGAACGCGGTTCTTCTCCGCTCACGATCGATGCCTACGCCAAGGACCTTGCAACCTATCGCACCTTTCTTGAAGAGCGCGGTAAGACCGATCTTGCCCAAATAGAGCGCGATGATATCCTTGCTTTCCAAAAGAGTCAGCTTGATCAGGGGTTTGCCGTCTCGACTCTCGAACGCAGGCTTTCAGCGATAAAGGGATTGCATCGCTTCGCCCTACGCGAAGGGTATGTGGATGCCGACCCGGCTCAAGCGATCCCGCTTCCCAAGAAGCCAGGTCGCCTTCCCGATGTGCTTTCGATCGATCAGGTGAACGATCTGCTCGACAACATTGACACTTCAACAGCAACGGGCAAACGCGATGCGACCATCCTCGAAGTGCTCTACGGATGCGGTTTGCGCGTGAGCGAGCTGGTGAACCTTGACCGAGCGAACATCCTTTCCGAAGAAGGCTTTTTGCGGGTGTTCGGCAAGGGAAGCAAGGAACGCATCGTGCCCATTTCAGGCATTGCCTTCGAACGACTGATCGAATACTTGAACGAGGTGCGCCCCGAACTTGAAAGTTCAAAAGCTCCTGCCACCACGGCGGTCTTTCTGAATGCGCGTGGCGGGCGCCTTTCACGTCAAAGCGTGCATGCGATCGTGGCGCGTGCTGGTATGAGCATCGGCGTGAAGAACCTTCACCCTCACACGCTGCGTCATTCGTTCGCAACCCACCTGCTCGAAGGGGGCGCCGATCTGCGTTCGATCCAAGACATGCTCGGACATGCTGACATCGCCACAACGCAGATCTACACTCATGTGCAAATGTCGCATCTGAAGGAAGAATATCTCGCCGCGCACCCCCGCGCGCACGAGTAGCAACGGCCGGCAGCTACGGCTTCGGCATGGGCACAACGCTCACCGCGCACGAGTAGCCACGGCTCAAACGGACGCTATTCGACCGGGCGCTTGAAATCCGGCTCGATCGTAAGCAGCCGTGGTCCCTCTTCCGTAATAGCTACCGTCTTCTCGAAATGCGCGCTTGGCTTCCCGTCGCGCGTGATCACGCCCCAACCATCGGATAGCTGCTTGGTCTTACGCGTGCCCATGTTGATCATCGGCTCGATCGCCAGCACCATGCCCACCTCGAGCAACGGACCCGTATGCTTGCGCCCGTAATTCGGCACATTCGGCTCTTCATGCATAACGCGGCCGATCCCGTGCCCCACATATTCGCGCACGACGCCATACCCCGCATCCTCAGCGATCGCCTGAACCGCGTGCCCGATATCGCCCAGATGATTCCCCGCGCATGCCGCATCGATACCTGCCCACATGCTCTCTTCAGTCACCTCGAGCAAGCGCTGCTTCTTCGGCGAGATCTTTCCCACGGGGAAGGTCCAGGCATTATCGCCGACCCAACCGCCCACGGTAGCGCCCGTGTCGATCGAGATGATATCGCCCTCTTGCAGCACAATAGCATCGGAAGGAATACCGTGAACGATTTGCTCGTTGATCGACGCGCAGATAGAACCCGGAAATCCACCGTAGCCTTTGAATGCCGGGATGCCACCGCCCTGACGAATGGTCTCTTCAGCGATGCGATCGAGCTCGAGCGTGGTCACGCCCGGCTTCACCGCAGCACCAACCACGCGAAGCGCTCGTGCAGAGAGCTCCCCCGCTTTCGCCATCGCATCGATATCGCGCGGTGATTTCTTGATTATCATGCCCAAACGCCTTTCTTCCCTGGTCATCATGGCGCAGTCTTTGTTACTATTTCTCTAGCTTACTAAGAAAAAGGTGGCATATGCCATATCAACATAATAAAAAGCAAGATAGAAAACCGACGAAGCGCACCGACCGCCCCGCACGGCGCACGGCCACACACGGCACGAAACGCGAAACCACTCACTCGAATGCATCTCATGTGCGCGGAGCGGGCGCGAACAACAAGGTGCACCAAGAGCAACACCGTGTTATGCCACCAACCACCCACGCAGCTCATCCTCCATATCAGATGCGCAATTCCAAACGTCATCTACCAGTCTGGATCGCTTTCGCCCTCATCGCTCTTATCGCAGTCGCATTCGCATTCAGCTCCTGCACCTCCTGCTCCTCAGGCGAATCGAACAATGAAGGAACGCTTGCTGCCTCGGACAAAGCTGCCTCTGAAGGCCAAACGATCACGCTTTCCTTCGCGGGCGATTGCACACTCGGCACCGACGAGGGCTTCGATCGCTCTACCAGCTTCAACGCAAAATACAACGAAGTGGGCGACCCCGCCTATTTCTTCGCGAACGTGGCTAGCATCTTCGCAGACGACGATGCCACGATCGTGAACATGGAAGGCACCCTCACCGATTCCACTACGCGCGCCGATAAGACCTTCGCGTTCAAAGCACCGCGCGAATACGCCGAGATACTCAAGGCGGGCAACGTCGATGCCGCATCGCTCGCGAACAATCATTCGCGCGATTACGGCGATCAAAGCTACACCGACACCATCGAAGCGGTCGAGGCTGTGGGCATTCCTACCTTCGGCTATGATCGCATCGCGTATCTGGACGTGAAAGGCGTGAAGGTTGCACTCGTCGGAACGTACGAACTGGCCGAAGGCGCTGGCATCAAAGACGAGATGGTGAACAACATCAACGCCGCCAAAGAAGCAGGAGCGCAGATCATCGTGGTGTTCTTCCACTGGGGAACCGAGCGCGAGACCGTGCCCGACAGCGTTCAGATGGAACTCGGACATGCCGCCATCGATGCTGGAGCAACGCTCGTGGTCGGATCGCACCCGCATGTGATCCAAGGCATGGAGAACTACAACGGGCATACGATCGTCTACAGCTTGGGCAATTTCTGCTTCGGTGGCAACAAGAACCCCAGCGATAAGGATTGCATGATCGTTCAACAGACCTTCACGGTACGCGGCAACGATGTCACGATCGACAACACGAACGTGATCCCCTGTTCGATCTCTTCAGTAAGCTCGCGAAACAACTACCAACCCACGCCTGCAACAGGCGACGAAAAAGAGCGTATCGAGGCGAAGATCAAACGCTCGAGCGACGCCATCGCTGAGATGGCTGCAGGCTCGGGTAGCGGCTCAAACGAGTAAAAGGCTCGCAGCCCTCCTAGGCCACGAGCCTCAAACAAATGCTCTTCAACGATGCGTTCTGCTTGCACTAATTCCCCGTGAATTCTGCGCGGCGCTTCTCGATGAAAGCGTAGACACCCTCGCGGAAATCTTGCGTTGCAGCGCATTCGCATTGCGTGGGCACTTCAACGGTCGTGATCCACTTAAGATACTCCGCATACTCAACAGTGTAGATCTGCTTCTTGATGTTCTTGTAAGCGACCAGTGGACCGCGTACCAGCTTGCGTGCGAATTTCATCGTCTCTTCGTCCAAGATATCGGCAGGCATGACGCGATGAACGAGACCCCAGTCGTAGAATTCCGCTACATCCACCGGGCGACCCGTTACCGCTAAGTCCATCGTGCGCGCAGGGCCGATCGTCTTCGAGAGCAGATAAGTAAGGCCCATATCGGGCACGAGGCCGAGGTTCACGAATGCAAGAATGAACTTCACATTATCAGCGCAGATCATGAAATCGCCACTCAATGCCAAGCTCACGCCAGCCCCCGCGACCGACCCGGCAACCGAAGTGATGACGAGCTTGTCCATCTTCTTGAGCTTGTCGGTGATGATGCTGTTCTTCTCCATCATGGCTGCCATGTCCATCGGCTCGCCCGATTCGAAGATACCATGGAGCATCCCCACATCGCCACCTGCAGAGAATGAACGCTCGAGTCCTTTGATCACGAGCACCTTCACCTCGGTGTTCGCTTCCGCGTTATGTATCGCATCGAGCAATTCGGCACCCATCTGCATATCGAGCGCATTCAAATTCTCTTTGCACGCCATCGCGATGACCGCAATGCCCTCTTCAACGGTGTAGGTGATCTTCTGATAATCCATCATGAGCCCTTTCATAGAACAACAGCGAAGCACAGCAGCGCAGGTGCGCTCGCAAAAAGCGAGATCGTTCCGTTTGCGCCACGTGCTTCGATCTATTTTACAGTTCGCGAGCCTGATAGAGGCGTGCGGCGATGAATGCGCTCACAACATAAAGGGCAACTGACACCACACAGCCCCCTATCGCGATAGCAACCGTGTGGTCATTCAAGAAGGTGCGCACGGCCATCATGTCGATCCCATCTGAAACGTTTCCGATCGCAACGCTCGCAAGCACGACCACCACGACCACGAGAAGCGGCAAAAGGCGTGTTGCCTTGTTCATGCCAAAACGCATCAGAAGCGGCAGAGTGAGTGCTGCAAGCAGCAAGATGAAGACAAAGCCAGCTATGCCGCAATCGAGGATAGCGAGGGGAGACTCAGGGGCCGCGAACTCCGCACTTGTGCCTAAACCACCCCAAGCCTGGATGATCGCAATGAATACGAACGAGATCAGCCAAGCCGCAAGCATCGAGACCACCGAAACGATGAGCATGCTCACGTAGCGCCCGTAGGCAACCTGGTGCTTGGTCAAGGGCAACGTCATACGGAAGCGCTCCCATCCGTTCATCTCGTCGTAGGCGAAGATCGAGAAGAGATACATCAAAGGCGCCATCGTTGCCATTGCAGCCGTGCCAACGATCACCTCACCCGTACCCCATGCAAGGAACCCGCAGATCACAATGGATATGAGCAGCAGTTGCACAAAAGCATTCTTGGAAGTGATGAGGTCTGAGAAGATCATAGCTTTCATAGTTGCTCTCCTTTCAAGGTGAGCGTCATGTAATCGTCAATGCTTGCGCTATCGAGCGCGATGTTCGGGAAAGCCTTCGCGAAAGCGAACCGATCGGGCACGAGCACATCGTAGACCATGCCGCTCTTGAGCTTCCGCATACGCTCATCTTCTGCCCAAGCGCTCTCCCTTATTAGTTCAAGGTCGCGCTGCCTGCAGTGCGCAACGCCCGCTACATCGCACACCTCATCCTTGGGCAGGTCGAAAACGAGTTTGCCGCCATCTATGCAGATGATCTCATCGGCAATCTTCTCGAGATCGTTCGTGATGTGCGTCGAAAGCAAGATCGCGTGATCGTCGGTCTTCATGAAATCCCGCAGGATATCAAGCACCTCTTCGCGCGCCATCGGATCGAGGCCAGCTGTTGCTTCATCCAAAACGAGCAGTTCAGGATCGTGTGAAAGCGCGAAGGCCAACATGAGCTTCATGCCCATACCGCGCGAAAGTTCTTTCACGTTCTTCTTGGGCGCAAGCTCAAAACGCTCGCACAGCGCACCGAAGCGCTTCGCGTCCCAATTTCGATAGGCAAAACGGCCGAGCGTTGCCACATCTTTGACCTTCGAGGTTTCAGGGAAGGCGCACGTATCAAGAACAACGCCAATGCGCTCCTTGACGCTCCCTTCCAAAAACATGCCTTTTCCGATCGGGCAACCGAGCACTTCACCTTCACCCTCATCGGGTTGCAAGATGCCGAGCAGCATCTTGATCGTGGTGGTCTTTCCCGCTCCGTTCGATCCGATCAAGCCCACAACGGTGCCAGCCTCGACGGCAAGCCCGATATCTTCAAGATGGAAGCCATCGTAGCGCTTCCCTAAGTTAGTTACGTTTATCGATGCGTCCATGTGAATCTCCTCGGACGAGCTAGTCTTCCAAGAGCAGATCGAGCATTTCGTGCAGATCATCCGCGGTAAGCCCGAGGGGTCGCGCGTCTGCTATTGCGCGCTCGAGCGACTCTTCAACATGGCGAATGCGCTCCTCACGCAGCAGATCCTGATTGCCACTGGCAACGAAGGTGCCCTTCCCCTGAACCGTGACCACGAAGCCCAGCTCCTCCAGGTCGGAGTACGCGCGCTTGGTAGTGATCACGCTCACCCGCAGATCATTGGCAAGAGAGCGAATGCTTGGGAGATGTTCCCCCGCCGCTAACTCACCGGTCATGATCGCGTCTTTGATCTGAGCCTCTATCTGCTCGTAGATCGGGACTGAGCCCGAATTCGAAATAACGATCTCCAATTGTCCTCTTTTCCGGCAGCCCTGCAGCGGCTGCCGCATCGTCTCGCAAAAGCGTCCTTTCGCGAGACTGTGTGCATATGCAATATAAACAGTATATACACACCTATACACAGCCGTCAAGACGAAAAGCCTTAAGGGGGCAAAGAACAGCGCCGCCCTTCAAAACAAAACGAAGGCGGAACTGCTCTCCAGTGTCTTGAAATGTCACGAACTCATTACATTATTGCCCTTCAAATGCCATCTATACTTGGTGGTGAAAGAAGAAAAGGGGCGATACGCTATATCAGGAGGTATGAATCGTATGATTTCTCAGAATATCCAAGCGGCACGAAAGGCACTCGGACTCACCCAAGAAGACCTTGCGAATCGACTGAGCGTTGCAAGGCAGACCGTTGCCAAGTGGGAATCGGGGGAATCTCTTCCCGATCTCGAAAACGCCTATGCGCTCGCAAAGCTTTTGGGTGTTTCTGTCGACGACCTCATCGCGCATAACGAAGCAGCGACAGGCTACCCCATTCCTCCCCGCGGGAAGCACATCTTCGGCATCGTGCGCATGGGAGAACGCGGACAGATCGTCATCCCGAAGAAAGCGCGCGATATCTTCAATCTGCACGCAGGATCCGAGCTGCTCATTTTGGGCGACGAAGCACAAGGCATCGCACTGCAGAAGGTCGAAGATGCGGAATCCATGCTTGAAAGCTATGGGCGAATAGTGAACGAACGGAGAGCAGATGGCCCAACCATCAATTCATAGCAGTGACCTGAAAGCCGGGTTGCCTTTCATCATCGCTTCTATCCCAGCCGCGCTCTGCATCACTGCAACCGTAGTGCTCCCCTATCTCCCCTTTGCGAACGCTGCGTCCTTTGGTATCGCTGGCTTCAATGACCCAAGCGCTCAACTTTGCGTGCTTGCGGCAGAGCTTGTGGTCTTCATCGCCTGCAATGTTGCCGCCTGCAAGTTTTCAGCACGCTCATTCACCCACTTCGAGGCCTAACGAAGCTTTTGAACAAGCAGCTCGAACGCAATAGATCCGAAACAGCGAAGCGTCGCAAGTAGCTGAGGGTCCGATCAGGAAAAGAGCACCGCTAACGAACGTCCACTCAAGAGCTTCATAGTACGTAAGCTCCTAGCTCATCTATACTGATGCACGTGGATAAGATCAATAAAGACAGACGCGTTCTCGAAGCCATGGGGAGCATCTATTGCCAAGGCAATCACTCTGATGCTCAAAAAGATGAAGGCGGAATGTGCCAGGAGTGCCGCACGACCATAGAGCAGACGCTTTCCCGCGCGGCTTCGTGTCCATACGGGCACGAAGGCAACTGTCAAGACTGTGAAACGCACTGCCAGCGCGGCGATGCTCAAATTCGCATCAGGGCCATCATGCGCTATACTGCGCCCAGGATGATGGTTCGTCATCCGATCATGGCGCTCGAATACCTTCGCAAGAAACTGCGTGCTTAATGCTTTATGTCAAAAAAGCACGTTAGACACACCATATCCCTCCCCTTAAATGCCCCTGTCAGGCTATAAAGTGCTTTCATACGGTAGTCTCTATGCTCTGTATCAGATTCAAAATACGGAAGCGGTACAATAGAAAAACACCATTTTGTCAAAGGAGTCTATATGAATCGCTTGAAAGATAAGGTCGCCATCGTCACAGGATCCACGAGTGGCATCGGCAAGGGCATCGCAAAGATGTTTGCTGCTGAAGGCGCGCGTGTTGTCGTATGCGGCCGCCGTGAAGAGCGCGGAGCAGCTATCGTCGACGAGATCAAAGCCGCAGGCGGCGAGGCAATGTATCACTTCCTCGACGTAACCAAGCCTGAAACCGTCGATGCGCTTCTTGCCGACACGGAGGCAGCCTGGGGCAAAGTCGACGTGATGGTGAACAACGCAGCCGGCATGGCCCTTAAGGATGGTCGCGTGGACGAGATATCGCTCGAAGACTGGGACGCGGTCTTCGCCAGCGACATCCGTAGCACCTTTTACTGCACGAAGATCGCCTTGCCCTACCTCAAGCGTAACGATAAGGCTTCCATCATCAACATCGGATCCATGGCTGCTTGCAGCGGCGATTTAGGCTCAACTGCTTATGCTTGCGCGAAGGCGGGCGTTGACATGCTCACGAAATACACTGCGCTGCAATATGGCAAGGACGGCATTCGATGCAATTGCGTGCGTCCGGGTCTTATCATCACTGAAGAAAACGCCGACAAGGTACCCGACATGCTGAAGGACATTTTCCTTGATAACATCGAGGTTACCCGCTATGGCTCGCCTGATGATATTGCCGCCATGTGCGTATACCTTGCGTCCGACGAAAGCGAATACTTCACAGGGCAAGTCGTTACGGTAGATGGCGGCTTGAATGCCCATGTTCCTACCGTTGCGCAGTTCCGTGCGCTCGCATCGCGCACGTGGTAGATGTTTCGATACAGAAATGAAGGTGCGCCTTCGTTTTGCCGATACACAACAAGGACGCACCTTACCAGCGTTTTACTAGTATCTAGCCCATCATGAAACCTTTCGAGCACTACATCTACATTTTGGAATGCGGGGACGGCAGCCTTTACACGGGATACACCACCGATGTCGAGGCGCGCGTTTCCGCACATCAAGCTGGCACCGGCGCCAAGTACACGAAATCGCACGCGCCCGTACGCCTGATCGCGCAAGCCCGCTTCTACTCGAAAGAACGTGCCATGAGCGCAGAAGCGCACTTCAAGCAACTCGACCGCGCCCAAAAAGACGCACTGCTCGCCAAAGCTAAGGATGCGCCCTTGGAAGAGATCCTTCGAAACGAGCTTCCTGGCTTCGGCGAAGACACCGCTGGCGAGTTCGTCTGCCGCAGCTTGGAAGCGAATGTCGATCTGGATTACCGCGCTTTCCATTCTCGACTCGTACCGAATGTGGATCCCAAAACCATCGCGGGCGTTCGAACGCCCGCCCTGCGCAAGATAGCTAAAGAGCTCGCTAAGCGCGATGACACTAGCACGTTTCTGCGCGCGCTCCCCCATCGGCTCTTCGACGAGAACCAAGTACATGCCTTCACAATCGGCGCAGAGCGCGACTACGATAAAGCGCTCAAGCTATACGAGCGCTTCCTTCCCTTCGTGGACAACTGGGCAACCTGCGATCAGCTTCCTACCAAAGTGTTCGCGAAGCGCCCTGAAGAAACACTCGACCAAGTGGAACACTGGCTCGCTTCTGATCATTGCTACACGATTCGCTTTGCCATCGGTATTCTCATGCGGCTTTATCTGGACGAACTGTTCGAGCTTCGGTTTTGCGAATGGGTGGCAGCTACGCGCATGCCTAACAGCGAAGCTCACCCCGCCACCGAAGATGACATCTACTATGTGGACATGATGCGCGCTTGGTATTTCGCTGAAGCGCTCGCGAAGCAGAAAGCTGCTGCGCTTCCCTACTTGGAACGCAAGGATGATGAAGCCCTGCTCGATGAATGGACGCGCCGCAAAGCGATCCAAAAGGCTATCGAGAGCCGTCGCATCACTGCCAGCATGAAAGACCATTTGCGCGCGCTGCGCTAACAGATAACGCATACGGCTTAACCCCTTGCAAGGAATGCAGCGATCTACCCACCCCCCTTTTCTCTCGCTCCCAGCTGCCATACTGAAGTGATCGCACTTGCTCACCATGCCGAAGCGGTCGCGCTTGCTGCAACGATACGCTCGCGAAACCGATCTAGCGTCTATAGGCTTCCTGGACAACAGGCGGAAGTTCATCGAAACGAACCTCTTGCCAACCGATCACGCCCTGGATCGGTCGCTCCTGCAGTTTGAGGTAGCGCCCTTCGGTAAGCTCTCGTTCCGTACCGAACACCACGTTAGCTTCTGCGCCATCTTCGGTGTACGCCGGAAGCGAATACTTATACGACATTCCTCCGTTTAGCTTGATGATTCCCTTATCAGGTTCGATCTGTTCAACCTTGCTATTGTCGACCTGCGTGTAGCAGGTGCGTTCTCCCCCAAAGAACCCAGCGCCAAGAAAAACCAAAGCGACTACGATAAGAGCAAGGGAGAACAAGGGCATGACTCTGGTTTTCATGATGCCTCCATCGAGTCGGACATTCCACTTGGTTCAAGCTTAGGGGCTTGCCATGGACGCTGCCATTCATCTTCCTTACACAAAGAGAACAATCTTGTAAGAATCTTGGGGCGGCGAAGCGCCCGACAGAGACGATCGCAGCACCCACTCGTCAAACGCCTCCAAGCACCCAAAGCGTCGCACCCGAATCAAAGCGATCGAAGATGCGCCAACAAGCGGGATTCCTCGCCTCACCCCTGAACCCTTTCATCGCTTCGTTATTAGGCTTATTGCAAGTCATTAACAACTGGTCGCTGATCGGCGATCTCGCCAAAAAGAGCGCTAGGCTAAATAGGTGTTGCAGCTTCTTCTGCAGCCATTCCAACAAGAACCATAGGAGAGAAGGAATCTATCATGACTCTCGAAATACCAAACGAACGCCAAGACCAACATGAAGAGCACCTTCATGAAGAAGAAAAGGCCAAGCACATCAAAGACCGCCGCGGCGAATACTACCAAGAACGTCGTGAAGATCTGAGCCACGATGCCGATCGCTATGATCGCTCATTGCGCGACGAGATCCATTTCGCCGAAAAGGGCGAACGACGCGAACAGAATGTTGCCGATTCCGAAATCAAAGAGACCGTAGACACCGAACTTCGTAACGAAGACTAGGCTTTCTCAGGAAGACACCATGCTCGATCGCGCGCGAAAATATCTCTCGATCATCCTGCAGATATTCGTACGCGACCTAAAGCGGCTCGTCGTCAATCCGGTCGCCTGCATCATCTTGGCGGGCGTCTGCATTCTGCCCGCGCTCTACGCCTGGTATACCATCGAAACGATGTGGGATCCTTACGCCAACACCGGCTCGATCAAAGTGGCGGTGGTAAATGAGGACAAGGGCGCCGACTCGAACTACACCGGCAAGATAAACATCGGGCAGGAAGTGGTCGATGAGCTTCACAGCGATCACGAGCTCGATTGGCAGTTCGTCTCAAAAGATGAAGCCATGGACGGCGTTTATTCGAGCGAATATTACGCAGCGCTCATCTTCCCCGAGAACTTCAGCGAAGACTTCATCAGCGTCTTCAGCGGCAATTTCACCCAACCTAAAATCGAATACTACGTTAACGAGAAGCTTTCTGGCTCGGGAACGAAAGTTACCGATTCGGCTGCTTCCAAGATCGAGACCACCATCGATGAATCGTTCGTCTACCAGGTGAGCGACAAGGTCGTTGAGATTGCGCAACGAACGGGCGGCGCAGTGCACGATAAGAGCGAACAGTCCACGTCGCTCTTATCCCACAGCGTTGAAGAAGCAAAGGATGCGATCAGCCAAAATCGCACGATGGTGAACGATCTCACGCCTACGATCGATAGCTCCATTCGCTCGGTAGATTCTTCGAGCGATCTGCTCAAGAAGCTTGTCGCTTCGCTGCCCGCACTCGATGCCCGTCTCGATTCCGCGTCCACTTCGCTCGAGAATATCCGCAAAACACTCAACGACTACAGCGCAACGCTTTCAACGAAAGTTACCGAGAGCGCGCTCGCGCTCACACAAGCAGCCGTGGATATCAATCTTGCTTCGGCCCAGATCGCAGGCGATATCCAAACAGCAAAGGCCAACGTCGATACCGCACTTGCCGAAGCACGCGAGCTTGTCAGCTACAACAACCAATTGCTCGAATCGCTGCGCAACTCCCCTGTTGCCTCTACCGACCAAGTGCAAAAGACCATCAGCGACATCGAAGCGCAGAACGCGAGCCTCTCTTCTACCATCACCTCGCTCGAGCAGCTCGCAAACCAGCTCGACAACAATGCGCAAGCGGTCAAGAACGCCACGGATACCGTGGCCAACGTAGCAAAAACAAGTGCGGATAACCTTCAAAAGAGCGCGAAGGATTTCCAAATCACCATCTTGCCCGAGATCGACACGAGCCTCGATAGTCTCGCATCAGCGATCGGAACCTTGCGGGGCGCAACCGAATCGCTTCGCACACTCTTCGATCAAGAGAGCACGCTCCTAACGCAGCTTGCCTCGATGCTCGAGCAGTCGAAATCAATCTGTGCAGAAGTAGGCCTCTCGCTCGAAGCGCTTGAGAACAATCTCGAATCAACCTACACCGATCTTCGCTCGCTCCAGAATTCCGCTTCGTTCAAAGAGCTCACCACCTTGCTTGGCATGAATCCCGATGATGTTTCTTCGTTCATGTCTTCCCCGGTAAAGCTTGATACGGTCACGCTTTACCCCGTCAACCCTTACGGCTCGGGCATAGCACCTTTCTTCAGCAACCTGGCGCTTTGGGTGTGCGGGTTCATCCTCATGGCCATCGTGCGTCTCCGCGTCGATCCGGCGGGCTTGCCAAGATTTTCGGCAACGCAGGCCTATTTCGGACGCTGGCTTTTTTACGTGAGCATCGGCATCATCCAAAGCCTCATCATCTGCATAGGCGATCTGGTGTTGGGGATCCAATGCGAAAACCCTGCCGCATTCATCGGAGCAGGTGTGCTCGCTGGTTTCGTTTACGTGAACCTGCTCTACGCACTCGCCTACAGCATGCGCCACATCGGAAAAGCGCTTGCGGTTGTGTTACTCGTCTTGCAGATTCCCGGATCGTCAGGCATGTTCCCCGTCGAGATGATGCCCGAATTCTATCAGGTGCTCAATCCGCTGTTACCCTTCACTTATTCGATCGATGCGATGCGCGAAGCTATTGGCGGCATGTATGGAGCGCACTACCTTATCGATATGCTCATCTTAGGCGGCTGCTTCATTCCTGTTGGTCTATTCATCGGGCTTATGGGCGTTCACTTCGGTTACAACGTGAACACGCTCTTCGACGCGAAGCTCTCCCAAACTGAGCTGTTCGCTTCCGAATCCGTGCCCAAAGGTGCCCAATGGTTCCGCTTGCGCCCCGTACTGCTGGCGCTCATGCAAACGAAGCAATACCGCGAAAAGATCATCGCGCGCGCTATGAGATTCGATACGAAATACCCACTGCTCATGAAGATCGGCTGGATCGCTCTGTTCGCGATGCCCATCCTCATGCTCGCTACGCTCATCCTCTTCGAAGGCTCCCCCAACGAAAAGCTCATTCTGCTCTCCTGGTTCATTCTCGGTACGCTCATAGTGGCTGGATATCAGATCATCATCCTGTTCCTTCATGCCGATATCCAATACCAGTTCAAACTTGCGCAAAGCGAACCGGCCTCCGATGCAGGGAAAATAGCTCAGCTTGAAACCCACGAAATGCCCGAACCACTCCTGCGAAGCGGAGGTGGAGCGCGCGATGCATAATATCCTCGCCATATTCAAGAACGATGTGCTCGCGCTCAAGACGAGCGTGATCGCCGCGATCGTCGCGATCGGCCTCATCCTCGTTCCGCCCATGTACGCTTGGCTTACCACGCTCGGCTTCTGGGACCCGTATGCCAACACCGGCTCGATCAAGGTAGCCGTTGCCAATGAAGACGAGGGATATTCTTCGGCTCTTATCCCGACCAAGATAAATGCGGGCGACCAGGTCATAAGCGCGCTGCACGAAAACGACAGTTTCGACTGGGTATTCGTCAGCGAACAAGAGGCGGTTGATGGCGCTCATTCGGGCGAATACTATGCGGCGATCGTCATCCCTAAGGACTTCACGAAGAACCTGATGACCGTTTTCAGCGATCACGCGACCAAAGCGGAAATCACCTATTACACCAATGAAAAGGAGAACGCCATCGCACCGCGCGTTACCGCCGAAGGAGCTACCGAGCTGCAGGACGAGATCGACCAAACCTTCACGAAAACGGTCGCGAATATCGCGCTCTCAACAACGAGCAGCCTTACCGATTTCCTTAACGGCGACAACATCATGAACTATGCCTCGCTGCTCCTGCATGAACTCGATAATGCCGTCGAAGACCTTGATGCCGCACAGCTCGAAGTGAAGGGTCTCTCCTCCATGGTCGGCGACAGCGCAACGCTCCTTGCGGGAAGCAGCACGCTTCTTAGCAACACGAAAAACGCCACGAACACCACCAACAAGCTCCTTTCCGAAGCCTCAAACGGGCTTTCATCGGCCGATGAAGCACTCGGCAACATCACCGATGAAGTGAATGGCGCGATCACATCGAACGCAAGCAGCTACGACGAACTTTCGTCCGCGATCAATGCTGCTCTTGATTCTGCGAGCCAAGACCCTGCCGCCACCGAGCAGCTGCTGGGTAGCATTTCTGGCTCCCTCGCTTCTACCAAAACACTGTATGAGCAGATGAAGAACGATCTGCAAGCCGCGGGCGTTTCTGGCACCGCACTCGATACGATCGATGCCGCCATTGCCACGCTCGCTCGTTTGCAGCAAGCCGTCGATAGCGCGAAGACCGACGTGAGCACGATAAGCACGACCACTGCAGATGCGCGCACCAAGATCAACGAAGAGCTCGCGAACGCGAAGAAGGACATCACGGAAATGAACTCTTCGCTCGAAGAAACGCTCAAGCAGCAAACGGCGAGCTTGGCCTCTGATCTTTCCGCACTCAAGTCATCAAGCGTCGAGCTGAGCGATTCGCTCACCGAAATATCCAACAACCTTTCTGGCACCGCGAGCAATCTCTCGACGAACATGGAAGCGCTTCAAGGCTCCCTCGATAACACCGCGAACGTACTCGGCACGATCGAGAGCAACCTTGCGAAAACACGCGATGACCTTAAAGAAGCCATCAGCACGAGCAACATCGATGAGATCCGCAAGATCATCGGCAACAATCCTGAAGCCATCGCAGCGTTCTTATCTGCCCCGACCGTTCTTGAGAAGCACCCCGTCTATGAGATGAAGAGCAATGGCGACACGATGAGCGCCTTCTATTCTTCGCTCTCGCTCTGGATCGGTGCAATCTTCCTCGTTGCGCTCACGAGCGTGAACCCCACGAAGCGTAGGCTCGAAGGCCTTAAAGATGTGAAGCCCCACCAGGTCTATTTGGGGCGCTATGGCATCTTCGCCTGCATCGCTATCCTACAAGGGATCGTACTCTGCATTGGGAACGTCTTCTTCGTGGGTGTTCAATGCGAACACTTCTGGCTCTATCTGCTGGCATGCATATTCTGCGCGATCGTTTTCTCGAACATCGTCTATACGCTCACGACCTGTTTTGGAAACGTGGGTAAAGCTATCGCGATCATCGCGCTTGTGATGCAGCTTGGCGGATCGGGCGGCATCTTCCCCATCCAGATGTCGGCGCCCTTCTTCCAAGCGATCTACCCGTGGCTTCCCTTCGCTCATTCCATGGAAGCATTCCAAGGATGCATTGCAGGCATCTATGGCATGCAGTATTGGATTTCGATGCTGTGCTTGGGCGGATTCTTGGCCGTCTCGCTCGTGTTCGGCCTCGCGCTGCACAAGCCCCTCGCAAAGCTCAACAGCTTCGTTGTGAAAAAGCTCGACGAAACCCAGCTTCTCTAGAACTCTAGGCAAGCTCTAGGCAAAAACAGGAACGCGAATTAGGCTCGCCTTAACGCAGGGTGGCCGATCTATTTCTGCTTCCCCGGAACATATTTGCCATCGGCGCCCACGTATTTGTCGCCGATCCAGGTGTTGACCGCCATCACGCCGTTAGCGCCAACGTAATAGCTATCCTCTATCCAGCAATTCGTCTGCATGGCACCTGATGTATCGTAGTAATACCACTTCGAGCTTTCCTTCGCCCAACCGGTCTTCATGACACCGGCAGTATTGAAGGAATAGGTCTTCCCGTCGATGACCTTCTTGCCTCGCACCATAAGTCCCGTGGTCGGATCGAGATAATGCCAATTTCCCTCAGACTTGATCCAGCCAGAAGCGCGCGCCCCAGAAGCATCCAGATAGCACCACTCTTTCGCCGCGACGAACTTACCATCATCCCCACGATTGTTGTAGAGTGGACGCCCGTAGCCAGCGATCCTGGTCGCATTCAGCGCATATTCACGTTTGGCAACCTGATCGGAGCTGTTGCCTTCCACGGTGTAGATTTTCCCGTTCTTCACCGCATAAACGATGCCCGTATGATTGATGCGCTCACTGCTCTGGAAGAAGACCTGGTCGCCCACTTGCGGCGCGCTCGTATACCACGACATCTGATCCTTGAAGAGCTGCGCGGAAACGGGCGTGTAATCATTGAAGGCGCCGCCCAAAAGACCACGCGCGTTTTCGACGCCAAAGGCCTGCACAAAACACTAATCCACGAATGCATCGCACCAAGCATCAGCGTAATCCATGGTGAACGGGTCGATCTTGTTCATGTCGCGGCCGTATTTCGTATGATTGCCCGGCCCCGCATTGGCGAACTTCTCGTCCAGCATCGCATCGGTTGCTTTTTCGCGATACCCCACCTCTGCCAGCGCGATATCGACCACCTTCTGCTTGTCGAAGAACATGCCATTGGCCAAGCCATCAGCGCTTCCTTGGCTGAGCCAACCCGTGAACATCGCGCCGCTCTTCATCATGAAGTAATCGGCTTTCCCGTCGTTGATCCACGCGCCCGAAGCCATGAGGCCTGCTTTTTCAGGTGAGAGCCAATACCACTTTCCGCCTGACTTATGCCAGCCGGTCTTGAGTGCACCCGAAGCCGTTGCATAGTACCAGTCGCTCCCAACCTGCGCCCATTTGTTCGCAGCCATCGCACCCGAAGCGCTCGAAACATACCAGGTATCGCCAACTTGATAGTGGCCTGTTTTCATCTTGCCTTCCGAAGCGGGATCGAGGTAATACCACGTACCCGCGAGCTTCTTCCAACCCGTGAACATCGCGCCCGAAGCGTTCAGGTAGTACCAGCTATTCTTATACAGCTGCCAGCCCGTCTTCATCGCGCCCGAAGCACTGAGGTAATACCACGCTTCGCCGTCCTTCACCCAGCTTTCGCTTGCCATGCATCCGTTTTTCGAAGGCTCGAGCCAGTACCATTTTCCGCCCGACTTGTGCCAGCCAGTCTTGAGCGCACCAGAAGCTGTTGCATAGTACCAATCGTTGCCAAGTTTGATCCACTTGTTCGCAGTCATCGCGCCCGATTCGCCCGATGCATACCAAGCATCTCCCACCTGATAGAGCCCTGTTCTCATAGCTGCATCGGCCGGATCGAAGTAATACCACGCTCCGCCTGATTTGAGCCAGCCAGTCTTCGCCTTGCCCGCTGCATCGAAGTAGTACCACTTGTTATTGATGAGCTGCCACCCTGCGCTGTATCCTTCTGGAATCCCCGCAGCAGGCATGATCGCATCTTCAGGGTTCTGCGAAGGTTGCGAAGCATTGGGAGATGAAGGGCTTGCCGTGATGATCGCGCCATCGTCATCTGAAGCTACTGCCTCGCTCTTCCCCGTAGCAGCTTCCGTGTTCGAACCAGCAGCTTTGTCATTTGAAGCCGATGTTTCTATCGCGCCAGCATTCTCCTGTGAAGCACTAACATTCGCCTCTTGAAGATCGGCGCTCTGAAGATCATTACTCGCCTGCGATACAGGCTGATCAGCAGCCATATTCTGCGCAGACATCCCATCTTCGCTCACTGCTGATCGCGCATCTGAAGCCTCTGCAGCAGCCATCGCTTGGTCATCTTGCGCATACGCATGAGGTGGATTCAAAAGGAAACCCAACCCAAGCGCAAGGGCGAGAACAAGCGCAAACGCAATGCCAGCCAGAGTGTTTCGTTTTATGGTTTTGCTTTCTGGAGTCAAAGAGTTCGAAAGATGCAGCATAAGAACACGACCTTCGTATCGACAGAATCGCTTGAGCTGCCATTATACTGCCATCGCCATGCTACTTTCAAACGTAATCCCTGATGCAGCTCTTAGAAACCCACCTCATCATACGTGGGCAGCGCCATCTGCTCGGCCACGAACTTCACGCCGATCATTCTTTTAATCATGAGAGAACACCGCGCTTTCAAGTCAAAGTATTGGAGCGATTCTCTAGAAACGATGGCTCTCTCTAGCTCCTACTGCTAACTCTTTGATACTATTCGCTGTAAACTTGCTCGATCGAAAGGAACTGTCATGAAAATCGCGATCCCCAGCGAAAGCAACACTGGCCTCGATAGCATGCGCAGCGGTCATTTTGGGCACGCTCCCTTTTTCACCATCGTCACCTATACCGACAACATGGACATCGAGAGCGTCGAATCTGTCAAGAATGTCGACCACGATGCCGTAGGCTGCGGTGGTGTGATCGATTTCGTTTCTGGCCTTGATGTTGATGGAATTCTGGCAGCTGGCATGGGCATGCCGCCCTTCACGCGCTTCACTAATTCAGGAGTGAAGGTATATTCAGATACCACCGAACCCAACGTGGGCAAAGTGGCACAGCTGTTCGCCGAAGGCAAGGTTGCACCCATGGATCCAAGCGCTGCCTGCCGCCACTAACTTGTCATCTTCAAAATAATAGCCGATAATCCTCTCACGCATGAATCAGACGAAACATGAAGGAGGTGAGGCTTTATGGCGAAGAAACGCAGCAAACATGCACGTAGCAAACGCAAGCACCAACACGCACCGAAAGGCAACGTGGTGTGGAAGCAAACCGCCGAAGAGGCAACGCTCGCGAACAAGCCCTACATCAATGCTTACGCGTGTGGGCACGGAGTGCAAGGCGATACGAAATACAATCGCACCAAAGAAAAACGCGCGTGGAAACGCGATCTTCAGGAAGGAGCCTCTCGGGGCTCCTTCCTTTATCTTGCTGAATTATCGTTTTCGTAGCTTCTTGATGAGGAAAGCTCCCGCGGCTATCGCACCGATCACGCCGAGCGTGCGCTTACCGTTGTATTTCACGAACGCCTTCGCATCAACGCAGCCGAAGTCACGCGCAAGGTTGTCTGCGCCAGTCTTGACCGCGCTCTTGACCTTCGCAGGGAATGTATCTGCTGGTGTCCACTGGTAATCTTCGGGCGGAATAGGCATGCTGCACGTGTCAAGCACCATGTCGATGCGTCCTTCTTTCTCGAAGTACTCATGGATGCTCTCGCGCAATGGCATGGTTTGCTTGAGCGTGATGGCGTCGAACTCGCACACGCTCTTGCAGAAGCCACAACCGATGCAGTGCTCCTGATCGATCGTCACCTTCCCGTCCGCTCCTTGCGAAATAGTGGCTTGAGGACATTTCTCGATGCATTTACCGCATTGCGTGCACTTATCATGGTCGATCACTGCCGTGAATGCCGCACCACCGAAGCGATTCTTGATGGTGCGATTCGCATTCTTGCACACATCGAGTGCCACACAACAGCACGGACAACAGAAACAGACCTCCATGAATTCGTCCATCTTCTCGTTCTCGAAGCCCCACACCATCTGCTCGAGCTCGACATAGAGCGCTTGACCGATAAAGCCCTTATCACGCGCATCGTAGACATGCTGCTTCGCTTCTTCTTTCGTGACCGGACGCGCCAGGCCGTTGTTCACCGCTGTCACGCCTGCCATATTGAAGAACAAGCAGCCGAACTCCTGGTCGTAGTCTTGACAATCATGCGCGGAACGGCAGATGCAGCGATTCATCTGCGCGATGCATTCCGCACGATCGATCAGATCCATGATCAGGTCGATCGGAAGCACCGTGCTCTTCCCTTCATCGGCCATGTCCACATTCAGCGGCAACACGTTACCGTGGCTATACGTCTTCTCATCGGGCGAGAACTGTGTGATGCGCTTGTAGATCTCGGATACCAGGTCTTCTCTGCCCGTTAGCTTCGCACCCTTAACGATCAGCATGAACACCTTGAGCGTGCGCTCCCAAGTAGCAGGCGTGGTTGCCAGCACCTTCGTCATCAAGAAGTCCTTGATGCCCAGTCCCCGCGGATGATTCTTGTGCAGAGGTTTATTCGGTAGCTCTCTGCGTTTCAAGCGCTCCTCATCCAAGAAGAGCACTTCACCCTGTGGCGTGATATTGCCCCCATCACGCGGATCGAGCGTAGCGATCACCTCGTCAGGCACGCCCAAGCTCTTGAGCTTCTCGTAATCGATCCCTGGTTTGCTTTCTGTTTTTCCTTCCATGATTCCCCTCTTCTCTACACCACTGCAATGCTGCCGCGTCGCATATTCACCTACCGCCGCGTTTCACCTTGCGCGATGTCTCCTACACCACTTCAATGCTCTGAATCAACAACTCGCCACCCGTTATCATGTCATAGTCTTCGCTACCGCATTCTGAACAGCACATATGCTGATCGCTCCCCATGGGCAGTTGGAACGTGGCCCCACATGCCGAACAATGGAAGGTCATCGGAACCTTCGTTATCGACACGTGCGCCCCTTCAGCGATAGTTCCCTCAGCGCAGCGGTCGAAGTAGCGCTGCACCCATTCCTCTTCGAGATTGCGCATCTCTCCGATGATGAGGTTTACCGATCGTACCTGGTTTGCCGACTGCTCCTGCGCATGGCGAACCACCACTTCAACGATGCTCTTCGTCACTCCCAACTCATGCATGGCTTGCCTCTTCTACCGAATCATGCGCTTGTCCAAGTGCAGCATGTGCATCTTCGAGCCACGTCACCAACGCATCAACGCCATCGCCTGTGCGCGCACAAACTTCGAAGATCTTAAGACGCGGGTTCAGAACGCGCGCCCGTTCAGCAAGTGCTTTCATGTCGAAATCTGGATTGAGCGGCAAGTAGTCCGTCTTCGTTACCACGAGCGCATCCACCACCGCGAACATGGGCGGGTACTTGTACACCTTGTCGAAGCCCTCTGGCACCGAAAGCAACATGATGCGTTTATGCGCACCCGTGTCGAATTCCGCAGGACAAACCAGATTCCCGATGTTCTCAAGGAACACGTAATCGAAATCTGCCTGCCCGAACGCGGCAAACGCTTTCGCCACCATATCCATCTCAACATGACAGATACCGCGCGTCTCAAGCTGCACCGCCGGAATGCCTGCCTGCTTTATCTTCTCGGAATCTACGAACGATTCGATATCCGCTTCGATGATGCCGATGCTCGCCTTGTCGCGCATCCGCTCGATCAAGCTGAGCAGCAGCGTGGTCTTCCCCGCCCCAGGTGATGACATCACATCAACGAAAAGCGTACCTTGCTGCGCCAACTGACATCGGTGCACCTCAGCCGCCGTGTTGTTATCGGAAAGGATGTCTTCCTTGATCTCGATGATCCGCGCTTCGTCGATCATGGCTAATCCACCGTCTTACCCATGATCTTGTTCGCCGCATAGATTCCGCTGATGCACGCCGGCTCCATGCCAAGCCCATTCACATCGCCTGCCATGATCAGTCCCGGCGCGAGATTCTGCGGAAGCGCCTCGTGGGCTTGCGTGTAAAGCGCGTAAGGCCAATGCTTCTTGCCGATCACGCGCCACGAATCGAAGTACTCATCGAACTTGCGCGACTCTTCGAAATCGATCTCCGTGAAGATCTCGTAATCACCGTCGAAGCGGTGCGCCACATAGATGATCGGAATCGTATCATCGAACAGATGCAGCATATGCTTGCGATATTCAGGTTTGATCTCGCCTTCTACCAAATAACCAGTCAGCTGCGAAGCACGCCTGATGTCGAGCGGCTCGACCTCTTCGACTGGCTCGAGCAACCGTTGCGTATCGATGGCAGGCGTTGCCATAACCAGATTATCAGCCGTGAACTTGCCCGCCGCGCATTCAACTTCCCAGCCCTTATCGCACTTCTTGACCGAGGCAATCTCGTCGATCAGCACTTCGCCCGATCCTTGGCTCAAACGCTCCTTCGTTCCTTCAACATCGAAATCGAAGCGCTTCAGGTCGAAGAGCAAGCGCAGGGGCGGGATCTGCATCGTGAGCGGCTGAACCGTATTGAGATAATCGAGCGCCGTCAGGTCCTTGATCTTGGTGCCCGTGCACGCATGCGCGAACATGCTCACCAGATCATGTGCGATCGGGCCGAAATCCAGGCGCTTGATCATATCTTCCGCCGATTCGGTATAGAGCTGCTTGATCATCGGGTCACGCTCGAGTGCTGCGCTCACTTCCATGATCGTGCAGTCATCCTTGAATTTGTTATAGCGCGGGATGAATTCTTCACGCATCCATTTCATGTAGCGCAGAAGCGATGGCGCATCCATGAGCGTGGTGAGCGAAACTGGCTCATAGGCGCTGCCATCGTCGTGATGACACTGCCCCGCAGAAAGCGCCGGCAGACCATCGGCCTCATCGAAGCAGGCCGCTACAACCCCAGTCTCAAACTCTGCACTGCCATCTGCAAAACGCTCGGTAAAACGCTTGACGATCTATTCTGGGAGTAGGAGAAGACCATGAACTTGATAAAACGATACAACCAGATCATGGGACCAAAAGACGAACGACTTGAAGCCGAAGAGAACAAGAGCATGAAGGTGGGCGGCACCATCTTATTGATCGGGTCGGTGCTCAGCCTCTATTATGCGATCATGCTCGATCAGGTATCCTCCACCGCTGATCAGCCCATCTTCACCGCGCTTGGAGAGAAGCTCATTCCCGTCCACTTGCTGCTCGTATTGACCATTCTCGTTGCTGGCGTTGTCTCGCTCACGATGCAAACAAGGGCGGGTTACTTCTCCAGCCACAAACGCTTCGCTGAGGTCGATCAGGTCCCATGGGACTTCGTTGCCCTCTTCGCGCTCTTCTGCGGTGCAATAGTTGGCGTCCTTACCTGCGGCATGCGTATCGTGGCAGAGGTTCAGATCGTCGGTCTCGAAAACGTAGCCTGGATGGGAGATCTCGCGATCGGCATCATCTTCTTCATCATGGGTTTCTTGGTGGGCTTTGCAGCCATCACGTTCACCATCCACGATGCCATCAAGCGCCGTCGCGCACTTGAGAGCGAGCTTAAAGACTAAGAGAAGATCATCGCGCAACTGCCTCAGTGGCAAGTGGTCACCCTTGACATTGACGCTACGTCAAACCCTATGATGCATCTGGGAGGTGAGCCATGGACAACACGAACGCTATGGCGATGCAACGATCGACGCATCGAACGAGCGTATGATGGCCCTCACCAAAGATGAATGGGAGGCAAAAGAGCTGCTCGAGGATGCCATAAAGGTCCAGCTGAGAATAGCCCTGCAGACGCAAGACCCACAAAGCGAAGCAGCTCAAGAACTTGCGCGTATGCATGAGAAGTGGATCGCGATTCATTGGGGCAACGGTTGCGAGGAGCAAGAATACCTCGGTCTTGTTCAGGGGTACCTCAACGATCCGCGCTTCGTTTCGTACTACGATTCATCAGCTGGTGAAGGCGCAACCGAATTCCTCGTACAGGCGATCAAATCCGCCCATAAGTAACAATAAAAGAGAATGAACATTCTGAGGGCGCGATCAAAGTCATCCGCATGCGGACACGCTACGAAGGACTATGAGGCTGAACATCATTCGCTCTCGAGCAAAGCAAGCCGAAGTTGGCCGACGTAAGGGGCAGCTTCGGGTACGAGAAGCCCCGTCTTCACCGCGAGCATGGTGATCGTTTCATCAGCGCGAATGCACGCTTGCGCAGCAGTGCCCGTTTGAGCGTTGAGCCCGCTCGGACAATCAACGGCAATCAACCATGCGCCCTCACCCGTACCCTTGCCGCTGCATTCTGGCTTGCAGCCACAGACCTCGTTCGCGAGCGCGATCCAACTCGCATACGGTTCACGCACCTCACTGTGTGAAAAGCCCGTTCCGAGGATCGCATCGACCACAACGTCTGCACGTTTGAGCTCCTCCTTAATCACGTCTCGACCGAGATCAACTTCTACACGAAACGATCCGGCCTCTTCCGCCTTCAAGGCAGCAGTCTTCGCTGGCTCAGCTTTTATCTCAGCTGTAGGAGCTTTCGTAATCAAAACCACGTTGTAGCCCCGCGCCGCAAGATCTTCGGCAGCTACCCAGCCATCGCCGCCATTATTGCCCGACCCTGCCAACACTACAACATTTGATCCAACAGGAGCGTGCTGGCGAACCGACTCGGCAACCGTCTTCCCCGCACGCGTCATGAGCGCATAGAGCGATGTCCCCTCTTGCGCGATACGCTGCTCAAGCGCGACTACCTCGGCAACATCCATCACTGGCACAGGCTTCACATCATTCAACGCCGCATCCGATGCAGTAGCCAGCCCTGAGCTATCGTGCTTCTGCACTTCAATCAGCTTTGCCATCTCTCCCGCGCTCCCCTTTTTCTGCCCGCGCTATTTCTACCGCACCTTTGCATAGTGTTTCGAGTTTAACCTATGTCCTATTTTAAACACAGCCTGCTTAGACCTGCTGTTACAACTCATATGTTTGACCTTTTCTTTCTCGTATTTTACTCGCGCACGTTTCTGCGCGTCACTTCTTGCTATTCCTCTTCGACCTCCACATTCTGAATGCTATGAATGCAACGATGAATACCACGATGAACAGTTCCATGATCTGCCCCTAACTGCTATGTTTTCCTTGCTGGTGGGAGCAAGCTGAATTGCGGGCTCCCCTTCAAAAGGGCTCCGTGGGCGCTAATCCTTAGAG
>ENA-UONY01000820-UONY01000820.1-human-gut-metagenome-genome-assembly--contig:-CS9-NODE-820-length-32524-cov-201.400782_pt1 | contig 32524 bp, 22 predicted proteins | sample MGYA00242465_ERZ724012 | MGnify/ENA metagenome assembly ERZ724012 | reverse complement strand
AGCTCACCTCGTACTTCTGAATAGGCATAATCGTATCGTGCTGTATGTGATACAAGAAAGATACAATTATTTTTAGTTTTATGCAATATTTAGATGTTACAATATACTAGTACAACGTCAAGAATCCAACTGGAGAATTCGGCCAAACCTGTACAAACCTCGATTGGATTCGGCAGCTCTCCGGAAAACTTTATAGAATTGCTTATTTCGACATCCTCTTTATAAGGGTTATTAAGGTATCCGGGGAGTTCATATCTGTATGAAGGGAAGTAGGTTAGCAAATTCTTAGCGAAAGCATCTTTAATAGCTTTGTCTGTATCATCGCAAGAGAACAATTTGACTGTATCGCTTGATTGTAAACCATTCTTGATCTTTCCGTACTCTACCTTTGTCTCGTATTTCACCAAGTCATTGTACTCAGCTTCAGTAAGCTGCCCACGAACATCAATGTAATCAATTGTCCTTTCTTCAATCTTGAAACGTATATATACAATGGACGGTTTACCTGGATCAATAGTATGAAATGAAGATGAGAGCCTATAATACTTGTACTCCTAACCTTCAAATGATCCTCGGTAATTGGGCTTAGCCATCTCATAAAAAGCATCAACAATATATGAGAGGATGGTCGTTTTCCCCCTGCCATTAATACCACATAAAACGTTTACTCCTTCTTTGAATGAAATCTCAAGATTATCCTTAAAAGGAGACCTATTAATGAACAGGCATTTATCTACTAATATCATTTTTTGTCTATTTTGTAATTAGTTCATTGCTAATATCTTACGCAAATCTACAAGACGCTTACTACTTCAAACCATCCAGATCGATACTGTAGGTCTGAGCTGTTAACATTTCTTTCTCCAGACACATCACCATATAGACCGGCACATATGTAATTCGGCCATCAACTGATAGATTGTCGTTGTTCAATACCAGTGCTTCCGGGATATCATATTCATCGCAATCCATAATGTTGGAGAGGGCACGGTGATATATGTAATCTTTTCCGGACTTTACCTCTATCGGGAGAACCTTGCCGTTCTTCTCAATAACGAAGTCTATCTCTCCCCTTTTCTTGCTGTTGTAGTAATATGGCCACAACCCGTGTGCAACGAGTTCCTGGGCCACGGCATTCTCATAGATGGATCCGAAGTTAATGTCCTTGTCGCCCTTGATGATTCGCATCTGAATTCCGTCGGCATACTGGGCGGCCAGCAAGCCGATATCGTTCAAGAAGAGCTTGAGCAGATTGCGTGAGCGAGCCAGCAGTAGAGGCACTTTGGGCTCTTCCACATTATATACAGGCAGGGCCACACCTGCACTCTTCAGCCAAAGGAAGCTGTTCTCGTAACGCTCATACTTTGCGTTTTCGTTCAGGCGTTTCAGGATGAAGCGCTTGTTTTTGGCATTGAGTTCTGGCGGGATCAAGTTGAAAATCTCCTCGATATACAATTTGTTATCCGGATCATACTTAGCGATGTCTTTCTTATAGAGTTGAATGATCTCCTGCTGTACGGCCAAGACATCTTGCAGGTTATTACTCTCCAGATACTTGCTGACAGCTGCCGGCATACCTCCTATGATAAGGTATAGCCGGAACAGCTCCATCATTTTATTGTGGATGAAGTCGTCGACGGGTTGCCTCTTTGTCCAGGACTCCTTCAAGGAGGCTATTACATTCTCATTGATTCCGACACAAGATATAAACTCTTCGAAATCCAGCGGGAACATTTCCTTTACGCCCATATAACCGACGGGGACCGAACGAATGTCCTTCAACTCTACGCCGAGCAGCGATCCACTTAGGATATAGCGGTACGATCCATCATCAACCAAGAACTTGATGGCGGTGACAATGTCTGGGCACTCCTGTACTTCGTCAAAGAAGATCAGGGTATCTCCTTTGATCATGGGAGCATTCGTAATTGTGGATAAGCGCATCAATATGTCAGCACTACCACTTGCATTCTTAAAAAGCCCAACAGCATCGGGATTCTCAATGAAGTTTATCTCGATGAAACTTTTGAAGGACTTGCCGAATTCCCGGATGGAATATGTCTTTCCAACCTGACGTGCACCAGTAATAAGCAGTGCGTTATTCGTTTTCTTGTAATAATCTCTTAAATAACTGTCAATCTTTCTATTAAGCATATTGCCTCCATTTTTCCAACGCAATTTACGGACAAATTTCCATTTTTTCAAAAGGATTTATAAGTTTTCTTCCACTTTTCCAAAACCACGACTCGGGTCAACCACCCCGGTTACTATTATCTGCCCTGAACACGGAGACTTTTGGCAAGTTCCAAACAACCATCTACTTGGAGCTGGATGTCCAAAATGTGCGGGCAAATATAATGACCTCGAATTCTTTATCGAGAGAGCACGGAAGGTCCACGGTGATAAATACGACTACAGTAAAGCAGAGTATAAAGGTAGTAACACCAAACTTTGCATAATCTGTCCGGAGCATGGTGAATTCTGGCAAACGCCAAGTGGCCATATGCTTGGACAAGGGTGCCCTATTTGTGCTGGTCGTTATATGGACACCAAGTTGTTCATTGAGCGCAGCACAGAGGTGCATAACGGGAAATATGACTATTCACTGGTTGACTACAAAGGTGCAACTGAGAAAGTGAAAATCATCTGCCCGCGACATGGCATCTTCGAACAAGTCGCCTCATCTCATCTATGGGGTAATGGCTGCCCGATCTGCAACCAGAGCCACCTCGAAAACTACGTAATGAGAGTGCTCAAATCGCAGAAAATCAAGTTTGAAACGCAGAAAGCATTTGAGTGGATGACTTTCAGAGGGAAAATGCATCTTGATTTCTTCCTCCCAGAACAAGGTATCGCGATTGAGTGTCAAGGTGAACAGCACTTTGTACCAAGTGAATTCTTTGGAGGAGAAGAAGTGTTTATTGATAATCAAGCCAGGGATAAGGCCAAGCGTGACTTGTGTGAAGCACATGGAATCAAGATGTTATACTTCTCTGACCTTGGCATCGAGTATCCCTACCCGGTTATCGAGAATCCGGATACCCTTCTTATGGAGATATGGAACACTGGAGAACCTGATCCGACAAAGTGGAAAGATCCAGAATTGCCATTCGGCCTATAATTGGCGTTATTATGCATTCGCCGAAATGTGGCCGGACTAATTAATTTTAGTTCAGTGCAAAAGTAGCACTACAGCAATCAAGCCGAGTGACCATATTTGCTAAATAATTGATTTGTAAGCATTCGAGGAAGTACGTGCGTCGATAAAGTTTGGCTGCAACTTGCATCTGTGTGATGCCGGTTGCAGTCTTTTTTATGGGGCAGTGATATTGGCTCGAGTTACTTTGCGGACAAGGCGCGCCAGTTTGCGGGAAGAAGGTCTGCGTAGTCTTTCCCTGCCTGTTCGTATTCCGGGATCCGGCGCAGGACATCCTCAAGCCACGCCCGTTCATTAACGCCGTGTGCCTTGCAGGTGGCAAGCAGGGAGTAGACCACGGCTGCCCTCTGTGCGGCGTCGTCGTCACCGCAGAACAGATAGTTCTTGCGCCCGATGACCAGAGGCCTGATGCTGTTCTCCACCATATTGTCGTCTATCTTGTAACGGCCGTCGGTGACGTAGAGCGACAGTTTTTTGAGGATCTTATAGGTGTAGGAGATGGCCTCCTCCATCAGAGACTTCGGAGGGCACTTGAGGATGCTTGCCTACATCCCCTCGAAGTGTTCGTACACGATGTGACCGTCGCTCTGGAAGGCACCGGTGAAGTCCTTCAGCAGACCCATGGCCACGCGGGCGCTCCTGGAGCCATGTTCATAGAAGAAGAACCTGTCTCCCGTCATCACGTTCACCACGCTCCATACATATCCCTTCGCCGCGCGGCGCTTTTCATTGTCTATTACCGGCAATGTGCTCTCGTCCACTTGAACATAGTCGCAGGCGACGTTGCAGCCGGCGTCTTGGATCATCGATTATTCCTTGAATGGTGTCCACAGGCCGCCGCCAGCTATGGGCAGGAACCCATCCGGAACCTCTGCCCTGGCGTACTTCCGCTTCCACCAGAAGTACTGGTGCTCTGGAATGCCTTTCTCTTTCAACAGGGCCTTGATTGCTGTCCCTTTCTCACGGGCCTCGCCCTGGATCTCTTCGATTTGTTCGCGTGTAAGCATGTCAGTTAGTATTAGTGGTGCAAAGTTATATGCCACTTAATCAAACTGCGGTCGTACTTTATCGAATGCTTACGCACGGTAGGCGGACACCACAACCAGTGTTGATGGCAAAAAGAAAAGGGAATGACCAGAGTTGGCCATCCCCCTTGTGAATATCAGCGTGTTCGGATTATTTGCCGAAGACAGCGTTGATTACATGTACACCCTCTGTGTAGTTTGTGGTTCCATGTACAAAATTAGCGAAGTTGCCGGCGTCAATCTTGGTCCCTTCAACAGATCCGGATACTTTGATCGGGCTGGTCTCTCCAAGAGTGATGTTCTTCGTCTTACCGTTGAATTTACCAATCACAAGACCTCTTGTGGCCTCGGCTCCGCCGGAAATCACGCAATCCACGACACAACCGTTTCCTGTGTTGTGAGCGGCGTTTCCGATGTTTCCGATAAGGCCTCCGATGCCATCAACAGTTGCCATGGCGGTCACTTTTCCGAAAGCCTTGCAGGTCTCTATGGTGTTGCCTTGAGAGTGGAAACCGCAGAGGCTGCCGATAACGCTGGCCTTGTCGCCGGATTCGAAGATGATCTCACCTTCGTTTGTACAGTTGTCCATGTTGCCGGTACCTCCCTGAACTCCACCTGCGCGAACCTTAACAGTTCCGCTAATGGTAATGTCACCCTTGTTGACACAGTCTTTCGTGCATGTGCTTTGCTTAGCCTCTTTTCCTGGCCAGCCCACGATTCCGCCTACTGCTGAATTGGACTTTGACGCATCAGAGAACACGTTGATCGGACCTTCGTTGGTACAGCCCGTGATGTTCGACTTGATCTGTCCCACGGCGAAGTAATCTCCTCCTGTGATGCCACCTGCTAGAACAATCGCCTCATTTCCGGACATGGCAGAACCATTGCTGGAAGCAAGTTTCGCGTAAACCTCGCCGTAGTTGTGACAATTAGTGATGTCACCGTTGGACGCTCCGGCAATACCTCCGACATCCTGTCTCTTCACGTTTCCCGTTACTGAGTCAATAGATGTGTTCACAAGAGATACCTTGCCTTTGTTCACGCAATTCGTCACAGCGAACTGTCCGTTTTCATCATTGCCGCCGTAAGCGACAAGACCGCCTACTGAAGGTGCGCAGTTCTTCACATCGACAATAGTCGAAGCGCCGTTGACAAAGGCGCATGAGGCACTTATCGTCCCTTCGTTTGAGCAGTCTTTCATTGTCGCCTTGAGATATCCGGCGATGCCGGCGACGGCCGCACCCTTCATTGATGTCTGAGCTGTCACTGTGATGTTGCCGGTGTTGTGGCAATCGGTGATGTCGGCCAGACCTTCAGCGACAAGGGCTCCACAGATGACGGCGTCGTCAAAGGCGTCGGCGCTCATTGTGATGTTCGCCTTGTTTGTCACGTTGGTGAGCTCACCCTTGTTCCTTATGGCAATGATTCCGAATTCGGAAGCCGTCGGAACGAACGAGCATGACGCGTCAATGACAAGATCCTTGACGGTGCCGACTTCAGTGAACAAAGGAGCGGTTCCCTTCCAGTTCTTGATGCTGTGGTTGTTACCGTTGAAGATTCCAGGGAATGTCGCGCAAGTCGGGATTGTCTTCCCCGTAAGGTCGATGTCTGCGGTCAGGTTGACAACACTCGTGGCATCAGCTGTGGTTAGTTCCTTTCCGTTAAAGAGTTTGACGAACTCATCGGCTGTCGCTATGTCCTTAGGGAATGCAGCCTTTTCAAGTGTGGTGATGTCAAGAGTCTCGGAATATTCGGATTCCTTGCCGTCCTTATTGAGAGACTTGGCTCTCACGTTATACTTTGTCTTGTCTGTAAGGTCTGAAATCTTAAGCGCTGTCTCCTCTGTCTCTATTGTTGTCCAGTCAGAAGCGGAAGCGAGTTTGTATTCCACGACATATTTGACAGCGTTCACGCAAGGGTCCCATTTCAAAGTAATGGCGTCAGCAAGCGGAGTCGCCGCAAGATTAGGAATGCCGACAAAATCAGGCTTTACGAACCCGTAGCCGAGAACAAGTTGGACAGGCTCGTTGTCTTGAGCGATATATACCCAGTCAGAGAATACGGATCTTGGATAGTTGGCTCTGATTCTGATGTAATACTGGCTGAACTTTTTCAGGCCTGTGAAAGTCGTGGCGTTTTTGACCTTTACCTTTTCGTCGCTGTAAACGATGGTGTGGGTGACGCTGTTGTTGTAATTGTCGCCGTTGTTGAGTTCAGTGGTAAGCTGGACGGTCGCGCTGGTCGCTCCAGCCTCAATCATGCTGGCGTCGTCCCAGTAGACTGAAATGGATGTTTCCGATGAATTGTCTTCATCATAAGTGAATTCCTTCGGTGCCGGTTTGGATGAGTCTATGCCAAAGTGCTCTTCTTCTTCACATCCTATAAAAAGAGAAGATGCCAAGGCTACGGCCGCGAGGGCTTTAATGGATTTCATATTTTCTTTAGTGATTGTTAGTTGGAAACTGTAAATACTAAAATTAAGGCTATGCTTCTTAAGCACCCTTAACAACCATCAGAAAGATGTAAGATGTCACTCGAAAGTGAACTTTATTTCAGTTTGCCGAGACAAAAATATTCAAGTTAAATGAAAAATGCAAGGCGGAGACTGATTTTTTTTGTATTTTTGTGAATCCTTTCAATCGTTTTTAGTCGTAAGTCTGAAATTCGCTGTGGAAGGTTACCCGGTAGGGTATCATGGTATATGCGAACTTATATATGTCAAGTTATGAGTAAGGTATTAAGGTTTTTATTTGTTATTGTGCTGTCTGTGTGGGCGGTGGACTTGTCCGCACAGTCTCAGGCCGTACAGTTTTTCGCTCATCGCGCCAGCCGTTTCGAGTATGATGAGAACACGCTCCCGGCATTCAAGGCTTGCTATGAACAAGGAATAAGGGGCTTTGAGACCGACATCAGAATGAGCAAGGACGGACAGCTTGTTGTGAACCACGATGAGACGTTCGCCAGATTGACTCCGTGCACCGGTGCGGTCGAGTCGATGACATCTGATGAGATCCGCAAGTTGACAACATTCCAGGGCAACAAGATTCTTTTCCTTGATGAGCTTGTGGGCTTCCTTTCGGACAAGGATGGCCTCTACGTTGAGTTTGAAATGAAGGCCAGCCCGACATCAAGTTATCCGGAGGATCGCCTTCGCGAGTATTGCGACAAACTCTACAAGGCGGTCATGTCCAAGAAGCCGGAGCATTCCACTTATCTGTTCACGTCCAGCAGCAGAGATGCCTTGAATATGATGAGAAAACTTCATCCGGACGCTGACATGCTCATGATTTTCAGCAAGCCGGTTTGTGATGAGACCATCCAGATGGCGGAGGCTATGGGAATCAAGCGGATCGGGTGCAACATGAATGGTACTACGCGCTCCATGGTGAAAAAGGCAAAGGAAGCCGGTCTGGCCGTTTCCCTTTGGCCTTCAAGGACTCCTGAGGACATCATGCTGGGCGTGTATCTCGGTGCGGAGTATCTGTGCTGCGACAGGGCCATCGAGGTGAAGAAATTTTTGGACGAAAAGGCCACGTTTGTGAAATACAAATAGTTTTTTTGCTAAAGGGGCGCTTTAACAAAATCATTGAAGTTTAATAGTACTAAATATTCATTATTTAAAAACATTGATGCGAGGATAAAGAACCATAATAACCTTGTAAACCATTAGAAATAATAACCAAGGATTTCAGTTTGCCGCAGAATCTTGAACCTTGCTATAGGTTCTGGTAATTATTTTTATTGAAAATTTATTACGATTGAAATGAATCACATAATAACCAGTTCTTCTCCCGAAAAGGGGAAGAGTAGACAATTGTTATTGCTTACGAAAGGTTTGATGACGACCGTTATGGCGATTCTTTTGTTTCTGGTGCCATCTGAAGTGTTTGCTCAGAAACTCACTGTATCAGGTTTTGTCAAAGAGGCCGCTACCAATGAGCCTGTTCCGGGGGCGGTTGTAATGGTTAAGGGCACATCTGTGGGTACATCGACTGATGCGAACGGAGCGTACACCCTCAAGGCTGACGCCAACGCTGTCCTTGTATGCCAGCTTTTCGGTTATAAGACTGTAGAGGTTAATGTCAGCAAGAGAACAAAATTGGACATCCTTCTTCAGGAAGACACCCAGATGCTTGACGCGACTGTAGTGGTCGGTTATGGTACTCTCAAGAAGACTCAGTTGGTGGGAGCCGTCGAGAACCTGTCGGGTGAGGAACTTGAAGGCAGGACCAACTCCAATGTGACAAGGTCTCTTCAGGGACAGATCCCGGGGTTGAACATCGTTCAGGCTGACGGTAAGCCTACCCATCAAGGGTCTATCACCATCCGTGGCAATGGCACTTCATATCAGTCCAGAAAAAAAGTCGGTGGTAGCGCAGGCAACCAGAAGCACTCGATCGGCCAGGGCAGCAGCGCCCTTGTCCTCATCGACGGAGTCGAGGGAGACCTCACTACAGTGAATCCAGAGGACATCGAAACCGTCGCTGTCCTTAAGGATGCTGCCTCTGCTGCCGTATACGGTGCCAGAGGTGCTTTCGGTGTCATCCTCGTGACAACCAAGGCTCCGAAGACCGACAAGATTTCCGTGAACTACAACGGCTCTGTCTCATTGAACAGAAGAAACATCATGTGGGAGGACGAGCTTGTCACAGATGGCCTTCAGTGGCTTGATACCTTTGTTGAGTTCTTCAGGAACGACAAACGCACTCCGACTTCCGCCGGTTCTTTGCCTGGTAATGTCAATAACAGGTCCAATACCTATTCTGAGGCTTATCATGAGGAGTTCCGTCGTCGTAAAACTGATCCTACCTATGAGAATTACGGTAAGATTTATGGTGACGGAAAGGATGTCGGTTTCGGCGGCAACTATGCTTACTATGGAAGCACCAACTGGCTTGACATGTTCTACAAGGACATGAACATGACACAGAACCATAACCTCAGCATCAATGGCGCGTCAGAGAAGGTTAGCTATGCCATCAGTGGGCGTTATTATGGACAGGACGGTATCTATAAGCTTGGCAATGAGGACTTCAACCAGTTCAATCTTCGCGCCAAGGGTTCCATAAAGATTACTGATTGGTTGAAATTGACCAATAACACCTCGGTGTTCAAGCGTAAATATCACCAGCCGATGGTGTCAGGTGGTTCACAGCCGCTTCTCCGCCAGTTCGAGCATAGAGGACAGCCAATCTATCCGGCATTTAATGAAGACGGTACGCTTACGTTCTATGGCGCTTCTTGTATGTACGGTGCGTTTGAAGACGGTAATACTTATCAGGAAAATAACAAACTGGATATTATAACATCCACCACTCTTGATTTCGAGCCGATCAAGAACGTCCTGAAATTCACAGGCGACTTTACTTACAAAGCCATCCGTTCCACTCAGGCAAGAGTCTCTTGCATCCAGAGTGGTTATAGTGCCCCAGGTGCTTTGGAGACTTACAATAGCTCCTCTTATAAGTCAGACTGGCGTTTCAACACTGATTACATCTCCTCAAACATCGTCGGGACATACACTCCGAAACTTGGTGACAACCATGATTTGAATATCGTGGCTGGATGGAATCTTGAGAAGACGAACTATCGCCGTTTTTATCTTACCAGAAAAGACCTTCTGTATCCTTCCATCCCTTCATTTGAACTTATGGCGTCTGACGAGTATGGTGTGGAGGATCGTGGTCACGACAAGAGCATGGTCGGTTTCTTCGGGCGTGTGAACTACACTCTTCTCAACAGGTATATAGTCGAGGTGGCCGCACGTTACGATGGTTCCTCATTGTTCCCTTCATATTCACAATGGGGTTTCTTTCCTTCAGCGTCCGTAGGTTGGAGACTGTCCGAGGAGCCTTGGATGAAATGGGCCAAGTCTTGGATGAACAACTTTAAACTCCGCGCCAATGTGGGTTCCCTCGGTAACGCGACCATCGACCCTTACTCATTCCTGGAGCTTATGGGTGTGTCAAAATCCACAAAACTCATCAACGGGGAGAAAGTTCCTTACACAACGGCCGCCGCGATCATTCCTGACAACCTTACCTGGGAGACTGTCACCACTTATGACGTGGGACTTGACGCTGATTTCCTGAAGAGCCGTCTCTCGATCTCGGCTGACTACTATGTGCGTGATGTCAAGGATATGTTCATTCAGGGTCCGGATCTTCCTGAGGTGCTTGGTGATTCCACCCCTAAGGGGAACTACGGCGCTATCCAGACAAAGGGTTGGGAAGCCACGATCGGCTGGAGAGACTCTTTCAAACTCGCCGGTAAGGATTTCAATTATAACATCAAGGCCAGTGTCTGGGATTCACGCACTTGGGTGAAGAAGTACTATAACATCAACGGTGACATCCTCAACTACTATGAGGGTAAGGAACTTGGTGAGATCTGGGGATTCAGGACCGACGGGTACTTCCTCAGCAATGAGGAGGCCAACAACTGGGCGACCGATAAATTCCACAAGAACGGATCCAACTTCAGGGCGTATGCCGGAGACCTTAAATTCATAGACATCAACGGTGACGGAAAGATTGACTACGGCAAAGGTACTCTTGATGACCATGGCGACCTTGAGCGCATCGGCAACCAGAGCCCACGCTATTATTTTGGTATCAACCTTGGCGCCAACTGGAACGGAATCGGCGTCAGTGTCTTCCTGCAAGGCGTAGGCAAGCGTGACTGGTATCCAAGCTGCGAGTCCGGATTCTTCTGGGGAATGTACAACCGTCCTTATGGCTATCTGCCGAAGATTCATACTCAGGACGCTGTGGAAGTTGATTACTCTACTTCCAACTGGGTGGTCACCAACGCCGCAAGCAAGCCTTACTTCACACGTCAGGTGGCATACGCCGCGAACAGAAATGACGGCCCTCTTACGTTCGAGAATGACTACTACATGCAGAATGCCGCTTATGTAAGACTTAAGAACCTCACTGTGGACTATACTTTCCCAAGCAAGCTTACCAAGAAGATCCGCGTCGAGAAGCTTAAGGTTTACTTCTCCGGTGAGAATCTGCTGACTTTCTCTCCGATTTACAAGCATACCAAGATGTTTGACCCTGAGACCCTTGGTTTCGGTGATTCTGACTTCGGTGACAATGTTGGAGGTCTTAGCGGTGTGGGACAGGGATATACCTATCCTATGCTCAAGACATACACCTTCGGTCTGAACATTACTTTCTAATTTGAAGGAAGATAAACTCTAATGAATTTTAATATGAAATCAAGTATAGCAGTTAAATTACTTTTGGGAGCCGCGTCTGTTCTCGCGTTGTCTTCATGTCAGGATTTTCTCACAGCTGATCCGGTCAATAAAATATCAGCCGAGAATTTCTTCAGGACAGAAAGTGATTTGGAGATATATTCCAACGGACTGATTGAGGCATATCGCCCAAGCGGAGAGACTGTCGGCAAGGGTGATAATTATACGGATCTCATCTGCACCCAGACCTCGACGGATTTTTATCGTCCCGGCATTTGGAACTCTGTAAAGCAGACCGGTTGGGCTGTAGGGGACTGGAAAGGCATCCGCAGGGTCAACAAGATGATCGAAGGCATTGAAAAGAACAGAAGTCTCTTTAAGGATGAGGTCGCCAATCATTATCTTGGTGTCGCCCGGTTCTGGAGAGCCTATTTCTACTTCTCGAAAGTGAAGACTTTCAGCAATGTTCCGTGGATTGATCATGTCGTGAATGTTGATGATCCTATCCTTACCGCCGGCAGGGATGACCGTGAGCTTGTAATGCACAATGTTCTGGAGGATTTGAAATTCGCAAGCGAGAACATGTCCGCCGATCTGAAGACTTACAGTGGCGTGATCAACAAATATGTCGCATTGGCATTCATGTCAAGAGTCTGCCTGTATGAGGGCTCTTTCCGTAAGTACCATACGGTGAACCCGGCTACAAACAACGCATGGTCAGGACAGTATGAGTCTTCTGATGATTTCTTCAACGCCGCCGCCACAGCCGCCAAGTCTGTGATTGATTCCAAGGAGTTCTCTCTTGTTACCGGATCACCTGTCTCGGTTGCCGATGGTAAGGAGGTCGCTTCCTTGTATGACAACATTTGGAGGAGCACTGATTTCGGCAAGTCCAAAGAGGCCATCTGGACCGTGGAATATGAAGGTGGTGACCTTAACGTGTATAACGAGCTTACTTGGGTTGTGAACTCAAGTACGTACGATCAGAAGGCCGCCCCTACCAAGAACCTTGTGCGTATGTTCCTTAACCTTGACGGAACACCGGCAAAGCCGGATGTGTCTGTGACGAAGGAGTTTGACAATAAGGATTGGCGTCTTTTCAACACTGTTCACGGCCCGGGACACTTGTACACGACGTTAGCAGGGGAATCCGTCCCAAAGAAACTGAACTTTACATATACATTCAGCGGGTATCAGTTCAGGAAATGGAGTCAGGAAAAGGAGGAGAATTATTCTAAAGGAAGGAATGATAATGATATTCCTATCCTGCGTTACGCGGAGGTTCTTTTGAACTACGCCGAGGCCAAGGCTGAGCTCGGTCAGATTGATGAGACCATCTGGAATGAGACCGTCGGAGAGCTTCGCAAGCGCGCAGGTGTCAAGAATATTTATCCTGCATCCGCCGGTTATGTCGAGGATGCCTGGCTGAAGTCATACTATGGTGATCCAGCTCTCTCAAACACCATGCTGGAGATAAGAAGAGAGAGGGTTACAGAGTTGATCTGTGAGAACCTCCGCGCTTCGGATCTCAGCCGTTGGGCTTGCCAGAATCTGATTGTGGATCGTGGTACAGACAATAGTGGTTGGATGGGTATCTACGTGACCGCCGATGAGTATAAGAACGGCATCCAGTTCAATGGTGAAACGTATAAGTTCAATGCATCTAAAGTTTCTCAGTTTGCTTATAAAACAGGTACCTCAACCGCAGACCAGAACTTGACTCTCTCTGAGGGCGATCATGGATATCTTATTTACAATTACAGGCTTGAGTGGAATGACAGGGATTATGTCCGTCCTATTCCATCGACAGCCTTGACAAAGAATCCTAATCTTGGCCAGAATTATGGTTGGGAGGATTAAAATCTTAAACTATTATACATGAATAAATTACGATTTAAAAAGAGTTTATTCGGTCTAATGTCTGCAACAACCCTCATGCTGGGGGTTGTTGCTTGCGGTAAGAATGGGGCCGATGATCCGACTCCGGACAAACCGGATCCGAAGCCGACTCCCGGAACGGAGACGGTGATCAATGGCACCTCGATTGAGTCCACAAACACTCTTGTCGGACTGATCACAGATTCCAAGACCGGAAAGGGCATCGCTGGTGTACCAGTCACGGACGGGTATTCCTTTACCACGACAGATGCCAATGGCGTTTACCAATTCAAGGCGAACCGGTATTGCCGCAATGTGTACTATACATTGCCGTCAGAGTATAAGGTGGCGTTGGACAAAGAGACCAAACTGCCTTTGTTTTACTCCACATCGACTATTTCCTACAACCGTCAGAACCGGAACGACTTTGTTTTGGAACCGCTTGATTCTCCTGAGAAGAATTTCACTTATCTGGCCATTGGGGATCCACAGTGTAAAACTGATTCCGACAGAGAGAGATTCCGTACGGAGACATTGCCGGACATGAGGAATTTCATTTCTACCTCACAGGCGAATGGTAAGTATAAGAATGTGTACATCATGTCAATGGGTGACATCACATTTGACAACACCGTTCAGTGGAAGCCAATGCGTAATGTCATGTCAAAGTTCTCGGCCAACGGCACTGATTACATTCCGTTCTATAATATGGTCGGCAATCATGACCATGACGCATCGACAAACACGCGGTATGAGTCAACGCAAAACTATGTCGATCTTTTCGGCCCGGTGGATTATTCTTTTAACAGAGGCGATGTTCATATTGTTGTGATGGACAATGTCCTTGTCACTACTACAAGCGGCAAGACCTGGGATTATGATGCTGGAGTCACGAGTTCTCAGCTGAAATGGCTGAAGGCGGATTTGGATCTGGTGAAAGACAAACAGAACAAGATGATCCTGTTCTGCGCCCATATTCCTTTCAGAGGAGGCGCAAACAGTGGCGGCGCCTCTGTGAACAAGGATAAGAATTATGCAGAGATCCTTAAACTTCTTACGGAATTCCACGAGGCTCATATCATGGTCGGTCACACCCATTATCCTCAGAACTGGATTCACTCCTCTTATGTAACCAAGGGTGGCACACCCGTTTACGAGCATGTCCATGGTGCCGCTTGCGGTGCATGGTGGTCATGCAATATGAATGTGAATGGCGCGCCTAATTGCTATAGCCTTTATGAGATCGAAGGGAACAGCATCAAGAACTGGGTTACCAAAGGCACGAAGAATGAAGTCGGGTATCAAATGCGGGTTTATAACGGCAGCCAGATTTATGGTGGTACGGATGGCACACCTTCAGGAAAATATCGGTACACATGGTACGATGGTGGTAAAGGAGGAACCGCCAATATTACCGCCAAGGGTAATTCAAATCTGAAAGGATCTTTTGTCGCCGCTATATGGAATGACGATGACAGGAACTGGAAAGTGGAATTTTTCCAGAACGCTCAGAAAGTCGGTGACATGAAGAGAGTTCCGTCCAAGGTTCCTGATATATGTGTTGTCTCATATTATTTCAACAATTTGGGTAAGAACACGACGACATGGACCACAACGACTGCTCAGCATTATTGGTACATTGAGGCTCCTGGCGGTGATCCGACCAAGGTGAAGAATTGGGAAGTGCGCGCCACGCAGACAATCCCGACCAGCGGAGAAGTCAATGTCTATTCCTGCACGGATTTGCAGACGGACTATAGCGGATTTTAGAATCCATACATAGGTGTTTTGGAACGGGGAGATTTCCCCGTTCTTTTTTGAGTACTATTTGCTTCGAGAATACTGATGATGAGAATATACAGAAATATTGCATTCTTGATTGTGGCGATGACGTTCATGTCTGCGTATGTGGCCGATGCTATGAAACTGAACGGCACTCGCATAGACAAGAAAAACAATCTCTTTGGTTTGGTCAAGGACTCCCGGACAGGGAAGGGCATCGCGGGGGTGCCGGTGACGGACGGGTACACTTTCACGGTGACGGACAGGAACGGGGTTTACCAGTTTGTGGCGGACGAGAAGTGCAGGAATGTGTACTACACGCTTCCGGCGGAGTACAAGACGGCGCTGGATCCAGTCACGAAACTTCCTCTGTTCTATTCCACGACCCCGATTGACAGGAGCCGGCAGAACAGGAACGATTTCGTGCTGGAGCCGCTTGACGCTCCCGAGAAGGATTTCACTCTGGTGATGATCGGGGATCCTCAGTGCAAGACGGACTCTGATGTCCACAGGTTCGAGACTGAGACGCTTCCGGATCTCAATAGATTCATGTCCGAGTCACAGGCCAAGGGAAAGTACTTGAATGCCTACGCTGTCACCCTCGGCGACCTGACGTTTGACAACACGGTGCAGTGGGGGCCGATGCACAAGGCCCTCTCGGGGTTCGCGCTGGAGTCTGGGGATTATCTCCCGATCTACAACTGTGTCGGCAACCACGACCATGACGCGGCCTGCGTTGATGACTACACGGCCACACAGACCTACGTCGACCTCTTCGGCCCCACGGACTACTCGTTCAACAGAGGAGACGTTCACTTTGTGGTTATGGACGACGTGGCTGTTACGACGACCAACGGCAAGACCTGGAAATATGCCGACAACATTTCCGACCGGCAGCTGGAATGGCTCAAGTCAGACCTTGCCCTTGTGAAGGACAAGGAGGAAAAGATGATTGTCTTCTGCGCCCACATCCAGTTCCGTCACAACGCCGACAAGGACAACCCGGACAAGATCAAGAACATGGCCGCAGCAATGGACTGCCTTACGGACTTCCACGAGGCGCACGTGATGATCGGTCACACGCATTACGCGCAGAATTTCATCCATCATGACTATGTCACGAAGGGAGGCACTCCCGTCTACGAGCATATTCATGGAGCGGCCTGCGGCGCTTGGTGGAGCTGCAACCTCAACCTTGCCGGCTCTCCGAACGGCTACAGCGTTTACGAAGTCTCCGGGAAGACGATGAAAAACTGGCTGGCGAAAGGTACAGGCGAGTCGCCTGATCTCCAGATGCGTGTCTATGACGGCAACCAGATCTACGGCGGAGCGGAAGGTCATCCTTCCGGTGAGTATGAATATTCATGGACGGAAGGCGGCATCGGCCCGAAAGGCGCCCAGGCGCCGGGTTTCTCCGGACTCAAGGGCTGCTTCGTGGCATCCATCTGGAACAGCGACGAGGACAACTGGAAAGTCGAACTCTTCCAGGACGGGAAAAAGGTCGGAGACTTCAAACAGGTTCCTTCCGAAATCGGGGATGTCTGCGCTATCTCGTTCTTCTACAATGACTTGGGACGCAAGACGGCGACATGGTCACGCAGCACGCCGCAGTACTATTGGTACATAGAGGCTCCGGGTGGCGATCCGACCAAGGTTCAGAACTGGGAGGTGCGCGCCACGCAGACCATCCCGGGCGGCGGAGTGGTCAATGAATATAAATGCTCCACGCTTCAGACGGACTATTCCGGATTCCGAAACGTGGAGTAAGGTCAGCGAATATCCCTCTTCTAGAAATCTATGGCGGCCCGCATTTCAGGGATGGTCTCGGAAAGAGCCATCCCTTTTCTATAGATTCCCGCGGTGCCGCCTACGAATATGTCGGCTCCCATTCCGGCCATGAGATTGGCCCTTTCATTGCTGACGCTTCCGTCAACGCTGATGAGGATGTCCTCGCGGCCGTTGGTGTCGAGGAATCTGCGCATTCCGGCGACTTTGTCCATGATCCCGTCCACCATCTTAGCACCTGCGGCTCCTGGGTGCACAAGCATCAGGGTGACCGTGTCAAGCACGTCAAGATACTCCTTGATGGCTTCCACATCGGTTTCCGGGTTGACCGCAAGGCCGAAAAGCCCTCCTGCCTCATGAACCTTGGCTGCCAGCGCGCGGTAATCTTTCTTGACCTCGATGTGTGGGGACACTATGTCGCCTTTGCGGACCGGGAACTTGCTCATTATGAGCTCCGGATCATCGACCATAAGGTGAACGTCCACCGGCATTGTCGTGACTGCCTGCATAGCCTTGATGAAGTCCGGCCCGAATGTGAGATTCGGAACAAAATGAGCGTCCATCACATCGATGTGCAGCATGTCCGCGCCGTTCTCTTCCAACGTCTTGATATCCTGCCCCAGGTTCATAAGGTTGGAGCACATCACCGAGACGGAAATATATCTATGTTTCATATTGTCTGTTTTTATTGAATACTCCACTCGGCTCCGTCCTTGGTGTCCTTTACGGTGATGCCGAGGGCCTTGAGGTGGTCACGGATGGCATCGCTGGCCGCCCAGTCCTTCGCTGCCTTGGCCTTGGCGCGTTCCTCAAGCACCATGTCCATCAGTCCGGAGACAATCTCCTGACCCTTGCCGGATTCGGCGGCGGACTCGTCCTTCAGGCCGAGGACACCGAACACGATGTCATCAAAAAGCTGTGTCAGAGTCTGCAAATCACCCTTGCTCAGTTTTAGTTCTCCAGCCTTGGCGGAGTTGACAAGGCGTACCGCGTCGAAGATGTGCGACAGTGCGATCGGCGTGTTAAGGTCATCGCAAAGCGCCTCATAGACAGCATTGAATATTCCCTTGACCTCCTCGGAAGTCGCCGGGCAGGTGTCAGGAGCAATGGCTGTGATGAACTCGCCGTACTGCATCGCGTCCACAGGATCGCCTTCCGTGCCCTTGGCCGTGTCAGTGATTCCTGCCGCCGAAGCCAACGCACGCAGATCCTTCGCCGCCTGCATCACCCTCTTCAGACCCTTCTCGGCAGCCTGCAGTGCCTCGTTGCTGAAATCCAGCGTGCTGCGGTAGTGCGCCTGGAGGATGAAGAAGCGGACGGTCATCGGGGAATATGCCTGCGTGAGTTTCTCGTGCTGTCCGCTGAACAGCTGCGGCAGGGTGATGAAGTTGCCCAGGGATTTGCCCATCTTCTGGCCGTTGATCGTGATCATGTTGTTGTGAACCCAGTAGTGCACGCCTTGTGTGTGGCGGCTGGCCACATTCTGGGCGATCTCGCACTCGTGGTGAGGGAACATCAGATCCATTCCGCCGCCGTGGATGTCGAACTCGTTGCCGAGATATTTCTCGCCCATCACGGAGCACTCCAGATGCCATCCCGGGAAGCCTTCGCTCCACGGACTTGGCCAGTGCATGATGTGCTCGGGCTCAGCCTTCTTCCAAAGGGCGAAATCGTACGGAGCCTTCTTGTCGCTCTGTCCGTCAAGTGTGCGTGTTCCTTCACGGGTGTCGTCCAGAGTGCGCCCGGAAAGGATTCCGTAGTGGTGATCCTTGTTGTATTTCTCCACGTCAAAGTACACGGATCCGTTGGAGATGTAGGCGTAGCCTGCGTCCAGAATCTTCTTGACGGTCTCGATCTGCTCGATGATGTGCCCCGAGGCTCTCGGCTCGATGGATGGCGGCGCCACGTTCAGCAGGCGCATCGCCTCGTGGTAGCGGAACGTGTAGGTCTGCACAACCTCCATAGGCTCAAGCTGTTCCAGCCTTGCCTTCTTGGAGATCTTGTCCTCTCCCTCGTCGGCGTCGTGCTCAAGGTGTCCCACGTCGGTGATGTTCCGCACGTAGCGGACCTTGTAGCCAAGATGCCTGAGCAGTTTGAAAAGCACATCGTAGGTTACTCCCGGACGGGCGTGTCCGAGGTGAGCCTCTCCATAGACCGTCGGCCCGCAGACGTACATTCCCACGTGTCCCGGTTGGATCGGCTTGAAAAGCTCTTTCGTTCGAGTAAGAGTATTTGTCAGAAATAAAGGTCTCATATTCAGAAATAATAAATAGTTGTCAGTCAATCTTTTTGCCGGTCAGACGCTCGTAGACCGTCCTGTAGGCTTCGCCGACGTGGCCGTTGTCCCTGCGGAAACGGTCCTTGTCGAGTCTCTCGCCGGTGGCGATGTCCCAGAAGCGGGCGCTGTCCGGAGTGATGTCATCGCTCATCACGAGCCGTCCGTCCGACAGGTGGCCAAACTCGATCTTGAAGTCCACCAGGGTGATGCCGATCTCCTTGAAGACCGGGGTCAGGATGCTGTTGACCTGCTTTGTCAATGAATATATCCGTTCAAGTTCTTCCTTGCTCACGAGGCCGAGGGCGACGGCGTGGTAGTCGTTGATGATCGGGTCGCAGAGGATGTCCGACTTGTAGCAGAGGTCATAGACCGGCTCCTTCGGGATGATACCTTCCTCCAGCCCCAGTCTCTGTGCCATCGAGCCGGCGATCACATTCCTGACGATCACCTCCATCGGGATCACCTGTGATTTCCAGCAAAGCTGCTCAGTGTCAGAGATCTGCTCGATGAAGTGCGTAGGCACTCCTCCCTTCTGCAGCAGTCTGGAGATCTCGCAGGAGATTCCGTTGCAGTAGATCCCCTTGTCCTTGATCACCGCCTTCTTGATCTTGTTGAACGCCGTGATCTCATCCGTGAAATGTATGATCACCTTCTGCGGGTCATCCGTCTCGAAGATCTTGATGGACACCCCATCGTGTATTATATTCCTCTTTTCCATTGTCTATGGTTCAATTCGTTATTGTTTTTGTCGCATTAGCGGAATGTCGCTCCAGCGGCCCGACGCTTCGCGCCCTATCCGGGTAAAGGGCCGCTAAAGCGACATTCCGCTAACGCTCATTGCGCATTTTATAGTTATTTCCAGCAACCGCTCTTCGTGCAGCCATTGTCACTTCGACAAGCTCAGTGACCGGTGGTTGTCCCTGCCGTGGCGTTTGGGCCTTTGTTGCATTCCTCATCACTCCTTCATACTGATCCATTGCCAGGTCGTTCCATTTCGGTAATATGCTCAGTCGTGGCGGTCAAACACCACCGCTGCGACCATTCACCCGGACAGGGCGCGAAGCGTAGGGAGCGGTGGTGGTGCTTGACCGCCACGGCCTCAACCATATTCCTTGACAACAGTCACTTCGACAAGCTCAGTGACCAAATTACCCGATAAAATACCTGACGGCGTTCTCGAACAGTGGCTGCTCGAGGTCGGCCTCTATGTTCTTCAACAGGTTCCTCTCGTACCTCTCGCTGTGACCCATCTTTCCGAGTATCTGCCCGTTGCGGCTGATGATGCCCTCGATGGCATAGTAAGATCCGTTCGGATTGTAAGGCGACTCCATCGTAGGCTCGTCCGTCAGCGGATCAACGTACTGGAACGCCACCTGCCCGTTGGCGAACAACTCACGCGCGAGTTCCTCGCTGACCACAAACTTGCCCTCGCCGTGGCTTACAGGGATAGTATATTCATCACCGATTGCCATCCCTCTCAGCCAAGGAGAGTTTGTGGAAGCCACACGGGTCGTCACCATCTGCGAGATGTGCCTGTTGATGTCATTGCGGAACAGAGTAGGGGAGTCTTTGGTCACCTTCCCGAGCTCACCGTAAGGCAGCAGACCCGACTTCACAAGTGCCTGGAAGCCATTGCATATTCCTAAAATCAGACCACCACGGGACAGCAGTCCCTCGATCGCCTCCGCGATGTCCTTGTTGTTCAGTACATTGGCGATGAATTTGCCGCTTCCGTCCGGCTCGTCACCGGCGGAGAAGCCACCGCTGAGCATCAGGATCTGACAATCCTCGATGTTCTTCTTCATCTCGGCGATTGACTCGAACACATCCTTGTCCGAAAGGTTGCGGAACACGGAAGTGCGGATCTCGGCTCCCTCCTTGCGGAAAGCTTTCGCCGAATCGTAGTCGCAGTTTGTGCCCGGGAACACAGGAAGGTAGGCGATAACCTTATCGACCTTCGGTCCCTTATATTCAAGATCCGTCTTCTTTGCCTTGAACGGCTTCACACCCTCCATGCCCTTAGGCAGCAGCCTCTTGAAGTCTGGCTTGCTGACTGCGGGGTAAACCTTCTCGAAGAGCGACGCGTTGAAATCCATCATCTCGAAGATGGAAAGTTTGGTCCCGTTCACACGGACGTTGCCGTCCTCACCGGAAGTTACGGTGCCGATCTCGACCGCGTTCTCGAAATCAAGCGCGCTGCCGTCGGTCTCCACCACGATGGAACCGTAGCTCAGATTGAAGAGATCGTCCTCCGGAAGGTTCACGTCGAATCCGAAAGCGTTGCCGAAACTCATCTTGCAGAGCGCCTCTGCCACTCCACCGAATCCTACCGCCCAACCGGCCACGATCGTGCCGTCCTCTATCTTTTCCTGAATATGATCCCAGTTCCTCTTGAGCTGCTCCGTGTCAGGCATCCTGTCAGCGAGCGGAGTATGCTTCACAAGGTAGAGGCGGTCTCCCTCCCATTTGAGTTCCGGAGAGATCACCTTGTCAGCCTTTACCGGAGTGATACCGAACGCGATAAGGGTCGGCGGTACGTGGATTGTCCCGTCCTCGGTCTCGAAGGATCCACTCATCGAATCCTTTCCGCCGATGGAAGCCAGCCCAAGCTCCTTCTGCATCTTCAGAGCGCCGAGCAGAGCCGCCGTCGGCTTGCCCCATACCTTCGGATCGGCTGTCATCCTTTCAAAATATTCCTGGCAAGAGAATCTCATTGTCTCCCAATGGCCTCCCGCCGCCACGACCTTGCTGCAAGCCTCGATGAATGAATATGCCGCACCGTGGTAAGGGCTCCAGTCGCAGATGTCAGGGTTAAAGCCGAACGCCATCATGCTGGCTGTGTCGGTATAACCCTTGACCGGAAGTTTCTGCACTGAGACCTGGGTCTCGGTGGTCTGTAGCTCGCCTCCGAACGGCATCAGCACGGTGGAACGGCCGATGGTGGAGTCGAACATCTCTATAAGGCCTTTCTGGCAGGTCACGTTCGGATCCTGCAGGTTGGCGAACATTCTCTCTTTCAGGTCCTTGCCCGGTACGTCGCGGAAGAACGGATCCCTGTCCTCGACCGCTCCGATAGTGGCCTTTGAATAATGCTTCGCACCGGCGCTGTCGATGAACGCTCTGGTGAGATCCACAACGACCTTGTCGCCGTAGAACATCCTCATTCTGGCGGTGTCGGTGACCTCGGCCACGTGCGTCACCTCGATATTCTCTGAATGGCAAAGCGCCTTGAATTCCTCCTCGTCCTTGGCTTCCACTACGACGGCCATACGCTCCTGGGACTCGCTGATGGCCAGTTCCGTGGAGTTCATTCCGCTGTATTTCACCGGAACACGGTCAAGGTAGATGTCCAGCCCGTCGGCAAGCTCACCGATGGCGACACTCACTCCGCCGGCTCCGAAGTCATTCGATTTCTTTATCAGTCTCGTGACCTCAGGCCTTCTGAAAAGCCTTTCCAACTTTCTCTCCTCCGGAGCGTTACCCTTCTGGACCTCACTTCCGCAAGTCTCAAGGGACTCCTCTGTGTGTTCCTTTGAGGAACCTGTCGCACCGCCGATTCCGTCGCGTCCGGTGCGTCCGCCGATCATCAGCACGACATCCCCGGCCTTAGGGCTTTCCCTTCTCACGTCCTCGGCCTTCACCGCTCCGACAACCGCTCCGACCTCCATTCTCTTGGCCGTGTAGCCCTCGTGGTAGATCTCGCGGACGTGGGTTGTCGCAAGACCGATCTGATTGCCGTAGGAGGAATATCCCTGGGCGGCCTTCCTGGTGATGACCTTCTGCGGGAGCTTGCCCGGAAGTGTCTCGCTGACAGGTTTGTAGATGTCGCCGGCACCGGTGACACGCATCGCCTGGTAGACGTAGGAGCGTCCTGAGAGCGGATCCCTGATGGCTCCGCCCAGGCAGGTGGCGGCCCCGCCGAACGGCTCGATTTCCGTAGGGTGGTTGTGGGTCTCGTTCTTGAACATCAGCAGCCATCTCTCGGTCTGCCCGTCCACATCCACATCTATGAATATGCTGCACGCATTGTTCTCCTCGCTGACCTCCAAGTCATCCAGCAAACCGTTCTTCCTGAGGTATTTCGCCCCGATTGTGGCCATATCCATCAGGTTCAGTCCCTTCTTCTCGCGGCCTGTCTCCGAGCGCATCCTCAGGTACAGGGCCATCGTCCCGTCGATGTCCTCCTTGATGAAGGAATCCTCCACGTCGATGCTTTCCAATTCCGTTGTGAATGTCGTGTGGCGGCAGTGGTCGCTCCAGTAGGTGTCCAGAATCCTGAGTTCGGTCTCGTTCGGATCCCTGCCTTCCTCGGTGAAATATTTCACAACCTCGGCGAGGTCGTCGGCGTTCATCGCAAGGCCCATCTTTTTGCAATATGCTTTCAGATCGTCCCCGCTCATATTCCTGAATCCCTCCAGCACGGGAACCGGCTTGACCGCCGCGTGTTCCGTGTCGGCCAGTTTGCTCAGGTCTTTCGCGCGGGATTCCACCGGATTGATGTAGTAGTGGCGGATCTTCTCAAGCGTCTCCTCGGAGGCGTCGGAGTCCACGATCAGAAGTTTGGAACTCTTTATGCTGATCCGCGCCGTGGGGTCGATCAGGTGCACGCAGTCCACAGCCGAGGCCGCCCTCTGGTCGAACTGGCCCGGCAGGTACTCGACAGCGATGTACTTCGCTCCGTCCAGATCGATCGAATCTGTGACAGAGTCGGTCACAATCTCTCCGAAGACGCTGTAGCGGCTCTTCTCCAGAAGATCGGGCGTGAATCCGAACAAGTCATAAACATTAAGCAGCCGAAGCGTTTTCAGCTCCAGCTGCAGGTTCTCGTTGAGTTCCCCCAGGAGGCTCTTTGCCTCCACCTGGAACTCCGGGTGTTTCTCCACGAAAATGCGGTAATTGGACATCTTTGCAAGTTCTTTTTAAGACTATCACAAAGTTAGCCTTTTTGCCCCACATTCACAAAATTTTGGGTATAATTGTCAACTGATTGTAAATGAATGTATTTGTAAATGCTGCCAGGCGGATTTGGAGGGCACTGCTTTGTAAAATATTGAATGTCAAAAGGTGATGTTACACCTTCTGACATTCAATGAATTGCGGATTTGTGCCTGGCGTCAGAGCGATGTGGCCTCAGAGATGTGGCTTTTAGTTAAGCCATTTTAGTCAATCCACTGGCTGAAGAAACGCCAGATTTCGGAGCAGGTGTCCATATCCTTGTCGGACCAGGAATGGTTGCCGCCTTCGACTTTGTAGAGCCAGACTTCGGTGGGTCTGCCGCCTTTCACCGCCGGCCTGCCGGCCTTGAACTGATAGAGGGTGACCTGGTTACGACCCTCGCGGCGAGGAAGCTCGGTGACATATTCCTCGGTACAACCGTTAACAGCGATGATTCTGCTGACCGCCGCCGGAACGGGAATGTACGCTCCCCAGCCGCCTTTGTTCTCCGGGTCGCCGAGCCATTCGGAAGTGTGGTCCTGTGTGCCGTGAACCTCCATGAAAGGAAGCGGATGCTTGTAGGAATATTCAGTCTCCATCCAGTTGAACTGCAGTCCGGCGATCGAGGCCATAGCCTTGAAGGCTTTCGGAGCACGCATCGCGATCAGGTAGATGATGTCGCCGCCGTTGGACATTCCGGTGAGGAATGTATTCTTTGGACTGAGATCGAATCTCTTCTGGAGTTCTTTGGAAAGGGCGATGAGGAACTTGACATCATCGGTCTTCATTCCTTCCTGTGAAGGGTAGCGGACATTCCAGCCCGGTTTACCTTTCGGATCCTTTATTCCCTGAGGGTAGCAGACAGCGAATCCGTTCTTGTCGGCGACATCCATCATCGCTTTCTTTCCCTTGAGGGCCGAGCCGCCGTAGCCGTGCAGGACTATCACGAGAGGAGCCCCGGCCTTCAATCCTTCCGGACGGTAGAGGTAATATTCCCGCTCAAGTCCTTGATTTTTCATTGTGTAACGCTCGCACCGTTCCTTTACTGAATATTCCTGTGCCGGACTTTCGCTGGAAGATAAGGACGCTTCGACAGGCTCAGCGTCCGGTTGGCTTGGTACCAGGTTATCGGTCGCTTCGGCAGGGACTGCGTCCGGTTGGCTTATGACTTGATATAAGGTGTACTTGTCTGTCCGGTCGCTGAGCTTGTCGAAGCGACTGTCTATCGTATTGCCATACCCATTGCTTCCCAAAGCGCTGCCAATGGCCAGGAGCGCCGCGATGATCGTGGAGGATAACATGCTGATTGATTGGCTTTTAATGAATATCCTCCCGTCGGATATGGCGGGAGGATAATGTTTATTATTCTGATTTACAAGTTGTTAGTCTCCACGCACTATTTGTTCTCGGCAGCCTCAACGGCCTTGAAATAGCGGTAAGAGTTGACCTTGAGCTCACCGGCGGCCGGCTCGTCAAGCACAACGACACCATTCTCGTGCAGCTGAAGGGCAGAGAGGGTGACATAGTGGCTTACAGGTCCCTCGATGGCGTCCTTGACAGCCTTGGCCTTCTTGCCGCCGAAAGCGAGGACGAGAACCTCCTTGGCACCACACACTGTGGCGACACCGACTGACATGGCCTGTTTAGGAACCTTGTTCACATCGTTGTCGAAGAAACGGGAGTTTACCTCGAGAGTGTCCTGGGTGAGGGTCATGACCCTTGTCCTGGAGTTGAGGGAAGAGAACGGCTCGTTGAACGCGAGGTGTCCGTCCTCGCCGACTCCGCCGAGGAACAGGTCGATTCCTCCGGCAGCCACGATGGCCTTCTCGTAATCCTCGCACTCTTTGGCGAGATCAGGAGCGTTGCCGTTGAGGATGTGGATGTTGCCGGCCGGAACGTCCACCTTGTCGAACAGATTCTTGTGCATGAAGCTGTGGTAGCTCTCCGGATGGCTCTCAGGAAGCCCTACATATTCATCCATGTTGAATGTGATGACATTCTTGAAGGAGATCTCTCCGGCCTCGTACATTCTGACGAGCTCGGCATAGACATCCAGAGGAGTGGAGCCGGTAGGCAGTCCGAGTACGAATGGCTTGTCGGTCTTCTCAGCCTTTGCCTTGATGGCGGCGGCAATGTGGTGGGCGGCCCAGATAGAGCCTTCCTTCTTTGTGTCTCTGATGATTACTTTCATGATTGATGCAGTTTATAAAAAATATTCTTTATTCTTGCTTTCTTGCTTTATTGAATATGTCACCGTGGGTGAGGTGACATATTCATGGATGATTGGTTATTTCAGCCGCAGGAAGACCTCGATGGCCTGGTACTCAGCCATTCCGAGTTCGTCGTAAAGCCTTGCGGTGTTCTGTGTGCGCTCCTCGGCCCTCTGCCAAAACTCCCTCGGGTCATCGCCCGGGAACGGAACGATGTCTTTCTGGGAAAGGTGGCGGAAGATGGCGTGGCGCTTCTCGATGAGCTCGTCAGGGCTGATCGGAACGGCCATGTCAACTCTCCAGAGCTCCCACTCCATCCAGGCACCTCTGTAGAGCCAGATCGTGGTGTCGTTCAGCCAGTCGTTGCCTTCCTCCTTGAGCTGTTCGATGGCCTCAAGGGCGGCCTCGGTGCAGACCCTGTGCGTTCCGTGAGGGTCGGCGAGGTCACCTGCCATGTAGATCTGGTCAGGGTGGATCCTGACGATCAGCTCCTTGATAATGTCAAGGTCTTTCTGTGTGCGAGGCAGTTTCGTCACTCCGCCCGACTCGTAGAACGGCAGGTTGAGGAAGTGGACGTTGGTCTTGTCGTTGAGGCCGAAGCTTCTGTCCGCTCCTCTGGCCTCGCTGCGGCGGATGGCCGCCTTGATGGCGAGAAGCTCCTTAGGCTCAGGCTCACCAGGCTTCTTTGAGTCGATGATTTTCTTTACCTCGTCGAACTTGTCTCCGAATCCAAGCTGGTAGGCGGCGTCCATATGCTGAAGCACAACGTCATCGTGCACTGCCAGGTCACCGGAGGTCTCGTAGGCCACGTGCACGTCGTGTCCCTGATGCACGAGACGGATGAATGTGCCTCCCATGGAGATCACGTCATCGTCCGGGTGAGGGGAGAAAATCAGGACCTTCTTAGGGAACGGAGTTGACTTGACAGGCCTTGTGGTGTCGTCAGCGTCAGGCTTTCCGCCCGGCCATCCGGTGATGGTGTGCTGGAAGTCATTGAAAACGTCTATGTTGATCTTGTCGAACGGCCCGTAGAGTTCGATGAGCTCTCCGAGGGAGTTCTCGAAATAGTCCTGCTGCTTCAGCTTGAGGATTGGCTTATGAACCTTCTGGCAGAGCCAAACGACGGCCTTGCGGATCAGGTTCGGTGTCCACTGGCAAGGACCGACCATCCAAGGTGCGACGAGTCTGGTCAGCATAGAGGCTGACATCTCGTCAGTGTAGAATGTGATGTTGTCGTGTTCCTGAAGCCAGGTGGCAGGGCAGGCCGGATCGATGTCGCCCTCCACGACTTTCTTTACCACAGCCGCCTTGTCCTCGCCCCAGGCCATAAGGATGATCCTGCGGGCGCTCATCATCGTGCCGATACCCATCGTGATGGCGGTCTTAGGGGTGACGGAAATGTCGCCGTTGAAATTGCGGGCCTGTCTCTTTCTGGACTGGTATGAGAGCGGAACGGTGCGTGTACGGCTCTTCTCTGACGAGCCGGCCTCGTTGAAACCGATCTGGCCGCCTTCGCCGACACCGATCACAAGCAGGTCGAGACCTCTGGCGATCTTGTCAAACTCGGCGCAATAGTCGGATACCTCTTCCTTTGAGACTGTTCCGTCAGGAATATGCACGTTCTCCTTTTTGACATCCACATTGTCAAGGAATTCGGCGTGGAGCCTGTGGTTGCGGCTCTGGACGGAGTCGCTGCCGTATGGGTAATATTCATCAATGGAGAACACCTCGACATTGGCGAAGGAGACCTTGCCTTCCTTGAACTGCTCTGTCAGGTTGCTGTAGAGGGACACAGGTGTGGTTCCTGTGGTCAAACCGAGTTTGAAAGGACGCGGAAGAGCCGCCCTTTCGTGGTCTTTGATGGCTTTGACAATAATGTCTGCCACCTTGTCGCTTCCGATGTTCGCGTCATCGGAAATCTCGGTGGTGATCTTCTCGTAGGAATGGAGAATGCTCTTAGGCAGGTTCTCCTCAATCAATCCACCGTCCTTTGGTAAAGAAAAGTGCTTCATTTTGTTGAGCTTAATAATTTCGTAAAATATGATATGTTTCGCCAGCCCGTTTCCGGACCAAAAGCTCTATGTCGTTTCCGCAAGTCGGACGGTCGCGGATCCCGTGCCTGAAACCACAACTCTTGTGGTGGCTGTCGGCTTAAACCGTACAAATATAATCAGTTTTCCTCATAAGCCGAATCGATTTTTCAGAAAAAATGATGCGCGGTGAATCAGAGCGCAGGCACCTTTTGCCTATCTGATCAGGAAGGCCGTTCCTTCTGAACCGTAAAATGTCCGGCAAACAAGCATATCGCCGGACAAGTCACATCAACGGTTACGTTTGTCCGGCCAAACGGCTTTCCACCGGATAAGATGCATCGACAGCGGTGTTTAGGAACATGAAAATAATAAGTTACTTCAGATTAAGAAGCTGTTTTTGAATTGTTTGAAATGTTCTTTGAGGTGAAAAAATCTTCATTTTATTCCCGCTTCTTCAGTCAGACGGCACCGCCCGCTATCTTACTTGGAAGAAGCGGTCGAACCTGAAGTTTTTCACTCTCAACCCAGCGCCCGAACCGAGGGCAATCGAACTTGTTCGGACTGTCGAGGTGGGCAGCAGGGGGAGACTGTCTTAAAAGTCTAATTACCACCTCCGAGGATTGAAAATTCGTTGTCGCCCCTGTAGTGGGGTACAGACTTTTCTGCTCTCGTCGAGACTTTTCAGACAGTCTGGGGGGGGGAGCTTGCTCTTAACCTTCAAACAAACAATTCAAAACTGTTTCTAAGAGAAGATTTTCGAGGATAGATCTTTTTCGAAGAAGGAGTGTGCCGGTGGCACATGACTGATGAAAAAAGAGAAATAGACCGAAAAGATTCCTTAATATGATGCGGCTTATTGTTTGAAGGTTACTTATCCGGTATAAGTGCTTTTTGCCGGACAAGAGGGATTACGCGTTTTTTCGCATAAGCTTTTTGTTGAATGTTTTGGAATATCGGAGGAAATTCAATAACTTTGCAATCCTTTGAAGCGGAAGTGCAGCGGAAGTGCGAAGTTTCCAAAGGCAAGTCTACTGCCTGAATATGCCCGAATGGCGGAATTGGTAGACGCGTTGGACTCAAAATCCAATGTCCCTTAAAGACGTGCCGGTTCGAGCCCGGCTTTGGGCACCCGACCGAAGTCTCCCTCGTTTTTTGGGGAGACTTCTTCTTTTTTTTGTCAGATTCAACCTTACGTCTTTTGCCCAGTACCTTCGGGCGGCGGAAACGCGCGGAGGTGTCGCTCAAGCGTGCCGTGCTGCACCCTCGGGCGACGAAGATGTACGAAAGTGTCGCTCAAGCGTGCCGTGCTGCACCCTCGGGCGACGAAGATGTACGAAAGTGTCGCCCAAGAGAGCCGTGCTGCACCCTCGGGCGACGAAGATGTACGAAAGTGTCGCCCAAGAGAGCCGTGCTGCACCCTCGGGCGACGATAAAGTACGAAAGTGTTGCCCAAGGGAGCCGTGCTGCACCCTCGGGCGACGAAGATGTACGAAAGTGTTGCCCAAGAGAGCCGTGCTGCACTCTTGGGCGACGATAAGTGTGGTTTTCGTTGCCGAAGGGTTTCCTTCATCCATACTTCATTCTGCCCTGCGCCCTTGGGCAATGGAAAGGCGCGGAAGAGTCGCCTGACTGTGCCTCGCGTCACCTTCGGGTGCGGGACAGTCAGGCGTCATCGTTCCCGGAGAGCCCGGCGCCGTCCCCTGCTCCTGTCGTTGGATGGGTTCAGGTGGCCGGTCGCATGGTCGTGCGGCCATTATATCCGGCATATTCGTTTGATATTTGGAAATTTTTATTATTTTTGTCTTGAAGCCTGCCACACGGCGTCACATCCCGTGCCGGTGACGCAAGGCAGGAGCGGGATACAGACCGAAAGGGTGACCGATGGTCGCCAAGTTATTTACCAAAGCATCGCTGAACTCATAGGACTCACGAGACTATAACCAAAACATCAATCGATATGAGCGTTTTTACACACACGGCGCGCGCTGCTGACGGCTGCCGCCGCCATCCTTCTCATCACCTCCTGCGGTAAGAGGGAGGAGACGGCCGGAGTCTCATCCGTGGCCGTCACCCCGTCCCGGATAGAGATCATAGAGGGCGAATCTGCGGTGCTGTCCGCCAGTGTCTCTCCCGAAGCCGCGTCCGACAGGGCCGTGGCGTGGTCGTCGTCCGACCGGAGCGTCGCCACTGTTGACAAGGCCGGCACCGTCCATGGCCTCAGACCCGGCACCGCGACCGTCACCGCGACGGCGGAGGGCAAGTCCGGCACCTGCGCTGTGACGGTGAAGGCCAAGGCAGTAGGCGTGACGGAGGTCACTCTGGACAAGACGGAGCTGACCCTGACCGAGGGCGAGACGGAGACGCTTACGGCCACGGTGAGGCCCGACAACGCGGACAACCGGAAGGTGACGTGGAGCTCGGACAAGACTGAGGTCGCCACGGTCGACGGCGCCGGCAGGGTGACTGCCGTGAAGGCCGGCGAGGCTGTGGTCACTGTGACGACCGAGGACGGCGGGAATACGGCGACCTGCAAGGTGACGGTGAAGGCCAAGGCGATAGGCGTGACGGAGGTCACTCTGGACAGGACGGAGCTGACCCTGACGGAGGGCGAGACGGAGACGCTTACGGCCACGGTGAGGCCCGACAACGCGGACAACCGGAAGGTGACGTGGAGCTCGGACAAGACTGAGGTCGCCACGGTCGACGGCGCCGGCAGGGTGACTGCCGTGAAGGCCGGCGAGGCTGTGGTCACTGTGACGACCGAGGACGGCGGGAATACGGCGACCTGCAAGGTGACGGTGAAGGCCAAGGCGGTTCCGGTGACCGGCGTGGAGGTCAATCCGTGGGCGGTGACCCTGTCCGTACGCGGCACCTCCAAACTCTCTTACACGATCAGACCGGCGGACGCGACCAACCAGAATGTGAAATGGGAGTCGGATAACCCGTCCGTGGCCACGGTCGATTCCGACGGCAACGTGAGAGCCGTTTCGGCGGGTGTGGCCAAGGTCAGCGCGGTCACTGAGGGCGGCGGCTTCAGGTCAGGCTGCACCGTCACCGTGAAAGAATTCTCTTCCGGGTTCGAGGTTGGCGGCCTGTTCTACAAGACCGCCAAAGGTTACTCTATGGATTTCGTCGAGGTGACCGGTAACCCGGGCGGAGGCAAGTATTCGGGAGATGTCGTGGTTCCCGGTACGGTTGAGTATGACGGGATTACCTATACCGTCAAAGGGGTCGGGGATAGGGCCTTTGAAGGGTGCGGTGACCTAAGGAAAGTCACTATCTCGGAGGGGATATATAAGATCGGAGCCTATGCCTTCATTGGTTGCGGGAATCTTGAACGTGTCATTTTACCTTCCACGTTAGAAAATATTGATGGTTCAAATCCGGTGTTTGAAGGTTGTTCTAAACTTGAGATTACCACAACCGTGCCGAGGGAAGGTCAAGAGAACTACTGCTATCTGTATGACGAGGCTTTGTATATGCACATAGGTCGGACAGAGAGAGAGATTCTGAGTTGGATTCCTGAAAAGAAGACCGGTACGGTGGTGATAAAGGAAGGCACTACGAAGATTGGGTACTCTTCTATTCGTCGAACAAATGTTGATAAGATAGTTATCCCTGAGTCTGTCAAATCCATAGACATCTACACATTTGTGTCATGCAAAACTCCTTTGGTACTCGAACTGAACTGGAAGACCAAGGAGGATGTTGACGAGATAACAACAAAAATGTCATCTTTTTCCTTTAACGGCACAGACCGCTCAGCCGTCAAGGTGACGGTTCCTAAAGGCACTAAGTCCTATTACGAGTCCCACTGGCTTTGGTCGAACCTCGGCGGCATCGAGGAGCGCCCATAGAGCGCCCGTAGAGTTTCCATAGAGTTCCCGTAGCTCGCTGAAAAAGCGCCGCGGTTGCCTCGTGTGTCTTTCGCGGCAGTCTCGTGAGCGAAAAGCCGAGTTCTGCTCACGGAAGGGTCTGCCGAGGTTGTCTCGTGAGCGAAACGGCGCGTTCTGCTCACGGAAGGGTCTTCCGAAGTTGTCTCGTGAGCGAGACGGTGCGTTCTGCTCACGGAAGGGTCTGCCAAGGTTGTCTCGTGAGCGAGACGGCGCGTTCTGCTCACGGGGGAGTCTGCCGAGGTTGTCTCGTGAGCGAGACGGCGCATTCTGCTCACGGAATGTATTGTCCTGATTTAGGTGGTTCTTCCGCAATTTAGTTGAAGCACAGGTCGCTGAAGACC